>ENA-ORUB01000034-ORUB01000034.1-human-gut-metagenome-genome-assembly--contig:-NODE-34-length-164075-cov-15.072339_pt1 | contig 164075 bp, 126 predicted proteins | sample MGYA00241918_ERZ509200 | MGnify/ENA primary metagenome ERZ509200 (study PRJEB26280, sample SAMEA2338853) | human gut metagenome | biome: human gut; feature: human-associated habitat; material... | reverse complement strand
CTCAACATCTCAACACAACACCATCTCACCACCCCACCACAACAACACCCCAACATATCTCAACATCTCACCATCTCAACACCATCAACCCTCTCTCCTCCGAAGACATCTGCGGCTACAATCCGCTTCGCATCAATCCGCTCGTAGACAACGCCGCCCGCATAAGCCGCATATACACGCCGCTCCTCACCGAGCAGAGCGGAGACACGCTCACGGTGCACCTCGTGCCCAACCGACGCCACCTCATACGCGTCACCCTGCGAGGCTGTCGCCGCGGCGAGCGCATCCGCATCGGCAACCTGCAGTACGTCTGCACGGGCGAGATGGACGAGCAAGCCTTCACGCGCTTCTCGCCCACCGACCAGAACACCGTAACCATCAGCGGCGACCGCCACTTCTGCTGCGAACAAGTGCAGGAAGTGGAGAGCATCAGCCTGTAGACAGACGCACGTTTACGCGTTCGTCGCCGCCGGAAGCACGATTACCGCGTAGCAAAAACCACGTTACCGCATATCGGTAACATCATTCCCGCGCATCGGTAACACCGTTACCAGCAGGCGGTAACAACCCTTGTTTTAAGCTTCATTCCAACAAAGCGCTATATAATAAAACATAATTTTCCATATATAATAAGGTGTATATAGAAAAATATGCTTACTTTTGCGCCCAAATTAAAGATACAGATATAAAATGCAAGAAAACTTAGTTATCGTCGAGAGCCCTGCAAAGGCAAAGACAATTGAGAAATTCTTGGGCGACGACTTTAAGGTGATGTCGTCATACGGTCATATCCGCGACCTTAAGAAGAAAGAACTCAGCATAGACAAAGACACGCTGCAGCCAGCTTACGTCATACCGAAGGACAAGGAGGAACTTGTGAAACGCCTCCGCGAGAGTGCAAAGAAAGCCGACAAGGTATGGCTCGCATCCGATGAGGACCGCGAAGGAGAAGCCATCTCATGGCACCTTTGCGAAGTGCTCGGACTGGACGAAGCGTCTACGAACCGCATCGTATTCCACGAAATTACAAAACCGGCAATTCTCGCAGCTATCGAGAACCCACGCCATTTGGACATGAACCTCGTTAATGCGCAGCAGGCACGTCGCGTATTGGACCGCATCGTGGGCTTCAAACTCTCGCCAGTGCTGTGGCGTAAGGTGAAGCCGGCACTCTCAGCAGGCCGTGTGCAGTCGGTAGCCGTGCGTCTCATCGTAGAGCGCGAACGCGAGATACAGCAGTTCAAGAGCGAACCCTACTACCGCATCAACGCCATCTTCGCCATCACAAACGCCGACGGATCGCAGTCGGAGGTGAAGACTGAACTCGACAAGCGTTTCTCAACACACGAGGAGGCAATCGCATTCTTGGAGAAGTGTAAGGACGCAGAGTTCAGCGTAGCCAATGTGACGAAGAAGCCATTGAAACGTATGCCCGCTCCGCCGTTCACAACCTCTACGCTGCAGCAGGAAGCAGCCCGCAAGCTCGGCTTCTCAGTGTCGCAGACCATGATGGTGGCGCAGCGTCTGTACGAAAGCGGTCTCATCACATACATGCGTACTGACAGCGTGAACCTCTCCAACCTGTGCATCGGTGCAGCGAAGGAGGAGATAATAAAGCTCTACGGCGAAGAATACAGCTCGCCACGCAACTTCCACACTCACTCGAAGGGAGCGCAGGAGGCTCACGAGGCAATCCGCCCGACATACATGGCGAACACCACCATCGAAGGAACAGCGCAGGAGCGCCGACTCTACGACCTCATCTGGAAGCGCACAGCTGCAAGCCAGATGGCAGAGGCACAGATTGAGAAGACTACTGTGAGCATCGCTTCGTCGAAGTTCGACGAGCGCTTCATCGCTAACGGCGAAGTGGTGAAGTTCGACGGTTTCATCAAGGTATATCGCGAGTCGACCGATGACGACGCTGACCAGCAGGACGAGTTCGCTCACAACCTACCGCCTATCAAGGAGGGCGACGTGCTCACACGCCGCGAAATTTCGTCAACAGAACGCTACTCGCAGGGCCCCACACGCTACACCGAAGCAAGCCTCGTACACAAGCTGGAGGAATTGGGCATCGGTCGTCCGTCAACATACGCACCGACAATCTCTACCATTCAGCAGCGCGAATACGTCATCAAGGGCGACAAGAAGGGCGAGGAGCGTCCGTACGTCATCGACACCCTGCGCGGCATCAAGATAACACCGACACGCAAGATGGAGCTGACCGGCAATGAGAAGGGCAAGTTGCTACCTACCGACATAGGCATCGTAGTGAACGACTTCCTCATGGAGAACTTCCCTGCTATCATGGACTACAACTTCACAGCAAAGGTGGAGCAGCAGTTCGACCAGATCGCCGACGGCAAGGAGGAGTGGACAGACATGATGAAGCACTTCGACCAGGAGTTTGAGCCCACCGTAGACAAGGTGATGAACGCCCGCTCGGAGCACAAGGCTGGCGAACGTCAGTTGGGCACCGACCCCGTAAGCGGACACCCTGTGTTCGTGAAGATAGGCCGCTACGGTCCGGTGGTGCAGATAGGCACAGCCGATGACGACGAGAAGCCACGCTTCGCGCAGATGCCTGCCGACAAGAGCATGGAGACAATCACGCTGGAGGAAGCACTCGAACTGTTCAAACTGCCACGCACCATCGGTGAATACGAGGGCAAGACCGTCACCATAGGCGCAGGACGCTTCGGCCCGTACGTGCTGCACAACAAGAAGTACGTATCACTGCCTAAGGACGAGGATCCGATGACCGTAACACTCGACACAGCTATCAGCCTCATCGAGGAGAAGCGCAAGGCAGAGGAGCAGCGCCACCTGAAGAAGTTCGATGAAGACCCGAAGCTCGAGGTGCTCAACGGCCGCTACGGCCCGTACATAGCCTACGACGGAGCCAACTACCGCATACCGCGCGACTTGCACGAGAAGGCAGCCGAACTGACCTACGAGCAGTGCATGGACATCATCAAGAACCCACCGGCACCGAAGAAGCGCACCACAGTCAAGAAGAAATAATGACAAGAATAATCCTCATCGGCTATATGGGAGCCGGCAAGACAACCATCGGCAAGGCTCTCGCACAGGAACTCAGCGTGCCGTTCTACGACCTCGACTGGTACATAGAGACACGTATGCGCCGCACCATAAAGCAGATATTCGACGAGAAAGGCGAGGAAGGATTTCGCCGCATCGAACACAACATGCTGCACGAAGTGGCGGAGTTTGAAAACGTAGTCGTCTCATGCGGTGGCGGCACACCCTGCTTCTACGACAACATCGACTACATGAACTCGCAGGCGCAGGTGGTGTACCTGAAAGCATCGCCCGAAGTGCTCTACGAGCATCTGCAGATGGGACGCCGCGTGCGCCCGCTGCTGCTCGGTAAGTCGCCCGACGAGGTGAGGACGTTCATCGTGGAGCAACTCGCACAGCGCGAGCCGTTCTACTCAAAAGCTAATTATACATTAAACGTCGACTTGCTCGACAACTTCACGAAAATACAAACAACAATAGAAAACCTGAGAAAAATACTCGAGAGATGAAGAAATGGACCATTGATGATTCACGCGAACTCTACAACATTAACGGTTGGGGCACATCCTACTTTGGTGTGAACGACAAGGGCGATATGTACGTAACACCCTGCAAGGACAACGTACAAATCGACCTGCGCGATGTGATGGACGAACTGCAGCTGCGCGACGTGACACCGCCAGTGCTGCTGCGCTTTCCTGACATTCTCGACAACCGCATCGAGAAGACATCGAGCTGCTTTAAGAAGGCAGCTGAGGAGTACAACTATAAGGGCGAGAACTTCATCGTCTACCCTATCAAGGTGAACCAAATGCAGCCCGTCGTAGAGGAGATTATCTCGCACGGACGCAAGTTCAACCTCGGACTGGAGTGTGGCTCAAAGCCAGAGCTGCACGCCGTAATCGCTGTGCAGTGTCAGAGCGACTCCATAATCGTCTGCAACGGCTACAAGGACCAGAGCTACATCGAGCTGGCGCTGCTCGCGCAGAAGATGGGCAAACGCATCTTCATCGTCGTTGAGAAGATGAACGAGATAGGCCTCATCGCCGCTGCCGCAAAGAAGCTCGGCGTACGTCCAAACATCGGCATACGCATCAAGTTGGCTTCATCAGGCTCTGGCAAATGGCAGGAGAGCGGCGGCGACGCATCGAAGTTCGGTCTGCGCTCGTCGGAGCTGCTGCAAGCACTGCAGATACTCGACGAGAAGGGCTTGCATGACTGCGTGCGACTCATCCACTTCCACATCGGCTCGCAGATAACAAAGATACGACGCATACAGACCGCACTGCGCGAGGCTGCCAACTTCTACGTGCAGCTGCACAAGTTAGGCTACAACATCGACTTCGTCGACTGCGGCGGCGGACTCGGTGTCGACTACGACGGCACACGCTCGTCGAGCTCAGAGAGTTCGGTGAACTACTCTATCCAGGAGTACGTGAACGACTGCGTGTACACCTTCGTCGACGCATCGGACAAGAACGAGATACCGCACCCGAACCTCATCACCGAAAGCGGACGCTCACTGTCTGCCCACCACTCGGTGCTCATCATCGACGTGCTTGAGACCACTTCGCTGCCACAGATGCGCGAGGAGTTTGAGCCTACAGACAGCGACCACCAGCTCGTGAAGGACCTCTACGAGATATGGGACAACCTCAGTCCGCGCACGATGCTCGAGAACTGGCACGATGCCGAGCAGATACGCGAAGAAGCACTCGACCTCTTCTCGCATGGCATCGTCGACCTGCGCACCCGCGCCGAGATCGAGAGCATGTACTGGAGCATCTGCCGCGAGGTGAACAGCATGGCGAAAACGATGAAGCACATGCCCGACGAGCTGCGCGGACTCGACAAGATGCTTGCCGACAAGTATTTCTGCAACTTCTCGCTCTTCCAGTCGCTGCCCGACGCATGGGCAATCGACCAGCTCTTCCCTATCGTGCCCATTCAGCGTCTTGACGAGCGCCCTACGCGCAACGCTACGCTGCAGGACATAACCTGCGACTCGGACGGCAAGATAGCCAACTTCGTGACCAACCGACAGGCATCGCACGTGCTGCCCGTACACTCGATAAAGAAGAACGAGGAGTACTATCTGGGCGTGTTCCTCGTGGGCGCATACCAGGAGATATTGGGCGACATGCACAACCTCTTCGGCGACACCAACGCCGTACACATCTCGGTAAAGGACGACACGTATCACATCGACCAAATCTTCGACGGTGAGACCGTTGAAGAGGTGCTCGACTACGTGCAGTATAACCCGAAGAAACTCGTGCGCCAGCTCGAGATCTGGGTGACGAAGAGCGTCAAGGCGGGCAAAATCTCGCTCGAAGAAGGCAAGGAGTTCCTCAGCAACTATCGCTCAGGTCTCTACGGCTACACTTATCTGGAATAAAAAAGCAAGAAAAACCATCCGCGTCGACCGACGCGGACATACGTAACGACCGACGCAGACATCCGCAACGACCGACGCAGACATACGTAACGACCGATACGAACATACGCAACGACCGACGCGGATGTACGTATCGGTCGTTGCGTATCTGTAAGTCTCAAGCACGGGGCGCTTATTCGCCTAAAGCTGCAAGCGCATCTTCTACAATCTGAGCGTCGAGCAGGCGGTTGTCGGAGAGCAACTGCTCGACGTCGAAACGGTCGTAGAGACCTTTCTTCACACCGCATACGAGCACTTTCATATCGGAAGTGCCATAGTAGGCAGCGATGCGCTCGCCGAATCCGCCGTCCTTGCAGCCGTCTTCGAGCGTCACCACAAGCTGATGGTCGGACTTCAGCGCATCGAGCGTAGCAGCGTCAACGTCGTTAAGGTAGCGCGGATTGATGAGCGTTGCGTCGATGCCCTTCTCGGCGAGCAGACCGACGACGCTCTCGCCCTTCTGATAGAACGAACCGGCTGCAACTACAGCCACCTTCGAGCCTCTGTGCGCCACCTTGTACTGCGGCTCGCAGGCGTACTCGGCATCAACCTGCTCAGTAGTGTGCACCACTTCGCCCGTCGGAACACGCAGCGCAACGGGCGTCTTCTCCTGCTTAATAGCCCAACGGAGCATGGCGAAATACTCCTCACTGGTAGTGGGCGCAAGATAGACAAGACCGGGGATGCTGCAGAGCATCGGTATGTCGAACAGGCAGATGTGTGTGATGTCGTTCATGGAGCGCAGGCCGCCGCCCACAACGTTGATGACAGCCGGATTGGCATTGATGCAGAGGTCCTGCGCTATCTGGTCGTAGGTGCGCTGTATAAAGGTGCTGTATACAGTCCACACGGGATGCAGTCCGCCCTTCGCCATGCCCGATATCATTGCTACAGCCTGCTCCTCGGCTATGCCCATGTCTATATGCTGCGAACCTGCCTCCTTGCGCTTTGCAGCTGTGAATCCACCGGCTGCAGGCGTGCCTGCCGTGACAGCGATGAGCGTCGGGTCGAGCTTCATCTCGCGCAGCATCCAGTCGCTGAACAGCACGGCGTAGTCCTCCGCAGGCACGACGTCGGGCATAGAGCCGTCGGCATTGCGCACGGGGCGCGAGCCGTCGTCGAGATTGAAGGGCAGTCCCCAGTGCCACGCCTCCTTGTTCTGCACAGCGGGCGTATAGCCGTGACCCTTCTCCGTGTGTATGTGCACCACTGTGGGGCGGTCGGTGTCCTTCACGCTGCGGAACACGTCAATGAGCTTCGCTATGTCGTTGCCCTCCTCAAGATACGTGTACTCGAAGCCCCACGCCTTGAACCAGTTGTGCTCGCACGCTCCATTGCTCTCGCGCAGCGCACGCAGATTCTTGTATATTCCACCGTGGTTCTCGGCGATAGACATCTCGTTGTCGTTCACCACGATGATGATGCCAGTGCCCAGCTCCGACGCCTCGTCGAGACCCTCGAACGCCTCACCGCCCGAGAGCGAGCCGTCGCCGATGACGGCTATGATGTTCTCGTGCGTGCCCTTCACGTCGCGCGCCTTCTGCAGACCGGTGGCAAGACTCACGGATGTAGAGGTGTGTCCCACCTCGAAGTTGTCGTACTCGGGGCATTCCGACGGCGACGAGTAGCCCGATATGGCGTTCATATCATCGACATCGCCGAGGAAACCTGCGGCGCGACCTGTAAGCACTTTGTGCGGGTAGCACTGGTGGCTGACATCGAACACGAACTTGTCCACCGGCGCATCGAACACGTAGTGCAGAGCCACGGTGGCCTCAACGAAGCCGAGGTTCGGACCTACGTGTCCGCCGTGCTTGCTCACGCGGTTGAGCACCGCCCTGCGTGTCTCGTCTGCCACAATGTTAAGCGCCTCTATGTCCAGCCCTTTCAAGTCGGCTGGCGACTTTATCTTCTCTATGTACATGCTTGTCTTATTTTTTATGTTTTACGTTTTTCAGATTGCAAAGTTACGCATAACGTTCCGTACGGCGCATACCGCCAATACGGCAGAACTTACCAATATTGCGTTTATTCAACCCGACATGCGTTTCCCTCAACGGCAAAGAACTCGTTTCTTGAGAACAACTAAGGGCAATATCAAGTCATCATGTAACGATATCTTGATATTGCCCTTAGTAGTGTTTGTACACGTAGTGTTATGTTTTTTGCTGCCCTTAAACGCAGTGCCTCTGTTCAGCTCTATTAGAACGTTATGGTGCGCACAACGCCCTCATCAGCCTTCTGCTTCACCACTTCGCGCTCGTCGGTCAGACGGCGGCGCAACTCCTTCACTTGCTGCTGTGTGCGCTTGTATGTCGGAGTGTTCTCGATAGCCAGGATAACCTCTTCGTTGTCGAGGTCGTCAGGCTGGAAGCGGAAGATGTGCGGACGGCGCTTCACAACGAACTTGCCGGTGCCGTCGGGGTAGTACATACCCATACGTATGCCTTGCTGTATCTCTTCCTCTGTTGCCTTCTCGTCCTTCTCCTGCACAATCTTCTTGATGTGCGAGTCCATGCCGTCAACGTCTCTGATACCGAAGCCGGTAGCGAGGATGGTCACCTTCACCTTATTGCCGAGGTCGGGGTCGAGTCCGATACCCCACTTTATCTCGAAGTCTGAACCGAACTGCTCCATGAAGTCGTTCACCTCGTTCATCTCCTCCATCATCAAACCGCCTGCTGCAGGGTTGTCCTTGTTGCTGTCCTTCGAGAAGTTGATGCTAAGAAGAATCTTCTTCGAGTTGAAGATATCGTTGTCGTTGAGCAGTGGCGAGTTGAGTGCGTCCTGTATAGCCTGCTTAACACGTCCTTCGCCCTCGCCGTAGCCTGTAGACATGATTGCTACACCACCGTCCTTTAGCACCGTCTTCACATCGTTGAAATCGAGGTTGATGAGTCCGTGGTTGGTGATAATCTCAGCGATTGACTTCGCTGCCACGCTGAGCGTGTCGTCAGCCTTTCCGAACGCGTCGAGCACAGTGAGATCAGGATATATCTTACGCAGACGCTCGTTGTTGATAACGAGGAGTGCGTCGACGTGCTTCGCCATCTCCTCCACGCCGTCGAGTGCTTGGTTGATTTTCTTCTTTCCCTCGAAGCGGAACGGGATGGTCACGATGCCTACTGTGAGGATGTCGAGTTCTTTCGACACACGTGCGATTACTGGCGCAGCACCCGTACCTGTTCCACCACCCATTCCGGCGGTGATAAAGGTCATCTTCGTACCATCGCTAAGCATTGCTGTGATGTCGTTGATGCTCTCCTCGGCTGCCTGGCGTGCCTTTTCAGGCTTATTGCCTGCACCCAGACCCTCCTTACCGAGCTGCAACTTCATAGGCACTGGTGAGTCGTTGAGTGCCTGAATATCGGTGTTGCAGACCACGAACGACACATCGTGTATGCCCTCGCGGTACATGTGGTTGACGGCGTTGCCGCCACCTCCACCTACACCGATTACTTTAATGATTGTATTCTCTTTTTCTGGTGCACCGAAGTCCACCATTGGATTGATATTGTCTGACATAGTAATAATCGTATTAATGGTTATTCATTGACATCGGGCTCAACGAGCGAGCGTCCGAACTTCTTTAGCGAGCCAAACCAGCGGCTTATCTTTGTGTCCTTCGGACGTTCTGGCTCCTTCTCGTTCTCCTCTTCTTTCTCCTCCTCTACGACTGCTGTTGTGCCAGTAGTGGCGGTCTGTGTAGCGGCAGGTGCAGGTGCAGGTCCGGTGGTTGTGGCCTGACTGGCTACTGATGTACCAGTAGTAGCATTCGGATCGAGCGTTATGGTGGTGGTATGCTCGCCGTTCTCCTCCTCTTCGCCGAAGAGTGTGTCACTGATTGCGCGTCCGGCGCAGTTCATGTCGCCCTTTGCGAGCAAACCGAGGATGGTGTTTGTTGTGCCGTCTTCAGCAAGGATAACGTCTGAGTCTTTCTTGTTGATATTAAGTGTGGTGGTCTTTGCGATACGCACCTTGTCAACCTTGTCCATGCCGAACACTTCACGGAAGAGCTTCTCGATGTTCTTCATATTGCTACCACCACCCGTGAGCACGATTCCGCCGAGCAACTTGTCGGTGAGTTCGTTCGGGATGAGATACTTCACATTCTCTACTATCTCGAGTATGCGTGCCTCCACCACTTCTATGAACAGACGGCTCGACACATTTCTACCGTCGCCGATGGGCAGTGTGGCGTTGACATCGATATCTTCTTCGTTGGTCATAGCCGAAGAGTACTTCAACTTCATTGCCTCTGCGTTAGCCTCGTCCATCTGCAACGACTCAAGGTCTTTTGTGATGTTCGAGCTACCGAGTGGCAGCACTGCGATGTTGCGCAGCTTGTCGCGGTAGTAGACCGATACGGTTGTGGTCTCGGCACCAAGGTCGACGAGCACGCAGCCTGCACGCTTCTCTGCTTCGGTGAGCACGCTATCAGCCATTGCGAGCGGCGCGAGATACATCTCTGCCACCTTAATGCCAGCGTTGTCAAGACTCTTGTTGATGTTGCGATAGAACGAGCGACGCCACAACACATTGAGAAAGTTGCCCTCAAGATGCTCTGCCTGAATGCCGATGGGGTCGTCCTGAAAGAGTGCGCCCACCTTGTATTCCTCGGTTATGGCATCCAGAATTTCGTAGTTGGGATACACCATACTGCGATTGGTGTCCATGAGTTCGTTCACCATCTCTTGCGACACGATTGTGTCCTGTGGCAATTCCTTTATTACGGGGTTCTTCACGCTATGTATGCTCTGACCTCCGATGCCTACATACACCTGCGCTATTTCTGTTTTAAGAGTGTTCTTTAGTTTGTTTACTATATTGCTCAGTCCCTGTGCGGTACGTTCAATACTATATGCTACGCCCTTGCGTATATACTGGGTGGAGTCTTCTTTTGCGACAGCAAGAATAGAAATGCTGCCATCGGGGTTTTTTCTTCCGGCAATTCCGGTCATCTTAGACGACCCGAGCTCAATAGCTACTATTAAATCCTTTGCCATACGTTTATCTTGTTGAGTGTTATATTATCGTTTGTTACTTGATTTCTTCTTTTGTGGTTTATCGTCTTTCGACTTCTTATCTGACTTAGCCGACTTCTTATCAGTCTTGTTAGATTTCTTTTCTGTCTTGTCAGACTTTTTCTCTGTCTTGTCTGGCTTCTTCTATACTTCTTTAGCCGCAGATTTCGTGGTTTCCTTCTTACCCTGCGTCGGTTCGGTAGTAGATTGCGTCGGTGTAGCGTTAGGTTGTGCCTGTTCGGCGGTTTGTTGCACAGCAACAGGCATCGCTACTGGTGCTACATATGCATGTTTCGACGACTTCTTTCGACAGATGATTTGGTTGTCGAACTCGATGTCGATGTACGAGTATTTGTTCCATCCCACAGTAGAGAGTCCGTACTTATAGAACTTCGATAGGCGCGTCATCTTCACATCCATAAACTTCTTTATTGCAGCGAAACGCTCTGTGCGATTCTTGCAGTCGGGCAGTCTGCCAATGTGCACGATGTGGTCGCCGATGCGTGGCACAATCTCGATGCCGTAGTTGGGTAGTACATTGATTTGCTCAATGAGGTTTTTCCACATTTCGTTTGCCATAATCACTCTGCCTAAGGGCGAGAGATAGTTGGTGGCATACCAGCGATTTATGTTACCCGTGGCTATGATTAAGTCGCTGGTGTAGTGGGTTGTCGGCATCACGCAGTCGTTATCGTCTACATAGTAGTCGTCGCCGTTTTCGGCTTTTATCCTTATCACAGGCATACGCTGCGTGACGCTGATATATACGTGTCCGCCTTCTGTCTTATAACAATTGGCGGTTTGCACGAATGGGCTTTTACTGAGCATCTCCTCAATGTGGCGTGTGTCTATCTTGCATATTTCTTTGCCTATTGGGTAGATGCCGTTCTTCTGTAGTCTGTCCTTTATTATCTTCGCATCGATAAATCCGCTTGTTACGTTGTCGGCAATGTCGATGCTCACCTTATTGCACGGGGTGTGGTTTCCGCCTTTCTTATCGAAAGAGCAGAAGGCAACGAGCAGGTAAACGGCTATCAGCACATCACTTACAACGAAGAAGATTTTGCTACGGGACAGTTTCACTTCTTATTCTCTATTATCTTAGTTATTTGTGGCATATAGTTGTCGAGATCGCCGGCTCCGAGTATCACGAGCACGTCGAAGTCGCGCTTGCTTACGAGGTCGAGCACATCGTCTTTGCGTATGATGCTCTTCTCCACCCCAGGGCGCAGGTTGTCGTAGATGAGCTGCGACGTTACGCCTTCGATAGGTTGCTCGCGTGCGGGGTAAATCTCGGTGAGTATCACCTCGTCGAGCTGACTAAGTGCGTCAGCGAAGTCGCGATAGAAGTCGCGTGTGCGAGTGTAGAGGTGTGGCTGGAATATCGCTGTGATATGTCGTCCGCTATATAGCTCGCGTATGCTTTTTGCGCTTTGGTATATCTCCTTCGGATGGTGTGCGTAGTCGGAGAGCAACACATGTCGGCTATCGTTTATCTTAAAGTCGAAGCGACGGTCTACGCCATGGTATGTCTTCATGCCATACTTAAGTTCTTCTGCGTTGCATCCAGCGAGTTGTGCCATTGCCATAGCTGCGATACCGTTGTCGATGTTGATTGGCACGGGTTGGCCGAGCTTCACTCCCTTCACGTTCTCTATTGGCGAGATGAAGTCGAAGGTGATTGTTCCGTTGTCGATGACGATATTCTCAGCATGGAAGTCGCCCTCATGGCGGCTATAGTCGTACACCTTCACACCTTCCTGCACCGCCTGTTTCATCTCCAAGTCGCGATGTATGATGAGTGCGCCACCTGGCTGGATGAGTGTTGTATAGTGGCGGAAGCTCTCAAGGTATGCTTCTTTTGTGCCGTAGATGTCGAGGTGGTCAGGGTCGGTTGCTGTGATGACACTCATCCACGGGCGAAGCCAATGGAAAGAGCGGTCGAACTCGTCGGCTTCTATCACTACATAGTCGCTTTCCTCCGAGATTATGTAGTTGGAACCGTAGTTCTTCGATATGCCTCCGAGGAATGCGTTGCAGTCGATATGACTCTGGTGCATGATGTGTGCACACATGGTTGATGTTGATGTCTTGCCGTGTGTGCCAGCCACACAGAGTCCTTTATGTGTGCGTGTTAGTGTGCCGAGCACCTGTGCGCGCTTCTCCACGGTGAAACCATTCTCGCGGAAGTATTGCAACTCCTTATGGTCGGCTGGTATCGCCGGTGTATAGATGACGAGGCACGACTTCGGGTCGCGACAAGCGTGTGGTATCTCGTCTATGTTCTCCGCATAGTGGAGGAGTGCGCCTTCGCGCTCGAGCTGCTTTGTCAGTTCAGATGGTGTCTTGTCGTAGCCTGCCACTACCAAGCCCTTGCGAATGAAATAGCGTGCAATGGCGCTCATGCCGATGCCACCTGCGCCTACGAAATATACGGCTTTAATATCTTTGAGTTCCATTTTTGTCTTTTTACTGTTTATTGGCGAGTTTCAGTACCTCGTCGGCTATTACGTCGGCAGAGTTGTGCTTGCCGAGTTTTTTAATGTTCGCTGTGAGTTGTGCGAGCTGTTCTGCGTCGTTCACGGTATCAATAGCGAGGCGGAGCAGTGTTGCTGGTGCTTCGGCATCCTTCACGTAGAGGGCTGCGTCTTTGTTGACGAGCGCCAAAGCGTTCTTTGTCTGATGATCCTCAGCCACGTTTGGCGAAGGCACGAGGATTACGGGTTTGCCTATCAAGCAGAACTCGCTGACGGAACTTGCTCCTGCACGACTTATCACGAGGTCGGCAGCTTTGTATGCGGCTCCCATGTCGCTGATGAAGTCCATCACCTTCAGCATAGGCAGCGGTTTGTGCGCCTTGAGCTGCGCTGCCACTGCTGCGCTGTAGTACTTGCCTGTTTGCCATACAAACTGCACACCGCTATGCTCTACGAGGTCGAGGTGCTGCAGCACGCTTTCGTTGATGGTGCGAGCTCCGAGACTACCACCTACGAGAAGTATTGTCTTCTTTGTGGGGTCGAGCCCGAGACTAAGCACTGCCTCTTCGCGCGAGATGGTTGTCTCGATGAGGTTCTGGCGCACGGGATTGCCCGTGTTGATTATCTTCTCGGCTGGGAAGAAGCGTTCCATGCCGTCGTATGCCACACATATCTTGCGTGCCTTGGCAGCGAGGTGCTTGTTAGTCACGCCAGCGTATGAGTTCTGTTCCTGTATAAGTGTCGGGATACCCATAGCACTGGCAGCATCGAGCGTAGCGGCACTGGCATATCCGCCTACGCCTACCACCACATCCGGGGCAAACTCGCGAATTGTCTTGCGCACCATTCGCTTGCTGCGGAGGAAGTCGAGCGCAACACCGATGTTACGAGGCGACCACAGCGGACGGATAAATCCTCTTACCGGCAGACCTACTATCTCGTAACCTGCGTCGGGCACACGCTGCATCTCCATACGTCCGAGGGCTCCAACGAAGAGAATCTTCGCGTTGGGGCATTTCGACTTTATTGCATTGGCTATCGACACGGCTGGAAATATGTGTCCACCGGTGCCACCACCACTAACAATGACTCTTATTTCTTGTTCCATTTACTCACATTTCTTTCAAAATACAAAATTAATAATTTTTTCTGATATTTCAGATTATTACGTTTTTTTCTTACGCTTTTTTTTATTAATACACAGACGTTTGCAACTTCTACTCTATGTATGTCTATATTCGATGCGTTGAATGTAGTTTTATATCTCGCAAATGTAGTTTTTACATATCGCAAAAACAAGAAAATTCCCGTAGCACCGGAACATTGTTCCGGTTGCGCTGGAGTGTTGTTCCCGTAGCACCGGAATAATGTTCCCGCGCTGCGGGAATAATATAGAGTGTGATTTAACGTTTTTAGTTGTGTTAATTTACGCTTCTGTTGTGTCGGCTATGATTTCCTGTTTGCGTTGTGCCGAGCGACTGATACTGAGTATAGCACCGATGTACACGCAGTTGATGATGGTCGACGTTCCACCCTTACTGATGAGCGGCAGCGGCTGACCCGTCACGGGTACGATGCCCACCGCAACGCACATGTTGAACAATGCCTGCGTAACGAGCAGCAAGGCGAGCCCCATGGCGAAGAGTGCAGGGAAGTTGTTTTCACACTTGCTGGCAATGCGTCCCGTGCGGAACAACAGAATGATGTAGAGCATGGCTACACCGGCAGCACCTACGATACCCATCTCCTCGATGATAATGGCATAGATAAAGTCGCTGAACGCCTGCGACACGAAGTCGCGCTCCTCGGAGTTGCCCGGACCTTTGCCGGTGATATTCGAAGAGGCGATGGCAATGTTGGCGTGCGCCACCTGAGCATCCTTGTCGAGATCGATATCCTTCGGTGCTACATCCTTGTGTGCGAGGAACTTATTGATGCGCGACTTCCACGTATCGAAGCGGTGGAACACCTTCTCCACAATGTTCTTATCTTCGGCTTTTTCTTCGACATTAGTGCCATTGACATCATTCGGCTTCGCTACTTGCTCGGTGAGGGTCTGACTCTCGGGCTTCTGCGCCTCGTCTTTACCAAAGACCATCACGGCTCCAACGACGAGTGCTACGCCGAGCACTGCAAAGCCGAGCAGCTTGCCAAGCTGACGCATGGGCACACGTCCAAGCAGCATCATCATGAATATGACGATGCAGAGCAACAATGCCGTTGATAGGTTCTCAACCATGATAAGTGGCACTATGAAGAAGCACACGGTGAGTATGTACTTGAATGCCATCTTGTCGGCTCCATCCTCAGTCTGCAACGCACTCAATATCTGCGCCGTAGCGAGCACCATGGTGCCCTTGGCTATCTCCGAGGGCTGAAACTGTATGCCTACGATGCTTATCCAGCGTTGTGCTCCATTGGTGGAGGCACCGGCTAAAAACACCCACAACAGCGTCACCAGAGAGATAACGAGCATGAATGGCGTTGCCATCTTGAAGTACTTACACTTCACGTTGAGCGTCACTACCATGAAGAATATTCCGACTGCGAGCAGGAAGATATGCTTTATGACAGGAGCTGTATAGCTACCTCCCTTATACGTTAGCTGCGCAGAGGCGGAATACACCTCAATGACACTAATAACGCATAGGAAGAAGAACACCATCCATATTCCCTTGTCGCCTTTGAATATGTTGTCTAATGTCTTGTTTATCATTGCTTGTTGTTATTTTATGGTGAGGTGGTGTTATGATGAGGTGGTGAGATGTGTGGTGTTATGGTGAGATTTGTATTGCTAATGTCACCACTTCACCATCTCACCACTTCACCATCTCAACACATCAACATCTCAACCCCTATTACAATCCTCTCACCAGTGTCTTAAACTGCTCACCTCTGTCCTCCATATTCTTGAAGAGGTCGAAGCTGGCGCAGCACGGACTGAGCAACACGGTGTCGCCGGGTTCTGCAAGCTCGTAGCAGGCAGCCACACAGTCCTTCATCGAGTGAGTATCGCGTATCTCCACGCCCTGGTTGTCAAAGAAGTTGTGCAGCTTTGTGTTGTCGGCACCGAGGAATACGAGTGCCTTACACTTCTGCTTCACAAGGTCGAGTATCTCATTATAGTCGTTGCCTTTATCCTTACCACCGATGATGAGGATAGTAGGTGTCTTCATGCTCTCAAGCGCATACCAGCAAGCGTCTACATTCGTAGCTTTCGAATCGTTGACATACTGCACTCCGCCCACCTTGCACACCTTCTCCAAGCGGTGTTCTACGCCAGGGAAGTCGCTCAGGCTCTGACGTATCACGTCCTTCTTTATGCCCGTGATGTTGCCAGCGATGCCTGCTGCCAGCGAGTTGTATATGTTGTGTTTGCCGGTGAGCGACAACTCCTCCTGCTCCATGTTGAACGGTGTAGGTCGTTCGATGGTGTACTCGCCGTCCTCCATGTAGCCAATGGAACCCTTCTCCTTCAATTCGGAGAACGGATACTGAATGGCTTTGATGTCGTACTTCTCCAGTTCGCGCTTGATGACGGGATCGTCGTTCCAGTAGATGAACGAGTCCTTGTCGGTCTGGTTCTGTATGATGCGCATCTTCGCGTCCACGTAGTTCTGCATACAGTAGTCGTAGCGGTCGAGATGATCGGGCGTGATGTTCAGCAGAATGGCGATGTTGGCGTGGAAGTCGTACATATTGTCGAGCTGGAATGAACTAAGCTCGATGATGTAGTATTCGTGCGGATCCTCTGCTACCTGCAATGCGAGCGAGCGTCCGATGTTGCCGGCGAGTCCTACGTCGTAGCCTGCAGTCTTGAAGATGTGATAGATGAGCGACGTGGTTGTTGTCTTGCCATTAGAACCTGTGATACATATCATCTTCGAGTGGGTGTAGCGACCTGCAAACTCTATCTCGCTGATGATGTGTATGCCTTTCTCCATAGCCGCCTTCACCATTGGGGCTTCCTTCGGGATACCGGGGCTCTTGATGATTTCGTCGGCAGAGAGTATCTTCTCCTCTGTGTGCTGACGTTCCTCCCACTCGATGGCGTGGTCGTCGAGTAGTTTCTTATATTTGTCTTTGATGGCTGACATGTCGCTAACGAACACGTCGAAGCCTTCTTTCTTTGCCAATACTGCGGCACCGGCTCCACTTTCGCCGGCTCCAAGAATAACTATTCTTTTCATTGTGTCTATCTAATCTTTAACGTTATGATGGTCATCGCTGCAAGGATTATGGTTGTAATCCAGAAGCGCACCGTTATCTTCGACTCATGGAACGCTGTCCGTGGTCGTGTGATGAGATACTTACAGTCGGGGTCGAGCTGCGAAGCCTGTGTGCGGAAGTTGTCGTGGATTGGCGTGCGCTTAAAAATGCGCTGCTTAACGCCATGACGTTTACCGAGTTTGAAGTAGTAGACCTGCAGTATGACGCTTAGGCTCTCCACAAAGAAGATGCCACAGAGTATCGGGAGCATCAGCTCCTTGTGTATGATGATTGCCGTTACGGCGATGATGCCACCGATGGTGAGCGAGCCGGTGTCGCCCATGAACACTTGAGCTGGATAGGCGTTGTACCAAAGGAAGCCTATCAATGCTCCGACAAAGGCACTGAGGAATACTACGAGTTCCTGCGAATCGGGTATGTACATTATATTCAGATAACCGGCATATTCGATGTGCGAACTGACATAGGCGAGTATGCCCAGTGCCACACCTATTATGGCGGAGTTACCTGCGCACATGCCATCCATGCCGTCGTTCAGATTGGCTCCGTTGCTCACTGCTGTCACCACTAAGATGGTCATAATGACAAACAGTATCCAGCCGGCTGCCACACGATACTCGCCGAAGATGCTCGTTATGCGCGAGTAGTCGAGGTTATGACTCTTCACGAACGGAATGGTGGTTTTCAGTGACTTATGCGCTTCGCTCTGATGCTTCACCACGAGTTCTTGCCCTTGGCGTTCGTAGACGAGGTTCTCGTTCATCTTCACATCGGGCGATGCCCACAGCACAAGACCCACGATGAGTCCGATGCCCACCTGTCCCACAATCTTGTAACGACCTTTCAGTCCTTCCTTGTCGTGGCGGAATATCTTTATGAAGTCGTCCATGCCACCCAAGAAGCCGAGCCACAACGTGGTGACAATCATCAGGATGAGGTAGATGTTGCGCAGACGACCGAGCAACAGCACTGGCACGAGGATAGAGACGATGATTATCACACCACCCATCGACGGCACACCAATCTTCTTTACGCCAAACGGATCGATGCTTGCATCGCGTGCTGTCTCCGTAATCTGCTTACGCTTCAGATACTTGATAAACTTCTCGCCAAACCATGCTGAGACAACGAGCGATATGATCAGTGCCAACAGCGAGCGGAATGATATGTAGCCCCACATGTGCGAGCCACTAATGCCGTATTCTTCGAGGAAACGGAAAAGATAGTATAACATTTCTGAGTTTTGAATTTTGAACTTTAAAAGCATTCACGCACCACTTCATGGTCGTCGAAGTGATGCTTCACACCCTTTATCTCCTGGTAATTCTCATGTCCTTTTCCAGCTATGAGTATCACGTCGCCCTTCTTCGCCATCATGCAGGCTGTGCGTATTGCCTCACGACGGTCGGTGATGGCTATCACCTTCTTCATCTGCTGCGCATTGAGTCCGGCAAGCATATCGTTGATGATATCCTGTGGCTCCTCGAAGCGTGGGTTGTCGCTTGTGATGATGACGCGGTCGCTCTGCTTCACAGCCTCCTGTGCCATAAGCGGACGCTTGCCCTTGTCGCGATTACCACCGGCTCCGCATACGGTTATCACCTCTCCCTTGCCGTCGAGCACCTCGTGAATGGCGTTGAGCACATTCTCCAATGCGTCAGGCGTGTGAGCATAATCGACAATGGCGGTGTAACCCTCTGGCGAGTGTATCGGTTCGAGGCGTCCGCTCACACTGTGCAGCGTACTCATCGCCACGAGCACGTCCTCCGGTTTCTTGCCGAGCATCACTGCTGCACCATACACAGCCAGCAAGTTGCTAACGTTGAACTTGCCGATGAACTGCACGCCCACCTCTCTGCCGTTCACTTCGAGGTACATTCCTTCGAAGTGACACTCGATGATGCGCGCCTTGAAGTCGGCAACGCTACGTGTGGAGTATGTCTTCACCGTAGCCTTAGTGTTCTGCACCATCACCATTCCGTTCTTATCGTCGGCGTTGGTTATGGCGAATGCGGTCTTGGGCAGCATATCGAAGAAAGCCTTCTTCGCATTGCGATAGTTCTCGAATGTCTTGTGATAGTCGAGGTGGTCGCGTGTGAGGTTGGTGAAGAGTCCGCCGGCGAAGGTCAGTCCACCGATGCGCTTCTGCGCTATGGCGTGCGACGAGCACTCCATGAAGGCGTACTCGCAGCCTGCGTCCACCATGCGGTGAAGCAGCTCGTTCAGTGCTATCGGGTCGGGAGTGGTGTGGTCTGCCGGTATAGCCTCATCAACGATGTAGTTGCACACCGTAGAGAGCAGTCCGCACTTGTGCCCCATCTTCGAGAACATATTATATAATAAGGTGGCGATAGTGGTTTTGCCGTTCGTTCCGGTCACACCGACAAGCTTCAGCTTTGTCGACGGATTGCCGTGGAATGTGGTTGCAACGATGCCCACCACATCCTCGGTGTCAGCCACCTGCACATACGTCACGTTTTCTTCGGTTTGTTCTGGTATCACTTCGCAGAGCACAGCCTTCGCGCCAAGCTCCACAGCCTTAGGTATAAACTTGTGTCCGTCTACCTGGGTGCCTTTCATTGCCACGAACAAATGTCCTTCCTTGATGCGGCGAGAATCGATATTGACGCCTGTCACTTCTACATCATCGCTGCCTTTTATAGCAAGAACGGTGATGTTCTTAAGCAATTCTTTAAGTTTCATATATCTGGTTTTTACTTTTTATATAATAGAGGTATTGGATAAAATGTGGGTGTATTGAGAATAGTGTTATAAGAGGATAAGGAAACCTCAACCCATCAACACCTCAACCCATCAACATCTCAACCGAGCCTTAGCGAGCAAACCATGCCCTTCTTTATCCGCTGTCCTGCACCGATGCTTTGCTCCATGACCTTTCCTCTGCCATTTAGCTTCACCTTCACGCCACGGCTCTCTATGAGATACACGGCATCTTTGGCTCCCATGCCGTGCACATCGGGCATGATGCTCTTGTCCACTTCTGGCACACGATGCAGCGCGATTGTCTTTCCGCTGCTCTCCAAGGCGTGTCCCCAGATGGGGTTACCGTTGAGATATGAGCCGTCCCAGTTGGATTGCTGCTTTATGCCGAGATGGTCGAGCACATAGCTTGCAGCAAGCATGTTGCCGTTTTTCACCTGCGGAATGAGCACCGACAACGAGTCGCGTGCATCGGCAGCCTCCAGTTTCAGGCTCTGTGCCATGATGCCCTCGGCGATGTCGTGGAACACCACGCCGCTCATGCCGCCACCCGAAGCCGGCAGACCCGACTTCTGTATGCAGACGATGCAGCTATAGCGTGGCTCGTAGGCAGGGAAGAAACCAGCAAACGAGAGCAGATAGTTCATCTGTCCGCTCTTGTATCCGGCTGCGCCCTTCGATATCTGCGCCGTACCCGTCTTGCCTGCTACGAGGAACGACTGCGAGCCGGCTTTCTTGCCGAGTCCCTGGCTCACCACGTGTTCGAGAATGGTGGTTATCTTCTTTATCGTTGTCTCCTTGGCGATGCGCTCGCGCAGCACCACGGGTTCAAACTCCTTTATCACCACGCCGTCCTTCATCACCGCCTTCACAAAGCGCGGTGCCATCATCTTTCCGCCGTTGGCGATGGCGTTGTAGAAGGTGAGTGTTGAGATTGGTGGCACCTGCGTCTCGTAGCCGATGCTCATCCAGGGCAGCGTTGTCTTGCTCCAGTTGACGTACTGCTTGCCGCGCGCGTCTTTCTTCGGCATACGTATGCGTGCCGGCGATGCTCCTTGCAGCGGTATGTGCAGGTCATCGGCGAGTCCGAGGCGATAGATGCCTTGCACGTACTTCTCTGGCGTGTTGTGGTAGTGGTCGTCGATGATGCGACTCACACCGATGTTCGAGCTGACCATCAGCGTCTGTGGCAGCGTGAGCATACCATAGCCACCGCGTCGCCAGTTGTGGTCTTTCATCTCTCTGCCGTACATCGGCCACACGCCGCCGGCTGTCTCCACACGATAGGTTGTGTCTACCACTCCGTCGTCGAGTGCCACCATGATACTTGCTGTCTTAAATACCGAACCAGGCTCGAGCAAGTCGCTGATGGCGTGGTTCTTTATCTCGTGATAGTCGTCGTCGGCACACTTCGTCATGTTCACAATGGCCTTTACGTCGCCCGTCTTCACCTCCATAACGATAGCTACACCCACGTTGGCGTTGATGAGACGCAGTTCCTTGAGCAGTGCGCGTTCGGCAAGGTCTTGCATCGACACGTCGATGGTGGTCACGATGTCGGCACCATTCACCGGTGGTGTGTCTACGATGTCGAGGTATTTGTTGAGCACTTTTCGGCGATGGCGTATGCCCTCCTCGCCACGCAGCAGCGAGTCGTATGAGAGTTCCAAGCCGCACTGTGCGGTGTCCTTCGCGCCGTACATCTTTCCGATGGTACGTCCGGCGAGCGAGCCGTAAGCCAGTTTGCGTGCGTTGTGCTCATCCCAGTGAAATCCGCTTTGGTTCTTGCTGAGGTTGAACACGGGCAGGCTCTTCACCTCCGAGAAGGTGCTGTAGTTGATACGTCGGTTCCATATGGGCCAGTGGCGTTTGTTCTTTTCAAAGCCTTCCATGAGGTGCTTCTTGAACTCCTCTGCCGAGCGGTCGGGGAAGATGGCGTTCAGCCCCATGCATATCGAGTCGAGTTTCTGCTCGAAGAGCGTGTCTTTCTTCGCCTCGCGCAATGCTACGAAGTCCATGAAGATGTTATACTGTGGCAGCGACGATGCCATGAGTTGTCCGTCGCAACTGAGTATGTTACCACGAATAGGCAGCGTCTTCAAGCTATCCACCTTCACGCGGTCAGCCACCTCTTCCCAGAAGGCGCGCTTGGCGGTCATTATGTATAGTGTCTTGCCTACGACGGTGATTGCCACCAACGTCATGAGAATGGCGAGGAAACTGTAGCGTGGCATCACTTTCTTACTGTCAAATTTGCTCATGCTTACTCGTTATTAGGGATTGTTATGATGTATGGGGGCTGCGTAGCAATGTGCAACGTAGAGTCTTTGTCGTTATGCAGACGTTCGAGCACCTTGCTCTCGCGGGTCTGCTGTGTCAGGTCGCTCGAGCTGGATAGTGCGCGATACTTTGCATCTTCCAGTTCGTTCGTCAGCTTGTCTATCTTTATCAGGTTCTGCTGACACTTGTATCGGTTAGAGATATAGACGATGACGAACAGCGAGGCTATCAATATCACCCATATCTGTCGGCGCAGGAACTGCGTGTTGAGGATGTCGCCGCCGAGCACCTTCTTCAGTGTGAGGTTCTTCGAGAGTGGCAGCTCGTCCTCTATCGCCTGCTGACGTATGATGGTGCGCAGCGATGGCGCACCGTCCGATGCCGGCTCCGATGGGCTTCCGTCGGCTGTCGGTGTCTCGTCAGCTTTCTCGTCCACGGGCTTTGCCTTGTCAGCAGCGGGTGTTTCCACGTTCGTCGTGGCTGCGTCCGCGATATCTATTATGGGGTTGTCTTCTTTCATTTTCTTATTTCTTTTCAGCTATTCTTAGTTTAGCACTGCGACTGCGCGGGTTGTCAGCCTGCTCTTGGTCGGATGGCAGTATCACCTTGTTGTTGACCAATCGGAATGGTGTCTCTATCCTACCGAAGAAGTCCTGCTGCACCTTTCCTTCCACGTTGCCCGACTTCATCACGTTCTTCACCATGCGATCCTCAAGCGAGTGGTAGGTGATAACCGATAGTCGACCGCCTGGTGCAAGCAGCTCAGAGGCAGCGAGCAGCATCTCGCGCAGCGCGTCCATCTCGTGGTTCACCTCTATGCGCAACGCCTGAAAGAGTCGTGCCATGTCTTTCTTCTCGCGTTCGCGCTTGAAGAACGGCTCTACGGCTGCCAGAAAGTCCTTCGTGGTCTTTATCTCCGCCGTCTGACGTGCCTTCACAAGAGCCGACGCTATGCGTCGCGAGTTCTTCATCTCGCCGTAGACGTAGAAGATGTCGGCGAGGCGTTCCTCGCCGTACGTGTTCACTATCTCGGCAGCGGTGCGTCCGGCACGCTTGTTCATACGCATGTCGAGCGGTGCGTCGAAGCGGAACGAGAAACCGCGCTCTGCGTCGTCGAAGTGGTGCGACGATACGCCGAGGTCGGCAAGCAAGCCGTCGATATGCTCCACACCATAATAGCGCATCCAGTTCTTCAGATAGCGGAAGTTGCTGCGCACGAACGTGAAGCTGTCGCCCGCATCGGGAATGTTGCGCTCCGCATCTGCATCTTGGTCGAAGCTGTACAGATGTGCGCCGTCGGTGAGGCGCGACAGTATCTCGCGCGAGTGGCCACCGCCACCGAAGGTGACATCCACGTATATGCCGCCAGGCTTGATGTTGAGCCCGTCAACGCTCTCGCCTAAAAGCACCGGAACATGGTATGTTGCTGCTATCGTAGTATTGTCTGTTTTGTCCTTATACATTATATATGCGTATTTGGGTGTAAAGGTACACAAAAAATCGCATACAAGTTTACAAAAACATATCAAATTTGATTAAATATTACATTTCTTGTGCTAAAATGTTTGTATATAAAAAAGATATAGTATTTTTGCACTAAATTAAGAAGCACAACCAGCGTTTTCGGGTTTATGAATGAGATAACAGAAAAGACGATCGACATCGAAAAGATACTGCACAGCAAGCTGGGCAGCAAGGCTCGCTACGTGCCTCGCCTGCTTGTGAAATGGCTCAAGAAGATTATACACCAAGACCAGGTGAACGCTTTCATCTGGGAGCACCGCGACGAGAGCGGCGTGGAGTGGCTGGAGTCTACAGTGCGCTATCTGAAGATGGACATACGCATCATCGGCAAGGAGAACCTTCCGCCGAAAGACGACGGCAAACTATACACCTTCGTGTCCAACCACCCGCTCGGCGGTCAGGACGGCGTGGCGCTCGGCTCCATCATCGGACGCCACTACGACGGACGTTTCCGCTATCTCGTCAACGACCTGCTGATGAACCTCCCGGGTTTAGCACCGGTGTGCATCGGCATCAACAAGACCGGGCGCCAGGGGCGCGACTTCCCGCGCATGGTGGAGGCTGGCTTCAAGAGCGACAACCACATGCTCATGTTCCCCGCCGGCTTGAACAGCCGTAAGCAGAAGGACGGCTCAATCCACGACCTGCCGTGGAAGAAGACATTCATCACGAAGAGCGTGGAGTGCCACCGCGACGTGGTACCCATCTACTTCAGCGGACGCAACTCCGAACGCTTCTACCGCATAGCCAAGTTCAGCGACCGCTGGCTGCCGTTCAACCTCGCCATGATATTCCTCGTCGACGAGATGTACCGCAACGTAGGCAAACACTTCGACATATACATCGGCAAACCCATCCCATGGCAGACGTTCGACAAGAGCCGCACGCCGCAAGAGTGGGCACAGTGGGTGCAGCAGGAAGCGTACAAGCTACCCTTGGAAAAGTAAAAAAGTAAAAGGGTAAAAAAGTAAAAAGGCTTAAGAAGGCTTAGAAAGGCTTAGTTCGGCTTAGTTAGCCAAGGCTTAGGAAGGCTTAAAGAGGCTTAGTTCGGCTTAAACGCTGCCAGAAGATGGCTTAGTTAGCCAAGGCTTAGGAAGGCTTAAAGAGGCTTAGTTCGGCTTAAACGCCGCCCTAAAGAGGCTTAAGCGCCCCCAATCTCCCCCCAACAAAACAGAGAAAGCAAGAAAACAACAAACAATGGAAGAACCAATCATAGAACCCGTCAGCAAAGAGCTGCTCAGAAGCGAACTCACTCCCGAGCGTCAGCTCCGCATGACCAACAAGAGCAACAACGAGATATACATCATCACGGCACACAACGCGCCGAACGTGATGCGCGAGATAGGCCGTCTGCGCGAGATAGCATTCCGCGAGGCAGGCGGCGGCACCGGCAAGCCGATGGACATCGACGAGTTCGACACCTGCGCGAACTGCTACAAGCAGCTCATCGTGTGGAACCCCGAGGCTGAGGAAATCATCGGCGGCTACCGCTACATGCTCGGCACCGACTGGGAACTCGACGAGAACCGCCAGCCGAAGCTCGCCACAAGCCACATGTTCCACTTCTCCGAGAAGTTCATCAACGACTACATGCCCTACACCATCGAGCTGGGCCGCTCCTTCGTGACACTCGAGTACCAGAGCACACGCCGCGGAGCGAAGAGCCTCTTCGCACTCGACAACCTGTGGGACGGACTCGGCGCGCTCACCGTCATCAAGCCCAACGTGAAGTACTTCTTCGGCAAGATGACCATGTACCCGTCGTACATACGCCGTGGCCGCGACATGATCCTCTACTTCCTCAAGAAGCACTTCGACGACAAGGACAACCTCATCATACCGCTCCACCCGCTGAAGATAGAGACCCCTGAGGAGGAGCTCGCAGCCTTGTTCTGCGAGGACGACTTCAAGAAGGACTACCTCATCCTCAACCGCGAGATACGTGCGCTGGGCTACAACATCCCGCCACTCGTCAACGCCTACATGTCGCTCTCGCCCACCATGAAACTCTTCGGCACCGCCATCAACTACGGCTTCGGCGACGTAGAGGAGACGGGCATACTCATCGCCGTCGACGAGATACTCGAAAACAAGCGCGTACGCCACATCGACTCGTTCATAAAGGAGCACCCCGAAGCTCTCAAAATAACGAGCGGTGCCAACAACGTCATCTACAAAGAACGCCCATAGGAGGGTATGGCATCCTGCCATACCCACGCACCCCTCCCACGCACCCCTCCCACATACCCCTCACGCACCCCTCCACGCACACCTCCCACACCTCCCACACCTCCCACGCACCTTTTTTCCCCACCCCCTCCGCATATTTTACCATCCGCATCGGTCGACGCAGACATCTGTATCGGTCGACGCAGACATCTGTATCGGTCGACGCAGACATCCGCATCGGTCGGCGCAGACATCCGTAACGGTCGACGCAGACATCCGCAACGGTCGGCGCAGACATCCGCATCGGTCGACGCGGATGCCCCAACCTACCATATAGCAATATATTTTTTACCCTAATTATTTGCAAATTCCAAATTATTTTACTTTATTTGCAGCTGTTAAGAAGACACAAACAACCAAATACTAATATTTTTTAAAACTATTTTATTATGAAAACCCAAATTTTACCCCCCCGATTGCTCGTCTTTTACTTGCAATTTTGATGTGCCTGCCCGTATGGGGTAGCCGCCTGTCGGCTCAAGAGCCGTACGCTGTGTATGACAAAACCACAAGCACACTAACCTTTAAATATGGCACAAAACCCGCTGGAGCGTATTCGCTGAATGAGGGCGACTATACCCCGGATTGGTATAACCCCGATTATAATACAAATATCATAACGAAGGTTGTCTTTGATGCCTCATTTGCTAATGCACGCCCAACAAGTTGCCACGGATGGTTCCTTGGCTGCGAATACTTAACGACTATAGAAGGCATTGAAAACCTGAACACAGAGAACGTGACGAACATGAGCAATATGTTCTGTGACTGTCGTTCTCTCAAAACACTCAACGTATCAAACTTCGACACACAGAACGTGACGGACATGAGTAGCATGTTCGTAAGATGTTATGCCCTCACTACACTCAACGTATCAAATTTCGACACTAAGAACGTGACGGACATGAGCGTTATGTTCAGTGACTGTTATGCTCTCACAACACTCGATGTATCAAAATTCGATACTAAAAACGTGACAAGCATGTACGCCATGTTCAAAGACTGTTTGGCTCTCATAACACTCGATGTCTCAAAATTCGATACTAAGAACGTGACGGACATGAGTAGCATGTTCTATGGCTGTTCTGCACTTACAAAACTCAACCTTTCAAGTTTCAACACACAGAACGTGACGAACATGGGTGGGATGTTCAGTGGCTGTTCTGCTCTCACAACACTCGACCTTTCAAACTTCGACACACAAAACGTGACGAACATGAACGACATGTTCAGTGCTTGTGCTGCACTTACAACACTGGATGTCTCAAAATTCGATACTAAGAACGTGACGAACATGAGCGATATGTTCAGTAACTGTAAGGCTCTCACAACACTGGATGTCTCAAAATTCGATACTAAGAACGTGACGGACATGAGTAGCATGTTCTATGGCTGTTCTGCACTTACAAAACTCAACCTTTCAAGTTTCAACACACAGAACGTGACGAACATGGATGGGATGTTCAGTTACTGTAAGGCACTCACAACACTTGATGTCTCAAAATTCGATACTAAGAACGTGACGGACATGAGCGGTATGTTCAGTGACTGTTATGCTCTCACAACACTCGATGTCTCAAAATTCGATACTAAGAACGTGACAGACATGAGAGGTATGTTCAGCTTCAATCCTCTCACCACCATCTATGCAAGCGACAAGTTCGTGACCACAGCATGTAGGAGTGGCGATAATATGTTTGTAGGTTGCATTCATCTTGTGGGTGCCGTACCCTACGACGAAAACAAGGTGGGCAAGGAAATGGCGAACTACACCACTGGCTATTTCACATATAAAGCAGCTACTGGCATTGATGCGCCGATGGTGTCGGACGACACGGCAGCGGAGTATTACGATCTGCAGGGCCGCCGTCTGAACGCACCACAAAAGGGTGTGAACATCGTGAAGCGTGGCAAGAAAACAACAAAGGTGCTCGTGAAATAAACATCAGGGGGTGCAGCGGCCTCCGCTGCACCAACCAAACAATAATAAACAGATAAACGAAGCAACAACAACCGACAACGAAACGTCGAATGGACAAATAAAAAAGCATTGGCGCATATAGGCTCTCAAAAGAGAAACGAATTATGCACCAATGCTTTTTCTATTTTCATACTGGCTTAATCCACCGGACTGAAATTTTCCTTGCCAACTCCGCAAGGTGGACAAACCCAATCTTCTGGAAGATCTTCAAATGCTGTACCTGGCTCTATGCCATTCTCTGGGTCTCCAACAGCTGGGTCATATACCCAACCGCAGACATCACATACGTATTTCTTCATAGTCATATCGTTTTAATTGTTATCTGTTGCAAATATACACATTATACTTCAAACGACAAAGCGAAACGAGTAAAAGTTTTGTTAATTTATAATAATTACAACTCCGTGTACTATCTGTGGGAGACCCTTCTCTACAAGAAGCTTCTGTTCTTTCTGTGGGAATACAGTTCTCCCACGGATTGCACTGATCAACACAGATGGTTGGTTGCGTTAGTTTCCCCACGGAATCCACTGAACTCACAGAAGTTTGGTTGCGTTAGTGGCTGCGTGGGTACGGCAGGATGCCATACCCTCCTACATCTGTGTAAATCCGTGATATCTGTGGGAGACCCTTCTCTACAAGAAGTTTCTGTGCGTTCCGTGGGTTCTGTGGGAATATAGCTCTCCCACGGATTGCACTGATCAACACAGATGGTTGGTTGCGTTAATTCGCCCACGGAATTCACAGAACTCACAGAAGTTTTGGGGTGCTGTTGGCTGCGTGGGTACGGCAAGATGCCATACCCTCCTACATCTGTGCGCATCCGTGATATCTGTGGGAGGCTCTTCTCTACAAGAAACTTCTGTGCGTTCCGTGGGTTCTGTGGGATATAGCTCTCCCACGGATTGCACTGATCAACACAGATGGTTGGTTGCGTTAATTCTCCCACGGAATTCACAGAACTCACAGAAGTTTGGTTGCGTTAGTGGCTGCGTGGAGGGTGTGTCAAAACTAAAATATTTGGCAAATTGAATAGCAAACGGTTCTAATCGTAGGAGGCTACGGCATTCCTGCCGTAGCCATTAGTAACTGAAATACAACTGTTTGCAATGACTACGGCAAGAATGCCGTAGTCTCCTACAGTTAGCCATTCATCACAATTCTATAGTTTTGACACACCCTCCTCCTACATCTGTGTAAATCCGTGCTATCTGTGGGAGACCCTTCTCTGCAAGAAACTTCTGTGAGTGGGTTCTGTGGGAATACAGTTCTCCCACGGATTGCACTGATCAACACAGATGGGTGGTTGCGTTAATTCGCCCACGGAATTCACAGAACTCACAGAAGTTTGGGTGCGTTAGTGGTTGCCTGGGTACGGCAGGATGCCATACCCTCCTAATCTGTGCGCATCCGTGATATCTGTGGGAGACCCTTCTCTGCAAGAAGCTTCTGTGCGTTCCGTGGATTCTGTGGGAATACAGTTCTCCCACAGATTGCACTGATCAACACAGATGGTTGGTTGCGTTAATTCTCCCACGGAATTCACAGAATTCACAGAAGTTTGAGGGTACTGTTGGCTGCGTGGGTACGGCAAGATGCCATACCCTCCTACATCTGTGTAAATCCGTGCTATCTATGGGAGAATCTTCTCTGCAAGAAGCTTCTGTGGGTTCCGTGGGTTCTGTGGGATATAGCTCTCCCACGGATTACACTGATCAACACAGATGGGTGGTTGCGTTAATTCGCCCACGGAATTCACAGAACTCACAGAAGTTTGGGGTGCTGCTGGCTGCGTGGGCATGGCAGGATGCCATACCCTCCTAATCTGTGCGCATCCGTGATATCTGTGGGAGACTTTTCTCTGCAAGAAGCTTCTGTGCGTTCCGTGCGTTCTGTGGGAGTACCACTGCTTGCTTGGTTGGTGCAGCAGAGACTGCTGCACCCCCTGAGATTGCATCAGTGCCATCTGTGGAAGTCTCTTCTCAGCAAGAAATTTCTGTGCGTTCTGTGGGTTCTGTGGGAGACTATTCCATGAATGTGGTTGCGTGGGTACGGCAGGATGCCATACCCTCCTATACTATGGGGAGCGAGATACCCTGTATCTTCTGATAGATGTCGAGCGCGAAGATGTCGGTCATACCCGAGATATAATCGATGACAGCCATGACACGCGTAGCGAAGTCGTCGCTATTGATGTCGTACTGACTGCTGAAACGCTTGCGCAGCTGCTCCGAGTGGAACTTGCCAGGAGCGGTAGCAGCCTCGATGAGTGTGTCCATCAGCGTCTCCATAATCTTATAACCCGACAGCTCCACGTCGAGCACCGGCTTCGAGTTGTATATGCGCTGCACGCTCACCTCCGTGCAGTGGCGATACGCATCGCGCACGAGCGGAGCGACGTGGTCGATGAGCGAGCCTTGCAGTGTGCCGGCGAGTATCTCCTGTTCGTGCTGCACGAACGCCTTCGCACACTCGCTTTCGAGCAGTCCGATGGCGCAGGCACGCATATACACAATCTTCTCGTTGTTGTCGGTGATGCCCTCCTCCTCTATGCGGTCGAGAATGTTCTTACGCGACTCGTCGCTGAAGAAACCCAACAGCAGACCGCTCGCCTCGCCGTAGGAGAGGATGCGCAGCTTGTGAGCATCCTCTATGTCCATAATCTCGTAGCAGATGTCGTCGGCAGCCTCAACAAGATACACCAACGGATGGCGTGCGTAGCGCAACGGTTCGCCCTCAGCCGAGAGGCGCAGCATACCGAGGTCGTCGGCGATGCGCTGAAACGCCTCCTGCTCGAAGCAGAAGAAGCCGAACTTGCCTTTCTTGCCGGCACACTCACTCGAATACGGGTACTTCACGATGGAGGCAAGCGTGGAGTAGGTCATCACGAAACCGCCGTCGCGTCGCCCGTGGAAGCGGTGCGTGAGCAGTCGGAAGGCGTTGGCGTTACCCTCAAAGTGCGTCAGGTCCTCCCACATCTGCACCGACACACAAGGCTTCAGCGCCAGTCCGCGACCCTCGCGAAAGAACGCCTGTATAGCCTTCTCGCCAGAGTGTCCGAACGGCGGATTGCCCATGTCGTGCGCCAGACACGCCGTGCTCACGATAGTGCCCAGCTCCTCGAAGAGCGTACCAGCGAGTTCGGGGTGCACACGCTTCAGCGCACGCACCACGTCATTGCCCAACGACATACCCACGCTCGCCACTTCGAGCGAGTGAGTGAGGCGGTTGTGAACGAAGATGCTACCAGGCAGCGGAAACACCTGTGTCTTGTTCTGCATACGACGGAACGGAGCCGAGAAGATAAGGCGGTCGTAGTCGCGTTTGAACTCCGAGCGGTCGTCGTGACGCTCGGGGTGGCGCAACTCCTGTCCGAGTCGCTTGTTCGATATGAGTTGTTGCCAATTCATTGCCATAATCGTTTTGTTTTGTTTATAGCACAAAATTAAAACTAATATTCCAAATAGACAAGAAGATTATTCACTCTGCTACCTATTTCCACTTTTTTAATACTCTAAAAAGGCGTAATCTCATTATAATTAAGTACTTTTGCAATTTGAAACATTACGTAACGTAAACCACAACAGAACACATAATGGTAAAAATAAAGATAGTGAACCGTGGCTCGCAGCAGCTTCCTGCTTACGCCACACCGCAGAGCGCAGGCATGGACTTGCGCGCCAACATCGTAGAACCCATCACGCTGCAGCCTATGGAGCGTCGCATCATACCCACCGGTCTGCACATCGCGCTGCCCGAGGGCTACGAGGCGCAGGTGCGCCCACGCTCAGGCTTGGCTCTGAAGCACGGCATCACCGTGCTCAACTCGCCTGGCACTATCGATGCCGACTATCGTGGCGAATTGGGCGTGCTGCTCATCAACCTCTCCACCGAGCCCTTCGTGATTGAAGCCGGCGAGCGCATCGCGCAGATGGTCATAGCACGCCACGAGCAGGGCGAGTTCTGCCTCGTTGAGGAACTCGACGAGACGGAGCGCGGCGAGGGTGGCTACGGACACACCGGAGTGAAATAAGTAGGAGGCTACGGCATTCTTGCCGTAGCCATCAACAACAGAAATATAAATTTGCAATGACTACGGCAGGAATGCCGTAGCCTCCTATGGTTAGCCCTCCATCGGCAACTCACTTCCAAACAATTAAAGAAGAAGAAAAAATGAAGAAATACATACTCGTTGCGATAGCCATGGCAGTTGTCGCTCCGCTCTTAGCTATCAGCGGAGCACGCACGGGCACATCGGTCGACATGAAGTGCGACACGATGACCATCTCTGCCGACTCGCTACTGAAGGAGACACCACTATTCGACCGCCTGTACCTCGACGCAGTGTGCCGACAGATTGCAGGCGACTCCACAGCATCAGCACTGTTAGAGCGATGCCACGAGATGCGCCCCGACGCTGCCGAGGTGTACTACTCGTTAGCCCACTCGTACCTAAAGCAGGGCAACGACTCGCTCGCAAGAGTGAACATGCGCCGAGCTGCCGAGCTGCAACCCGACAACGACAACTACCTTGAGAACGTGGCGGAGACATACATCGACCAACGCGAGTACGACCGCGCCATCGAAGCCTACGAACAGCTCTACGCACACCACCGCGACCGCAGCGACGTGCTCGAGCTATTGGTGCGACTGTATAACGCAAAGAAAGACTACCCCAAGATGCTCTCCACCATCGACCGCATGGAGCAAGCCGACGGACCAAGCGAGGAGATCTCACTCATGCGCATGGGCATCTACGAGCAGCAAGGCGACAAGAAGAACGCCTACCGCATACTCCACGCGCTCACCAACGACCACCCCAACGAGCCGTCGTACAAGGTGATGCTCGGCAACTGGCTCATGCAGCACGACCGCAAGAGCGAAGCCTACAACTGGTTCAAGAGCGCACTGGAGGACGACAAGCAAAACGAATTCGCACTGAACTCGCTCTACGACTACTACCGCAGCATGGGCGACGACACAAAGGCACGACAACTGCGCGACAACATACTGTTCAGTCCACAGACCGACATAAAGACAAAGCTCTCGATGCTGCAGCAAGCGATACGCGAGAACGAGCAGGAGCAAGGTGGCGACTCAACGGCTGTGCTCGCACTGTTCGACAAGATAATGCTCGCCACACCACGCAACGCCGAGCTATCCAATCTTAAGGCGATGTACATGCGAGTGAAGAAGATGCCGCAGGACAGCATCAACGCCGCATACGCACACACCCTCTCCTTCGAGCCAGACAACCTGTCGGCACGCCTCACGCTGACGCAGAACAAATGGGAGGAGAAAAAGTGGAACGAAGTGGTCGACCTCTGCGACAAGGGCATACAGTACACGCCCGAGGAGCTGACCTACTACTACTTCATGGCACTTGCATACATACAGCAGGATAAGGATCAGAAGGCTTACGAAGCGTGCAAACGCGGACTCAACGAGATTGACTTGAACAAAGCCGACGAGCCAGAACGCAACATGGCATCGGACATGTACGGCATAATAGGCGACATCAGCTACACCGCCAACAACCACGACGAGGCGTTCAGCGCATACGAGAAGGCGATAACCATATACCCTGACAACATACAGGTGCTGAACAACTACGCCTACTACCTCTCGCAGCAGAACACACAGCTCGACCACGCAGCCGAGATGAGCCTGCGAACGCTCAAGGAGGAACCCACCAACGCCACTTACCTCGACACCTATGCCTGGATACTGTTCCTGCAGAAACGCTACGACGAGGCAAAGGCATACGTCGACCTCACACTGCAGAACAGCAAGAATCCCGACAAGGTGCTCTTGGAGCACGCAGGCGACATCTACCTCATGGCAGGCGACAAGGAGAAAGCCGTCAGCTACTGGAAGCAAGCCATAGAAGCCGGAGGCAACAAGGCATCGCTCGAACGCAAGATAAAGACACGCAAGCTGAAGTAGCAACACAAGTGCTGCCACAGCGTGCATAACCCGAACAACATAACAAAACAATATCAACAAGATGAAACATATACTTAGATACGCACCGATAGCTGCAGCCCTGCTGCTCATAACCTCCTGTGCAAGCAAGAAAGCCATCACCGACGGCACACAACTGCCAACACAGACCTCTAAGACAGACAAGAACGCCGAGAAGGAGGCTGCAAGACAGTCGCTACAGTTCGTGCAGCGCATCGCCAACAACAACGTGGCGACAGAGAACATCCTCACAAGTGGCGACTTCACACTACAATTGGGCAGCAAGGAGATTACGGTGCCAGCCAAACTAAGTATGCGCAAGGACGAGTGCATACGCATACAACTGCTCATGCCTATACTGCGCAGCGAACTGGCACGCATAGAGTTCACACCCAACTACGTGCTGCTCCTCGACCGCTACCACAAGGAGTATATCAAAGCCTCTTACTCCGAGGTGAGCTTCCTCGCCAATAACGGACTCTCGTTCTACAGCCTGCAAGCACTCTTCTGGAACCAGCTCACAGCGCCTGGCGCAAAGACCATCACCGAGGCTGACCTGAAGAAATTCGTAGCCGACGTGGCAGCGGGCAGCTCACGAGTACCCGTGACGCTCAAGGCTGGCAACATCACCTACAAGTGGAGCGTGGACGCAGCAACAGCACTCATCAAGGGTGCCGACATAACATACAAGAGTGCTGCACACGGCACCTCGTCGCTCACGTGGACATACAACGACTTCAACACCGTAGGACAGAAGAAGTTCCCTACAACACAGCTGTTCGGCTTCAGCACCAACTACGGCGGAAGCAACCACGCTGCGCAGGTGACGCTACAGATGGCATCACCTAAGACCTCTACCAACTGGGACACAAAGACAGAGGTATCATCGAAGTATCGCAAGGTGGAAGTAGACGAACTGCTCCGCAAGATAACATCGCTGCAATAAAAGCCGGCACAACGCCGCAATAAACCCATCGTAAGATAATGAACAAGTTGCTACACATATTAATCACCACACTCCTCATCGCAGCCACGCCCAACATGGCTACCAGTGCCGACGCACAACAGCAGAAGCGCACCACCACTGCGAAAAAAACCACCACGCAGCGCAAGACAACAACCACTGCAAAAAAGAAAACCACTGCGAAGAAGAAAGCCACAACTACGCAGCGCAAGAAGCGGGGCAAAGCAAAGCAGAACAACACAAAGTACTCTACAGCCGAGATACGCCGACTGCAGAGCAAGCGTTCGGGTATACAGAAGGAGATAAAGAAGCAGGAGGCGGCTCTGCGCGCCAACAGAGCCGACGTGAAGAAGCGCCTCAACGACCTGCTTATACTCAACAGCGAGATCGACCGCCACAAGCAGAACATCGACGGCATACAGCGCGACATCACACACCTCGACGGCAACATCGGACTGCTCAACGCCCAGCTCGCCACACTGCAGCAGCAGCTGAAGGAGCGCAAGGCGAAGTACGTGAAGTCGATGCGCTACATATCGCGAAAGCACACCATGCAAGACCGCCTCATGTTCATCTTCTCGGCGAAGAGCTTCACCGAGATGTACCGCCGTCTGCGCTTCGTGCGCGAATACGCTTCGTGGCAGAAAGCGCAGGGCGAGATGGTGAAAGCCAAGCAGGAGCAGGTGAACGAGAAGCAGAAGCAGCTGCAGCAGGTGCGCGGACAGAAGAACGTGATGCTCGACAAGGGCAGACAGGAGCACCGCGCGCTCGAGAGCAAGCAGAGTGAACAGCAGACTATGGTCAACTCGCTGCAGAAGCAGCAGAAGACTATACAGAGCGTAATAGCGAAGCAGCGTAAGGACGCCAGCGCCCTCAATGCGCAAATCGACCGACTCGTCGCTATAGAAGTGGAGAAGGCGCGCAAGCGCGCTGAGGAGGAGGCACGCCGCAAGGCAGCAGAGGCAGCCGCAGCAAAGAAGCGTCGCGAGGCAGAATTGGCACGCAAACGTGCCGAGGCAGAGCGAGCACGCGCCGAGAACGAACGCCGTCTGCGTGAGGCACGCGAGTCTGAGGAGCGCGCTAAGCAGCGTGCACGCGAGGCTACCGCACAGCAGAAGGAGCGCGCCGAGCAACAGGCACGCGAAGCAGAAGCACAGCGCGAGGCTATAGAGCGCAAAGCAAAAGCCGACGAGCGACGCTCATCGAAAGAGTTGGCAGAGGCTAAGCGCAACGTAGAGCAGACCTACACCGTGTCGTCGGTAGACCGCATGATGTCGGGAGGCTTCGAGGCAAACCGCGGACGCCTGCCGATACCGCTCACCGGCGGTTGTCGCATCGTGTCGCACTACGGACAGAACACCATCGAGGGTCTGCGCGGCGTGACACTCGACAACAAAGGCATCAACATAAAGGGACAACCAGGCTGCCAGGCACGCGCCGTGTACGACGGTGTGGTAAGTGCAGTGTACGGCATCGGCGGACAATGGCTCGTCATGGTGCGCCACGGCGTGTACATCTCCGTATATTGCAACCTCACATCGGTGAGCGTGCATCGCGACCAGAAGGTGTCTACCGGCCAGGCACTCGGAGCAGTCGGCGGCGAGAACATACTGCAGTTCCAGCTGCACAAGAACAGCACCCGACTCAACCCTGAGCCGTGGCTTAGACGATAAAACGCCCGAAACAGGGTAGAAAACTCAGTAAATATTTGCTTACGTTGCAGAAAATTAGTAATTTTGCATCGTTCAGTGGAATGAGGGGCTCCGAGAGAGCTCCTCATTTTTATTTATAATTGAAATATATGATAAACAAAGACACCGTAAGAAGTATCGTAGAAGAGTGGCTTGACGGCAAGGAGTACTTCCTTGTTGACATCGAGATAAGCCCCGACGACCGTATCGTAGTAGAAATTGACCATGCCGACGGTGTGTGGATTGAAGACTGCGTAGAATTGAGCCGTTTCATCGAAGACCACCTCAGCCGCGACGAAGAGGACTATGAACTTGAAGTAGGCTCAGCCGGACTGGGACAGCCGTTCAAAGTGGCTCAACAGTACCACTGCTTCGTAGGCAAGGACGTAGAAGTGCTCGACGCAGACGGAAAGAAGTACAAAGGCGTACTCAAAGCCGTAGAGGGCAACGACTTCACTGTGACGGTGCAGGAGAAGCAGAAAGTGGAAGGCAAGAAGCGCCCACAACTCGTGGAGACCGACTACACCTTCCAGATGGACAAAGTGAAATATACAAAATACTTAATAAATTTCAAATAAGCTATGGCAGCAGTAAAAAAAGACGACGTGGTGAGCATGTTCGACTCTTTCAAGGAGTTTAAAGAGACAAAGAACATCGACCGCACCACATTGGTAAGCGTGTTGGAGGAGAGCTTCCGCAACGTTCTCGCAAAGATCTTCGGAAGCGATGAGAACTTCGACGTTATCGTGAACCCAGACAAAGGCGACTTCGAGATTTACCGCAACCGCGTGGTAGTGGCTGATGGCGAGGTAGAGGACGAGAACAAGCAGGTGTCGCTCACCGAGGCACGCAAGATAGAGCCCGACTACGAGGTGGGCGAGGACGTTTCAGAACGTGTCGACTTCGCTAAGTTCGGTCGCCGCGCCATCCTCAACTTGCGCCAGACCCTTGCTTCGAAGATTCTTGAGCTCGAGCACGACTCGCTCTACAACAAATATAAAGACCGCGTAGGTCAGGTAATCGCAGCCGAGGTATATCAGGTATGGAAGCGCGAGGTGCTCGTAGTTGACGACGAGAACAACGAGCTCATCCTCCCGAAGGCAGAGCAGATTCCGGCAGACGTATATCGCAAGGGCGAGACAATACGCGCCGTCATCGAGCGCGTTGACAACGAGAACAACAACCCGAAGATTATCCTCTCACGCACCAGTCCGATGTTCCTCCAGCGCCTTCTTGAGGCAGAGGTGCCCGAGATAGCAGAAGGCCTCATCGCCATCCGTCGCATCGCACGCATCCCAGGCGAGCGCGCCAAGATAGCAGTAGAGAGCTTCGACGACCGCATCGACCCAGTAGGCGCATGTGTAGGCGTAAAGGGTAGCCGTGTGCACGGCATCGTGCGCGAGCTCTGTAACGAGAACATTGACGTAATCTGCTACACCGGCAACACAAAACTCTTCATCCAGCGTGCGCTCTCACCGGCTAAGGTGTCGAGCATCAAGATTGACGAGGAGAACAAGAAGGCAGAGGTATATCTGAAGCCAGAGGAAGTGAGCCTCGCCATCGGTCGCAGCGGCTTGAACATCAAGCTCGCATCGCTGCTCACAGAGTACACCATCGACGTGTTCCGCGAAGTGTCGGAGGAGGACGCAGACGAGGATATCTACCTCGACGAGTTCGCTGACGAAATCGACCAGTGGGTTATCGATGCCATCAAGGGCATCGGTCTCGACACAGCAAAGGCAGTGCTCAACGCTCCGCGCGATATGCTCGTTGAGAAGGCAGACCTCGAAGAGGAGACTGTCGACAACGTGCTGAAGGTGTTGCGCGCCGAGTTCGAGTAAACAAGATACATATAAGGGAGTCTCAAAACCGCATGGTGTTTGAAGCTCCCTTAGCGAGTATCTAAACACTAACATATTTATAATCATAATTATTAAGGAAAAGGAAAGACGTAAAGCGGGTAGCTTTCTCCACGCTACGCCCCGAAAAAGGGCACGAGGCAGAAGCAGAGGTAGGCAGACGTTTTACTTTTTTACTCCTTTACTCTTTTACTTTTAAAACATCAAAATATGAGCATCAGGTTAAACAAAGCATTACGAGAGTTGAACATCGGGCTCCAGACGGCAGTGGAGTTCCTTGAGAAGAGAAGTGACCTTGGAGAAGTAAAGGCAGAGCCAAGCTTCAAGCTGAGCGACGCACAGTACGACGCACTCGCTGGAGCCTTCCAGCAGGACAAGGAGGTTCGTTCTCAAGCCGAGAAACTCTTGCAGAAGAAGCCGAAAGAGAAGAAACGCAGCGAGGAGCCACAGGCTGAGCCACTCCTCAAGTCGTCTACTCAGCAGCAGTACAAGCCGCTGGGCAAAATAGACCTTGACAGTCTGAACAAGAAGCCAGCGCAGACAAAGCCAGCAACACCTGAGACTCATAAAGAGCCGCAGGCGAAGACTAATGCCGTAAGTCAGAAGCCGGCAACAAACGAAGCACCACAGAAAGCAAGCACAGAGGCTAACGTGGACAATCACAACAAAAATCAGAACACTGTGGGTCAGAACAAAGAGCACAAACAAGAAAAGAAGCAGGAGGTAAAGACTGCTACAAGCAACACAGCAAGCACCCCGAAGAAGGTGGAGGCTACAAACAATCAGGCTGAGACAGCAAAGACAGAAACAGACATCTTCACAACCAAGAGCGAGAAGAAGATGCTCAACGCACCAAAGGTGAACGTGTTGGGCAAGATAGACCTCTCTACTCTCAACCAGAGCACCCGTCCGAAGAAGAAGTCGAAGGAGGAGAAGCGCAAGGAGCGTGAGGACAAGGCTCAGCAGCAGCGCGGCGACAAGAAGAAACGCGAACGCATCAACAAGGTGCGCGTGGACATCAACGCTGCGTCGAACCAGCCCAACGGAGGCAATGGTGGCAAGCAGAACGGTGGCGGCAATGCCGGCACAAGCAATAAGAACAAGAAGAAGAACCGCAACCGCGGCGGACAGCAGAAGCCCGCTGAGGTGAACGACGAGGACGTAGCACGCCAGGTAAAGGAGACACTCGCACGCCTCACAAACAAGCAGAACCAGAACAAGAAGGGCGCGAAGTATCGTAAGGAGAAGCGCGAGGCTGCTCAGGAGAAGATAAACGAGGAGTTGCGCGAGGAGAAGAAGGAGAGCAAGACACTGAAGCTGACCGAGTTCGTTACCGTATCGGAGCTCGCTACGATGATGAACGTGAGCGTGAACCAGGTGATTGGTACGCTCATGAGCGTGGGCATCATGGTGTCTATCAACCAGCGTCTCGATGCCGAGACCATCAACCTCGTGGCTGAGGAGTTCGACTTCAAGACAGAATACGTAAGTGCAGAGGTGCAGGAGGCTATCACCGAGGTGGAGGACGACGAGAACGACCTCGTTCCGCGCGCTCCGATCGTAACCGTGATGGGCCACGTAGACCACGGTAAGACCTCTTTGCTCGACTATATACGCAAGACAAACGTCATCGCCGGCGAGGCTGGCGGCATCACACAGCACATCGGTGCCTACAACGTGCAGCTGGAGGACGGACGTAAGATTACGTTCCTCGACACTCCGGGTCACGAGGCGTTCACCGCTATGCGTGCCCGTGGTGCTCAGGTGACGGATATCGCCATCATCATCATCGCTGCCGACGACGCTGTGATGCCTACTACCAAGGAGGCTATCGCACATGCTCAGGCTGCCAACGTGCCGATGGTGTTCGCTATCAACAAGATTGACAAGCCGGGTGCTAACCCCGACCGCGTTCGCGAGGAACTGGCAGGCATGAACCTCCTCGTCGAGGAATGGGGCGGCAAGTACCAGTGCCAGGAGATAAGCGCCAAGAAGGGCGTAGGCATCAGCGAACTCATGGAGAAGGTGCTCCTCGAAGCCGAGATGCTCGACCTCAAGGCTAACCCTAACCGCAAGGCAACGGGCTCTATCATCGAGTCGTCGCTCGACAAGGGTCGTGGCTACGTGTCGACAGTGCTCGTAAGCAACGGCACACTGCGCGTGGGCGACAACATCATCGCCGGCACATCATGGGGCCGCATCAAGGCCATGTTCAACGAGCGTAACCAGCGCATACAGTCGGCAGGTCCGGCGGAGCCAGCTATCATCCTCGGCTTGAACGGTGCGCCGACAGCCGGCGACTCGTTCCACGTGCTCGACACCGAGCAGGAGACACGCGACATCGCCAACAAGCGCTTGCAGCTGCAGCGCGAGCAGGGCTTGCGCACACAGAAGCGTCTCACCCTCTCGGATATCTCTCACCGCATCGCCCTCGGCTCATTCAAGGAGCTTAACATCATCGTTAAGGGTGACACCGACGGCTCTATCGAGGCTCTCTCCGACTCGTTCATCAAGATGTCTACAGAGAAGATCAAGGTGGACGTTATCTACAAGGCAGTAGGTCAGATCTCGGAGAGCGACGTAACGCTCGCCGATGCTTCCGACGCCATCATCGTGGGCTTCCAGGTGCGCCCGTCTGCCGCAGCACGCAAGCTGGCTGAGCAGGAAGGCGTAGAAATCAACACCTACTCTGTCATCTACGACGCTATCGACGACGTCAAGTCGGCTATGATAGGTATGCTCGACAAGGTGAAGAAGGAGGTTATCACCGGTCAGGTGGAGGTGCGCGAGGTGTACAAGATCTCGAAGGTGGGCACCGTTGCCGGTTGCTACGTCACAGAAGGCAAGGTACACCGTGGCGACCGTGCCCGCGTCATCCGCGACGGTATCGTGGTTCACACCGCCGACATCGCTGCCCTCAAGCGCTACAAGGACGACGTTAAGGAGGTGGCTACCAACTTCGAGTGCGGTATCTCGCTCGTCAACTTCAACGACATACAGCAGGGCGACGTGCTCGAGACCTTCACCGAGATTGAGGTTAAACAGACACTGTAATACAGGAATTAGTTATAATCATAGATATAATGAACTTACTTGAACACATTGTTGCTCGTGCAAAGAGCAACAAGCAACGCATTGTGCTCCCTGAAGCAACAGAGGAGCGCACACTGAAGGCTGCCGACCGCGTCCTCGCTGACGACCTGGCTGACCTCATCCTCATCGGCAACCCCGACGAGCTGAAGACTCTCGCCGCAAAGTGGGATCTTCACAACATCGACAAGGCTACTGTCGTAGACCCGTTGAACAACCCGAAGGCAGAGGAGTACGCAGAGCTCCTCGCCGAGCTTCGCAAGAAGAAGGGCATGACTATCGAGCAGGCTCGCGAACTCGTGAAGAACCCGCTCTACCTCGGCTGCATGATTATCAAGACCGAGGGTGCTGACGGTCAGATCTCTGGTGCACTGAGCACCACCGGCGACACTCTTCGCCCTGCGCTGCAGATCATCAAGTGCGCTCCTGGCGTGACCTGCGTGAGCGGTGCCATGCTCATGCTCACCCACGAGCACCAGTACGGCGACGACGGCATCATCGTCATGGGCGACGTAGCCGTTACACCGGTTCCGACAGCAGAGCAGCTGGCTCAGATCGCTGTTTGCACAGCGCAGACAGCACGCTCGGTGGCTGGCATCCAGGACCCACGCGTAGCTATGCTGAGCTTCTCTACAAAGGGCTCTGCAAAGCACGAGGTGGTAGACAAGGTGGTTGAGGCTACACGCCTTGCTCACGAGCTGGCTCCCGAGCTGAAGCTCGACGGTGAGCTGCAGGCTGACGCAGCCCTCGTTCCGGCTGTTGGCGAGAAGAAGGCTCCGGGTTCTCCTATCGCCGGCCACGCCAACGTTCTCGTTGTGCCGTGCCTCGAGGTGGGCAACATCTCGTACAAGCTCGTTCAGCGCTTGGGCGATGCGCTCGCTATCGGTCCGATCCTCCAGGGCATCGCACGCCCAGTGAACGACCTCTCGCGCGGTTGCTCTGTAGAGGACATCTACTACATGGTGGCTATCACAGCTTGCCAGGCAATGGACGCTAAGTAACAATTCAAAACTCAAAACTCGTAAAAATGAAGATATTGGTTCTTAATTGTGGCAGCTCTTCAATCAAATATAAGCTGTACAATATGGACGACAACTCAGTGCTGGCAGCAGGCGGCGTTGAGCGTATCGGTCTTGATGAGGCATTCATCAAAATCACTCTGCCTAACGGCGAGAAGAAGAAAATCATGCACGACATGCCCGACCACAAGGAAGGTGTCAACTTCGTGTTCCAGTGCTTGCTCGACCCTGAGTTCGGCGCAATCAAGTCGCTCAGCGAAATCGACGCCGTAGGCCATCGCATCGTGCAGGGTGGCGACCTCTTCGAGAAGAGCGTCATCGTCGACAAGTCGGTAGAGGACGGCATCGAGAGCCTCTGCGACCTCGCACCGGTACACAACGCCGGCCACCTGAAGGGCTTGCGTGCCGTAGACAAGCTGATGCCAGAGGTGCCGCAGGTGTGCGTGTTCGACAACGCCTTCCACAGCACCATGCCCGACTATGCTTACCTCTACGCCGTGCCTTACGAGCTCTACGAGAAGTATCACGTACGTCGCTACGGTTTCCACGGCACCAGCCACCGCTACGTATCGCAGCGCGTGTGCGAGTTCCTTGGCCGCGACATCAAGACACAGCGCATCATCACCTGCCACATCGGCAACGGCGCGTCGGTGTCAGCCGTTAAGTTCGGCAAGTGCATCGACACCTCTATGGGTCTCACTCCGCTCGCTGGCGTAATGATGGGCAGCCGTTCTGGCGATATTGACCCGTCTGCCGTTACCTTCCTCATGGAGAAACTCGGCAAGAAGCCGCAGGAGATGGCAGACTTCCTCAACAAGGAGAGCGGTGTGCTCGGCATCACAGGCATCTCTTCGGACATGCGCGAGGTAGAGAGCGCTGCTGCTGAGGGCAACGAGCGCGCACAGCTCGCTCTGAAGATGTACAACTACCGCATAAAGAAGTACATCGGTGCTTACGCTGCCGCTATGGGTGGTGTGGACATCATCGTATGGACAGCCGGTGTAGGCGAGAACCAGGTGGGCACTCGCCTTGAGGCTTGCTCAGGTCTTGAGTTCCTCGGCGTAGAGATGGACGCAGAGGCTAACAAGGTGCGCGGCGAAGAGGCTATCATCTCTACTCCTGAGTCTAAGGTAACGGTTTGCGTCATCCCGACCGACGAGGAGCTGATGATTGCTAAGGACACCATGGCACTGCTTCAGAAGTAATTTGCTGTCTTTTGCTGCAGCCTGCGGCTTCGCAGCCTCAGCTTCGACGGCATAAGCATAAACGAAACACACGGGGATGTACCTGCATCTCTGTGTGTTTCGTTTTTTTATCGTAGGCTATCAGTAGGAGGAGAATGTGCATTCTGTGGGAGAATCTTATCAGCAAGGCACCATTCTATTATAAAATGATGTTTAGCAAACATTATAAAAAAATGTTTTGCGAAAATATCCACCATATCTGTCAGCCTCGCCACAACTCTCTGAATACTAACAACATAAAGACTGACAGATGCACCAAAAAACGGGAATATCTATCAGTGCATCTGCCATACTCTCCACCGCAACCGGAACATTATTCCACCGCAACTGGAACATCATTCCACCGCAACCGGAACATCATTCCACCACAACCGGAACATCATTTTAGCACTACCGGAACCACCTTCTCTCGCCACAAGCATTAGGCATTAAGGTTGAATACCTTGGAAGTATAATTACAAAACATATTGACAGGGTTAATATGGCGACTAAAAAACTTGGTTTTTCGGATTATTCTCGCTAACTTTGTCATCTAAAATGGTTGCGTTTGTCGCCGACTTGCAAAACCTAAATAAAATCATTTTAAGCAATCAACATTATGAAAAAGACTCTACTCTTATTGGGCTTCGTGCTCGCTACAATAGCAGCCAACGCACAAACCCTCCTGGGCACCCCCTTATCAAACAATACCACGCAGAAGGAGCGCGTGCTGAAGGCTCCAGGCAATGCTGCGCTGCACAAGCTGAGCGTGCCTAAGGACGAGAAACCCACCTACAACCCCGAGGGCGAGGACGAGGCGTACATCATGGCGTACACCGAGAACAACGGCTTCTACGAGAAGCAGTACACCAACGGTAAGGTGACGGTGCGCCAGGACGGCACCACCTACTACTTCAACGGACTCACACCGGGTGGCAACCGCGACTACCGCGGTGCCGAGGAGAGCTGGCTGAAGGGCGAGAAGGTGGGCAACGAGATTGTCATCAAGGCAGGACAGGTGCTCGTGCAGAACGATGCCAAGACGCTCTACTTGGAGATAGTGCACGCCGACGAGGATGGCAACGTGACGAGCTTCGAGAAGGAGGCACGCCTCGCCATCGGCGAACAGGGCGAGCTGACAACGCAGAACGGCGACATCTTCGCCATATACGAGGACGCAGAGACGGAGGACGAGGCTGGTTTCTTCGGCTTCTTCTACAACATGAAGCTGCAACCATTGGGCGAGTTCGTGCGCTTCGAGTTCCCGAAGGGCATGAAGCCGCAGACCTACGTGTTCAGCGGCACGGATGCCTACGGCGCGAAGACATCGCGCCTGGTGAAGGTGGCGTTCAGCGATGGCAAGTTCTTCATCAGCGGACTCGCTTCAAAGTCGCCCGAGGAGGTGTACGAGGGCACATACAGCGGCACAACGGCTTCCATCCCGTCGTTCCAGATTGTGAAGGATGCCGACCTCTTCTTCTACCGCATTGCGCCGGTGAGCGTGGACAAAGACATGAACTACGAGTATCTCCGCACCATCAACTTCAACTTCTCTGCCGACCGCAAGCAGCTCACAATGGCTCCTGCCGAGGCTTACCTCTGCGAGACAACCTACGACCTCAAAGAGTTCGTGACGACCGCCACGGGCGTGACGATGAAGTACTACGCCGGCGACCACGCCACGAAGCCCGCCATGCCGACCAACCTTGATTGGGACGAGTTGAACTCGGCACTCGTGTTCAACATTCCGACCGAGGACGTGAACGGCGAATATATCAACGCCGAGAAGCTGAGCTACCGCATCTATGCCGACGGCAAACGCTATACGTTCACCACCGACCTCTACGACCATCTCACGCAGGACATGGACGAGATTCCGTTCGGCTTCACCGACAACTACGACATCGTGAACAACGGTACACTGAAGGTTATCTACTTCCACAACCTGCAGGCGAAGAAGCTGCACGTGGAGAGCGTGTACACCGTAGACGGCACGGCAACCACTTCCGACCGCGCACTCTACGACTTCGATCCAACGGGCATCAGCAGCAACACCGCCGACATGAAGGTAGCTGACACGCGCTACTACTCGATAGAGGGTGCGCAGATTGCTACACCTGCTAAGGGCGCCATCGTGCTCAAAGCCGTGACCTATGCCGACGGCAAGCGCAAGGTTACAAAGGAAATAGTGAAATAACATATAAAATGGATATACAGCAATTCAACAATACCAAATGGAGCCGCAACATAATCCTCGTAGACGGCGATTATGTCGACTCCGTAGCCTTCAACCTCTCGGTCAACTTCGAGCGTATGCTCGGCAGACGCATCCCGAAAGCCGACCTCGCACGCTGGATCGACTGCGTGGCACTCGACGGCGGAATGCGCGAGAGCCGCGACAGCGAGGGCGAGACGCAGGTCATCTTCATCCACTCTAAGGAGAAGGCTGCGCTCGAGAACTTCGCACCCGGCAACTACGAAACCAACCTAAACGCAAAGGCGTTCAAGGACGGTCTGGGCGAGTTCATCCTCAGCTCCTACCCCGTTGAAGAGGTGGTGAAGCACAACGACTTCTTCCTCGACATCCTCAAGACCGTGGTCAACCACAAGGACGTGCATCGCGTGATGGCTATCCCCAACGCCGAGCACCCCGCGCTCTGGGACGCTCTGCGCCACGCCCTCCGCGACGTTGATGACGAGGAGAAACGAGTGACGCTCTTCGCCATGCAGCCCCTCGAAGGTGGCAACTTCAAGCAGGAAATCTTAGGCTATTCGCTCATGAACGCCCTCGGGATAAAGGGCAACGAGCTGTAAAGCGGTGGGTTAGAAACCCTAAAAACCCTAGAACATCTAGAAACCCTAGAACATCTAGAAACTCTAGAACATCTAGAAACCCTAGAAAAAAACAACAAACTAAAAAAATAGAAACAATGGGAAAAGTACTTATGATCGGCGCCGGTGGCGTCGCTACAGTTGCAGCGTTCAAGATTGCACAGAACGCTGACGTTTTCACCGACTTCATGATTGCAAGCCGCACAAAGTCGAAGTGTGACCGCATTGTCGAGGCAATCGGCAACCCCAACATCAAGACCGCTCAGGTGGATGCCGACGATGTGGAGCAGCTCAAGGCTCTCTTCAACGACTACAAGCCGGAACTGGTCATCAACCTCGCCCTGCCCTATCAGAACCTCACCATCATGGAGGCTTGTCTGGCTTGCGGATGCTCGTACCTCGACACCGCCAACTATGAGCCGAAGGACGAGGCTCACTTCGAGTACTCTTGGCAGTGGGCTTACAAGAAGCGTTTCGAGGAAGCTGGTCTGACAGCCATTCTCGGCTGCGGCTTCGACCCGGGCGTGACGAGCATCTTCACCGCTTACGCCGCTAAGCACCACTTCGACGAGATACAGTATCTCGACATCGTAGACTGCAACGCCGGCAACCACCACAAGGCGTTCGCTACTAACTTCAACCCCGAAATCAACATTCGCGAGATCACTCAGAAGGGTCTCTACTGGGAGGACGGCAAATGGGTGGAGACAGCTCCGCTCGAGATTCACAAGCCACTCACATACCCGGAGGTGGGTCCGAAGGAGAGCTACCTGCTCCACCACGAGGAGATAGAGTCGCTCGTGAAGAACTACCCGACCATCAAGCGCGCTCGCTTCTGGATGACTTTCGGTCAGCAGTACCTCACATACCTCGACTGCATCCAGAACCTCGGCATGTCGCGCATCGACGAGATAACATACGAGGCTCCGCTCGCCGACAACCCTTCGGAGAAGGTGAAGGTGAAGATCGTGCCGCTGCAGTTCCTCAAAGCCGTGCTGCCTAACCCGCAGGACCTCGGCGAGAACTACGACGGACAGACCTCTATCGGCTGCCGCATCCGCGGTCTTAAGGACGGCAAGGAGCAGACCTACTACGTCTACAACAACTGCTCGCACGAGGCTGCCTACAAGGAGACCGGTATGCAGGGCGTAAGCTACACAACGGGTGTTCCGGCTATGATCGGCGCAATGATGTTCTTCAAGGGTCTGTGGCGCAAGCCGGGCGTTTGGAACGTAGAGGAGTTCGATCCGGATCCGTTCATGGAGCAGCTCAACAAGCAGGGTCTGCCTTGGCACGAGTTGTTCAATGTAGACATTGAATTATAATTCAAAATTCAAAACTCAAAAAGAAATGGCTAAAGAAGAAATGAACATCGACCAGGCGGGCAAACTCAAAGCCCTCCAGGCTGCGATGTCAAAGATAGAGAAGGACTTCGGCAAAGGCTCCATCATGAAACTCGGCGACGAGCAGGTGGAGAACGTCGAGGTAATCCCTACCGGTAGCATCGGACTCGACGCCGCACTCGGTGTCGGCGGCTACCCGAAGGGCAGAATTATCGAGATATACGGTCCCGAGTCGTCAGGTAAGACAACGCTTGCCATACACGCCATCGCCGAGGCACAGAAGGCAGGTGGCATCGCAGCGTTCATCGATGCAGAGCACGCCTTCGACCGCTTCTACGCTGCAAAGCTCGGCGTAGACGTAGACAACCTCTGGATATCGCAGCCCGACAACGGCGAGCAGGCACTCGAGATAGCCGACCAGCTCATACGCTCATCGGCTATCGACATCATCGTTATTGACTCTGTGGCTGCGCTCACTCCGAAGGCGGAGATAGAGGGCGACATGGGCGACAACAAGGTGGGTCTGCAGGCACGTCTTATGTCGCAGGCGCTGCGCAAACTCACCTCTACAATCTCGAAGACCAAGACTACGTGTATCTTCATAAACCAGTTGCGCGAGAAGATCGGCGTGATGTTCGGCAACCCCGAGACAACAACGGGCGGTAACGCCCTGAAGTTCTACGCTTCGGTGCGCCTCGACATCCGCAAGGTGACGGGCATCAAGGACGGCGACCAGATCATCGGCAACCAGGTGCGCGTGAAGGTAATCAAGAACAAGGTGGCGCCTCCGTTCCGCAAGACCGAGTTCGAGATTATGTTCGGCGAGGGCATCTCAAAGGTTGGCGAGATGGTAGACCTCGGCGTAGAGTACGGCATCATCCAGAAGTCGGGCTCGTGGTACAGCTACAACGGCTCGAAACTGGCGCAGGGTCGCGACGCTACAAAGACTCTGCTGAAGGACAACCCCGAACTCTGCGAGGAGCTCGAAATGCTCATCAAGAAGGCTATCGCCGAGCATCGCGAGGCGTAGCGTCATAGGAGGGTATGGCATCTTGCCATACCCTCCTATTCAAATCACTCGGTCTTGATACTCTCCACTGGGTTCTGCGTCGCTACACGCCACGACTGCGCCACGACCGTTGCAATGACGACGGCAGAGACACCGACGAAGCTGAGCGGGAAGAGCCACCAGTGGAGCGGCGTGTGCTCGGCGAAGCTCTGCAGCCACTGCATACTGAGCCACCAGCCCACGGGAGCTGCAACGGCGAACGACACCACGAGCGGCACGGTGTAGCGCATGGCGAAGAGGCGCACGATGGAACCTACCGACGAACCCATCACCTTGCGTATGCCTATCTCCTTGCGGCGATACTCGGTCTCGAACATCGTCAGCGAGAACACACCGATAACGGTGATGATGATGCAGATGATGGCGAAGAACTTCACCTGCGATATGAAGCGGAACTCCTCGACGTAGGTCTGCTGCAGGTCGTTGTCGAGGAAGTTCATCTCGTACTTCTGCGACGCGTCGAGACGGTTGAGCACGTCGGTTATGCGACGCTTTGCCTCCACCTTGTCCTGCCCCTTTGCGACGCGCACGAACACCCGGTTGCAGCGGTCGCCCCACTGCTCCATGTCCGGTCCGAAGATGATGAACGCCACAGCCACACGACTGTTGTCGTTGCGCATCGACTTCAGCTTGAAGTTGTTGCAGACGCCCACGATGAGATAGTTGCTCGTAGGTCCCCATTCGTTCTGACGACCGATAGAGTCGCCCACGGCGAGCCATTTGTACTGCTGCATGGCAGCCTTGTTGAGCACGTAGGCACCCGTCTTCATGTCAGCCTCGTTAAAGTTGCGACCCTCCAGAATCTTCAGTCCCATAGTTTGCGTATACTCATAGTCGCAGGGCAGCACCTGCAGCGACATCTGATGCTCATCGTCGCCACGTCCCCAGCCCATATAAGCATCACTTGCGCCGATGGCGCTCTGCGCGAAGCCCACGCTCTCCACGAACGGCAACTTCTTCAGTTCGGTGCGTATCGTCTCGCGCTTCGCCTTCGCCTCTTCCGAGAGTTTGGTGTAGAACACCTCGTTCTTGTTGAAGCCGTAGTCGCAGTTGAAGATATAGCTCGACTGGCTCGACATGACACCTATATATATAGCGAGCACGAAAGCCACGCAGAACTGCACCGCCATTATCGCCAGGCGCAACTGTCTGCCGCGCGGCGAGAGTCCGAACGATCCTTTCAGCACCAGAGCCGGAGCGAACGACGTGCTGTAGAACGCCGGCACAACAGCCGCCAACGCTCCCACAAGGAGTGCCGACGCAGCCATGACGGCGACAAGAAGCCAGTGTGCTGAGAAGCTGATGTCGCCCGAAACGAGCTTCATGCACGCCTCGCTGCGCTGGAACGCCACGACAAGCAGAACGCCGATAACCAATCCGACAAAAGCGAACAGCACGCTCTCCATTATCATCTTAAGGCGCAGACCGCCTACAGAGGCTCCCATCACACGGCATGTGTTGATGCCGCGCATACGCATCGGCACCTCGGAGAGCGAGAAGTTGAGCAGATTGAGCAGGGCGATGAACAGCACGAAGACAGAAGCCACGGTGAGCACGTCGACAAGGCTACGGTTGCCCTTGTCCTGCAGTCCGATGCCAGAGAAATAGATATCGTCCACGGGAGTGATGCGGAATTTCATTTTCGCCTCCTTGTCAAATTTCTTCTCGTCCTTCTCGCTTATGCCGTTGGTTTTCATAAATGCGAGTTTTATGGCACGCTCCACCTTTTTAGGGTTTGTGCCCTCGGCAAGTCGCAGAAAGACGCAGTAGCTCCACTCGCTCCAGTCGGTCATTCCGCTCTCGTTATCGCAGATATACAAGCCGTTGGACACAGTGCAGTTGTCGGGCATATCCTCGCTCACGCCCACCACGGTGACGGGTATCGTTCCGCCATCATTGTTGTTTATAGCTTCGAACGTCTTGCCCACAGCATTCGCCGTACCGAACATCTTCTCGGCATTGCTGCGGTTAACGATGGCAGTAGCTCCAGTGCCCCATGACTTGCTTGAGCCAGAGATGAGTTTGCCGGTAAAGAACTCAATGCCAGGCTTGCTCATGTACACAACAGGCATGGTTATGGTGCGGTTGTTCACCTTAACATCGGTCTGATTGACATACGGACTGTAATAGACAGCACTCTTAACCTGCGGAATATCCCTAAGCATAGTGACGAACGGACGGCATATGGTGCAACCCCAGTTGTCGCCGAACAGATTGCCGTAGATTTCGAGGCGGTACGTGTGCTCGTAGTCGTTGATGTTGTGGTTGTACGTGCGGTTGTATATCACCTGTGTCATGAACAGGTAGAACGTCGCTACAGCCACACTCAAGCCGAAGAGGTTGAGCAGCGTGGCTATGCGGTAGCGGCGGAACATGTATAGGAATGTCTTCATTATCGTTTCGTTTTAGTTAAAGAATTCTCTCGCTGCCCTCCACAACCTGTCCGTCGAAGAGGTTGATGATGCGGCTTGCCATCTGCGCGTCGTGCTGCGAGTGGGTCACCATTACGATTGTGGTGCCCTCGGCATTGAGCTGCGAGAGCAGTTCCATGACAGCCAGACCGCTCTTCGAGTCGAGATTACCCGTAGGCTCGTCGGCGAGGATGAGTTTCGGCTTGCCCACCACGGCGCGAGCTATCGCCACACGCTGCTGCTGACCGCCCGAGAGCTGCTGCGGATAGTGCTTTGCGCGGTGGCTCAAGCCCACCTTGCGCAGTATCTCTGTCACACGCTCGCGGCGCTCCTTAGATGGTACGCCCATATAGCGCAGCTGCAGGTCGACATTCTCCTCAACGGTAAGCTCGTCGATGAGGTTGAAGCTCTGGAACACGAAGCCGATGCGTCCGCGACGATAGCGTGTGCGGTCCTTCTCCTTGAGGTTAGCCACGGGTTCGCCGTCGAGCAGATAATCGCCCGAGTCGGGATTATCGAGGAGTCCGAGGATGTTCAGCAGCGTCGACTTGCCACAGCCGCTCGGTCCCATTATGGCGACGAACTCGCCGTCTTCTACATTTATACTAACGCCGTTGAGGGCGACTGTTTCCACTTCTTCCGTGCGGAAGATCTTGGTAAGGTTTTGGGTCTTTATCATTGTTTTGCTATTTAATCACTAATACCTCGTTATCCTTGAACGCTTCGTATCCGCTGGTGATGACGCGCTCGCCAGGCTCCAGTCCGTCGGTCACCTCGTAGTATTGCGGGTTCTGGCGGGCTATGCTGATGTTGCGGCGGTAAGCCTTGCGTCCCGACTTGTCGAGCACGAATATCCAGTTGCCGCCGGTGGTCTGGAAGAACGTGCCGCGCGGTATGAGCGTAGCCTGCTGCGACTTGCCGAGAGCCAGCTCCACGTAGAAGGTCTGTCCGCTGCGCATCTGCGCCGGGCGTTCGCCGACGAAGACGAAGTCGGTGCGGAACGTTCCGTTGCGCACTTCGGGATATACCTTGCGCACACGCAGGAGGTAGGTCTTGCCGTCGCGACTGAACGAAGCCGAGAGGCCGGGACGTACGCGGTCGATGTAGTGCTCGTCAATCTGCGCCTGCACCTTGAAGTCGGAGAGGTCGTTTATCTGTCCGATGTTCTGTCCGGCAGCGATGTTCTGCCCCAGCTCAACGTCGAGCAGTCCGAGTTCGCCGTCGATAGCCGAGCGCACCTCGAGCTTGTTCTTGCGGTCGCGCACTAAGAGAACGTTCTTGCGCATGTTGTCGAGGTTGTCCTCCATCTGCGCCATCTGCACGTGGCGGTAGAGGCTGTCCTGCTTCAGTCGCTGCGAGATGAGACTCTGCTTGCGTAGGGCGAGGTTATAGTCCTCACGACTCTGCAGATATACCTCCTTACTGATGAGGCGTTCCTTGTAGAGGCGTGCGTTCTGTTCGTAGGCGCGGCGCTTGCGGTCGCAGTCGGTGTCGAGCGTAGCCTGCTCGGTACGGTTGTTGAGTCGGTCCTGCTGCATAGCCACCTGTGTGTTGCGCAGCAGGTTCTGCTTCTCGGCGAGTTCAGCCTCAGCATTCAGAATCTGCAGGTCGAGGTTGCTGTTGCTGAGTCGGAGTATAACGTCTCCCTTTCTGACACGTGTGCCCTCCTCCACAACCTTCTCGCGCACTATGCCGCCCTCCTCGGGCGAGATCTGCACCACCTGGATAGGCAGCACCTGTCCGTTGAGACGCACATAGTCGTCGAACTTACCGCGCGTGACGTCGCTGATTGTGATGTCAGAGGCGTCTACGGTCGTCGTATTGGCAGATGTGCCGAGCACTATCCACACGAGGAGCGCAGCGAGTGCGGCAGCCGCAGCGATATACCATGCGTAGCGGCGGAGGAATGATTTCTTTTCTATTTGTCGGTCCATGATGGTTTGTTTTTTTAAGGCGGCGTTTAAGCTTTTTTAAGGCGGCGTTTAAGCCGAACTAAGCCTCTTTAAGCCTTTCGAAGCATTGTTTATAAGCCCTCCCCGATAGGGAGGGTTGGGAGGGGCTTTTTACTTTTTTACTTTTTACTTTTTTACCTTTTTACTTTTCATAGTATGCCAATACTTGGCGATTGTACATCATTGTGAGTTGGCTCTGCAGCAGTCTGACCCTCGACTGCAGGAGCGTGACCGCCGCCGTGCGCACGTCGATAGACGATGCCATGCCCTCCTCGAACTTGCGTGTGGTGAGGTAGGCGGCTAAGCTGTCAGCCTCAACCTGATCCTTCATCTTCTGCACCTCCTTGGTGCTGTTCTCCACGTCGGCGACAGCTTCGGTTATGATGCGCTGCAGTTCGGAGCGCTCGTAGTTGAGCGATTCGCGTGCCCGGTCAAGAGCTATGCGGCGCGAGCGAACGGAGGAGACAGAGCCGAGTCGGTTGAAGATAGGGATGCTCAGCGAGAGAGTCACGTATTCGCCGGCATTATTCTTGAACTGCTGACCGAACGGTGCGTGTCCACCCACGTCCATATTACGATAGAACGAGGTGGAGACACCGCCGGAGAGAGAGAGCTTTGGTAGGAATGCACCACGAGCAGCGCGCAGGGCGTAGCGTGCTGCAGCCACGTTGCACACAGCCTGCGCTATGCGCGGATTGGTTGTGAGTGCCACATTATATATATTATAGGCATTGTCGGTAGGCAGAAGCGAGGCATCTACCGCAGGCTTCTCCACGATGAGCGTGTCGGCAATGGGGAAGTTCATCTGCTGCTTCAGCGCGAGCAGTGCCTTCGTGGTCTGACTCTGCATATGCGTCAGTTCGTAGTCGTCGGCAGCCAGTGTGGCACGCATCTGCGCCACATCGGCTTCGCTCTTCTGCCCCACCTCAGCCATCACCTCGGTCTGGTGGAGCAGCGCACGACTCTCATCGCGTTTGCGCTGCGTGTGCTCCACGGCACCCTCACAGTAGAGCAGATCCATGCACGCCTTGTACACCCTCAGACGCACGGCATCTTTCTCCGCCTGCAACGCCGACCGACCCATAGCCACATTGGCTCGAGCCATGCGCAGTTCGTTGTAGCGCTGAAGTCCGTCGAAGACGATGAGCGATGCCTGCAAGCCGTAGCCGTTATAGAAGGTGTTGACATCGGTGTAGGTGTTGGTCTCGGGGTCGATGGCGCGTCCGAAGTTCATCTGTGCGCCCACCGAGCCGTACACTTCGGGCAGGAAGGCACCGATGGCACGTGTGCGTTCGGTGCGACTTACGTCGAGGTCGTACTGCTGCAGGCGCACCGTGTGACTGTGCTCGGCGGCATACTCCATGCAACGCTCCACGCTCCACGGTTCGGCAGCCTGAGCCGACAGGGCGGCAAGCAGGGCGAATAGGGTTATGAATGGTCGGTTCATTGTATCTGTTTGCTTTATTTCTACGACAAAATTACACCATTAAGCAGGCAACGGGAAGTGTTTGGTGCGGAAAAACGGCGGTTGTATGATAATCATACAGCAGAGTGTATGAAAATGATACACATGTGTCAGTGGCTTGCACTTTTTTTTGTACTTTTGCATTAGAAACATAAAGTGCTTAATATGAGCAACTATTACAACACGATACTCATCGTCGACGACAACCCGGCGATACTCACCGCTTTGAAGATTTGCCTTGCAGGGGTGTTCACGCGCATCGTGACACTCAGCAGTACGGACCGGCTCGTAGCCACTATGAGCGAGGAGCAGGTTGACGTGGTGCTGCTCGACATGAACTTCTCATTAGGCGTAAACACGGGGCAGGACGGACTGTTCTGGCTGCGCACGCTGAAGAAGCTGCATCCCGACACGCCGGTGGTACTGATGACGGCGTATGCCGACGTGCAGTTGGCAGTAAAGGGACTGAAGAACGGGGCTGCCGACTTCGTGACGAAGCCGTGGGACAACGACGAACTGGTGCGCACGCTGCGCGACGCGGTGGAGAAGAGTCGCGAAGTGGTGACGCTCGACAAGCTCGAACAGCAGCATGTGCATCGCGTGGTAGAACAGTGCCACGGCAATATGAGCAAGGCTGCGGAACTGTTAGGAATAACAAGACAGACGCTGTATAGGAAGTTGAGGTGAGGTTGAGAGTTGATGTTGTAATGGTGAGATGGTGACAATAGTGAGAAATCTCAACATCACAACATCTCACCACCACAACACCTCACCACCTCACCATCACAACATCTCAACATCACAACATGGCACCATATATAATTGCCCTTCTCACCGCACTCCTCGTAGTGCTCTTCGTACTTGAGTGGCGCCACCAGCGTCGCCTCTCCACTCGCGTGCACCTCATGCGCGAGGCACTGCACAACCGCGACTTCATGTTCCGCCTGCCTATGGACAGCATCATGCCCGGCGAGCGCGAACTGCAGAAGATGCTCAACGAGATGGGCGGAGAGATTAACCAACTGATGGCGCGCAGCGAGGTGGAGTCGTGGCAGCGGCTGACGCGCGTGTTGACGCACGAGATAATGAACGCCGTGACACCGATACAGAGCATCACGCAGGCGTACATCGGCAGCAAGATGGTGAAGGGAACACCGCTCGAAGAGGGCATCCAGGCGATATACGACACGAGTCGCAGTCTGTCGGCGTTCGTGGAGAGCTACCGCAAGATGACGCAGCTGCAGACGGTGAACCTCGAGGAGATTGACCTGCAACGACTCGTTACCAATCTGCAAACGCTCTACCCCAACCTCACATGGCACGTAGACCTCGTCAACGTACAGACGCTGCATGCCGACGCAAGCATGATGCACCAGGTGCTTACCAACATCGTGAAGAATGCGGCGGAGGCTGGCGCTCACAATATAGACATCTGCGCACGACGCAACGACCAGTGCACGCAGCTGCGCATCAGCAACGACGGCACGCCGATAGCGGCGGAGGTGGCACGCGAGGTGTTCGTGCCGTTCTTCACCACGAAGCGCACGGGGTCGGGCATCGGGCTATCGCTATCGCGACAGATGATGATGGCGCAGGGCGGCAACCTCGCTCTCGCCGAACGCGCACAAGCAGGATACCATACCACGTTCGTCGTAACGCTGTAGCGAATGGGATACATATGGGAGAATATCAATATTCCCACAGAATGCACGGAAACTTCTTGAAGAGGAGGGCCTCCCACAGATTGCACAGATTTTCACGGATTAGGAGGGTATGGCATCCTGCCATACCCACGCAACCACTAACGCAACCTAACTTCTGTGACTTCTGTGGATTCCGTGGGAGAACATGCGCAACCAACATCTGTGTCAATCCGTGAGATCTGTGGGAGAACATCAATATTCCCACAGAATGCACAGAACACACAGAAACTTTCTTGCTGGAAAGAGCATCCAACAGAACGCACGGATTTTCACGGATTAGGAGGGTATGGCATCCTGCCATACCCACGCAACCACTAACGCAACCTAACTTCTGTGACTTCTGTGGATTCCGTGGGAGAACATGCGCAACCAACATCTGTGTCAATCCGTGAGATCTGTGGGAGAACATCAATATTCCCACAGAATGCACAGAACACACAGAAACCTTCTTGCTGGAAAGAGCATCCCACAGAACGCACGGATTTTCACGAAGACAGCTTCAGGGGGTGCAGCTGTCCCAGCTGCACCAATAAACAAAATGGTGCTATTAACAAGGATGGTGCACTTATACTATGATGGTGCACTTCTTGCTCTGGCAAGCGGCAAAGCCGAGCGGAGACAAGTGCACCCCCTAAAAGATGGCAGCGTGGGTATGGCAAGGATGCCATACCCTCCTAAAAAACAAACAAAAGTTCTCGAATGAAAAAGATTAGTTTCACAAGCGACATATTACCAATGAAGGATATCCTCTACCGCCTCGCGCTACGCATCACGCTGAGCCGCGAGGAGGCAGAGGACATCGTGCAGGACACGCTCATACGTGTCTGGAACCGTCGCGACTCGTGGGATACCATCGAGAACATCGAGGCGTTCGCACTCACCGTCTGCCGCAACATGGCACTCGACCGACTGCGGCTGCACGAGAACCAGAATGCGTCGCTCGACGACACGCCTGTGGAGAGCAACCCCACGGCGACGGCTAACCCCTACGAGCGCACCGTGCAGCGCGAGAAAGTGCAGATTGTGCGGCAGCTCATTGATGCCCTGCCCGAGAAGCAGCGCGCATGTATGCAGCTGCGCGACATGGAGGGCAAGACGCACAAGGAGATTGCGGCGGTGCTTGGCATCACAGAGGAGCAAGTGAGGGTGAACATCTTCCGCGCACGACAAACCATCAAGCAGCAGTTCGAACGCTACGAGAACTACGGACTGAATTAAGTGCGTGCCGTGCCCTAAGAACCTCCCACAGATGCACGGAACGCACAGAAGTTTTGTATGAGGGTATGGCATTCTGCCATACCCACGCACCCACATTCTTGAAATAACCTCCCACAGATGGCACGGATCAACACTGATATTTAGGTCGGTGCAGCAGAGACTGCTGCACCCCCTGCAAGAACTTCTGTGTATTCCGCGTGTTCTGTGGGAGAATACTGCGCACCCTAAACATCTGTGAAAATTTGAAATCCGTGAGAGAACAATCATAACACAAAAAGGTCTGCCTCCCGCAAGGGAAGCAGACCTTTTATTTATTTGGTCTTTATCGTAATGTCTACGAATGTCGTAAGCTCTCGTGCTGAAGCGTGAAGAGCTTACGCCGTGAGACCCATACTTGCGTATGGATTAGAGCTGAGGACCAGCAGCAACGAGAGCCTTACCAGCCTCGTTGTTTGTGTACTTAGCGAAGTTCTTGATGAAGCGAGCAGCGAGGTCCTTAGCCTTCTCCTCCCACTGAGCAGCCTCAGCGTAAGTGTCGCGCGGATCAAGAATCTCAGTAGCTACACCAGGAAGCTCTGTCGGAACCTTGAAGTCGAACATCGGGATCTGCTTTGTAGGAGCCTTGTCGATGTCACCGCTGAGGATAGCGTCGATGATACCGCGTGTGTCGCGGATAGAGATACGCTTGCCTGTGCCGTTCCAACCAGTGTTTACGAGGTAAGCCTTAGCGTTGTTCTTCTCCATCTTCTTAACGAGCTCCTGAGCGTACTTAGTTGGGTGCAGCTCGAGGAATGCCTGACCGAAGCAAGCTGAGAATGTCGGAGTCGGCTCTGTGATGCCGCGCTCTGTACCTGCCAACTTAGCTGTGAAGCCAGAGAGGAAGTAGTACTGAGTCTGTGCCGGTGTCAGGATAGATACTGGAGGCAGTACGCCGAATGCGTCAGCTGAGAGGAAGATAACCTGCTTAGCAGCTGGTGCAGAAGAACCCGGCTGGATGTTCTCGATGTGATCGATTGGGTAAGAAACACGTGTGTTCTCAGTAACGCTCTTGTCAGCGAAGTCGATCTTGCCGTCAGCAGCTACAGTTACGTTCTCGAGGAGAGCGTCGCGGCGGATAGCGTTGTAGATGTCCGGCTCTGACTCCTTGTCGAGGTTGATAACCTTAGCGTAGCAGCCACCCTCGAAGTTGAACACGCCGTTGTCGTCCCATCCGTGCTCGTCGTCACCGATGAGGAGACGCTTCGGGTCGGTAGACAGAGTTGTCTTACCTGTACCAGAGAGACCGAAGAAGATTGCTGTGTTCTGACCGTTCTTGTCGCAGTTAGCAGAGCAGTGCATAGAAGCGATGCCCTTCAACGGGAGGTAGTAGTTCATCATAGAGAACATACCCTTCTTCATCTCACCGCCGTACCATGTGTTGATGATAACCTGCTCGCGGCTTGTTGTGTTGAATGCTACACAAGTCTCAGAGTGGAGGCCGAGTTCCTTGTAGTCAGCAACCTTTGCCTTAGAAGCGTTGTATACAACAAAGTCAGGCTCGAACTGCTCGAGTTCCTCTGCTGTCGGACGGATGAACATGTTTGTTACGAAGTGAGCCTGCCAAGCAACCTCAACGATGAAACGAACAGCCATACGTGTATCCTTGTTAGCACCGCAGAAACCGTCTACTACATAGAGGTTCTTGTTGCAGAGCTCTTCCTTAGCGATAGCCTTAACCTTGTGCCAAACTTCCTCAGACATCGGGTGGTTATCGTTCTTGTACTCCTCTGAAGTCCACCATACAGTGTCCTTAGAGTTCTCGTCCATTACGATGTACTTGTCCTTAGGAGAACGACCGGTGTAGATACCTGTCATTACGTTTACTGCACCAAGCTCTGTCTGCTGGCCTACCTCGAAGCCCTCAAGACCTGCCTTTGTCTCCTCTTCGAACAACTGCTCGTAAGAAGGATTGTGAGCGATTACTGTAGAACCAGTAATGCCGTACTGTGTCAAATCTAACTTTGCCATTTTTAAAAAATAATTATTTAGATGTGAATTGAATTATCCTTTAATTTCCACCGCAAAGGTATTAAAAATCTTCAATAAACCCATGTTTCACACGTACAAAATTTGCATCGCATTATCTTATTTTTGTTAAATAATCAGAAATTGCGGCGTACGCGTGGCGTATTGCAATACGCAGTTTGCAATTAAGCCCTGTATCAAAGGCGTTCTATGAGATAATATTCGTAACTTTGCACTCAACTTCCTACATTATATATAATCTACAAGCAACAGGTTGTGTATAATGGGATATGACAGCGAATAAAAATACAACGAAACAATGACAATAGAACAGCAGATTATCAACGCTGCCCAGGCGGCAGTGAAAGAGCTTTACGGTCAGGAAGTGCCCGAGAAGATGGTGCAGTTTCAGAAGACCAAGAAGGAGTTTGAGGGCAACCTCACGCTCGTAGTGTTCCCGTTCCTTAAGATTTCGCGCAAGAAGCCCGACGAGACGGCGCGCGAGATTGGCGAGTACATCAAGCAGAACTGCGAGGCTATCGCCGACTTCAACGCTGTGGGCGGTTTCCTCAACCTCGTCATCGACAAGAAGGCGTGGCTCGCGCTGCTCAACGAGATGAACCTGAACGAGAAGTTCGGCGAGAAACCCGTCACTGAGGCTTCGCCACTGGTGATGATCGAGTACTCGTCGCCCAACACCAACAAACCGCTCCACCTCGGACACGTGCGCAACAACCTGCTCGGCTGGTCGTTGGCGCAGATCATGGAGGCTAACGGCAACCGCGTGGTGAAGACCAACATCGTGAACGACCGCGGCATCCACATCTGCAAGTCGATGCTGGCTTGGCTGAAGTTCGGCAACGGCGAGACTCCGGAGACTTCGGGCAAGAAAGGCGACCACCTCATCGGCGACTACTACGTGGCGTTCGACAAGCACTACCGTGCCGAGGTGGCTGAGCTGAAGGCTAAATACGTGGCTGAGGGTATGGACGAGGAACAGGCTGAGAAGAAGGCGAAGGAAGAGTCGCCGCTCATCAAGGAGGCTCACGAGATGCTCGTGAAGTGGGAGCAGAACGACCCCGAGGTGCGTGCGCTCTGGAAGAAGATGAACGACTGGGTATATGCTGGCTTCGACGAGACATATAAGGCGCTCGGCGTGGGCTTCGACAAGATATACTACGAGTCGAACACCTACCTCGTAGGCAAGAAGAAGGTGGAGGAGGGATTGGCTAAGGGCTTGTTCTTCCGCAAGGACGACAACTCCGTATGGGCTGACCTCACCGACGAGGGTCTCGACCAAAAGCTGCTGCTGCGCAGCGATGGCACCAGCGTGTACATGACCCAGGACATCGGCACAGCCGAGATGCGCTTCAACGACTTCCCAATCGACAAGATGATTTACGTCGTTGGCAACGAGCAGAACTACCACTTCCAGGTGCTCTCTATCCTACTCGACCGCCTCGGCTTCAAGTGGGGCAAGGAGCTCGTACACTTCTCTTACGGTATGGTGGAGCTGCCTAACGGCAAGATGAAGAGCCGCGAGGGTACGGTGGTAGATGCCGACGACTTGATTGCAGCTATGGTGGCTGATGCCAAGCAGACAAGCGAGGAGCTGGGCAAGTTCAAGGACATGAGCGAGGAGGAGCGCAACGAGATTGCTCGCATCGTGGGTCTCGGCGCGCTGAAGTACTTCATCCTTAAGGTTGACGCTCGCAAGAACATGCTCTTCAACCCAGAGGAGTCGATCGACTTCAACGGCAACACCGGTCCGTTCATACAGTACACATACGCACGCATCCGCTCTATCCTGCGCAAGGCTCAGGCTGAGGGCATCAACATCCCGGCTACTCTCGCCGGCACAATGCCGCTCAACGAGAAGGAGATTGAGCTTATACAGAAGCTCAACGAGTTCGGTGCGGCTGTGGAGCAGGCTGGCAAGGACTACTCTCCGAGCGGCATCGCCAACTACTGCTACGAGCTGACAAAGGCGTTCAACCAGTTCTACCACGACTACTCTATCCTCGGTGCCGACACCGAAGAGGAGAAGGTGGTGCGCCTCGTTCTCGCACAGAACGTTGGCAAGACGCTGAAGAACGGCATGGCGCTGCTCGGCATCGAGGTGCCGGAGCGCATGTAAAGCAAAAGAAAAGCCATCTGCGTCGGTCGGTGCGGATGACTGCGTCGGTCGATACGGATGTCTGCGCCGGTCGATGCGGATGTCTGCGTCGGTCGATGCGGATGTCTGCGTCGGTCGGTGCGGATGTCTGCGTCGGTCGGTGCGGATGACACACATAGCACAAACACACATAAAAAAAGCCACGCTTCCCATCGAGAAGCGTGGCTTTTTCGTAGGAGGGTATGGCATCCTGCCATACCCACGCAATTAGCATGTTTAAAGAATAACGCTAACCAGAGGCAGCGGATATATAACGCTAACCTGTGGTAGCGTGGGTATGGCAGGATGCCATACCCTCCTATATTACTTCACGACAACCTTGCGTGCTGTGCCGTCAGACATGCGAACGATGTTCACACCCTTCTGCGGAGCAGCGAGCTGTGTGCCGTCCACCGCGTAGCGAGCTACCTCTACGGCAGCGGCATCAGCAGCAGCATCATTGATAGCTGTCTCTGTAGCCTCGTGGATGAGCTGGAGCTCAGACGGACCACTATACCAGTTGTACTCGAGGTTGAGGAAGAGCGACTTGTGGTTGTTCACTGCCACTACGCGCTGATAGATGTTCTTCTTAGCATAGTCGGCTGGCAATGTGACACTTGCCTTAGCATCCACCAAACCAGGCTGACACTCGATGCAAGTAGCGAAGGCATCACCCTTCTTCAGCTGCTGTGTCACCTTGAGGTTGTCGATGTAGAGCACGCCCGGTCCGTCGGTTGCGTAGATAACAATCTTCGCGTCCTCGTAACCCTTGCTAAACTCGCACTCTACATTCTTCCAAGTCTTCTTGTCGAGGTCGAAGTGCTTACGCTCCACCTCCTCGTACAGACCCGTTTCTGGGTTGAACACAACCATAGCTGCGACGGCGTTCACCTGATACTCCGGATAGTTGTGCTCCTTGTCAAGGTCGTCAGATGCGTAGTCGCCCCAAAGCGAGACATTCAACTTCACGCTGCTGTCGGCAGAGATGTTGAGTACGGGAGTCTCAATCTTTGCATAGCGCTTCAGGTCCTCACCAGTCTCAGCATCCTGAACATTTTTTACAACGTCATAGAAGTAGTTCCATCCGTCTACCATTACATATCCTCCTGTGAGCGGTGCCCAATAGGTAGCAAAGCAGCCATTCATGTTTGTGCCCTTAGGATAGCCCTTAGCTTGAGACAGAAGATTCTTAGGTTCGTTGCCCGGAGTCCAGTCCATTTTCGAGTCGTTCGCGTCGGTTACGTTGTTGAAGTCTTCGTCGATGAGTGTGAACTCGCCGTCGTTCTCAGCGATGCGGTCCTCGTACACATAATAATTATAGAAGAGTGCGTTTGGAATCTTTTCCCATGTAGCGGTGTAGCTACCGTCTGCAGCTATCTCCACGTCGTCTGGTGTAGGCGACTGCAGCTCATTGAGCACTACGTAACGTGAAGGCTGCGACTTGCTTGTGCCGTCAGAAGCCGTCACGTTGTAACGATAGATTACGCCTGGTACGATATTGCGCACGGTGCAAATAGTATCGGTGGTCTCAAGGTCGGTAACAACCTGCTCACCAATATTACCCTCTTCGTCCGATTTATACACATTGACATAATACTTTGTTGCGCCTTCAACCTTGTTCCAGCGTGGGCGGAAACTTGTACCAGTGTAGAAGAGGTGGCGCAGCACGTTAGGCGAGCCAACGGCTGTTTTCTCGTAGTAGACCTTAAAGTCGTCGAGCAGCACCTTCACGCCGTCCTCCTCGCGGAAGATGACGCGTGTGGCTTTCTTGCCCTGCGCAAAGCGCAGCGTGAACTTCTTCCACTCGCTTGTCATGTCCTTCACGTTGCCAAACTCCGTATATACAGGGTTCTTCGGGTCGGTAACGTCCTGTGTAGTATAACCCAAACCAGCATAATCTGGTGCGTTGTTGATAAGACGTGCGCGGAACGACACGAAGTAGATGCCGTTGTCGGCAGATGCGTCGAAAACGGGAGTGTTGAAGTGAGCTGCGTAGTAGTCGTCTGCACGTGTGTTGTTGAAGTAGATCATGCCACCAGCAGGGTAAACCTGATACGATCCCCATCCTGGTGTCTGCGTATAGTCTGGGTTCACACATGAGTAGAAGATGTCATTAGACGGCATACCAGTGCATGTGTTGATGTTGAAAGAGAGGTCGGGGTTGCTCTCCGAGCCTGCAGTCATCTTCGAGAAGTCCTCGCTGAGGATAATCACCTTTCTGGCATTTGCCTTTGCCGCTTCCTGCACGGTCTGCGCGTTAGCGGTCTGCGTTGCTACTGCCGTCGGAGCGGCGAGCAGGACAGCAAGAGCTGCTGTCAAGCAATGAGTTTTGTTCATGTTCTATTTATTTATGGAGTTGTTATTCTGTTCAGTATCTGCTTGCGCAAGCGTCGTGCTGGTATCCACGATGCTGCCCAGCCTATCAGTATCACGGTGATGAAGACGACAAGCACATCCCAGTAGTGAACGCTTACGGGGTAGGCGTTGACGATGAATGTGCCCGAGCTCTCGCCCATCTTCACGAAGCCGAACGCCTGCTGCAGTCCGCAAAGCGCCAGCCCTAAGCCGATGCCGATGAGTGCGCCTACAGCCGATATGATGCGACCCTCGTAGAGGAAGATGCTCTGTATCTGACGGTCGTTGGCTCCGAGGTTGTGCAGCGTGTTGATGTCGTTCTTCTTGTCGATGATGAGCATCGAGAGCGAGGAGATGATGTTGAAGCACGCCACGATGAGTATGAACGTGAGGAACACGTAGGCGAGCACCTTCTCTATCTGCATGATGCGGAACGTGTCCGCCTGCTGCTCGAAACGGTCGAGCACGCGGAACTTCTCGCCTGCCGCTGCCTTTATCTCGCGCTTCGCCGTGCCGAGGTCGGTGCCTGGCTTCAATCGGAGTTGCAGGGAGGAGAGCATACCGTCCTGATCGAACAGCTGGCGGGCGAAGTAGATTGACGTGATAATGCGGTCGCGGTCGTACTTGTTCTGGTTCACAGCGTAGACAACGCCTGGCGAGAGCAGCGAGTCGACCACGAAGCCGTCGGTCGGCGTGTCGAGGTCGGTGAGCTGTCCACGGCGCACGGGGGCGTAAATCTTCAGATAGTCTGCCCAACGAGCGCCGAGCCCCAAGTCCTGCGCGAGGCGTATGCCTGGCACACCGAAGTAGAGGTTGGCAACACGCAGCGTGAAGTCGCCGTCGCCGTAGAGAATATCGCTGATATTGGTGAGCTGGTCGAAGTTCTCGTCCACGCCCATCACGGTCACCATGCGTTGGCGGTCGCCGTAGACGGCTATCGCCTGATCCTCCACCACGTCGGTAGCCACGTCCACGAAGTCGAGATGACGTATTCGGTCGAGCTCCGGCGCGTCGGCATTAATGGTCTTGCCTTTCACCGGCACCACCTCTATCTGCGGGTCGAAGTTGGTGAAGAGCGATGCCACGAGGTCGTGAAAGCCGTTGAACACGCTCAGCACAATCACCAGTGCCATCGTGCCTACAGCTACGCCTGCCACAGATATGAAGCTGATGACATTGATGGCACCCACGCTTTTCTTCGAGAACATGTAGCGGCGTGCTACGTAGAATGAAAAGTTTCGTTTCAACATTACTTCTTCAACAGTTCATCAATACGTTCGATGTAGTCGAGCGAGTCGTCTACGAAGAAGCGCAGCTCGGGAATGATGCGTAGCTGGTTGCGCACGCGTGTGCCTAACTCATAGCGGATAGACTTCTCGTTGGCAGCCACGTTCTTCAGCAGTTCGTCCGACTTCTCCGAGGGGAAGATACTGAGATAGGCGGTGCAGATGCTGAGGTCGGGCGACACACGACAGCGTGTAACGCTGACCATTACGCCGTGCATGGCGCGGGTCTGGCTCTGGAATATGAGGCTTAGCTCCTTCTGCAGGAGACGTGCTATACGGTTTTGTCTTGTTTCTTGCATAGTTCTTTTTGTCTGTATTATGTTAATTATCCTACTCTTTTTCTGTTATTTATCCAATTTATGCAAAGTTACTGTAAATATAATAATGTACAAAAGTTTTTTAGTTTTTTTGTGTATTATAGGAGGGTATGGCATCCTGCCATACCCACGCAGCCACCCACAACAGAGATAGAGAAGCAAGAAGGCGTAAGGATAGCAGAGAGGAAGGCGGCGTAAGGATAGCAGAGAGGAAGGCGGCGTGGGTATGGCAGGATGCCATACCCTCCTAAACAAGAAGCGCCAGAACTCGAACAAGTTCTGGCGCCTTACTATATGCCGTAAGCGTGCTTAGAGCACAATCTTCTTCACGAATGTCTGCTTGCCCTTAGTCAGGCGCACGATGTACATGCCTGGCTTGAGGTTTGTGTTCGCTACAGCCTTGCCGTCCACGGTGTAGACGCGGATCTTGCCGTCGAAGTTCAGTGCGTCAATGTAGCCGTTGAGGAAGGTGATGGTAGGTGTCTCCACGTTGTTGATGTCGCGGATGGCTGTCTCTGTGGGCTGCATCTCCTTGATAGGCACCTCAACCACGTTCTCAACGTACTTCGAGTTGCGGTCGATGACGAAGGCGATGAGCTTCAGGTTCTTGTAGTTCTGAATGTTTTTAGGCAGGTTCAGCTCAATGGTGTGGCTGAATGCGTCGCCGCTGTTTATCTGCTTCGGGAACACGTCGCTGATGCCCTCGTTCACCTCGTAGCCCAAGCGAATCACGTGCTGAAGGTCAAGTTCTACCTCTTTCCCCTTTTTCTCCCAACCGTAGTACGACTTCACCGAACCGGCATAGGCGTTTCTCTGCTTGTAGCCCTTCACGTCGTTCTCTATCACGGCGAAAGCCAAGCCGTAGTTGGCGTTGGTCTGTTCACGGTTGAACTTCATGACTGCCGTTGCTGTCACCTTCGAGTGGTTGTCGTCGGCGAAGTTGGCGATAGCATCAATGCCCAGCACAGAGCCTTTGCTGATGAAAGCCTTCACATAGAGTTCGTTTTTATCGGTAATGTCAAGACCGTTTGTACGGCGACGGTCGTAAGTACCTCTCGGGAAGCCATTGCCTGCGCTGTATGTATATGACGGACACTCCAACTCGGTAGGTGTGCCGCTGTAGCAATGCTTTGCCATAGCCACGAACTGTCCGGGGAACTTGGTGTGGTTCTGCGATATCTCCTCGATGCCACGCACGCACCAGGGGCACTTGATGCCTGTGTACTCCTCCATATACACACGCTTTACGTCCTGCACGTTGGCTGTGACGATGGTCGAAGCGTATGTGTTGTTAGCTGCGTAAGCATCCTCCTTGCCGTTCACCTCTACGAGGCGCACTTTCATATTCTCGCAGCCTTTTGCATCGGGAGCGTTGCAGGTGATGGCGAACTCGTCCTCAGCACGCGCAGCGACGGTCTGCTCGATGTCTGCGAACTGCTCTTCTGCGTTGCCGATGGTATAACCAATGCGTAGCGATGTTATCTTTGCAGCTGCAAAGTTGAGCAGCTTGCCCTTTATCTCGTAGGTGCTACCCACGTTTGTCACCACCTTTTTCACGCCACAGATAGCCACGTCAACTGGTAGCTCTGTGCCTTCTACGCGCATTTGCAGAGCGAGAGCCGGCGCATTGTCGGGAGTCTGCTTGGTGTTGTCTGTCCATCCTTTGCCAAAGTCGGTAAAGTTGGCACCTTCGCAGTATTCGTCAGTAACGCCTACGACGTTGATGTCGCTGGTGTACTCATAGCCCAAGTAGAAAGGTTCGCCAGTGATGGTGTATGCCTCGTCAAAGAGCACTGAGTTGAGACCCTTGTTGCCCATGTCCGCCATCTTCTCCGTAGCATACGCACCGTTGAGGTCTTTTGCCACGAACGCCTTCACGGTCTCAGCCTTGTCGGTGAGCGAGAAGCGCATACCGGTCACCTTCAGGCCCTTGTACATCTGTGCCACTTCTGCAGGAATGTATATGGCAGCCTTGCCCTGACGTGTGCCGATGCTACCATACGGAAGGTCGGCTGCCGTCTTTCCGGCGTAGCCCCAGTAGGTATATTTTGCGTTAGCCACTGTCACAGCGAACAGCAGCATAAGCAGTAATGAGGTTATCTTCTTCATAACTTTTTCGGTTTTTTAATTAGTACTGGTTTTGTCTTGATTGATTAGAGCGAAATCTTCTTCACGAAGCTCTGCTTGCCGTTGGTGCCACGCACGATATACATACCACGAGCGAGCGAAGCGTTCTTCACGAGCTGTCCGCCTACAGTGTACACCTGCAGTGTGCCGTCGAAGCCGTCGGCAACGATGCTGCCGTTGCGCAGACTGAGGTCGGGCGTCGGTGTAGAGGTGATGTCGGCGATAGATGTCTCGCCAGCCTCAAGCACGGGCACCTCTACGGCGTTCTCCACGTAGCCGTGGTCGCCACGGTTGATGAGGAATGCCACTACCTTAATATTTTTGCGGTTCTGCACGTTCGACGGAACGTTGAGCACGGTGTTGTGGTTGTAGATAGTAGTACTGTACACATCGTTCACGGGGATGCTGTTCTCGATGCCGCCTACGATGCCGAAGCCAGCACGAGCCACGTGATTGAGCGTAACCGAAACCATCGACGGCTTGCTCTCCCATCCATCGAGCTCGCCAAATTTGCCATTTGCATAGCCGTTGTTCTGCTGATAGCCTGTCACGCCGTCCTCGATGATGGCGTATGCTATGCCGAAGCTGCAGTTGGTCATATCCTTCACGAACTGCACATTGGTGTTCACATTGATATGTGTATAGTCGCCTGCCACGTAGTTAGCCTGAGTCTCGATGCCGGCAATGGCTGGACACTTCTCAAGGATGGCATCCATGTACTGGTATGTTGTAGAGAGAACGGGGTCGAACGTAGCTCGGCGGTCGAGTGCTGCCTGCGGATATACGCCCCAGTTAGCATACTCGTACGACGGGCAGAGCAGCTCCGATGGTGTGCCATCGTAGGCGTGCTTTGCGATAGCGATGAAGTTGTCGGGATACTTCTCCTTGCACTTCTCGATAGAGACGATGCCGCGCGGACAGTTACCGCAATAGATGCCGGTAGCCTCCTCCATGAGCACGCGCTTTGTTGTAGATATCGAGGTCATCAGCACGTTGCACTCCGCTGCATCGTTGGCTGGGTTCACATCCTCATCAACTACAACGCGCACCTTCAGCTTGTGTGTACCCTTGGTCTTGATGCCGGGGTGAGTGAAGCTGAACACGTTCTCGCTGCGGTCGCCGAGAGTCTCCTCGAAGTCTACGAACTGCTCCTCGCCGCCGTCCACGCTGTAGCCGATGCGGTAGTTGTAGAGCTTCGTAGCCGATAGATTCACTACCTTAGCCGAAACGTTGAACGGCTCGTTCTCCTTTGTAGCGATGTCGCGCAAGCCCATCACGCTGAGGTCAACGGGCAGGTTGTCTGCCTCGATGCGTGCGGTGAGCGAGAGAGCGTTGGCTCCGTTGGCGGCGTTGTCAACCCATCCGTTGCCGAAGTCGGTATAGTTGGAATGTGCAGCCTTGTTGGCTACGTAGCCGATACATGCGTCCAGTCCGCTCACTTCGTAGCCGATGTAGAACGCCTCGCCGGTGATGGTATATGGTGCGTCGAACTTTACGATGTTATTGCCCTTGTTAGCCTTGTCGCTCACTTTCTGTGCGAATGGTGTAGCGTTGAGGTCGGTAGTAGCGAACACGCTCAGCTTGCTTGCCTGGGCAGCTAAGCCGACACGCACGCCTGTGAGCTGACAGCCCTTGTACAGCTGCGCCACCTCAGCGGGGATGTAGATGGCTGCCTTGCCATAGGCAGAGGAGCCATAAGCACCTACGATGTCTTTGTCGCAATAGCCCCAATAGGCGAACTTAGCGTTTGCTGCTGTCGCAACGAGCAACAGCATGAGCAGTAGTGTAGTGATTTTCTTCATATTACGGATGTTTATAGTTATTTCTTCAGGATGTGTATTGCTATTCTTTACGGATGTTTATAGCTCTCTCGATGCGCAACAAAATTACTACTAATTTTAGAAAAAACGATGTTTTTTATATGTATTCTTTTGACATTTCGCAAATTTATAGTACTTTTGGCAGTACAGATGCAAGTAATGCTGATTTGTATAACCTAAATATATACTAAGATAACAGTTACTATGGAAAAGAAGATAACGCAAGAAAACTTTGAAGATACTTATGTCGACAGTATCGAATTGGAGCGTATAGACAAGTTCGTGTGCGACGAGATGGCGCGACAAATTCACCGCTATATCAAGGCGATGAAGGGCTCGAAGGCTATCATGCTGAAGTTTGAGGAGCAGCTGGCTACACTCACCGTGCCCGAGAAGGAGAAGGCTATCGCCCGCTACATCGACCTGAACCGCAAGGTAATATCGGGTCTCGATTTCAAGGTGGTGCTCGCACGTGCCATGGCTAACTACTCCGACACGTTCGCCTACCTCGTGGAGCTGGTGAACAACAAGCGCAAGATGGTGTTCTACCTCAACCGCATACGCGAGAAGTACGAGCAGTATCACGAGGTGTACGAGGAAAACGGCAAGTTCGGCATCAAGGATCATCAAGGCAACGTGCTCGTGCCTGCTCACTACGACTTCCTCCGCACACCGTATGTCTACGTCGACGACCTCCGCTCGCTGCCGGTCATTGCGCAGCGCGACGGAAAGATGGGCTTGGTGATGCCCGACGGCAAGGAGACCGTGGTGCTCGACTTCATATACGACGACATCGAGCTGCGCGACGAACCGCCCTATTTCGAAGCGTACGCAGGAGAGGAAAAAACATTGTTTGACCTGTAGTAAGTTGAGAGTTGAGAGTTGAAAGTTGAGAGTTATGATATGCATTATAGTTCATGCACTATATATTGCGTCCTCTTAAAGCTTTAAAGGTAATCATAACTCTCAACTCTAAATTCTCAACTCTCAACCAAACCAACTCTCAATTCTCAACTAAAAAAAACTCTCAATTGAGTAAACAGAATATTTATGGACCAACTTTATATGCGCCGCTGCCTTCAGCTCGCTGCCAACGGACGACAGAATGCTAAGCCCAACCCCATGGTGGGTGCTGTTATAGTGGCTGCCGACGGACGCATCATCGGCGAAGGCTACCACGTGCGCTGCGGCGAAGGACATGCCGAGGTGAACGCGTTCGCATCGGTGCGCCCCGAGGACGAGGTGCTGCTCAGCGAAGCTACGATATACGTCAGTCTGGAGCCATGCTCCCACTACGGCAAGACACCGCCATGCGCTGACCTTATTATAAGGAAAGGTGTACGCCGCTGCGTCGTGGGCTGCGTCGACCCGTTCGCAGCCGTGCAGGGTCGTGGCATACAGAAGCTGCGTGATGCTGGCATCGAGGTGACGGTGGGTGTGCTCGAAGAGGAGTGTCGCGAGCTGAACCGCCGCTTCATCACGTTCAACGAAAAACGCAGACCGTACATCATACTGAAGTGGGCGCAGACCGCCAACGCATTCCTCGACGACAACGGCAAGGCGTGCGCCATATCCACACCGTTCACAAAGACGCTTGTTCACAAACTACGCGCCGAGAACGATGCCATTCTCGTGGGACGCATCACCAACGAACGTGAACAGCCGCGTCTCGACGTACGCCACTGGGCGGGCAAGGCACCGCGCCGCATAGTGATCGACCGCCGTCAGCCTGCCTTCGAGGGTTTGGACTTCTCGAAGCCTGTCATTCCGCAATTGCTCGAATGGCTGCACAAGGAGAAGTGCCAGTCGCTCATCGTGGAGGGCGGAGCACGCACACTGCAGTCGTTCATCGACGCTGATGCGTGGGACGAAATACGCGTGGAGACGGCTCCGTTCTGCGTTAGTGGTGGCACCGCGGCTCCTAAACTGCCCACCAACGTGCGCCTTGTGAGCCACAAGGTGTACGACCATAACACTATCGCCACTTATCACCGCCAATGAACGAAGAACTCTCCATAGAACTCTGCCACCTCACCGTTGGCTACTCAAAAAAGGGGATGCAGTTGTCTCAACTGCACCAGCAAAGCAATAACACCCAACAGGGGGTGCACTTGTCTCAAGTGCACCAACAAAGCAATAACACCAATCAGGGGGTGCAGTTGTCTCAACTGCACCAACAAAACAATAACACCCAACAGGGGGTGCACTTGCCCCAAGTGCACCAGCAAAGCAATGAAGCCAAGCGGTTGGTGCAGTTGAGACAACTGCACCCCCTTGGTGCGTGCTGCGTAGCTTCCGACCTCAACGCTACGGCTCTGCCCGGCACACTCACTTGCCTCATCGGCCATAACGGTACGGGCAAGTCGACGCTGCTGCGCACCATAGCACGCCTGCAACCGTCGATTGACGGCAGTGTGCTGATAGGCGACAACGATATCAGCACACTGAAGCCTACCCACCTCTCGCGTATACTCTCCATCGTGCTCACCTCGCGCCCCGACGTGCGCAACATGACCGTCGAGGAACTCGTGGCACTCGGTCGCGCACCCTACACCGGCTTCTGGGGCCGTCTCTCCGCTGACGACCGCCGCATCGTGCACCACTCTATCGAGAGCGTGGGCATAACAGCGATGGCTGAACGCCGCGTGTGCACCCTCAGCGACGGCGAGATGCAGAAGGTGATGATAGCGAAGTCGCTCGCGCAACAGACACCAGTAATACTGCTCGACGAGCCTACTGCCTTCCTCGACTTCCCGGGCAAGATTGACTTGATGTTGCTATTGCAACGTCTTGCCCACAAGGAGCGCAAAACAATTCTTCTTTCTACACACGACCTTGAGACTGCCCTGCAGACTGCCGACCGTCTGTGGCTGCTTGCCGACGGTGCATTGCACGACGGCACGCCGCACGAGCTGGCAGACCAAGGCTTCATTGACGATTATATTGGTCGGAAGAGCGTTAAGTTCGACAAGCAAACGCTCAGCATACAGATCCTTTAGGGGGTGCATATCCAGGGGGTGCACTTGTCTCAAGTGCACCAACAAAACAAAAAGTGCACTTGTCCTAACTGCACCAACAAAGCAAAAAACTGCACCAACATAAAAATAAATGCACCTTTGCTATGTTGGTGCACTTGAGACAAGTGCGCCCCCTATTTTTACTCTTTTACCTTTTTACTTTTCTAAGCCGTGTGCTGGCGTGTGCCCATACGAGCCTCAACCACATTCACCACATAGTCGCCAAGTTTCTCGCACTCCGACACGATGTCCATATACATTGTGCCGATGGCGTAAGTGTACTTGTGGTCGTTGATGTCGTTGATGTTCTGCGAGCGGAGCTGGTTGCGGTAGTTGTTTATCTCGTTCTCCACGTTGAAAGAGCGGTTGACGTCGAGCGAGTCGCGACGGCCGGTGAGCATCACGTTCATCTGTGTGAGCGCATCGTCGGTGAGCTCCAACATCTGGTGCAGATGCTCGTACTGCTTCTCGGTAAAGTCTTCCTTGCCCTTGAGTTTGCGGCTGAGTGTGCGTGCCACGTTGTAGCATGAGTCGCCGATTGACTCTATCTCCGAAATCTCGCGGAGCATGGCGCGTATCTTCGCCTTGGTGTCGTCAGATAGGTGTGCATCGCTGACGTTATTGAGGTAGTTGGCAATCTCTATCTCCATATTGTCCGAAATACTCTCGTACTTCTCAATGCGTGTATAGAGTTTGTTGAACTTTGCCTCGTCCTTCACGCCGAGCAGCTCGCGTACCATACCGAACATGCGCTGGATACGTTCAGCGAACGATTGTATCTCCTTCTGTGCCTCAAGCACCGAGAGCTCCGGTGTCTTCATGATTGAAGTGCCACCGATATAGCGCAGACGGAAGTCGTCCTCGTCCTTGCGGTTAGAAGGTTTGATGACGTAGCACACGAAACGTTCCATCTGCGGGATGAACCAGATAAGCACGGCTGTGTTGCATACGTTGAACGTAGTGTGGAAGGCAGCGAGCACTACCGAGAGGCGTGCTGCATCGATATGGTCGGCATGTGGGTTGACACCTACGAAGCTGCACACCATGTCGATGAACGGATAGAAACCGCAGAGCACCCATATCACACCGAACACGTTGAACGTGAGGTGGGCGAAGGCAGCGCGGCGTGCCTGTGTGTTGGCGCCCATGGCTGCGATGTTGGAGGTGATGGTGGTGCCGATGTTCTCACCCAACACAAGCGCAATGCCCATGTAGATGGGTAGCACGCCCGACGAACAGAGCACCATGGTGATAGCCATGAGGGCTGCCGACGACTGCATACAGAACGTCAGTATGGTGCCAAGACCGAGGAACGAGAATATGGTGAGATAGCTCTCCTTGTCGAAGGAAGCGAAGAAGTCAATCACTGCTTGGTTATGGCTGAGGTCCATCTCCTTACCCGTTGCGCCGAGCGTAGAGATAGCGAAGAACATGAATGCCACACCGAAGAGGAAGTCGCCGATATAACGGTGGCGCTTGCTGTAGATGAGCAACAGGGCGATGAAGAACGCGGGGAACACGAGGTTCGCCATGTTGAAAGAAAAGCCAAGCGTCATAATCCACGCCGTGAACGTAGTGCCGATGTTGGCACCCATAATAACAGAGATGGCTTGAGCAAGGGTTAGCAATCCGGCGTTGACAAACGAAACGGTCATCACCGTGGTAGCCGTAGACGACTGTACCGAGGCTGTTACAAACATACCGGTCAGCAGTCCGGTGAAACGGTTGGTGGTCATTGCGCCAAGAATATGGCGGAGCTGTGAGCCTGCCATCTTCTGCAGAGCCTCGCTCATCACCTTCATACCGTAGATGAGGAGCGCCAATGAACCGATGATCTTAAAAATAATCCAAATCGACATATTATTTTAATATAATTTATGTGGCATTTATGCGCGTTGTGTCGAAAAAACAGAGTACCTTTGTTATTGGCAAGTACTTAATAGGTAGTTCAAAGCCTCTTTTGATAGATTTCTATGTAAAACCCTTAAAAGCTTTAGCCAAATGAAACAGATGATACAAATCCGTTGCAAAAATAATAAAAAAACTTTGAAAGTAGCAACAGGAAGTACACTTTCTGACATTTTTTCTCAGCTTGATGTGCAGATGCCTTACCCTCCGGTGAGCGCAAAGGTGAACAACAAGGTCGAAGGATTGCATTATCGTGTGTACAACCCGAAGGACATTGAGTATTTGGACGTAACGTCGTCATCGGGCATTCGCGCCTATACACGCACGCTCTTCTTCGTACTCTGCAAGGCGGTGCACAAGTTGTTTCCAGAGAGCAACGTCGTCATCGACATACCGGTGAGCAACGGCTACTACTGCGACCTGCGCCTGGGTCGCCCCGTTACCACGGCTGACGTAGACAAGATACGCCGCGAGATGCAGAGCCTCGTCGACCGCCGTCTGAAGATACGTCGCCACCAGGTACCTACCGACGAGGCGATACGCCTCTTCGAGGGGCTCGGCTATAAGTCGAAGGCGATGCTGCTGCGCACTACGGGTAAGCTCTACACTACATATTATGATATAGAGGGCTTCGTCGACTACTTCTACGGCACGATGCTCATCAACACGGCGCAGCTCACACTCTTCGGTGTAGAGAAGTACTACGACGGTCTGCTGCTGCGCATACCCTCGCGCGAGGACCCGACGCAGCTCGGAGCACTGGTGCGTCAGGACAAGATGTTCGACATCTTCCAGGAGCATCACCGCTGGCAGAACCTGCTTGGCATGTCTACCGTAGGCACGTTCAACGAGGCTGTGAACCAGGGGCACACCATCGATATCATCAATCTGTCGGAGGCATTGCAGGAGAAGAAGATCGCGAAGATTGCGGAGAACATCGCACACGAGCCGCGTGTGAAGATGGTGCTCATCGCTGGTCCGTCGTCATCGGGCAAGACCACGACGTGCAAGCGTCTCTCCATACAGCTGCTCTGCAACGGTGTCCGCCCCGTGCCTATCTCGCTCGACGACTACTTCGTCGACCGCGACAAGACTCCGCTCGACGCTCAGGGCGACTACGACTACGAGTCGCTCTACGCGCTCAACCTCGAGCTGTTCAACAAACAGCTGCTGCAGCTCTTCGCCGGCGAGGAGGTGGAGCTGCCACGCTACAACTTCCAGACCGGTCGAAGCGAGATGAGTGGCAAGCTGATGCGCATGGAGCCGAACGACGTGCTCGTGGTGGAGGGTATCCACGCGCTCAACCCCGAACTGACGGCGCAGATCGACGAGAAACTGAAGTATCGTGTGTACGCCTCGGCACTCACCACCATACTGCTCGACGAGCACAACTACATCCCTACCACCGACAACCGACTGCTCCGCCGCATCGTGCGCGACTATAAGTATCGTGGTTGTTCGGCTCGCGACACCATACGCCGTTGGCCCAGTGTACGTGCCGGCGAAAACAAGTGGATATTCCCTTATCAGGAGAACGCCGACACCATGTTCAACACGGCGATGATATACGAATTAGCTGCCATCAAGACACAGGCAGAGCCGCTGCTCGAACAAGTGCCGGAGAACTGCGAGGAGTATGCCGAAGCTTATCGCTTGCGCAAGTTCCTCAGCTACTTCAACGCTATCGACCACTCCGTGCTCCCACCGACCTCGCTCCTGAGAGAGTTCCTCGGAGGCAGCTCGTTCACGTATTAAAGCCCCACCCCACCCTCCCCGTCGGAGAGGGCTTAGTTAGCTTAGCCCCCTCGGCTTAGAAAGGCTTAAAGAGGCTTAGTTCGGCTTAAACGCCCCTCAAAAAAAAAAGCAACAACAATAAACCAATAAAACAAAATGAAAAAAATCTTCCTATCACTCCTCGTGTGCATCGTGGCGCTCACTGCCTCTGCACAAGTAGCTCGTCCGAAGCTCGTTGTCGGTCTTGTTATCGACCAGATGCGTTGGGACTACATGTATTATTACTACGACAAGTTCGGCGAAGGCGGCATGAAGCGCCTCATGGCTGAAGGCTTCTCGTGCGACAACCAGATGCTCAACTACGTGCCTACCATCACCGGCGTGGGACACTCCTCCATCTACACCGGCGCCGTGCCTGCTGCCAACGGCATCCCGGGCAACGACTTCTATCTCGACGGTAAGCGCATCTACTGCACCGATGACCCCACAGTGAAGGGCGTGGGCACCGACTCTAAGGCTGGCAACATGTCGCCAAAGAACCTGCTCGGCACCACCATCGGCGATATGCTGCGCTGCGCTACCGACTTCCGCTCGAAGGTTATCGGCATCGCACTGAAGGACCGCGCCTCCATACTGCCTGCCGGACACTCTGCCAACGCTGCCTACTGGTACGACAAGTCGGTGGCTGGCTTCATCACAAGTTCCTACTACATGGAGAAGCTGCCCGACTGGGTGAAGAAGTTCAACCGCGAGGCTGGCATGAAGAAGGGCTACGACCCGAAGTCGGGTGCCGACGGCGTAACGCTCACATTCAACATGGCGGAGGCTGCGCTGAAGAACGAGCAGTTGGGCAAGGGCGAAACACCCGACATGCTCTGCATCAGCATCTCATCTACCGATGCCATCAGCCACAAGACGGGCACATGGCTCTCGCCTGGTAAGGAGAACGAAGAGGTGTTCCTCACGCTCGACCGCGACATGAAGAAGTTCCTCGAAGCACTCGACGCGCAGGTGGGCAAGGGCAACTACCTGCTGTTCCTCACCGCTGACCACGGCGGCAGCCACAACCCGAACACGCTGAAGGAGCACAAGCTGCCTGGTGGCGGTTGCGACATGGGCGCAAAGATGCGCGACCTCAACGAGAAGCTGAAGGCTGAGTTCGGACTCGACATCAAGTATGCCAAGGATGTTATCGGCGAGGGCTTGTATCTCGACCACGAACTGTTAGCGCAGAACAAGCTCTGCCTTGAGAAGGTGAAGGCTGCGGCTATACGCATACTGAAGACCGACCCCGACCTGCAGTGGGTCATCGACTACGAGAAGGCGGCTTATGCATCGGCTCCGCAGTGGGTTCGCGAGCGCGTCATCAACGGCTACTACCAGGGCCGTTCGGGCGACATCATCCTCATGCCGCGCATCAACTACTTCGAGTGGCCCGTAGCTAAGGACTTCCTCGGCTCGTCGCACGGCACATGGACTCCGGCTGACACACACATTCCGCTCATCTTCATGGGTTGGAACATCAAGCCTGGATATACCAATCGCCAGACTCACATGGACGACACCGCACCTACTGTATGCTCGCTGCTGCACATACAGATGCCGGATGCTTGCACCGGCAATCCGATAGTAGAGGTTACGGACAAGTAAACCGGCGTATAAACACACTAAAAGTGGCACTTGTACTGGGTACAGGTGCCACTTTTCTTTTATACTAATAAATATGTAAAGTCCGAATTACTCAACGTACTCGTTGAAGCACGGGGTTGTAGCGAGCACGGCTTGCACGTCCTCGACAGTGCCTTCAAACGGTCCGCTGTGCTCGAGCTTGCGTGTACACATAGCAGCAGCGAAGCGTCCCGATTCCTCTACGTCCATGCCTTGCGCACGACACCACAGATAGCCTGCCGAATAGGTGTCGCCGCAGCCCGTAGCGTCTACTATCTCCTTTGGCTCGTAAGCCGGTATCTCATGGAACTCGCCATCGACAAGGATGATGGAACCGTAGCTGCCGAGCGTCACGCACACCTCCTTCACACCCCACTCCGCTAAGCGGAGGGCTGCCATGCGTGGGTTGCGCAGTCCGGTGATGACCTCCATCTCGTGCTCGTTCACCTTTATGATATCGGTGTTTGCGAGTATCTCGCGCTTGTCAGCCCAGTCGATAGCGAACACCTGCTGATTGCGCACCTCGCGCAGATAGCCCTGCGCGTCGATGGATATCTTGCCCTTTGTAGAGAGATACTTCACAAGCTCTGGCGAGATATCGTCGTTGAGCAATGTGCCGAGGTGATAGACACGTGCGTCTACGCTCTTCATCTCCTCGATGGTGAACGGGTCGGCACGCTCGAGCACACGCTGTGTGCGGTCGTTTTGGTTCTCGCCATACTTGTTCTCGAAGTAGACGGTGTGGCGACTGGGGTATGTGAGCACGTCGATGCCCACGTTGCGCATGTCGTCAACGGCTTTCATCTCGCCCTCGCCCAACTTTGTCACAAGCTGGAACGACACGTTGTCGGGCAGATGGTTGATAGCATAAGAGAAGTAAAAAGACGTACCACCTGCCATATATACTGTCTGGCGTGGGGTGATAATCTTGTCTTTTGTGATGTGTCCTATGCAACAAATATCTTTCATACTTATATGTTTTTATTTTATTATGCTTATATCGTCAAGCCACACTGTGTTCGCGCCCTTCTGAAGTTGCACGACGCGCATCAGCATACCGCTGAGCGAGTAGATGCCTACCTGCTGCGCCTGCTGCATGTGGAGCGTTATCCACTGCTTGCCGGCTGCCTTCATGGGGAGAGAGGTGTGGAGGTCGGTTGTGGCAGTAATGCCGTCGACCGGAGCATCGGGCAGGTCGGCAACAACATTGCCAAACTTTGTCCAGAAGCCCGTAGCACGATATGCAGCCTCGCTCGAAGCCGGCACGTGCAGCGTAACGTTCTGCGGACGGCACTGTGCGAAGGGATAGCTGTCGGTGTTGCTGCCTTCGGGCGGTGTCATCGCGTAGCAGTAGATGTCGGTAAGGAACTGACAGCCGCAGAATGCGTTGTCGCCAAGTGTTTCGATGCTTGCCGGCAGTGTAATCTGCTTGAGCATCGGACAGTTGCGGAAGCACTCGCTGTCGATATGGCGTAGCGTAGAGGGCAGCTGCAGGTGCTCAAGACTGGTGCATCCCATGAAGAGCATTGCACGCAGACGCTCGATGTTCAGTTCGAGTGTGAGCGATGTAATTAACGGATTGCCCACGAACGGCGACATGCCGTCGGTGTTGTCGAAACCACGCACGGTGTATTCGAGCCCCTCGTAGTTGATGGTAGCAGGGATAGTGATTGCACCTTTATACATCTCGCCACTCGGGAAGGTGACCTCGGCGAAGTTGCCGTCGCCGTCATATATGGCTTTATAGTCGACACCGCCATAGGTGAAACGCTGTGGCAGTGCGGGCAGGTCGTCGACGAAGCGTGCGAACATGCTCCACTTGCTGCTCTGCTGGAACGTGCCAGCCAAGCCCTGCTGCACGTGTACGGTGACCTTGCTCGGGGTGCTCAATCCTTCAAACGCATCGGCAGCAACGCAGTCGGGCGACGACGGATAAGCATAGATATCGGTGAGTGCCTGGCAGCCGCTGAACAGCTTGCTGCCGGTAGCCTGCAAGCATACGGGCAGCGAAATGGAGCGCAGCACGTAGCAGTTCTTGAACGTCTCGCTGCCTATCTGCTTCAACGAGCGTGGCAGAACGCAGTTGGTGAGTCGGCTAAAGTCCTTGAACGTAGCACCGAACAAACCTTGCGGTGTTGTGGCGTTTTCGAGGTTCAGCTGCTGCAGCGACTGCAACGAAGAGAGGTACTGCAGGTCGGTGTTGTTCAGAGTGCCTGTTACGGTGAGTGCCTCCACTGCATCGGCATCAGCCACAGCCTTCTGCATAGCAGTCTCCAACTGTCCTGCCTTCTCCACGTCTACGCTGCACTGAGCCACAAGCTCTGCTGCCGTGTAGCCTTTCGCCTTGATGTAGAGCGTGTCGGCAGTGAGCACCACGGCGTCGGCTGTGTGTGCCCCGAACGCCCCACCTGCGAGTCGTAGCATGTCGATGCTCTTCTCAACAGAGCTATTGAAGTCCACATTATATATATATGATGAGCCGAGCAACGGCTTTCCGTTGAACGTCTTATTGTTTGGGTTGCTGCTGTTGATGGTGACGTTCTTCGTGTCGCTCACCACCTCTACCACGGGCACCTTGCGCTCGTAGGCTCCTACAATCACTTCCTTGCCCAACGCATTGAGCACTGGCAGCCACTTCGCTGAGCCGTCTGTGCACGCCACGAGCCGCAGATAGTCGCCCTTGGCAGCGTTATTGGCAGCTGCGAACTCGAAGTCGAGACTCTGCGTGCTGCCTCCGTTCATCTGCACCTGCTTGCTGCCCAACGCCTCAACCACAGAGCCGTCGGCGTGGCACAGGTTCCACTGCATCTTGCCTTGCCATGTGGTGAGTGCAGAGAGGTCTGAGAGGTGTACGCTCTGCTTCTCGCCAGCCTTCAGCGTGGTGAGCGTGGTGTAGAAACCCTCGTACTTGCCTTGGCAGTCGAGCTGGAGCGGTGCGCAGTTCTCTGCCTTGAGCGGAGTGATGCCTATCACTGCCTGCTGCTTGTTGGCGAACTCGAACGAGCGGTCGGTGGATGTTATAGCCGAGATGGCGAAGTAGCCATTGCCGCTACCGTTCCATCCGAAGTTGAAGTGGAAGAGATTGTCGCGGTAGCCGTCGAGCACGAAGCCGTGTGCACCGCGACCCAGTATCGACTCGCCGGTGTAGATGACCGGGCGGTTGCTGTCAATCTCCTTGCGCATCATGCGGTCCCACGTAGCGGCATCGTAGTCGCTGGCGGTGAGCAGACGCGCTGTCGAGCCATAGCGGAAGTACTGCGCAAGAGCCTGCGGCACTAATGTCTGGCGTGCACCACTGCTCTCGGCTGCGTAGTACATCTCCACCGATATGCCCAAATGGCGCATGAGCAGAGCCACAGCGGTGGCTTGCGTGTCGTTGAACTTCTCGTAGCTCATCGGCATGTTCGCCCAGTCGTAGTGGGTCTCGCCGAATTTGGCTGTCATCACCGAGTCGGTCCAGATGTGTGTCTTGCTGCCGTAGCCTACGTCAGGCCACTGATGATAGCGCATCACGATAGCCATCGCTGTCGCTGCGCATCCCGTGGGGTACGCCTGTGGTGTCATGCGGTTGAACGGATCCCATTGTCCCCATGCTGCGGTCTGCAGCTGACGCTCGCCTTTGTAGAGGGCGGAGCGTGCAGGGGCGTTGGATGCTGATGTGGTGGGCACGGCTCCGAGTGCAGCGTACTGCGCTGCGTAGCCTTCGAGCAGGTCGGCAAGTCCGTCGGGGATAGCATTGCCTACAAGAGCGTGGTCGGTGTAGCCGAGGATGCGCTGCATACGCTCGTCGCCCGACACTACGAGCAATCGGTTATTGTCCTCGTTGGCGAACAGATAGTAAGCATCTGTAGCCTCTTGAGTAGCTCCGGCAGCACGCTTAAGCAGCTTGCGACCGCACTTACTGTTGACACGTAAAGCACAGACCTTGGCGTTGTTGTCCTTCGACTGAAAGAAATCGGCTGCCACTTTCTGTGCGTCAGCAAAGGTTCGCTTCTGTGCCAGACCAGGGAGAGCCACAGATAACAAAACAAAAATTGTTGTTAATAGTTGAGTTCGCATAAATTGTATTTTGAAAGTTGTCATGTCGTAGACTGATTTCATACGGCAATATGTATGAAAAGATGCGATAAATATCGTTTGCAAAGTTAGACAAAACTTTTGAAAATCAGCCGTTTTTTATGCGTTTATTAAAAAAGAACTTGCCGCATAACACCTCCACGAGGGTTATGCGGCAAGCCAATCATTAGTATGTTATGAAAAATTTAAGAGAGTCAAAGGCTTCACAGCCTCGAACTTTTGGTGTTTTAACTAAACATGATTTTATTGAGAAAGCATAGAAATTTCGTTGTTACCTTTACTTGAGCATGGAGATGTCGTGCTGCTCCTTCTGCTGCGGCACAGCCTCCATGGCAGCCTTTTTCATCGAGTCGAGGTGGGCTGAATCGTTCAGCGCAACCGACACGCCCGGCAATGGGCGCGAAGAGTAGTTGCCTGGCATTGCGGTGTTGCCCGCATCGTGGCTCTGGAACGAGAACTGGGCTGCCTGCGTCAGCGTGAGCACGATAGCCACCATTGCTGCTGCCTTGAAGAGCGGCGCAAAACGCTGGCTGATACGTATCGGCTGCGCCTTCACCTTTATCTCCTGTGGCTCGTCAATCATGGACATGATACGCTCGTCGAAGTCGTCGCCGAGGCGGTCGGTCTTCGTTTCGGTCTGCTCGTAGTTGAAGAGCGGACGGTACTTAGCGAGTTCCTCCGGCACGCATATCTGACTGAAGAACGAGCGCAGTATCTGCTCTTCCTCAAGCGAGGTCTCGCCATTCCAGTAGCGTTCCAGAAGTTGGTTTATATATTTATAGTCCATATTATTCATTATTATTGAGGGTGTATGTTTGGGTGTTTCTATATTGATGACGAACGAAAAGGGGAAATGTTACAAGCAAACTCCACTTTTTGCATCCTTTAACACATCTTCTGCTCTACATATCTTCATCTTCTCCGTCTCGTATCGACCGACGCGGATGTCTGCGCCGACCGATGCGGATGTCCGCGCCGACCGATGCGGATGCCTGCGCCGACCGACGCGGATGACATTAGTTGATGTTTTGCAATGCAAAGTGGACACTTGTAGGGGCACTTGTAGGGGGTGCACTTGTCTCAAGTGCACCAACCAACCAAGAACTGCACCAACCAAGAAGTGTATAAATCAACCTCTGTTGGTGCACCCCCTAAGCAACTGCACACCTAAACAACTGCACCCCTCAAGCAAGAACACAAAAAAGGGGTGCAGTTGTATAAACTGCACCCCTAACTACTTATATTAATTAACGATTTGCGTATGCATCCAAGCCTGCGTTGAGGAAGTCCATGTATTCAGAGATGTCCTCGTCGTAAGAGCGGCTACCGGTGAGCGGCTTGCCCTCGTTGTCGATGAGGATGTACATCGGCTGGGTGTTGGAACCGAACTTGTAGCGCTGGAGGTAGCTCCACTTATCGCCTACGGTGCGCAGTGTGCGCTTTGAGCCGTCGGTGTCGGTCACCTCAATCTGCTCTGGCAGCGGTGTCTTATCGTCTACGAAGAGCGAGATGAGCACGTACTTCTGGTTGAGCAGGTCAGCCACCTTGGCATCTGTCCATACCGCAGCCTCCATCTTGCGGCAGTTGACACAACCGAAGCCTGTGAAGTCGACCATTACCGGTTTGCCCTCAAGGCGTGCGGCTGCCATACCTGCCTCGTAGTCGGTGAAGCGTGGGTGCACCTCGTTCTTATAGAGATTGAAGTCCTGGGTGTTCATTGGCGGTGCGAAGGCTGATACTGCCTTCAGCGGAGCACCCCACAGACCCGGAATCATATAGAACGCGAATGCGAGCGAAACCAGTGCGAGGAAGAACTGCGGCACGTTGGTACGGCGTCCCTCGTCGTCGTGCGGGAAGTTGAACAGTCCGAGCAGATAGAAACCGAGCAGCGTGAAGAGTGCAATCCAGAGGGCGAGGAATGTCTCGCGGTCGAGGATGTGCCAGCCGTAAGCGAGGTCGGCTACCGAGAGGAACTTCAGGGCGAATGCCAACTCCACGAAGCCGAGTGTCACCTTCAGCACGTTCATCCAACCGCCCGACTTAGGTGCCGACTTGAGCAGTGTCGGGAACATGGCGAACAGCGCGAACGGCACTGCTAAGGCGATAGCGAAGCCGAGCATACCGATTGTCGGTGCTACGATGCTACCCTCAGAGGCTACGGCTACGAGGAGGAAACCGATGATAGGACCGGTGCATGAGAAACTCACAAGCGAGAGTGTGAACGCCATGAGGAAGATGCTGAGCAAGCCGCTTGTCTCCTCCGACTTCTGGTCCATCTTGTTGCTCCATGACGACGGCAGTGTTATCTCGAATGCTCCGAAGAACGAAGCGGCGAACACTACGAGCATCAGGCAGAACGCTATGTTGAACACGGCGTTGGTAGAGAGCGCATTGAGCGCACTCGCGCCGAAGAGCATCGAGACGACGAGTCCGAGTGCGACGTAGATAACTACGATAGACACACCGTAGATGATAGCCTCACGGATTGCCTTCTTGCGACTCTTGTTGCGCTTGAGGAAGAAGCTGACGGTCATCGGGATGATAGGCCATACGCATGGTGTGAAGAGGGCAACGAGTCCGCCCACGATACCTGCGAGGAAGATGTAGAAGAGCGAGTTGCTTACGGGCTGGTCGTAGTCGTTAAGCTCGTCGATGACTGGTGTCCAGAGCTTCTTCACCTCTGCGGTGTCGAGTGCTGCGGGAGCTGCTGTGGCTGCGCTGTCTGTGGCTGCTACGGCTGCTGTGTCGGTGATAGCGACTGACTCTTCCGTTGCCTCCTCTTCCTTAGCAGCCTCGCCGTCTACGGCTGGCGACTTGCCCTGCTTGTGCAGTTCCACCTGTGTGGGCGGCATACACATTTCTTCGTTGCATGCGCCAAACTCGAGGTAGCACTTGATTGAGTATGTCGGTTTGGTGAACTTCACCTTCTGTACGAACTGCACCGAGTGCTCGAAGTAGCGCAGCTTCATGCCGAACATCGGATCCATCTCCGATATCTCCTTGCCGCGCGGTGTGAGTTTGCCAACAAGCTCTACGCCGTCTTTCTTGTCTACATGGAACGATGCCTCGATAGGACCATCGCTGCCGAGATTAGTGGAATAGACATGCCATCCCTTCTGAATTTTACCACTGAAGACAATCTCGCCCTCTGCGGTGTTGCCCGTCTTAAGCTGCGCTGTGAACTTAACCGGGTCTTGCATCTGTGCGCTGCAGAACATTGCAACGAGCAACAGAAGCATCATCGTCATCGATTTCTTCATAAAATAATGATTTCTGAATGTTGTTGAATAAATGGTACTCCCACCGGGAATCGAACCCGGATCAAAGGTTTAGGAAACCTCCGTTCTATCCATTTAACTATGGGAGCGGCATTGGGTTTCGCATTCAGGTCGACACACGAAACATTAACACCTTATAATATATGCACAATATAGGCGTGCAAATTTATTTATTTTTTTCTAAACAGGAAAATAAAACACCTTACTTTTATGTTTTATTATTACTCGTCCGCTTGTCCACTAATCCATTCGTACAATTTCTTATAGAACGGGTGTGCGGTCATCGTGGCAGCCGATCCAAGTATGATGAGCTTCATGCGGGCACGGGTGATGGCTACATTCATGCGACGCAGGTCGCGCAGGAAACCGATCTCCTTGCCGTCGTTGTTGCGTACGAGCGAGATGACGATTATATCGCGCTCCTGTCCTTGGAAACCGTCGACGGTGTTCACGCTGATGGCGCGGCGGTACGGGCGGAAGAATTCGCTCTGCCGTATCATTTTATGCAGCAGCTGCACCTGCGCACGATAGGGCGATATGATGCCCACGTCGATATGCTCGTCGAGGATGCGCTGCTTGCCAATCTTCTCGAAGTATTGCTGTAGCGTCTGCAGCGTCAGCTCAGCCTCGGTGCGGTTGATGCGTCCGAAGTTCTCGCCCACGAATTCCTCCTTGCCTTCAGCCTCCGACGTATCCACCCACATCATCGGGCGGTCGTAGTCGAGTATGCTGCGGCGCTCTATTCCTGGCGCGGTCTGCACCTCGCCGCCGTAGAACCAGTCGCTTGAGAAGCGCATTATCTGCTCGTTCATGCGATACTGCACCTTCAAGAGCGTCACCACGTCGGGCTTCGCCTTCACGATGCGCTCCATGAGTGTGATGCCGAGTCCGCCTTTTAGTGCCATAATGCTCTTCACAGTGGGCGGCAGCTGACAGTGGTCGCCAGCGAAGATGACGCGACCGGCGCGGCGTATGGCTATCCAGCAGGCTGCTTCGAGCGCCTGCGCCGCCTCGTCAATAAATAGTGTTGAGAACTTCTCGCCTTCCAAAACGCGGTTGGCGGCACCTGTGAGTGTGCAGGCGATGACACGCGCTTCGCCAAACAGCGAGGCACGTATGCGCAGTTCTATCTCCGTGGCGCGACTCTTCAGGCGGTCCATCTTCTGATGCCACGCATCGGAGCGGCGGCGTTCGCCACGCAACTCGCGTATCGCCTTGCGTATGCTCCAGAGTTGCGGATAGTCGGGGTGTGCTTCGAAGCGGCGTTCGTAGGTGAACGAGAGCATCTTGTCGTTGACACGTGTCGGGTTGCCAATGCGCAACACGTTCACACCACGGTCGACAAGTTTCTCCGCTATCCAGTCGACAGCCATATTGCTCTGTGCACATACCAGCACCTGACTCTCTCTGCGTAGCGTCTCGTAGATAGCCTCCACGAGTGTTGTTGTCTTGCCCGTGCCAGGAGGGCCGTGCACCACTGCCACGTCCTTGGCACGCAGCACTTCGTTCACAGCCTGTTGCTGCGAGGCGTTGAGCCACGGCAGAGACATAGCGCCGAACGTCAGCTTCTGCGCCGGAGCACTCGTGTAGAAGATGTCGCGCAACGCCGCAAGACGACCCGTCTTGGCGTTCATCACGCGGTCGAGAGCTTCGAACATGAGCCGGTAGCTTGTCTCGTCGAAGAATAGCTGCAAGCCTATCGGCTCGCTGCGCTGCAGGTCGGCGATGCGTCCACTATTGGGCAGCGCCACCACGATACGGTCGTGCTCGGCGTAGCTCACGGTAGCGGTGAACGACATGTACTGTATGCGCTCCTTACGCGCCTTCTCGTCGCGTCGCACGGTGAAGAAGCACACGGGGCGACCCGGCTCGAAGTTATGCTCTATGTCCGAGTCCGTGGTGCGCGTCACCTCCACCACTGCTTGATTGAGCGAGTTGTAGTAGCAGCTGCCTATCTTTACGGGGAACCAGGCATCGCCACGCCTCACCTTGCGCTCCACGCCCATCGTCTCGGTCTGCTTTCTAAACTCCTCCTTCTCGTGGTTGTACTCAATCTCAAGAAGCATTCGCTGTTGCTGTAATGTCGTCATATCTCTATTCTTTGTTTTCTCCCACAGATTTCACTGCTTGGGGTTTTCTCCCACGGATTTCACTGCTTGCTGAGTATATTCTCCCACAGATTGCACAGATTTACACAGAACTTCTTGCTGAGGTTATTCTCCCACAGATTTCACAGATTTACACAGAAGTAAGGCTGCCTTCAAGGGGGTGCACTTGTCTCAAGTGCACCAACTGAGCAATTAGTGCACCAACCGAGCAATGTTGATATACATCTTATTACGTTGGTGCACTTGAGACAAGTGCACCCCCTGAAGTTAGCACCAACCGAGCAATGTTGATATACATCTTACTACGTTGGTGCACTTGAGACAAGTGCACCCCCTGAAAACAGCATCTGTGAAAATCCGTGAAATCTGTGGGAGGCTCTTCTCCGCCAGAAGCTTCTGTGAATTCTGTGGATTCCGTGGGAGGTCCTACTCAGCAAGAAGTGCAATCCGTGGGAAGCCCTTCCATGCGAGAATCCTTACTCGAAATAGTAAAGGAAGGTAGCTATGCCGGTGAGTGCCTTCTTCGGCGAGTCCTTAATCTCGATAGCGAACTTAATCTGCACCCTTGCGATGCCGCGGAGGTTCTCGATGGCGTAGAGGTCGGCAACGAGGCGCACCGACTCGCCCGACTTCACGGGCTGTCCGAACTTCATCTTATCCATGCCGTAGTTCACGAGCATCTTCACATTGTTCACCTTGATAACCTGCTCCCAAAGGTACGGAAGCATAGAGAGGGTGAGATAGCCGTGTGCGATGGTTGTCTTGTACGGGCTCTCCACTGCGGCACGCTCTGTGTCCACGTGAATCCACTGATGGTCGAGCGTAGCGTCAGCGAACAGATTGATACGCTCCTGCGAGAGTTCTACATAGTCAGACACACCGAGGTTCTTGCCGAGATATGCGGCAAACTCGTCATAGTTGTTAATTGTTACCATTCTTAATATATGTTTATGTTATATTCCGTTTATAAGCCTTAGTCGCCGTCGGGAGCGTACATGAAGTCGTGCAGCGGATCGGGATACTCGAAGATTTCGCCCTCGCGGAAGAAGCGTTTCATCTCGATTTCCGCAGATTCGATAGAGTCGGATGCGTGGATGATATTCTCCTGACCGCTCATAGAGTAGTCACCGCGGATTGTACCTGGAGCTGCCTTGCGTCCGTTGGTAGCACCCACGATATTGCGCACCACTGTCACTGCACTATTGCCCTCCACACACATAGCCACCACTGGTGCCGACTTCATCGAGCTAACGAGCCACGGGAAGAACGGGCGCTCTGTGAGGTGAGCGTAGTGTTCGTTAAGAATAGCGTCGTCGAGCTGCATCATCTTCAGACCCACGATGCGCAAGCCCTTGCGCTCTATGCGGTTAATCACTTCGCCAATAAGACGGCGCTGTACGGTACACGGTTTCAGCAAAATCAATGTTTTCTCCATAGGACAATGATGATTAAGTGGTTTAAATGTTTGTATATTTATCGTTTTATAGCTTACGATTAATGCAAAGTTACGTTTTTTTTTCGTAACCATATAATTTTTACAACAAAAGTATTACAGTCTATCAATCAAACCTATCTTGCGCAAAACATCAATACAAGTTGCTGGTTTAAAACGACATTGCAAAAGAATTACAACTTGATTTATGTCAAATTATTCTTAATTTCAATAAAAAACTTTCAAATTCCTTGTGTGGTCGTACACAAATTATTATCTTTGCAGCGTGTTCGAGAGAATGCAATGTTTTTTCATTAGGTTAGTAGTTTGATAGATTTTAAGGTAAAGATTATGTTATTATGTTTTGAAACTATTGCAGTTTTTGCATAATTCAAAATTATTAATGTAACATTATTCTTTGAGAGGCCGGTGCGAGTGATTCGTGTCGTCCTTTTTTTTTGCCCCAAAAAGATTGGGAATATTATAAAAACATTACGCAGAACACCTACTTATTAAATATGTTTTTGTAAATTTGCAAAAACACCTCAACATAACAACATCTCACCATAACAACACCCCACCACAACAACGCCCCACAACAACATCTCACCACCATGCACAAGATTTTCCTCTCTCTGCTGCTCTCCGTGGCAGCCTTCACCTCCACATACGCTTACGACTGGCTCGCACGCATCGACGACGACCGCCGTGTGTGTCGTCTCTCCATACCCGGCACTCACGACGCTTGCACCGGCTACGGCTTCCTGCCGCAGGACACATTAGCAGGCAACTACATCGCACGCACACAGGAACTGAACATCAGTGAGCAGTGGGCGGTTGGCGTGCGCGCATTTGACCTGCGCCCCGATGTGCGCGAGGAAAAGTTCACCAAGTCGTCAAAGAAAGCAAAGGAAACAAAGCGCACATTACAGATTTACCACGGCGAGTTTGCCACACAGCAAACCTTCAACGGGGTGTTCGACGTGCTGCGCGACTCACTTCAAGCCCACCCCACCGAGTTTGCCATCATCATCATGCAGCACGAACGCTCTGCCAATCGCGACGGAAGCACATGGGAGGCGATGGTCGACTACGCATTGGCGGAGAATAGCGACCTGATTGTCGACTTTCGACCAGACCTCACCGTGGGACAGTTGCGTGGCAGAATACTCGTACTGAGTCGCGACACATACCGACCAACACCGCGAGGCGGATACATCAAGGGGTGGCACTTCGATGCCGAGGTTGACTGGCAGAAGCCTGCCACCATGCACGGATACGCAATGGAGGGTACACTCTGCGTGCAGGACTTCTACAACATGACCTGGGAGGGCGGCACGACAGCGAAGCTGGAGGCGATAGAACGCCTACTGAAGGTGGCAAACAGCGAAGAGGTGGCGAAGCAGTACCCTAATATGTGGTTCATCAACCACACATCAGGCTTTAAGTACACCTCTACGGAGTTCACCAAAGAACCCGTATCAACAAGTGAGGGCTATCGCGCCAACGCTGCCGACACAAACAAGTTTCTCGCCGAACGCATAAAAGGACGCATGACAACTGGACTCGTGATGATGGACTTCGCCGGAGTAGACCGCTCGGGCAATTACGACGTGATGGGTAAAAGACTCGTGCAGGCTGTAATAAACAGCAACTAATGTGTAACTTTGCAGACGAAAGTAAACGAATATGGAAACTCTAAAGGAAAAGACGGCAAAGGGACTACTTTGGGGCGGACTCAATAGTGGAGTGCAACAGGTGGTGGGATTGGCGTTCGGCATCGTATTGGGACGCCTGTTAGCACCGTCCGACTATGGCATGATGGCGATGATAAGCATTTTCTCGCTCGTAGCCACCGCACTGCAAGACAGCGGTTTCCGCACCGCACTCACCAATCTCAAAGACCCACGACCGGAGGATTACAACTCGGTGTTCTGGTTCAACATCGTTGTTGCCACTACATTATACACCCTGCTCTTCTTCACTGCGCCACTCATCGGCGACTACTACCACACGGAACGCGTCGTACCGCTCTGCCGCTACGCCTTCCTGAGCATCATCATCGCCTCATTAGGCACAGCACAGTCGGCTTATCTCTTCAAACACCTGAAGGCGAAGCAGCAGGCTGCCGCAGGTGCCATCGCCGTCATCACATCGAGCCTCGTGGGCGTGGGCATGGCGTTCGCAGGCGCAGCCTACTGGTCGCTCGCCACGCAGGGACTGGTGTATGTGTCGATAAACACCTTCTTCCAGTGGCACTTCTCGCCCTGGCGACCTACCATACACGGCATCTCGTTTGCTCCCGTGCGACGGATGTTCCGCTTCTCGTGCAAAATTCTCGCCACAACGATAATGACACACGTGAACAACAACGTGCTGAACATACTCTTAGGCCACTACTTCTCACCACGCGACACAGGCAACTACAACCAGGCGTACCAATGGAACACGAAGTGCTACTCGCTGGTGCAGAGCATGGTGGCGCAGGTAGCGCAACCGGTGCTCGTAAGCCTGGGCAACGAGCCGGGCAGACAGACCGATGTGTTTCGCAAGATGATGCGCTTCACGGCGTTCATAGCCTTCCCGTTGTTATTAGGCTTCGGACTGGTGGCTAAGGAGTTCATCGTGATAGCCATCGGCGAGAAGTGGCTCGCATCGGCAGAACTGATACAGATACTGTGCATAGCTGGTGCCACAATGCCCATCGCTACACTGTTCTCTAACATGATTATCTCGAAAGGCAAATCGGGCACCTTCTTCTGGTGTACGTTCTCGCTCGGCGCAGTACAAATTGCGACGATGATACTCATCTGGCAACAAGGCATCGTGCGCATGGTGCAGGCGTACACCATACTCAACGTGCTGTGGCTTGGCGTGTGGCTCTTCTTTGTGCGCCGTCTCACAGGCTACGGCTTCCGCATGTTCTTCTGCGACGTTATGCCGTTCGCACTCACAGCCACTGCCGTGATGACCGCCACACACTACGCCACACAGCCCATCGAAAACCTCTGGCTGCTGTTGTTGACACGCTTCGTGCTCGCCGTAGCTCTTTACTACGTAGTGATGAAGGTAGCACGCGTGAAGATACTCACCGAGTGCGAGCAATTCGTGCGTAGGAGAAAGAAGTAGAACTCAGTACAAAACGCAATTCATTGGCACTTTAATTTCTTTAACTTCCTACACATGCAAAATTTCAGTTAATAATTGTAACTTTGCTCAGTTTAAACTTAAACAATATGGAAATAATCGACTTTAGCAAGCAAAACTCTATCATCAACAAGTACATGGCGGAAATGCGCGACAAAGACTATCAGTCTAACCGCCTCCTGTTCCGCAATAATATAATGCGCGTAGGCGAGCTCATCGCTTACGAACTCAGCAAGACTCTCAACTATGAGACACGCAACGTGCAGACTCCGCTCGGCACAGCAAAGGTGAACGTGCCTACCGACAAACTCGTGCTCGGCACTATCTTCCGCGCTGGTCTGCCATTCCATCAGGGCTTCCTCAATATCTTCGACCACGCTGGTAACGCCTTCGTGAGCGCATACCGCGAGTACGAGGACAAGGAACACACAAAGGTGGGCATACACGTGGAGTATCTCGCTACACCCGACCTGAACAATGCCACACTGCTCATCGTCGACCCAATGCTCGCCACCGGCGGTTCAATGGAGATGGGCTATAAGGCTCTGCTCACCAAGGGCACACCGAAAAAGGTGCACGTAGTGTGCGTAATGGCTTCGCCAGAGGGCATCGAACATATCCGTAAGACATTCCCTGAGGACACCACCATTTGGTGCGGAGCTATCGACAACGGACTGAATGAGCACAAATATATCGTGCCAGGCTTCGGCGACGCAGGCGACCTGTGCTACGGCGGAAAGATCTAAAGATTTCCAGTGGGTGCACTTGTCTCAAGTGCACCAACAGAGCAACGTTGGCACACCTCTCCCACCTTGGTACACCGCTTCTACGTTGACACACCTCTTCTACGTTGGTGCACTTGAGACAAGTGCACCCCCTTAAAGACCCCTAAAGACACCCCAAGTAACAATATATAAATATGTATAGGATAACAAGAATAGCTATTGCGTTGTGCGCATTAATCTTCGCTGCTTGCACCGATGCCGACTTCGAGTACGCCTCGGAACGCTGCACTTTCTTTTTCAACAATGGGGTGTATCAAGATGCCACGCTGCAAAGTGCGCTCAACCCCATGTCGCCAGGTGTGTTCTGCAACATCTATGAGGGTACAGAGAGCGGCAGACGCTTCATCTACTTCGCCAACAACCAAAGACAGAGCAGCAGACAAGAGCCTGCAGGCGAGGACGCACGCCGCACCTTCACCCTCGGGCTATACAACAAAAGCGGCATCATTGTGGGCTTCAGCAATCTTAGCTCACCCGCCACGCTATACATATACGACAGTCAGTGCCCCAACTGCTACTACGAGACGCAAACCATGAGCCACCGCTTAACAATGGACACTCGCGGCTTTGCCACCTGTCCCACCTGTAAGCGCCAATACGACCTCAACAACCGTGGCATCACCTCAAACGGAAAGAAGCTCCTGCGCTATCGCGGAAGTACCACCGGACCCTTGGGAGTGCTCTCTATTAACAATTAAGCAAAGGTTAGCAAAGGCTTAGTTGGCTTAAAGAGGCTTAGAACGGCTTAAACGCACCCTAACCACCCCAAAAACTTGCACAGACATAGGGCATGTGTGCAGCCAAATCGCCTTTTTATGGTAAAATATTTGTCTATTTAATAAAAAAGTTGTTCCTTTGCATCCGCATTAAATTAGAAATCAATATTATAAACATTTTAAAAATTAAAAATTATGTCAGAAATCGAATCAAAAGTAAAGGCTATTATCGTTGACAAACTCGGTGTAGATGAGGCAGACGTTAAGCCAGAAGCAAGCTTCACAAACGACCTCGGTGCAGACTCTCTCGACACAGTTGAGCTCATCATGGAGTTCGAGAAGGAGTTTGGCGTAAACATCCCTGACGATCAGGCAGAGAAAATCTCTACAGTTGGCGACGCTATCGCTTACATCGAGAACGCAAAATAAATAAACCGATGGTTTATAGTTTATGGTATGCACAACCATAACAAACATTCTTTGTTATAATTCCATTGCGCGCCATGAACCATAAACCATTTTTTTTGACATTTTTCAGTTACATGGAATTAAAAAGAGTAGTAGTAACAGGTCTTGGCGCAGTAACTCCGATTGGCAATAATCCAGAAGAAACATGGAACAACATGCTCAACGGCGTAAGTGGCGCAGCACCTATTACATTGTTTGACGCTTCTTCGTTCAAGACACAATTCGCTTGCGAAGTGAAAAACCTTAAGGTCAACGACTACATCGACCGCAAGGAAGCACGCAAGATGGACCGCTACGCACAGCTCGCTATCATCGCAGCTATGCAGGCAATGCAGGACAGCGGTTTAAATCTCGACGAAGAAGATAAGAACCGCATCGGCGTAATCTACGGCGTAGGCATCGGTGGTATCAAGACCTTCGAGGAAGAGGTGGGCTACTGGGCAACACACCAGGAGCTCGGTCCGAAATTCAATCCCTTCTTCATTCCGAAGATGATTGCCGACATCGCAGCCGGACACATCTCTATTATGTACGGTCTTCACGGCCCCAACTTTGCCACCACATCGGCTTGCGCATCTTCTACAAACGCACTCGCCGACGCATTCAACCTCATCCGCTTGGGTAAGGCAAACGTTATCGTAAGCGGTGGTGCAGAGGCTGCCATCACACCAAGCGGCGTAGGTGGCTTCAACGCAATGCACGCCCTCTCTACACGCAACGACGACCCAGAGCACGCTTCACGTCCGTTCAGCGCATCACGCGACGGCTTCATCATGGGCGAAGGTGCTGGCTGCCTCATCCTCGAGGAGCTGGAGCACGCTAAGGCACGCGGAGCGAAGATATACGCCGAGATGGTTGGCGAAGGCATGTCTGCCGACGCACACCACATCACAGCATCACACCCAGAAGGACTCGGTGCTTGCCTCGTTATGCAGAACGCACTCGAGGACGCAGGCATGAAGCCAGAGGATATCGACTACATCAACGTACACGGTACATCAACACCTGTAGGCGACATCTCTGAGGCAAAGGCAATCAAGCAGGTGTTCGGCGAAGCAGCTTACAAGCTCAACATCAGTTCAACAAAATCAATGACTGGTCACCTCCTCGGTGCTGCCGGAGCTGTCGAGGCACTCGCATCAGTGCTCGCAGTAAAGAACGACATCATCCCGCCAACTATCAACCACGTTGAAGGCGACGAGGACCCAGAAATCGACTATACACTCAACTACACGTTCAACAAGGCTGAGAAGCGCGAGGTACGTGCAGCACTGAGCAACACGTTCGGTTTCGGTGGACACAACGCATGTGTAATATTCAAGAAATATGCTGAGTAATCTCATCGACAGAATGAAGCTCCCTTTCCGCAAGGACAAGGAGCTTTATTTGTCTTTACGCAAAATCATAGGCTTCTACCCACACGACATTAGCTATTACAAACTCGCGCTGATGCACAAGAGCATGTACAAGCGCAATGCGAAGGGCAAGCCCGTGAACAACGAGCGACTGGAGTTTCTCGGCGATGCCGTGCTCGACGCTACCGTTGGCGACATTGTCTACCGCCACTTCCCTGGCAAACGCGAGGGCTTCCTCACCAACACTCGCTCAAAACTCGTACAGCGCGACACGCTCAACCGACTGGCACAGGAGATGGGCATCAACCAACTCATCCTCTCAAGCGGACGCTCACAATCGCACAACTCATACATGGGCGGCAACGCTTTCGAGGCTCTCGTAGGAGCCATATACCTCGACCGCGGCTATGATGCCTGCATGAAGTTCATGCGCAAACGAATACTGACACAAATGATAAACATCGACAAGGTTGCTTATAAGGAAGTGAACTTCAAGAGCAAGCTCATCGAATGGAGTCAGAAGAACCGTGTGCGCATCGACTTCAAGTCGATTCTGGAGGAGAAAGATAAGACAGGTTCACCCGTGTTCATCTATCGTGTGATGCTCGAAGGCGTGGAAGGCTGCGACGGCAAGGGATATAGTAAGAAGGAAAGCCAGCAACTCGCCTCTAAGCTCACACTGGAGAAGCTCCGCCGCGAACCGCAGTTCATCGACCAAGTGTTCGCTGCTAAGACCAATCGCACAAAGATGGAGGAGGAACCAGTGGAGAACGTACCGTCGACAGAACAACCAGACGATTTTATCATAGTAAGCTCAGGAATGGAGGTAGAGGCAGAAGGCTCTGGTGCTTCAAATGGTTCTAATTCAGATAGTGATTATAGAGGTTCTATCAGTTCTAGAAATTCTAGTGATTCTAGAAGCTCTAGTGATTCTAGAGATTCTAGAGATTCTAATGACTCTAATAATCCCAAGGCTAAGCGCAACCGCCGCTCACCGATGTACCGCAAAGACGAAGCAACCGAAGCAGCTACAGCCACGAAAACAGAGGCAACAAAATCCGTAGAGCCCGTTTCTTCAAAACTGACTTCAGCCGACCTCAACCTCTCTGACGAAGACTTCGACCTCAGCCATATCTCGGCTAAGGAACAGACTCGAGAGGAAATAATCGCAGCCGCCGAAGCCGCAGCATTCGGAGATGCATAACAATAAAGTTTGGTGCAGTTATCTCAACTGCACCAAACTATTTACCCCTATACACCTAACAACTATGAACCGATTTAAGACCCAACTTCTTGCCCTCGCCACCTTATTCTTCCCATTCACTGCGAGCGCACAATACACCATTTATCCCATTCCGCACACACAGACTGCGGGCAAGGGCAGCAAGGTAGCATTCACAAAGAACGTAAATATAGTATGCGACGATGCAATTGACACATACACACGTCAGCGTGCTCAGACCATTCTCGCAGAGCATGGCTTCACAGCTACCATCTCAACCACCGAATCGAACACTCTCTCGAACATATACCTCGGCGTAGCTTCAGGCAACGGCTTGACAAAAGCGGCTGCTACAAAGCTCCAACTCAACCTCAGCGTACTCACCAAGAGCGGCAAGTTCGACCGCCACGTGCTCTCGCTCACCAATGCACACGACGGAGTAGCTCAGCTCATCATCATCGGCGAGAATACCGATGCCACATTCATGGGTCTCGCCTCGCTCGAACAGATGCTCGATGCCGAAACAAAGCAGATGCCCACCGTCACTATCAGCGACTACGCCGACCTTAAGGAGCGTGGCATCATCGAAGGTTTTTATGGAAAACCCTACTCCAGCGAGGTGCGCAAGGACTTACTGCGCTTTATGATGCGCAACAAGATGAACTGCTACGTATACGGACCAAAGAGCGACGTATACCACTCGGGCAAATGGACAGAGGCATATCCTACAGAGCTAACAGAAGCACAACGCAAGTCGGGCTTCGTGACACAGCAGGATTTGCGCGAATTCACCGACGTGGCACACCAAACCAAGGTGAGCGTGGTGTGGGCGATACACCCAGGCGACGACTTGCTCAACGACAACGGTGTAGTAGAGAAGATAATGGGTAAGTTCGCGAAGATGCACACCTTAGGTTTCCGCCAGTTTGCAGTCTTTGCCGACGACGTGAACAGACCCGAGAATCAGAACGACATGAACCTCACCGCCTCACGCATCACTGACATACAGCGCAGCATAGAGAGCCGATGGAACACCAATAGCACCAGCCCTACCGACATCGTGAAACCACTGCGCTTCACGCCACAAATCTACTGTCGCAACTACGCTGCATCACAATGGCAGTTCAATCAGTTCTTCAAAGCACTCTCCAGCATCCCGAAGGATGTCACCATCTATTACACTGGTGGCGGCGTATGGTCGGTGCCCAACAACTACGATCTGAATACTGTACAGTATCAGTTCGGACGTAACGTCATTTGGTGGTGGAACTACCCGTGCAACGACAACGGCAGCGGACCAAGCGAGATATACCCACTCGATATGCGCTCCAACTTCTTCGACATGCCGAACGTAGACAACAACGCACGCCTGGAAACCGAGCTAACAGCAAGCAATCAGGGCATCCTCTGCAACCCTATGGAGCAGGGATCAGCAGCACGCACCGCTTTGTTCTCGGCAGGCGACTACAGTTGGAACAACCGCGGTTTCGACAACAACGCTTCATGGGAAGCATCGTTCAGAGCCCTCTTTCCAGGTCGCACCGAACTACAAAATGCCTATCGCTTCCTCGCTCCATATCTGAGCAAGAACGACCCAACGGCACTCAACACAGCGATAGAAGCATATAAGCGCGACCCGAAGAACGACCAACTGACTGCGCTGATGACACAGATTGTGGACAACTGCGACGTGCTCACCACTATGGAGCACTCGAAAGTGACGAGCGACAGTCTGCTCTACGTCGACATACGCCCATGGGTACTGCGTCTGCGCGCCATGGCAGCTGCCACAAAGGGCTTCATAGCATCGCAGAAAGCCGACAACATCATAGAGGCATGGGCCGATTACCTGCCCAGCGTGAAACTTGCAAACACGCTCACCTCGTCGCCCGACTACATGACAAACCACATGTCGGGTTTTGGTAGCGACGGAATCAGCACCGACCAGCGACTCACTCACGCCTCATGGCGCTACCTCACACCCTTTGTTACCACCTACCTCAGCAAGCACATATCCAACCAACTCTTCCCTACTACAACCAATAAGAACACCGTCCTGACCAACGCCGAGAGCACACAACTCAACCTGAGCCAGAGCGACGAGTGTATATCACTAAAGGGATCAGCTACGCTCCCCGAAGGCGGCTACGCCGGTATAGCACTTGCCCAGCCCGTGCAGCTCAAACAGATAACCATTGCCTCTAAACTTTTCGCCGATACCGACTATAAGTTCATGTATAGCACCGACGGCAAGACATGGAATGAGATGGAGACAAATAACGTTACAACCGACGAGTACGTACACTACATAGTGGTGCTCAACGTGAGCAACAAACAGAAGAACCTGACGCTCGACGCAGCATCCGTACAACTCTTCGTCTACAACAACACGCCAGAGGAAGTGAGAAGCATAACTCCACCAGCCTACAACTATTGGAACAACCACACGGCACAACTGATGACCGACGGCGATTACACCACCTACACATGCCTGAACCGCGACATGGTGGTAGGTGACACCTATACACTCGAACTCTACGAACCAACAACTATAGAGAACGTACGCATCTGCATGGGCACCACCAACGGCGATTATCCCAAGACAGCACTCCTCAGTGTGTCGACAGACAACCACAACTGGACCGACCTCACCGTCAAGGGAACTCAAACACGTGAGTACGACATGTCGCTACAGCAGAACTTCTATGTGGCTACAGAGCCAGAGGCAGGCACCGACGTGATGGCACTCGACTTTGTGCCCACCGACAACAACTTCAACCCGATAAAAATAGAAGCAAAATACGTACGCCTGAAGATTACAGCCATCTGGGGACAACCCAAGTGGATGCGCCTGCACGAGATAGAAATCAACGGACTACCTGCACCGGTACTCACACCGATGAGCGACGCTGAGGGCAATAATGTAGAGGCAGCAACCGATGCCGACGCCACAACCTTCACCAGCACCAACCTCCCTACAACCGCCGACGGCAGCAAGTTCGTATATCGCTTCCTCAACGTGGCAAAAGCCAAGAGCCTCACACTCTTCTGCGACGACACAACGATGCAAAACGCAACCTACTCGCTCACACAGAACGGCAACACATGGAAGTCCATTACTCCTGAAAGCAAAAACGGTGTAGTGACATTCAGCTTCGATGCCAACACAAAGCCGGTAGCTCTACAGATAGCATGGACGGGCAACACAACACCAGCCATCTACGAAGCTATAGAAGATGCCGACGAGAGTACGGGCAAACCCGTTATAACCGACGTTCACACCATAGCTGACAATAGCAATAAGGCAGTAGTGCTCACCCTGGAGAACGGTGCTCTCATCGCACGCTCCGACATAGGTATCAACACCATACATATCAGTACCATCAACGGACGCAACATATTTAGTCAGCAGCTCAGTGGAAAACGCGAAGCATACATACCTGTATTTACTACCAACACGCAAGCGGTAGTGGTAAATATAAAACTAACAAACGGCAAGAGCACCACATATAAACTCATAAACAAGTAGAAAAACAAAAAGGTGTTTGTGTTTCAAAATGCCACTTTTATACAAAATTAACCCTTGTAATGCACATGCAAAAGGGTTTTTATTTAATTTTGCAACAAAATACTTACGACTATGAAGAAATTATTACTTGCAACACTGCTTTTGCTTGGTATCGTTACCACAGCAAGCGCACAGCTGCCGAAAGTGATGCTTAAGAGCATCGACGGCAAGTCAGTGTCTACCGACACACTCTCAAACAACGGCAAGCCGTTCATCATCGACTTCTTTGCTACATGGTGCAAGCCTTGCAACCGCGAGCTCACAGCCATCAGCGAGGTGTATGAGGAGTGGCAGGAGGAGACTGGCGTGAAGGTAATAGCCGTATCTATCGACCAGGCTCAGAACATTAACAAGGTGAAGCCACTCGTTGACAACCACGGCTGGCAGTACGAGGTGCTCCTCGACCCGAATAGCGACTTCAAGCGCGCACTCGGCATTCAGACCATCCCTTACGTAATCGTATGCGACGGCAACGGCAAGATTGTGTCTAAGCACAACGGATATACCGAGGGTGCTGAGGAAGAGCTCATCGAGGAAGTACGCAAGCTTGTGAACAAGTAGACGAGTTGACATGTTGATATGTTGACATGTTGACGAGTTCGCAGTTATCACTCTCACCGACAACCCTAACAACATTAATATGAACAAAAAGCTTACGCTCGCTCTCGCTGCCCTCACTCTGTCGGCAGCCACAGCGAGCGCACAAACAATAAAGGTCGCTAAGGACTACGACGTACAGATTACGGGTAGCTTGCAGACCGACTTCCTTGTTCCGCAGGAAGACAACAAGATTGGTACGGGAACCTATGACGACAAAGTGCTCAACAACACCTACGCCGAGGTTCACGCCCTCTCCAAGTATGTAGACGCCGGTGTGCGTCTCGAATATCTCGACCATCCGCTCCCAGGCTTTGACAAGGACTTCAAAGGCTGGGGTGTGCCGTTTTATTACATCAAGGGCAAACTGAAGAACGCCGAACTCACACTCGGTAACTTCTACGAGCAGTTCGGCTCGGGCTTCATCCTCCGCACATACGAGGAGCGTTCGCTCGGCATCGACAACTCGCTGCTCGGTGGCCGCGTAATGGTGCGCCCGTTCAAGGGCGTGCAGGCAAAGGTGATCGTAGGCACACAGCGTCGCTACTGGGACACACAGTCGCTCATCGGTGGTGCCGACCTCGAACTCAGCGTGTCTGAGTGGTCGCAGAAGATGCAGCAGTCGGGCACGAACCTCACGCTCGGTGCATCATGGGTTGTAAACCACCAACACCAGAAGGAGGACGTTTTTGCCGATGCCACACATAAGTTGCGCTTCGTTGAGAACACCAACGCCTTCGACGTACGTGCCAACTTCCAGAAGGGCGGCTTCAGCGTGCTCGGCGAGTATGCACAGAAGACTGAGGATCCTACGTTCGACAAGAACTTCCCGTATATCTACCGCAAGGGCTACGTGACGATGCTCTCTACGTCCTACTCGCAGCGCGGCATGAGTATCCTCTTGCAGGCAAAGCGTTCGGACAACATGAACTTCCGATCACGCCGCACAGAAAGCGGTACGGCAGGCTTCATCAACCACCTGCCGGCGTTCGCCATGCAGCAGACATACGCTCTGGCTTCGCTCTATCCTTACGCCACACAGCCTAACGGTGAGTGGGCATATCAGGCAGAGCTCGGCTACAAGTTCAACCGCAAGACATTCCTCGGCGGCAAGTACGGTACAAGCGTGAAGCTCAACTTCTCGCATATCCGCGCCATCGAGAAGAACGTACACAACGGTGGCACACCGGGCACAGACGGATACGGCTCGCCTTTCTGGAAGAGCGGCGAGAAGTACTACCAGGACATCAACGTGCAGATTGAGAAGAAGCTCACCAAAGACTTCAAACTCAACCTCATGTATATGAACCAGTATTACAACAAGACCGTTGTTGAGGGCGAGGGCGGCATGATTCATTCTGACATCTTCGTGGCAGAAGGCAAGTACCGCTTCAACAAGAAGATCACACTGCGCGGCGAGGCTCAGTATCTGAACACAAAGGACGACCAGGGCGACTGGTGGTTCGGTCTGCTCGAGCTTTCTGTTCTGCCTAACTTCATGTTCACCATCAGCGACCAGTATAACGGTGCGGAGCACTACTATACATCTACCGGCTCCATCGACGAGACAAAGGGCACACATGCCGAGCACTACATCAACGGCTCCGTAACCTTCACTCATGGTGCACACCGTCTGCAGGTGGGCTACGGCAAGACACGCGCAGGCTACAACTGCTCGGGTGGCGTATGTCGCTATGTACCAGCAAGCAAGGGTGTAACAGTATCTTACAATTATAACTTCTAAAGCCACTATTATGAAACTGAAGAATATATTGTTAGGCGCAGCAAGCGCCATCGCCATTTTCGCAACAGTGGCATGTCAGGAAGTAGACCCCAACGACCGACTCATCTATGTGAAGCCGGCTGAGGTGGGACGCGCAGTGCTCATCGAGGACTACACCGGTCAGGAGTGTATCAACTGCCCTAACGGCACAAACGCCATCAACAATATCGTTGAGACTTACGGCGAGAAGAACGTTATCGCAGTGGGCATACACAGCGGTCCGCTCGCATCAAAGGGCAAGACCTCGTTGGCAACCGAAATAGGCGATGAGTACTACAAGCACTGGGACAGCCAGAGCAAGCTCGGACAGCCGTGGGCGCTCTTCAACCGCGCCACAGCTCCTAACCAGGACTATAACACATGGGCAAAATACGTAGGTGTGCTCATCTCGAAGAAGGCTGCGCTCTCGCTCAGCGTCAACAACGTTTACGACGCCGCTTCGCGCAAGCTCACCATCGACGTAAAGGCTTTCGGCACCGACGGCACAACAACAGGCAAGCTGCAGGTGTGGCTCATTGAGGACGGTATCGTAGCTAAACAGAAGATGCCCAATGGCAAAATTAACAGAGAGTATGTACACAACCACGTATTCCGCGATGTTGCCAACGGCACTTGGGGCGAGGACGTAACCGTGAACGAGGGCGAGACCACAGAAAAGCAGTACGACTACACGCTGCCTGAGAAGTGGAACGCTGAGAAGGTATCGGTAGTGGCTTTCGTTTACGACAACAACGAGGTACAGCAGGTTACGAAGAAGGCTGTCTTCGCAGAAACCGCTGCCGAATAGCATTTTTTGAGACTGTGTGCATGCGTCGGTCGCACACACTGTCTCATACTTCTTTCAATACAGTATTACCCCTAAACGCTAATTTTAAAACAGAATCATATGAAGAAAATCTTTACACTTTGTGTTGCTCTTTTCGCTGCAGTATCAATGTTTGCGCAGGAGACTAAGGGCATGTTTGAATTCGCTACAGCAGACGGCACAGTTGTGCCAAGCGGATCAGTTATAACAAAATCGGACGTTGAAGACTTTTCAGATCCAAAAGAAGGATATGACAACAAGCAAATCTCAACAGGTCTGTTCGTAAAACCTATTAAGACAGACTTGAACGGAGAGAAGCTCTGCGTCAAGCTGCGTGTTGACGTAGAAGAGATTGCCCACGGCAGCATCGCCTTCTGTCTGCTTGGCAACTGTAGCAGCGCAACGCGTAAAGGAACATACGAATCTAACGGCGGTTTCGTAGACAAGCTCGACGACCTTCAGACCGAATGGATGATTGGCAACGACGAAGAAACCGAAAAGGCAATGTACGGTGAGGCAACAGCCAAGCTCACATTGGTAGTTTGCCGCAAGGTATCTCTGGGCAAGGACGATTTCAACGTAGAGCATTTCAAATACGAGGATGTCGGCGAGAGCTCAACCGTAACAGTAAAGTTCGTGTATAACGAGAAGTCTACCGGCATCAACGGCATCAGCAACGCAAACGCTACAGTCGTAGCACGCTATGCTGCCGACGGCACACGTCTCTCTGCTCCACAGAAGGGCTTGAACATTGTGAAGCTCTCTAACGGCAAGACCGTGAAATACATCAAATAGAAAAAATAAGTTTTACATTTTCAGAAAGGGAAATCATTATGAAGAAAATCTTGCTTTCTGCTTTTGCGATGCTGTTAGCAGTGACTGCTAACGCGCAAAACTTCACCGTAGAAAAGCTACAGAGCCCGCTCGGCGTTCAGACTGAGGCTTTCGGTGCACACAAGGCTCCTGCAAAGGCAAACATTGCAGCCAACCAGCGACTCGTAGGCTACTTCAACACTGACGATTGCGACAACTACGTAGGTGTTGTTAACTTCACCGGTAACAACAAGGTAGCCATGGTGCTTACAGCAGACGACCTCGCTCCCTACTACGGCAAGAAGATTGCCGGCGTACGCTTCAACCTGGGACAGGGCGAAACATCTACCGGTGTATTCGTAGAGAGTCTGAAGATTGCAAACGGCGAGATTACCGATGCCACAAACCTCTTAACTTCAGACGAGAGCGTTACATCTGCGACAGGTGCAAAAAACACCGGCGAATGGCATGAGGTGATGTTCGACCAAAAGGTAGAACTTAACTCTTCTTTCGAGGGTCTGTACGTTGGCTACTGCTACAAGCAGAAGAGCAACAACTACCCTATCGGCGTAAACTCTAAGGTTGACGGTCCGTTCTTCGTATACGCTAACATCCCTTCTTCGCAGGGCGGCAACGGCGAAAACTGGTACCAGTTCCAAAGCGGCGGCATGGGTCTCGCTATCCAGCTCATCGTGGAGGGCGACTTCGCGCCAAACGCTGTAAAGCCTCTCGACTTCGGCAAGTTTATGGTCGTTAAAGGCAAATCAAAGAACGTAGCGGTAAGCCTCTTCAACCTCGGTTCAAAGCTCAGCAGCATCGACTACACCATCGCTCTTGACGGCAAGGCAGGCACTGAGCAGCACCTCGACTTCGGCAAGGACTACGGCGTAGGCGGCACACACACTGTAGAGATTCCGTTCGCAGCAGACTCTAAGATTGGAACAAGCACTGTTACACTCACCGTCACAAAGGTAAACGGCGTAGAGAACGCAAACGCAACAAAGACAGCTACCGGCACACTCTATACAGTAGAAAGAGAGTTCGTGAAGAGATCTGTAGTAGAAGAGGGCACCGGCACTGATTGCGGATACTGTCCAAGAGGTCACGTTGTTATGCATAACATGCATAATCTTTATGGCGACCAGTTCATCGGCATCGCTCTGCACCAGCGTAGCTCAACGGACCCGATGTATAACGTCTCATACGATTTGGGGTTCACGAATTTTCCACAATGTATGGTAAACCGTTCAAATGGTTTTTGGGATCCATACGATCAAATGCCAGCAGTGCTCAAGGCTTCTCTGAACGAAATTGCTCTGGCAGAAGTAACCGTAGCCGGTACATTCACAGATGAGGATACAAAGGTCAACGCAACAGCCTCAGTAGAGTCGTTGGTAGCAGGCGACTACGATATTGCATTCATGCTTACAGCAGATGGTCTAACCGGCAAGACAACCTCATGGAAGCAGCAAAACTACTTCTGCAAGGGACATGCAGGAAATCCATACAAGTCAAAGTCAAGTATGCCTGAGGACATCCAGTTCCTGTGGGATAAGGGTTCATCATATTACGAGACATACAACGATGTGCTCATCTCAAGCTCTTACGTAAGCTACAAAAACAAGGCGACCCTGCCGACACTCGTTGCTAACGGCACTGTAAGCTCAGAGTACACGCTCAAGATGCCTACAAAAACAACTCTGAAGAAGGCTCTCAAGCTTGATCAGGTTTATGTTGTTGCAGTGCTTCTCGACAAGAAGACCGGCGCTATCGTCAATGCTGGCAGAGCTCGCGTCACTGGTTCTACCGGTATCGAGGACGTAACAACTGGCACTGAGGCTACAGTTGTGGCTCGCTACACTGTGAACGGCGTTCAGGTTTCGGCTCCTGTGAAGGGCGTGAACATCCTGAAGATGTCTGACGGCACCACACGCAAGGTGCTCGTTAAGTAATCGACGAAACAGTTACAAAGCAACAGAATAGCTTATATAAATGAATATTAAGGCGTTGCCCTCTATGGGCAGCGCCTTTTTTGTTGCTTTTGTTTTGTGGAGTCGGCGGTTTGCAGTACCTTTGCAAAAAGAATCATTAGGGGGTGCTTAGGGGGTGCCTTCAGGGGGTGCACTTGTCTCAAGTGCACCAACAGAGCAAGAAGTACACCCCTAAACTGCACCAACAGAACAAGAAGTGCACCAACAGAGCTACGTTGGTGCACTTGAGACAAGTGCACCCCCTGAAGGCACTAACAGAACAAGAAGTGCGCCAACAGAGCTACGTTGGTGCACTTGAGACAAGTGCACCCACTGAAGGCACCCACTGAAGCACCCCTAAGGCACCCCCTGAAGACACTAACAAAACTCTAAAACAAATGACATAAAGATACAATGGAATGGATTGACAGTCTTTTCACCATACACTCGGCAGTACAGACGCTGGTGGTGTTGGCGCTGATTATCAGCGTGGGCATGGCGCTGGGCAAGTTGCGCATTCGCGGCATCTCGCTCGGCGTGGCGTTCGTGTTCTTCATGGGCATCGTGGCGGGCAGCCTCCACTTCACTGCCGACGAACAGATGGTGAGTTTTGCAGAGACCTTCGGCCTCTCTATCTTCGTCTACGCCCTGGGTCTGCACGTCGGACCAAACTTCATCGGTATGATGCGCCACGACGGTGCTTCGCTCAACGGCTGGAGCATGGGCGTGATACTGCTCGGCACGGTGATGGCACTATCGCTGTGCTTCGTGCTGCCCATAAGCATCCCCGACATGGTGGGCATACTCTGCGGAGCGACGACGAACACACCAGCACTCGGTGCAGCGCAGCAGGCACTTGCCACACAGCACATCTCGAGCAGCGGTGCGGCGTTGGGCTGCGCCGTGACCTATCCGTTAGGCGTAGTTGGTGTCATCTTCGCCATGATATTGCTGCGCAAGTTGTTTGTGCGCAAAGAAGACCTGCAGCAGTGCAACAGCAGTGCCGACGACAGCACATACGTCGGACAGTTTATCTGCGTGAACCCCGCCATCTCGGGCAAGACGATAGCGCAGATATCGCAGTCGACCCACCGCCACTTCATCATCTCGCGCATCTGGCGCGACGGCAAGGTGATTGTGCCGTTGGCACAGACCGTGATGCAACATGGCGACAACGTGCTCGTGGTGACCAACCGCGACGAGGTGGCAGCCATGAACATCCTCTTCGGCGAACACGTGGAGAAGGACTGGAACCGCGAGAAGATTGACTGGAACGCCATCGACTCGTCGGTGGAGAGCCGTGTGATAGTGATGACCCGCAGCCGTCTGAACGGCAAAACGCTCGGCTCGCTGCACATGCGCGAGACCTACGGCGTGAACGTGTCGCGAGTGATGCGTGGCGACATCAAGCTGCTTGCTACCGACTCGCTCCACCTGCAGTATGGCGACCGCGTGACCATCGTGGGCACACCGGAGGACATCAACCACGCTGAGGCGTTCTTAGGCAACGCCGTGACGGGGCTCAACGAGCCCAACCTCGGTGCCATCTTCTTCGGACTGCTCTTGGGCTTAGCACTCGGCATGATACCAATCAGCATACCTGGCATGAGCGCGCCGGTGAAGCTCGGCATCGCCGGCGGACCAATCATCATGGGTATCATCATCGGCTCGCTCGGCGCACGCATACACCTCATCACCTACACTACGCGCTCGGCATCGCTGATGCTGCGCAAGATGGGTCTGTCGCTCTACCTCGCCTGCCTCGGACTCGTAGCCGGCAAGGATTTCCTCAGCACCATCATCCGCCCCGAGGGCTTGATGTGGGTGGGCATCGGCTTAGTGCTCACCATGCTGCCGCTGCTCATCGTGGGTGCCATCGCACTGAAAACGCGCAAGTTCGACTTCGGCACCATCTGCGGACTGCTCTGCGGAGCAATGGCTAACCCTATGGCACTGAGCTACGCCAACGACACCATCCCGGGCGAACGCGCTGCCGTGGCGTACACTTCGGTGTATCCGCTCGGCATGTTCATCAGAGTGATCATAGCGCAAGTAATAATCATGTTCATGGTATGACAATGCAAAACCCTCCCGATTACCGTCACGACACCGTGCTGCCGCTCCCTATGGAAGTGACGGCGAACGCTTGGGCTGTTGACGCAGCCTGCTCCGGCAACCCCGGTCCGATGGAGTATCAGGCTATCGACCTCGCGACGGGTGCGCAGGTGTTCCACTTCGGACCCATGCACGGCACGAACAACATAGGTGAATTTCTCGCCATAGTACACGCTCTCGCCCTGCTCGACAAGCAAGGCATAGAGGGCAAGACCATCTACTCCGACTCGCACAACGCCATCCTGTGGGTGCAGAAGCGACAGTGCAAGACGAAGCTCGAACGCACACCAAAAACCGAGCAACTCTACCAGATCATAGCACGCGCCGAGACATGGCTGCGCACGCATCAGATAAAAAACCCTGTGGTGAAGTGGGAGACGAAGAAGTGGGGCGAAGTGCCTGCCGACTTCGGACGCAAGGGCTGAGAGTCATTCTACATAAACACACCTGAACAATATGTTATACGCCATCTATTTCATCTACGGACTGTGCGCCATGTTCTACTTCATGATGTCATGGCTCTTCTACCGCAAGGACAAGAAGCTACTCTCGCGTCTTGTTGCGGTGATGATGTTCGTCATCGGCTTGCAGTGTCTGAAAGACCTCTTCTTCATCAAGCCGTTCACCGAACTCGACGAACTCGACTGGATGGTTATAACCGCAGCCGACATGATTGTTGTGCCGCTATACGTGTTCGTGCTCATCGAGCTGTGCAGCCCAGCCACGCTGGGCCGACGCACTATCATCCTCCACGAACTATTGTTCGTGGCACCGTTCACGCTCTTCGCCATAACGAAGGATATAGTGTTCTACTATGCCGAGGTGCTTGAGGCTGCAGTGTACGGCGTGAGCTACGCTGTATGGGCAGCGTTCGCCATTCCGCGATACCACGCCCAACTGAAGCAACGCTTCTCGTACACCGAGAACATCAACCTGAGCTGGCTACGCGCCATCTTCTTCTCGTTCCTCTTCATCCTCGTGATATGGATTATCGATTGCATGGAAGCGAACTATGCCATCGAAGCATTGTATATGACAAGCACGTTAGTGATGTGGATGTTCATCGCCTACTACACCTACAAGCACGAGTCGGTGTTGGGCGAGCTCTCCGACAGCACAAGCGACGATGTGTTGGAGAATACGGAGGTAGCAGAAAGCGAAATGTCGGAGGTGGGCAAACAGATAAGCACACTGTTCGACAAGGAGCAGATTTTCCTCAACCCCAACCTCAAAGTGTCGGACATAGCCACCGCCACTGGCACCAACCGCACCTACGTCAGCGCGTTCTTCAACCGGGAAGCCGAATGTACATTCTACGATTATGTCAACAAATACCGCATAGAATACGCCTGCGACCTGCTTCTCCACTCGAATGAGAACATCACGATGATAGCCGAGAAGTCGGGATTTAACAGCTCACAGTCGTTTATTCGCGTGTTTAGCAAGATTATGGGCACCTCGCCAACAAAATATCGCAACGAAGCAACCAGCTAAACCACAACGTGTTAGGAAAGTTGTTAACGATTCTTTTACGCTTTGCGAACTCGTTTTACCCTTTGTGAACAACATTTTGAGAGATTGAGAACAGAGATATTCTGCTCTGTGCTTAACTTTGCAATCGAAACAAACAATCGTTAATCATTTAACTAACACAAAACTTATGAAAATATTAAAAATGATGGCAGTTGCTGCCTTGTTTATGCCGCTGTTGTTCTCGTGCTCGGGAGGCAGCTCGTCTAAGAACAACTTGTTGGGAGCAATCCCCGACCAGTACGCTCAATTCGTTGAGGAGAAGGCAAAGATCAAGAAAGAAGCGGAGAACATCAAGACGGCAGAAGATAAGAAGGCTCTTATCGAGAAGTCGGAGAAGATGACTGCGAAGTGGAAGGAGAAAATGGAGGAAAGTGCAAAAGCACTCAGTGGCAAGCCTATTGAGATTGCGGAATGCAACTTCAACGTTACCGAACCCCTGTCGCTCGAGTTCGAAGAATTCTTCAGCAAGTCGGATCTTAAACCGAAGTTCAACATCAAGGGCACAGCCATTGCTAAAGCCGACACACAAACCGAATTAAACTATGTACTAAAAAGCATCCCCGTGTACCTCGTAGGCTACGACGCTGAGGGCAAAGAGGTGTTCAAGACGAAGGCAGGCTATGTTGATGTAGAAGATGTCAACGGCAAGGCATTCATTAAAGCCAACACACCCGTAAAGTTCGACCCCGTACGCTTCGGAGAATCGGACATCGAGGGCAGCAAAACTGCTAAGACTTACAAGCTGGAAGTGAAAGAATAATACAACACAAAAACTTTGGTGTTATTGCCACGCTACGCAAACAACATTGCCACGCTACGCAAACAATATTGCCACGCTACGCAAACAACGTTGCCGTAGCGTGGTAATATCACGCAACGATTACCAAGTGAAAATACTTGCTCATTCGTCACCTATCAACTCGTAAACTTATACTTCACAATAAAACCGAAATCACTATGGACGACTTATTAAAACAGATTAAACAGTACAAGGAACCCCTTGTAATTGGTCTCGCAATACTCATGCTCATATTCTACGGCTTCTGCCCAGTAATCGACATTCTCGGCAAAGCAAAAGCCAACGGACTGAAAGTACTGTTTGAGGGTAGCGGACTCGGATTTAGCCGTTTCCTCTCGCTGCTTATCCTCTTAGCCCCATTGCTCGTCGTAGTAGGCAAGCCTATAAGCGCGAAGCTCACGGGCATGTTGAAAGACAACCTCTTCATTATCTGCTTCTTGGCAGGCAGCGTGCTCTGCCTCCTCTTTGCCGTGGTTCTGCCTAATGGTGTTTCACCGGCTTGGGGTTGCTGGCTCTACATCCTTGCTGGCGTGCTCGGCGCAAGCGTTTGCCGCATCGAAATGTTCACAAAATAAAAGCTTAACGAAATGGATAAAAAGAAAAGAAGTTACCTCCGCATCATTGGATGTGGATGCACCTTCGTCTTTTTGTTCCTCATTGTATGGATAGGCATCGTCTGGCTGAACCGCCCTGCATACATTGAGCCCGACACATCTACGTTCGAGACGGGCGACGTCTTCTTCAGCGTAGGAGATTCGTGGGAGTCTGTAGCCGTACGGACCCTGTCCGGGTCGCTCTCTCTCGAGGTGGCAGACTCCACACCTTCTCATTGCGGAATAGTCGTCAGATATGCCGAGGGCGTAAAGTTGGCTCATGCGTCGACAGTAAAAAAGAAGATTGTACTCGAAACGCCAGAGGAGTACCTGCGCAACAATGGCTCGTACTGCATCTACACACGAAAAGCACCTTGCACGGTGGACACCCTCGCTATACGACAGTCGGTGGAGACGCTGGTAAAGAATAAGGTGCCATTCGATTTCAATTTCGACCACTCCACATCGAAAGCACTGTATTGCACGGAGATGGTGGTCAGGGTTTTTGAACAAAACAACTGCTTCTGTTTTTCCAAACTACGACATAATAGCTATATGTATCCGAACGACTTGCTGAAACTATGCAAGGACAATAATGAGGATGTGTCAAAAGTCGTAAGCGGTACGCCCCATTGTCTTCGATTTATATAAAATCCTCACGCTCACAAATGTAAATAAATTTCCATTTGCTTCACTTAATCAGATTTTTGCGTTAACTTTAAATTAGTTAGGCTGCATCTCAACAATAAAAATAAGTAAACTTATTTTGTATTGTATTCGATTTGCACTAACTTTGCGAGGAAACAAAAGGAAAGTGTATGAAAATCTACTTCAGTCATAAGGAAGAACTCTGGAATTCGTGGTCACATGCAGCAGGCATTATCCTCGGTATGCTCGTAGGCACCATGCTGCTCGTGTGGTGCGGTTGGGCACGCAACGGTTGGGCAACAGCCGGCGTGATACTCTACCTCTTCGGTATGCTCTCAAGCTACATCGCCTCAACCGTGTATCATGCCCTCTCGGCATGGTCGCCATGGAAGGAACGCCTGCGCAAGTGGGACCACGCTGCTATCTACTGGCATATAGCCGGCTCGTATTCGCCCATCACGCTCGTCGCTCTGCGCGAGTACGGTTACTGGGGTTGGACGCTTTTCGCCTTCATCTGGACTGCCGCCATTGTCGGCACCGTGAAGAGTTTCTCGTCGTTAAAGGGCCATAGCAACTTAGAAACAATATGCTACGTGGCTATGGGCTTGAGCGTGCTCGTAGCTTTCAAGCCGCTCATGCATTGTGTTGACCCCTCAGCCATAATATGGATTATAGCCGAGGGCGTGTGCTTCATCACCGGTGCCGTGTTCTACGCTGTGCGCAAGCGCCGCTTTATGCACACCGTGTTCCACTTCTTCGTGCTCGCAGGCAGCGTGTGCCATATCGTAGCCGTGTGGGATATACTCATGCGCTGGTTGTAGCGCAACTTCTTAGCTTCGTCCCGTCACTATCTTCTTGATATCAAAGAGTTTGTTGAGCGCCTCTACGGGCGTGAGGTTGTTGATATCAAGACCTATTATCTCGTCGCGTATCTGGCAGAGCACGGGGTCGTCGAGCTGAAAGAGCGATAGCTGCATGCCATTTGTACTTTGCTGACTTACAATCTGGCGGGCTGACTCTACTCCTACGCTCGCATTATCTGCCTCAAGCTGCTTCAGTATGTTCTCCGCACGCTTCACCACCGAGCGCGGCATACCGGCTATCTCTGCCACGTGTATACCGAACGAGTGCTCCGACCCGCCACGCATCAGCTTGCGCAGGAAGATGACTTTGCCGTCCAGTTCCTTCACCGACACGTTGTAGTTCTTTATGCGCTGAAAGTTCTTCTCCATCTCGTTCAGCTCATGGTAGTGGGTGGCGAAGAGCGTGCGTGCCTGCGCCTTCGGGTTCTGGTGTAGGTACTCCACGATAGCCCAGGCGATAGATATGCCGTCGTATGTGGATGTGCCACGACCAAGCTCGTCGAAGAGCACCAGCGAGCGCGGTGTCACATTATTTAATATGTTAGACGCTTCGGTCATCTCCACCATGAACGTCGACTCGCCGAGCGAGATATTGTCCGATGCTCCTACGCGTGTGAATATCTTGTCGACCACGCCCACGTGAGCCGAGTCGGCAGGCACGAAGCAGCCCATCTGCGCCATGAGCGTGATGAGTGCCGTCTGGCGTAGCAACGCCGACTTACCAGCCATGTTCGGACCCGTTATAATCATTATCTGCTGCTGCTCGGTGTCGAGCTCTATGTCGTTTGGCACGTACTCCTCGCCTACGGGTAGCTGTGTCTCGATGACGGGGTGGCGTCCGGCGCGTATTTCAAGCACGTTGTCGTCTTCAACCACGGGGCGCACGTAGCGGTGCTCCTCGGCAGTCTTGGCGAACGAGAGTAGGCAGTCGAGTCGCGCCACGATGTTGGCATCAGCCTGGATGAGCGGTATATACTCCTGCATGTCCGTCACAAGCTCGGTGAAGAGTCGCGTCTCGAGCACGAGTATCTGCTCGTCGGCACCCATTATCTTCTGCTCGTACTGCTTCAGCTCCTCGGTTATGTAGCGTTCGGCGTTGGCAAGCGTCTGCTTGCGTATCCACTCCTGTGGCACCTGGTCTTTGTACGTGTTGCGCACCTCAAGATAGTAGCCGAACACGTTGTTGTAGCCCACCTTCAGCGACTGTATGCCGGTCTTCTGCGCTTCCTCCTCCTGTATTTTCAGCAGATAGTCGCGTCCGCCGCGCGAGATGGAGCGCAGCTCGTCGAGCTCCGGCGAGAAGCCGGTAGCAATCACGCCGCCTTTAGCCACAAGCTGTGGCGGGTCTTGCTGCAACTCGCGGTCGATGCGCTCGTACAGCGCCTCGCAGAGGTTTATCTGGTCGCCAATCGAACGTATCTCTGCGCTGTCGTTGGTGAGGCACGCCGCCTTTATCGGCTTCAATGCGCCGAGGGCGTACTTCAGTTGCACCACCTCTCTGGGCGACACTCTGCCCACAGCCACTTTCGAGATGATACGCTCTATGTCGCCGATGCGGTGCAGATGCTCGTCGACGGTCTGACGGAAGTCGGGCTTGCGGAAGAACGTCTCCACCACGTCGAGACGCTTGTTGATGGTCGCCACGTCGCGCAGCGGAAATATCGTCCAGCGGCGCAGCAGTCTGCCGCCCATCGGTGTGCAGGTGCGGTCGATGACGGAGAGCAGCGACACGCCGTCGTCCTGCATCGACTGCAGCAGCTCCAACGAGTGGATTGTGAAGCGGTCGAGACGCACATAGCGGTCGGCATCGATGCGTGCAAGCGACGTGATGTGTCCAATCTGTGTGTGCTGCGTCATCTCCAGATACTGCAGTATGGCTCCTGCCGCCGTCACGCCAAGGTGCAGATGGTCTACGCCGAAGCCCTTCAGCGTTGTGGTGCCAAAGTGGGAGAGCAGTTTCTGTCGCGAGCTCTGCTCGGTGAGCATCCAGTCGTCGAGTTCGAAGACACACCACTTGGAGCCGAAACGATCCTCAAACTCGCGCTTCAGCTGTCGGTCGTACAGCACCTCCTTCGGTTGTATGCTGCTCAGAAGTTTCTCTACGTAGTCGAACGTGCCCTCACCCGTGAGAAACTCGCCCGTAGAGATGTCGAGGAACGCCACGCCGCACGCCGTCTTAGCCATGCACACCGCTGCCAGGAAGTTGTTCTCCTTATAGTTGAGCACGGTGTCGTCCATCGCCACGCCCGGCGTAACCAGCTCCGTGATGCCACGCTTCACGAGTGTCTTCGTGAGCTTCGGGTCCTCCAGCTGGTCGCATATAGCCACACGCTTACCGGCACGTATCAGCTTAGGCAGATAGGTGTCGAGCGCATGATACGGGAAGCCAGCCATCTCGCACGCTGCCGAGCTCGGGTTCTTACCGTTGGAGCGTCGTGTCAGCGTGATGCCGAGAATCTTTGCTGCCTCCACAGCGTCGTCGGCGTATGTCTCGTAGAAGTCGCCACAACGGAAGAGCAGCAATGCGTCTGGATGTTCTTTTTTGAACGTATAGAACTGTCGCATCATCGGCGTTAGTCCGTCGTCGTTCTTTTTCTGAGCCATTTTTATATTATTTTTTTATTAAAGTATCTAACGCAAAGCTACCATTAATTTCTGTTATCTCCAAACAATTAGCAAGAAAAACTCTCACTAAAACAAGAGTGCGAAGTTCACGCCTGCCTCCTTGCCGTTGTAATACGGAGCACCGAAAGCCACCGCCTTCTTCACGCCACGCTTGTGTTCCTTAAACAGCTTCGGGTAGAGCCAGTAGGCGAACTTCGTAGAGAGCATTCCGACAGCTGCACCAGCCACAACATCGCTCACCCAGTGGCGGTTGTTATGCACACGCAGATAAGCCACTCCGGCAGCGAGCGCATAGCCCGTGTAGCCTATCCACGGCTTCGAGGCACGATACTCCTGCCACAGAAACTCGGCACACATGAACGATATGGCGGTATGTCCGGACGGGAACGCGTCCTTGCCATTACCATCGGGGCGCGACTCCTTGAACGCCATCTTCGCACCTTTCGTCACTGCCACCATCGTAACAGCCGACATGCCGAGGATGATGGTGCGGTCAAGAAAACAGTGCTGCGCCTTCACGCCACAGAGGTCTAAAGCATAAACCGCTGCTGCGGGTACGTATGGCATATAGTTGTCTGCCCACACCTTCTTCTCGCCGTGTCGCGAGAGATTCTTCTGTGCCCAGTGGCGAAACTGCTTGCCCCACGCTGTCTTTACACATAACGCTCCGCCCACGGCTGCCACGCTGGGCACAATCCACTCCGCCGGGCGCACTCGGTGCGTAGGGTCTTTGTACTCGGCGACCGAGAACATAGTGTCGGCATCGCAACCTGAGACCACAGCATTGGTGTCGGGCGGTAAAATCTGAGCCGAATCGCACTCTATAACGGTGTCCTGCGCACGGGAAACGGTCGACACGAAGAGCACAAAGCAAAAGAGTATTGTCTCAAACAATCGTAAAAAGGTCGTGTTGTATGTCATCAGTTATTGTGAAAATTACACATTATTATATATATAAGTTGCAAAGGTACTGAAAAATAGCTTAAAAGTGGGAGAGATTTGTATTTATTTGGATTTTTCTGCGTACTTTTGTCAGACATGAAACAGAGATTATCAATACTCATCATAACCATCTTCTGCCACCTCGCACTGATGGCGCAGGCAGGCTTAGACGTTGCTGGCGAGACTGATGGCAGTGACGCTGCCAATCAGCCTGCCTTCGTACCTATGGTGAAGGTGGGTAAGGCACTGTATGAGGGCGATAGCATACAATACGTGGAGCTGAACCCGCTGGCTATTTATCCGCAACTGGTGTTTAAGGACGAGAAGCAGCGGCAAGCCTACAACCGATTGGTGGCGAACGTGAAGAAGGTGCTACCGATAGCTAAGGAGGTGAACAACATCATCATCGAGACGTACGACTTCCTACAGACGCTGCCCAACAAGAAGGCGAAGGAGGAGCATCTGAAGCGAGTGGAGCGCGGAATACGTGCGGAATACACACCGCGAATGAAGAAACTGACCTACTCGCAAGGCAAACTGCTCATAAAGCTCGTGTACAGAGAGTGCGACTCATCGTCGTATCAGCTCGTACAGGCGTTCCTCGGACCGATACGCGCAGGATTCTATCAGGCGTTCGCCGCACTATTCGGTGCGTCGCTGATGAAGAAGTACGACCCCGACGGTGCCGACCGATACACGGAGCGAATAGTAAGGCAGGTGGAGGCAGGACAAATTTGAGTAATTATTAATTATTAATTGGGAGGGTTCTTGAATGTTGAGTTTTGATTACAAATATCAACACCTCACCATAACAACATCTCAACACCTCAACACCTCAACATCTCAACATCTCAACACCTCAACATCTCAACACCTCAACACCTCAACATAACAACATTAACAACATCATAAATTATGAAGAAGAACAAAGGATTGATCATCACCGTCGTGGTGATAGCGTTAGTAGCCATTTGGGGCATATCATCGTACAACGGACTGGTATCAATGGACGAGAATGTAAGTAACAGTTGGGCAAACGTAGAGACACAGTATCAGCGTCGTAGCGACCTTATCCCTAACCTCGTGAACACCGTGAAGGGCTACGCCAAGCACGAGAGCGAAACGCTCGAGTCGGTGATGGCGGCACGCTCGCAGGCTACTCAGGTGAAGATAGATCCGTCGAACTGCACTCCGCAGCAGCTCGCAGCTTATCAGAAGGCGCAGGGCGACGTGACAACAGCACTCGGCAAGTTGCTCGCCATCACCGAGAACTATCCCGACCTGAAGGCTAACCAGAACTTCCTCGAACTGCAGTCGCAGCTCGAAGGCACCGAGAACCGCATCAACGTGGCTCGCAAAGACTTCAACGACACAGCGAAGAAGTATAACACATCGCTCCGCCGCTTCCCACGCAACATCATCGCTTCGATGTGTGGCTTCGAGAAGCGCAACTACTTCGAGGCTGAGGCTGGTGCAGAGAAGGCTCCAAAGGTGGAGTTTTAGGTTTTATAAGTTGACGAGTTGACGAGTCAACAAGTGAACGGGTTAGTAATAATAATATGAAAATGAAACGAGTCATAAGCCTACTGATTCTCTCTCTCGTCGCAATGCTGACGTTTGCGGCGGGCGAGGCGAAGCAATACACGCTGCAGGACGTGCCCAACGTGCGTCTTAACGATGCACGCCAGTATGTTTCCGACCCGTCGCATATCCTTTCTGGCTCGGCACGCGACTCTATCAACGCCGTGCTCGCACGGCTCGAAGAAAGCACGGGTATAGAGACAGCGGTGGTAATGCTGCCCAGCATCGGTGAGGAGGACATCTTCAACTTCGCACACGAGCTGTTCCGCCAGTGGGGCATCGGCAAGAAGAAAAGCAACAACGGACTGCTCATTCTCTTCGTCGCCGACCAGCGTAAGGTGCGCTTCACCGTGGGCTACGGCTTGGAGGGCACCATGACCGACGCCATGTCGAAGCGCATACAGATGCAACGCATGGTGCCACGCTTCAAGGCAGGCGACTGGGACGGGGGCATGGTTGACGGCGTGAGGGCTGCGGCACAGGTGCTCGACGGCTCGATGCAGCCCGAACCAACCGATGACGAGGAGGATATGCTGGTGGGTATCATAGCGTTACTCATAATTATAGGCATAGCAATATTCGTAATATTCCTCGTCGGCGAGGCACAGCGCTGTCCGAAATGCCGCAAGAAAGGCGTGAAGCGCATGGCACAACAGGTGCTGCGACTCTCCAACGGACGACGTGTGCGACGCACCACTTTCCTCTGCCCCCACTGTGGGCACACCTTCACACGCGACGAGAACATCGACGACTCGGGCAACGCCGCTGCCTTCATAGCTGGCGCAATGCTCGGAGGAGGCGGACGAGGCGGTGGCGGTGGCTTCGGCGGTGGTAGCTTCGGAGGAGGATCGACGGGCGGCGGAGGTTCGACCTCGGGATGGTAATTTGAAAATTCAAAATTCAAAACTCCTATGAAAATAACAATCATCAACGGACCAAACCTTAACATGCTCGGCACACGCGAGCCAAGCATCTACGGCAACACCTCGTTCGAGCAGTATCTCAACCAGCTCTGCCGTCAGTATCCCGACGTAGAGATCGACTACTATCAGAGCAACGTGGAGGGCGTGCTCATCGACAAGCTGCAGGACGCAGGCTTCGAGTCGGACGGCATCATCCTCAACGCCGGAGCATACACACACACCTCAGTGGCACTACTCGACTGCATACGCTCCATCAGTGCACCCGTCATAGAGGTACACATCAGCAACGTGCACAAACGCGAGGAATTTAGACACAAATCGATGATAGCAGCAGCGTGCCTCGGCGTGATAAGCGGCTTCGGCATGAACTCATACCGACTGGCACTCGAAGCACTGCTCGACTGGACAGCCGAGCGCGAACCAATAAACGAAGAATAGGAGGCTACGGCATTCCTGCCGTAGCCATTGCGAATATTGTATTTCAGTTGCCAATGGCTACGGCAGGAATGCCGTAGCCTCCTACAGTTAAATATTAGTTCTGACACACCATCATAGCAGACAACAAAAAAATGACAGAAGAACTCGACAAATACGTACGCGAACACACCTCAACGGAGGGCGACTATCTGTATCGCCTCTATCGTGCAACAAACATACACACCATACACGGACGCATGGCATCGGGACATCTGCAGGGCAGACTGCTGAAGATGCTCGTGCAGATGGTGCAACCGAAGAATGTGCTCGAAGTGGGTACATTCTCGGGATATAGTGCTCTCTGCCTTGCCGAGGGACTGCCCGACGACGGACATCTATATACGTTCGAGATAAACGACGAGATGGAGGATTTCACCCGTCCGTGGATAGAAGGGTCGCCTTACGCCGACAAAATAAGTTTCATCATCGGCGATGCCAACGAGAAGGCACCCGAGCTTGGCGTGACGTTCGACATGGCGTTTGTCGACGGCGACAAGCGCACATACGTAGAGACATACGAGATGGTGCTCTCGCTGCTGCGCCCAGGCGGATATATCCTTGCCGACAACACGCTCTGGGACGGACACGTCACCGACCACGCCTACGACCACGACCAACAAACCATGGGCATACGCCATTTCAATGACTATGTGGCTGCCGACGAGCGCGTGGAACAGCTCATACTGCCCATGCGCGACGGACTGACACTGATAAGAAAACGCTAATAATCAGGGGGTGCACTTGTCTCCGCTCGGCTTTGCCGCTTGCCAGAGCAAGAAGTGCACCAACCGAACTGACTGTTTTTATTTTGTTGATGCACCTGTATCCACTGCACCAACCGAACTGATTGTTTTTATTTTGTTGGTGCACTTGAGACAAGTGCACCCCCTAAAAATTACTTTTTCACAACCTTGTGCGTGCGTCCGTTGAACTTCACGATGTACGCACCGCGCTGAACGTCGCCGAGCGTTGTGCCTACGCGTGTGCCATCGAGCGTGTACACGCCGTCAGCAACGATAGGTGTGCTGGTCGGCACGCTGTTGATGCTGGTGGTAGGATTGCCCTCGCCGTCGATTTCGACGGTAGCAATCTCTGAGCAGATGCCAGCCTCGTTGTCTACGTAAGCAGCTACAATGTAGTACTCCTCACCCGCTACAAGCTCGTCGAATTTAAGAGAGAAGTCACCCTGATTGGCGTTTTTCTTGAACCACTCACCAAACTCTTCACTTGCAAGATAGTCGTATATCTGATTACTGATGCCGGTCTGCATATAGTCGCGTATGGTCAGCTCGTCGTGTGTGAACTCGTCGAACATGTTCGACTTTGCGATAGATCCGAATGTGTAGTAGAGGTTCTTGTCGTCGGGCTCGCAAGTGACAAAGATACCACCGTCATTTGTTTTCTGAGCCTTCAGCTTGATGCGGTTGCTGATAGTCTGCACAGGCTTCGTGCGGAACGGCAGACGCTTAATCTCTGTGGTGGTGTTGCCGTTTTCATCAACGCCGTGATACCAAATTACGTACTCGCGGTCGGGCAGCAAACCTGCCTGATATTCTGCGGCATCGCCCTTGAAGCCGAACGACTGTACAACATCCTTAACATCCATCTGATAGCCTTTTGCCATCTCCTCGAACCATTTCTTGTCCTCGCTGGCGAGAGTCTCGTCGTCGTTATAGCCCTTCTCTTCAAAGATTTCCTTCTCAAGATAAGACACATAATAATAAGCGGTCTCGTCGGTTGTTGTCATTGTCTCGTGAACATAACACTCGTGAATGTCGAGAGTAAGCGTCACGGGATTGGGAGTTGTTGTCTGCGCTGAAGCTGCGAGCGAGAGTGCTGCGAGCATTGAGAGCGCGAAGTAGCGTAGTTTTTTCATTTTGTTTTTCGTTAAAGGGTTTTTACTATGTTTGTTTATCGTAATATGTTTGCTTCTTTTACTTCTTCGGCGCAGAGCAGAAGTCGCGGAAGCGGTCCATCCACTTGCCGCCTACCATGCACGCCACGCCGATAGCCACGAACGGTATGCTCAGCAGCTGTCCCATGTCGAGCGGCAGCGAAGCCTCGAACGCCTCCTGCACCTCCTTGGTGTACTCGATGAAGAAGCGTGCGGTGAAGATGTACGTAAGACAGAGTCCGAAGAAGAAGCCCGTGCCCACGCGCTGCGGCATACGGCGGTAGAAGTACCAGCCGATGAAGAACAGCAGAGCGTAAGTGATAGCCTCGTAGAGCTGTCCCGGGTGGCGCGGCATGGAATCTACCTGCTGGAAGATGAACGCCCAGGGCACGTCGGTTATCTTGCCGATAATCTCCGAGTTCATCAGGTTGCCCAAGCGTATGAAGCACGCTGTGAGCGGCGTAGCGATGGCTATGTTGTCGAGCACCTGCCAGATATTCATCTTCGTGCGGCGCACGTAGAGCCACAAAGCAAGCATAAGACCTAACGTACCGCCATGCGAGGCGAGTCCGCGATAGCCCGTGAAGCGCCATCCGCCGCCCGGCAGGAAATCGATAGGCAGGAATATCTCCACGAAGTGCTTCCAGGACGAGAGGAAGAAGTCGGGCTGGTAGAAGAGGCAATGTCCCAAGCGTGCTCCGGCGAGTATGCCGATGAAGCAGTAGATGAAGAGCGGGTCGAACAGCTCGGGCTTCACCTTCTGCTCCTTGTACAGACGCTGCACACAGAGGTATGCCAGCGCAAGACCGGCAAGCCAACAGAGTGAGTACCAGTGGAACTCAATAGGACCGAGCTTGAAGGCTGTGCTGCTCGGATCCCAAAGGATGTATAAAAAATGTGCCATTTTTTATTGTGTTGAGATGGTGAGATGGTGAGGTGGTGAGATTGGTGTTGAGGGGTTGAGATGGTGAGGTGGTGAGATTTGGTGTGAAGTTTATGGCTTCCATTGGGAGTTGTCCCCATTCTTTATTATTGAGAACCTCAAAGAATAAAGAAGACGGGCGATGACCTCCACCTGCTTACTAACAGCATGTTGTTCTTCGTAGCTAACGTATCCCAATTCGGCGGATATTTCTATCTGACACTCTACCTCCATCAAAGAGCCGTAGGCTATGTCAATGAAATGGATTTTCTCTTTAGAAGAAGCTCTTCCAAACCCTTCTGCTATATTTGAAGGTACAGAGATTACGGCTCTACGCAACTGATTGCAGAGAGCGTATTCCTCTTCTTTTGGGAACTTTTTCAACAAGAAGTATATATACTTCACCAATTCCTTGGAGTAGTTATATACGTCCAATTTCTTAAAATAGAAATAATTCATAGGCTATATATTATAGTATAGTAATGTCAACACATCACCATCTCAACACCTCAACCTCAATGTGTAATGCGCCAGCATTAGACATTGAAACGGAAGTGCATGATGTCGCCGTCCTGCACTACATACTCCTTGCCCTCGATAGAGAGCTTGCCAGCCTCGCGCACGGCAGCCTCAGAGCCGTACTGCATGTAGTCGTCGTACTTGATGACCTCGGCACGGATGAAGCCCTTCTCGAAGTCGGTGTGGATGACACCGGCACACTGCGGAGCCTTCCAGCCCTTGTAGTATGTCCACGCCTTCACCTCCATCTCGCCGGCGGTGATGAATGTCTGAAGGTTGAGCAGGTTGTAAGCCTTCTTGATAAGACGGTTTACACCGCTCTCCTCAAGACCCAGTTCCTCAAGGAACATCTGCTTGTCCTCGTAAGTTTCGAGCGATGCGATGTCCTCCTCGGTCTTCGCAGCGATGACGAGCATCTCTGCGCCCTCGCTCTTTGCTATCTCCGCAATCTGCTCCGAATACTTGTTGCCACTCTTTGCCGATGCCTCGTCTACGTTGCACACGTAGAGCACGGGCTTGGCGGTGAGCAGGAAGAGGTCGTGAGCATAGCGCTGCTCCTCCTTCGACTCGAACTCCACGCAGCGTGCGTTCTGTCCTTTCTCCAATACCTCCTTATAGGCTTCGAGTACAGACACAGCTACCTTAGCGTCCTTGTTGTTGCCGATGGCTGCTATCTTCGACTGCTTCTGAAGCTGCGACTCAACGGTTTCGAGGTCTTTCAGCTGAAGCTCGGTGTCGATTACTTCCTTGTCCTCAACCGGATTTACCACAGCACCACCCTCGCGCACGATATTGTCGTCATCGAAGCAGCGCAGCACGTGGATGATGGCGTCGGTCTCGCGGATGTTGCCGAGGAATTTGTTGCCCAAGCCTTCGCCCTTAGACGCACCCTTAACGAGTCCGGCGATGTCTACTATCTCGCAAGTTGCGGGCACGATGCGACCCGGGTGAACTATTTCAGCAAGCTTCGTGAGGCGTTCATCGGGAACGGTGATGACACCCACGTTAGGCTCGATTGTACAGAAAGGGAAGTTGGCTGCCTGCGCCTTAGCGTTAGAGAGGCAGTTGAAAAGGGTGGACTTGCCCACGTTAGGGAGTCCTACGATACCACATTTTAATGACATTGTTATTGTTGTTTGTTATTATTTTATATCGATGGTGATGGGGTGAGATGGTGAGATGGTGAGGGTGGTGAGATATGTCAGACTACCCCTTACTCCTCCGAATAGAGCACCTGGATAAGCGTCTGACCGACAGCTTTCATCACGTTGGGGTCAATATGATCCATCGTGTCGTTGACGGTGTGCCATGTCGGACCGAACGAGCTTTGCGGGCAGTCGGGGAAGCAAGCAATGATGTCAATGCAGGCGATGCCAGCCTTCTCGTTCACCGGCACATGGTCGTCGGTGACCATCGCACCGTCCTTCATCGGGAAGAACGAGCCGTAGCCTATCTGCGCTGCTGTGCGCCACACCTTGTTCACTATTTCCGAAGCGTACTGCTTCGACACGCCCTCCTGGTAGAACTTGGTGCCTTGTCCGCCCACCATGTCGAGCAGTATGCCGTAGCGTGCCTCGTAGCCTTCGGGCAGATTCTCTGCCCAATACTGTGCACCGAGTGCCCAGGTGTCGGCATCGTCAGCCTGGTCAGCCCAGCGCGGTGTGCCCCAGTCTTCGGCGTCGAAGCACACGAAGTCGACACCTATATGCAGCGTTGTGTCGCTCTGTATGGCGCGCGCCACCTCGAGCATAACAGCCACACCGCTCGCTCCGTCGTTGGCAGCCATCACCGGACGATGCCAGTTGGTTGAGTCGGGGTCGTTATCTGCCCACGGACGACTATCCCAATGGGCGCAGAGCAGTATGCGTGTGGTCTGCTCGGGGCGGAAGCGCGCTATGATGTTGCGCGAGCGCAGCATCGTGCCGTCCCATCCCTTCAGCTCGGCATCCTGAGCCTCAACGCTCATACCAAACTCGCGGAACTTCTGCATTATCCATTCGCCACAGCGGTCGTGAGCCGCAGAGTTCATAACGCGCGGACCGAAATCGCACTGCTTTGCAGCAAACACGTAGGCAGAGTCGCCACGGAACGTCGGACCGACGAGTGCCACGGTGTCGGGCTCGGCAGCTGCCTTAGTAGCGTTCTTGCAGGATGCGCACGAACATGCTATCGACACGACGGCAACCAGTGAAAGCACTGAAAATAAAACTTGTTTCATTGTTTATCCAAATAATTCAAAATTGAAAAATTCCTCATCGGCGAAGCCGACAATTCAAAATTCAAAATTCAAAACTCAAAACTCAACATTTGCCTTTCGCCTCGTATGCCAATGCATACATACGTATCTGTTTCACCATGGCGAGCAGTCCGTTGGAGCGTGTCGGCGAGAGGTGGTCCTTCAGACCGATGCGCTCGATGAAGTAGAGGTCGGCATCGAGAATCTCGCGCGGCGTATGTCCGCTGATAACCTGAATGAGCAGAGCGATGATGCCCTTCACGATGAGTGCATCACTGTCGGCGGTGAAGACGAGACGACCGTCGTCGGTCATGTCGCACTGCACCCACACGCGGCTTTGACAACCGTCGATGAGATTCTGTTCGTTTTTATACTTGTCGTCGAGCGGTTCAAGATCGCCGCCGAGGTCTATGAGTAACTGGTATTTGTCCATCCAGTCGGTGAAGTCTTGAAACTGTTCAATGACTTCGTCCTGTGCTTCGTTTATTGTCATGATTGTTGTTTTTATGGTGTTTGGTGCTAGGTGTTGTTATGTTGAGATGTTGTTATGGTGACATTTGTGGTGAGGTGGTGTTAGGGGTTGTTATGGTGAGATATGTACAAATGTCAACATCTCAACACCTCACCACCTCAACATCATTTTCTCAACACATCAACTTCATATCTCAACATCTCAACACATCAACATCTCAACTTCAAGATTATTTCTGCGCCTGCGCAGGAACAATCTTGAACAGTTTGTCGCTTGGTCTAATCTTCGCCGGCACGCGGAACGACACGTGCTGTCCCTTGTGCGCTGTCTCCACCGGCTTCAAGTCGTAGCGTACCTCATCTACGTCGACATACATCACGCCCGTTGTCGGACCGGTGATGAGCAGCTTGTCGCCAACCGAGAACTCCATCGCCTCGCAAGTGAATTCAGCCACACCGATATTAGAGAAATACTTCACGCCACGACCCACGTACACCTTCTTCTCCGTAGCGTTCGAGCCGTAGTTGCTGTTCCACTCGCCCAAGGTCTGACCCTGATAGTAGCCGTCCCAGAAGCCACGGTTGAAGACTGTAGCGAGTGTTGTGTCCCACTCGTCCTTCTTCTCGTCGGTGAACGTGCCGTCGAGCACAGCCGCAATAGCCTGCTTGTAGCAGCGCACCACGTTGTAGACGTACTCTGCGCCACGAGCGCGACCCTCTATCTTGAACACACGCACGCCGGAGCGCATCATGCGGTCGATGAAGCGGATTGTCTTGAGGTCCTTCGGCGACATAATATACTTGTTGTCTATCTCGAGCTGGTTGCCCGTCTCGTTGTCGGTAACGGTGTACGAACGACGGCATATCTGCATGCACTCGCCGCGGTTGGCTGAGCGTCCGGTGTTGGCAAGACTCATGTAGCACTTGCCGCTCACTGCCATGCACAACGCGCCGTGGCAGAACATCTCTATGCGTACCAGCTCGCCCTTCGGGCCGCAGATGTGCTGTTTCTCTATCTGCTCGTAGATGTACGCCACCTGATCCATGTTCAGCTCACGTGCTAAGACCACAACGTCGGCAAACTGAGCGTAGAACTTCAGAGCTTCGGCGTTGCTGATATTGAGCTGCGTAGAGAGATGTACCTCCACGCCCACCTCACGACAGTAAGTCATTACGGCAACGTCGGAAGCTATCACCGCTGAGATGTTCGCTTCCTTGGCAGCGTCGATAATCTGGTGCATCAGCTCCACATCTTCGTCGTAGATGATGGTGTTGACGGTGAGGTAGCTCTTCATGCCATGCTCGGTGCAGATGGCTGCAATCTCGTGCAAGTCCTCAATAGTGAAATGGTTGGCAGAGTGTGAGCGCATGTTCAGCTGCTCCACACCGAAGTAGATGCTATCGGCACCTGCCTGAATGGCTGCCTGCAGACTCTCACGCGAGCCTACTGGTGCCATTATCTCATAATCGTGTATGTTTGTATTTGTCATATTCGTTGTTTTCTGAGGTTTGAAGAATGTGGCGAAAGATGCTCTAAATCCTAATCATTTGTCAACATCTCAACATCCCAACACCTCAACCCTTTATATTAATAAGGTGCAAAGTTACTAAAAATCGGCCTAACACGTGTTTAAAAACAATATTTAACAGTAAAAGAAGCCACTTGAATTGTTATTTCCAGAAGTACGGATACCTTTGCGGCGCATAAAGACAAAGAAAACAACATTGCGGAGTCCATCTCAAGGGGGTGCAGCTGTCTCAGCTGCACCAACAAAACAGTTGGCACTTCCTAAACGGTTGATGCACTTCCTAAACGATTGGTGCACTTGAGACAAGTGCACCCCCTGAGACAACACAAGAAAACAATATATATAGTTACTTGATTTACTAACTTTAATAATTATCTAAAACAACATGGAAAACACAAAGAAGGTTGCCGCAAACGCGGCAACCGCTTTTATTGCAAACGGCGACCTGCGCCTATCTGATCACTTCAAACTACGCGAGTTCACCCTGTCTGGCGCAGCAATACGCTACAACCTTGACAACACGCCTACGACCGTGGAGGTAGAGCGTCTGCGGGCATTGTGCGTGAATGTGCTCGAACCGCTGCGCCACCGCTTCGGTGTGCTTCGTATCACAAGTGGTTATCGCTCGGAGCGGGTCAACAAGATTGTGGGTGGTGCTGTAAGGTCGCAACATCGGTTGGGCGAGGCGGCAGACATACACGTTTCGAGTCTGGAGGTAGCACAGAAGATGTGCCACTTCGTGAAAGAACATCTCGACTTCGACCAACTCATACTCGAATCGGTGGCTAAGACCGGCGCACGATGGATACACGTGAGCTACAAAGCCACAGGTAACCGACGAGAGTTCTTTACATTGAAACGCTAAACGTTAAGCGTTTACTATACCCCTGTTTGCACTGGCAACTCGTTCAGCACGCGCTCCACGCTATCGGCTATTGTTATTGGGTCGATAGCAGTCATGCAAGCGTTGTCGCCACGCAGACAGGGCGTATTGCCGAACACACTACATGGTCGGCAGGGCATGTCAGCCTGCACCACATCGCTCATGCGCTGATTGTATCCGAGAAATCCGGCGTAAGGATGTGTTGCTCCCCATACGCTCACGATGCGTATGCCGGTGAGTGCGGCGAGGTGCATATTGACACTATCCATGCAGAGCATCACATCGAGATGGCTCATCACGATGAGCTCTTGGTCGATTGACCCGAGCAACGCCGACGCATTGGTACATTCCTTATAACGTGCGCACCACGAGTCGAGCACCTTCTGCTCTGCTTCGGTGCGCCCGAAGAGCAGCACGCGACACGACGGGTGTCGACGTATTATCTCCGCCACCACCTGTTCCATTTTCTCAGGCGGATATACCTTCTCTTTATATATAGCGAACGGCGCAACGCCTATCCACTGTTGGAATATCTTCTTCTCACCTATCTCCTCCGAAACGAGTCGCAGATTGCCACCCGTAGCTGGGAACACCGATTGGAAGTCGAGTTCTACGGGATAGCCTAATCGTGCGAGCACATCAGTGTAGTTGTCAAAAGCCGTCGACAACTGACGCAGCTTCTTATTATTCTGGGCAGTAAGCTTTTGGCGTTCAGCCACATGTCGATTAATATGCTCCACCCGATAACGACTCATTTTGAAACGCATACGCAGATACTTTGACGAGAGTGTGTCGTGCATATCAGCAATAGCCGTAAAGTTCTTAGCGATGAGTCGGCGATAGAGTGCGTTAAGCCCCTTCACACCTCTGTATTCGCCTTGCAAGTCAGCCTCCATAAAGCCCACATTCGGTGCCAGTTCGTCGAAGAACACACGCGCAAAGGGTCGACTCAGCACAGTAATGCGCAAGTCGGGATACTGCCGTGCGAGCGAACTGACCACGGGCACAAGCATTGCTACCTCGCCCTGGGCAGAGAAACGTATGATTAGGAGGTGGTCGGTTTTCATTTATAGTATATTTAAAATACGAGTTAGCGAGTAGACAAAATTCACTCGTTTATTGCTTAGGTACTACGTAACCTGTATGTGCGTTTATCAACTGCAAAAATAATGGAAATAGAGCAAACTGCCAAAGATTTGCTCTTATATTTTACTTTTTTATCCCTGTATGTATATAAAACGTGAACATGCGCACAAAATAAGTTATGCTAATATTTAAAAAAAGTGATTTTTATGCAATAATGTATTTGAAATCAAATATAAGTAGTAAATTTGCAAGACTTTAGCCCCTAAGCATTGATACATTATTAAAAAACAAATACAACTTATGGACAAACTTAGTTACGCTTTGGGCCTTGGCATAGGCCGCCAGCTCTCGCAGATGGGAGCCGAGAACCTTAACATCGACGACTTCGCTCAGGCTATCAAGGACATTCTTGAGGGCAAGGAGCCGCAGGTGGCAGACCAGGAAGCACAGACGATTGTTACAGAATTTTTCCAGCAGCAGGAGGCTAAGCAGCGTGCTGCCGCAGCCGAGAAGTATAAGGAGAACAAGGATAAGGGCGAGTCATGGCTTGCTGATAAGGCTCTTGAGGAGGGCGTAGTATCGCTGCCTTCCGGTCTTATGTATCAGGTGCTCAACGAGGGTAGCGGCAAGAAGCCGACCGCTGAGGACACAGTAGAGTGCCACTACGAGGGTCGCCTCATCGACGGCACAGTATTCGACAGCAGCTACAAGCGTGGCGAGTCGGCTACATTCCCTCTCAACGGTGTTATTGCAGGCTGGACAGAAGGCGTGCAGCTCATGTCTGAGGGCGCAAAATATCGCTTCTTCATCCCTTACCAGTTGGCATACGGCGAGCGTGGCGCAGGTGCTGCCATCCCTCCGTTCGCAGCTTTGGTGTTCGACGTAGAGCTTATCAAGGTACTTTAATACAACTAAAAACAACAATAACAAAACAATGAAAAAGTTTTCAATCGTAGCCGCTTTGGCTATCGCCATTTCTGGCATCTTCGCCTCTTGCGGCAACACTCCTGCAAAGGCTAATCTTAAGAACGACGTAGACACACTGAGCTACGCTATCGGTATGGCACAGACACAGGGTCTGAAGCAGTACCTGTTGCAGATGGACATCGACACCACCTATATCGACGAATTTGTAAAGGGTCTGAACGACGGTGCTAACGCTGGCGACAACAAGAAGAAGGCTGCTTACTACATGGGTGTGCAGATCGGTCAGCAGATCTCTAACCGCATGGTTAAGGGCATCAACCACGAAATCTTCGGCGACGACTCTACAAAGACAATCTCTCTGAAGAACTTCATGGCTGGCTTCATCCAGGGCGTACATGGCAAGGGCATCATGACAATAGAGCAGGCTAACCAGGTTGCTCAGCAGAAGATGATGGCTATCAAATCGAAGTACATGGAGGAGAAGTACGGTGCTGCAAAGAAGAAGGGCGAAGAGTGGATGGCTGCCAACGCTAAGAAGGAAGGCGTGAAGACTCTGCCTTCTGGCGTACAGTACAAGGTTATCAAAGAGGGCAACGGCGAGATGCCGAAGGACACCTCACTCGTAAAGGTACACTACGAGGGCAAACTCATCGACGGCACTGTATTCGATAGCAGCTACAAGAACGGTCAGCCTGTTTCTATGCGCGTTAATCAGGTTATCAAGGGCTGGACAGAGGCTCTCGTACACATGCCCGCAGGCTCTGTATGGGAAGTGTACATCCCTCAGGAACTCGCTTATGGCGAGCGTGAGGCTGGTCAGATCAAGCCTTACTCTCCGCTGATCTTTAAGATTGAGCTCATAAGCGTAAACGGAAAGTAAGAATATTGACAAGTTGACAAGAAAAACAATGAAAAAGATATTGACATTGGCGTTGGTTGCAGCTCTCTCTGCAACCTTCACCACCGCCTCTGCAAAGGACAAGAAGGAGTGCAGCAAGGCAAAGACCGAATGCTGCAAGGTGGACAAGAAGAAGAACAAGAAGTGCAAGAAGGATAAGACAAGTTGCTGCGAGGCTCCTGTTAGCCTCCTCAGCAAGTCCGACTCGCTGAGCTACGCTGCCGGCATGACCTACACCACTGGTCTGATAGATTACGTTGGCAAGCAGTTCGGTGTCGACTCTACCTCTATGGGTGCTTTCGTAGCAGGTCTGCGCGAGGGCATCAAGCGTTCTAACGACAAGCAGTTCATGGCTCATAGCGCAGGCGTACAGATTGCACAACTGCTTGAGACACGCATGTACCCGGGCGTTGCCAACGAAGTGAAAAACACTCCGTGGACTCTCGATAGCATCACCTTCAACCGCGGCTTCATTGACGCTGTACTCAACGACACTACAGTGATGCAGGTGGTAGGCGCTAAGAAGTTCTACGAGAAGACAATGACCGACGAGAAGCACCGCCAGGAGGATGCCTACAAGAAGGAGAACGTCGACTGGCTCGCTGAGAACGCCAAGAAGGAAGGTGTCGTAACTCTGCCTTCTGGCTTGCAGTACAAGGTGCTCACAGCCGGAACCGGCGAGGTGGCTACTAAGGACGACAACGTAACCGTACGCTACGAGGGTAAGACCATCGACGGCAACATCTTCGACAGCAGCTACAAGCGCAACCCTGACACTTCTACATTCCGCCCCGACCAGGTTATCAAGGGTTGGACAGAGGCACTCACCTCTATGCCTGCAGGCAGCACATGGATGCTCTACATCCCGCAGGAGCTGGCTTATGGCTCACGCGCAGCAGGACAGATCAAGCCCTACTCTACTCTTATCTTCAAGGTGGAGCTTGTGAAGATTGACCGCAAGCAGCAGCCAGTTGTAGAGAAGAAGAAGGAGGAAAAAGCTCCGGCTAAGAAGACCACTGCTAAGAAGAGCAGAAAGAAGTAAAAGTTTTTTTGAGTTGAGAATTTAGAATTGAGAGTTGAGAGTTATGATATGTTTTGCAACTTTCAAGAGCTACAAATGAACTATCAAGGTAATCATAACTCTCAACTCTCAATTCTAAATTCTCAACTAAAAAGAAACTCTCAACTAAAAAGGAACTCTCAACTAATAACCCTAAACAATATGCTTGAAGAAGACATTCGCAAACAAATCATTGCCCTCATCAATCGCGAGGTAGTGCCAGCCGTGGGCTGCACCGAACCGATGTGCGTGTCGCTCTGTGTGGCTCGCGCTACGGAGTTGTTAGGCTGTCGACCCGAGAAAATCACGGCATCGCTATCTGCCAACATCCTCAAGAACGCTATGGGCGTGGGCATACCCGGCACGGGCATGATCGGACTGCCTATTGCCATCGCTCTCGGAGCCATCATCGGCAAGTCGGAGTATCAGCTTGAGGTGCTCAAAGACCTCACCCCAGAGACCCTCGCCGAAGGCAAGCAGTACATCGATGCCGAACACATCTCCATACAGCTGAAGAGTGGCATCACCGAGAAACTGTACGTAGAGATAACCTGCGAGGCTGACGGACATAAGGCGACTGCCACCATTGCCACTGCACACACCCACTTTGTCTACTTAGAGAAGGACGGCGAGGTACTTCTCGACGAGCGTCACCATAAGGCAGGCGAAGCAGAGAACAACGACATACGCCTGAACATGCGACTTGTCTACGACTTCGCTATGACAACACCAGAGGACGATCTGCGCTTCATACTGAAGACACGCGACTACAACTTCCGCATCGCCGAGGAGTCGAAGAAGCACAACTACGGCCACTGCCTCGGCAAGACTATCGACCGCCCACTGAGTCACGGCATCTTCGGCAACTCTATCTTCTCGCATATTATCTCAAAAACAGCATCGGCTTGCGACGCACGCATGGGCGGCGCGATGATTCCGGTGATGAGCAACTCCGGCTCGGGCAACCAAGGCATCTGCGCCACCAACCCCGTGGCTGTGTACGCCGAGGAGAACGAGAACACTGAGGAGGAACTCATCCGCGCACTCACCCTTAGCCACCTTACCGCCATATACATCAAGCAGAACCTCGGCAAACTGTCGGCACTCTGCGGCTGCGTAGTGGCAAGCATCGGCTCAAGCTGTGGCATCACCTACCTCATGGGTGGCGACTACAATCATATCTGTTGGTCGGTGAAGAACATGATTGCCAATATCACTGGCATGATATGCGACGGCGCGAAGCCAAGCTGCGCACTGAAGATATCGTCCGGCGTGTCTACAGCACTCCTCTCCGCCCTACTCTCTATGGAGGGCAAGTGTGTTAGCTCCGTAGAGGGCATCATCGACAACGATGTCGACCGCTCTATACGCAACCTCACAAGCATCGGTGCCGAAGCAATGAACCGCACCGACGAGATGGTGCTCGACATAATGACGCACAAGAGTTGTTAGTAATATTAGGAGGGTATGGCATCTTGCCATACCCACGCACACATCAGAAGTTATCACTATATACACTCTAAATAATGTAAATTTCTGGCAGCGTGGGTATGGCAAGATGCCATACCCTCCTACAATTAGCAAACAAATATCACTTTTTCCCCATTTTTCTTCTCCACTTCAAAAAAATAGTGTATCTTTGCACTCGCAAAAAGCGCGAATGCGGCAATAGCTCAGTTGGTAGAGCACAACCTTGCCAAGGTTGGGGTCGCGGGTTCAAGTCCCGTTTGCCGCTCTTTTTAAAATAGTTTGATTGTTTTTGTTAGGACGGGTAGCAGAAATGCTGCCGTTTTTTATTAAGACATCAAACACAAACGACACAGGTCGCCGCAATGGTGGAATTGGTAGACACGAGGGACTTAAAATCCCTTGGCCAGTAATGGCTGTGCGGGTTCGAGTCCCGCTCGCGGCACACATTCTCAATTTATAATTTGAAATTGATAATTTATAATTCTTTATTAAGCACATACCACCTCGTATTATAAATTACTCCATCAGGTTATAAATTAAAACCACTCAGAAATATGACTTATTCAGAAATATGGCATCGTATAGCCACCTCTTACGACGACGGCGAGGCACGTGCCATAGCACGCATCCTTATCGAAGAGCTGTTCGGTCTGTCGTACGCTGACATCGTCTGCGGTGCCACCGAGCAGTTGTCTGCCGACGACACGCTGCGCCTCGACACAGCCGTCAGACGCATCGAGCAGGGCGAACCGCTGCAGCACGTGCTCGGATATGCCGACTTCTGCGGCAACCGCTTCTGCGTCAACGGCTCTGTGCTCATACCCCGACCCGAGACGGAATGGCTCGTGGACGAGGGTGCGAAGCTGATGGACGGCTGCATTGCATCCGACGAGACGCAGCATAAGGCTCCCCACTCCCCCAAACGTATCCTCGACATCGGAACGGGCAGCGGCTGCATAGCCATCAGCCTCAAGCTACGCCTTGGCGACGCATACGTGGAAGCATGGGACATCTCCGAAGAGGCACTGCGCACAGCTCAGGACAACGCCGACGCGCTGAAGGCGGAGGTAGTGTTCAGAAAGAGAGACGCGCTGAAGGCGGAGGTGGTGTTCAGAAAGAGGGATGCGCTGAAGGCAGAGAAGGAAGGCTGCTCTGAGGAGGAGTGTCTCCAAGGGGGTGCACTTGTCTCAAGTGCACCAACCGAACAGGCTATGGATTCTATAAATTCTAACGAAGCAAGCACTACCGCCGCCCCCTGGGACCTGATAGTGAGCAATCCGCCATATATATGCAACTCGGAACGCTCCGCGATGGACGACAACGTGCTGCTGCACGAGCCTCACACAGCCCTCTTCGTGCCCGACGACGACCCTCTGCGCTTCTACCGCGCCATCGCTCGCTACGCTCTACTCACGCTGAACATCGGCGGAAGCCTGCTCTTCGAGTGCAACACCCGCTATGCCGAGGCGACGGGGACTATGCTCCGCGACATGGGTTTCGAGGAGGTAACGGTCAGCGACGACTGCTTCAACCTGCCCAGGTTTGTGAGGGGAAGGAAGAACAGCCACAACCAATAACCCAGCCCAATCAACAGCCCCTCCCAACCCTCCCCGTCGGGGAGGGCTTGGTTACCCAAGGTGAAGCAAACTGTAGGAGGCTACGGCATTCCTGCCGTAGCCATTGGCAACTGAAATAAAAAATTATTACAACCTTATGCTATGGCTACGGCAGGAATGCCGTAGCCTCCTACCCAAGGCTTAGAAAGGCTTAAAGAGGCTTAGAAAGGCTTACCCTTAAAAAACACTCAAAAAAATGCTACAAAAGAAACAACCCATAACCGAGCAGGAAGCCCTGCTAAAGCTCTCTGCGCTCTGCGCCCGTGCAGAACACTCCTCAGGCGAGATGCTCGAGAAGATGCGCCGCTGGCAACTGCCCGACGACGCACGCGAGCGTGTGCTCGACCGACTCATCGACGAGCAGTTTGTTGACGACGAGCGGTTCGCCCGACTCTTCGTGCGCGAGAAGATACGCTTCGACCACTGGGGACGACGCAAGATAGAGCAGGCACTATACCTCAAGGGCGTGGACAGCAATATCAGCCGCCGTGTGCTCGACGAGGTGGACGACGAGGCGTATGTGGCGGAACTGAAGAAACTATTAGCCACAAAGCGACGCTCGGTGAAGGCAGAGAACGACTACGAGCTGCGCCAGAAGCTGACAAAGTACGCCTTGGGCCGCGGCTTCGGCTACGAGGTGATACGCCGCTGCATAGACGGAGCCGACGAACTGCTGGAAGATTAGTCAGAAAAGGCTTAAACACCACTTTAGAAAGGCTTAAGAAGGCTTAGTTCGGCTTAAACGCCGCTTTAGTTGCCCAAGGCTTAGAAAGGCTTAGTTCGGCTTAGAAAGGCTTAAGTTCAACCTGAGAAAGTTGACATTACACCATCCGCATCGGTCGATGCGGACATCTGCGTCGGTCGGTGCGGACATCTGCGTCGGTCGGTGCGGACATCCGCGTCGGTCGGTGCGGACGTCTGCGTCGGTCGACGCAGATTATTTTTGCACACAATTAAACCCACACACGCTAAATGCGTCTTAGATAATATGAAACAAATAGCACTATTCATAATGCTCATCCTCTGCACAGCGACGGGATGGGCGCAAGGTTTGGTAAAAGGAAAGATTCTGGATAAACGCAACTCCGAACCACTTAGTTTTGTAAACGTGAAGGTTACGCAGACTGCCAACGGCAAGTTTGTGGGCGGCGGTATGAGCGATGCCAACGGCAACTTCAAGATACAAGGACTCGCTAACGCCCAGTACACGTTGGAACTGACCTTCGTGGGCTACAAAAGCGAGACACGCAAGTTCGAGATAAACGCCTCGAACCCCAACCAGCACTACAATATTATATATATGTCGGAGGATGCAAAGATGCTGAAGGGTGTCACCGTCACCGGACAGCGCTCGGCTATGAAACTCGAGGTAGACCGCAAGACGTTCGACGTGGCGCAGCTCATAGGCAACGCCGGACAGTCGGCATCCGAAGTGCTCGACAACATACCGTCCGTAGAGGTGGACAACGACGGCAACGTATCGCTGCGTGGCAACTCGTCGGTGGAGGTGTGGATAAACGGTAAGGCATCGGGACTCACCACCGACAACCGCGCACAAATCCTGCAGCAGCTGCCTGCCGAGTCGATAGAGCGCATCGAGGTGATCGACAACCCGTCGGCAAAGTTCTCAGCCGAAGGCTCTGCCGGCATCATCAACATCGTACTGAAGAAAGACCGCAAGGCGGGCTACTACGGCTCGCTGCAGGCTGGCGCAAACACCATGGGTGGCGCAAACAGCAGCTTCAACATCAACTATAACAGCAAGCTGTTAGACGCATACGCCAACATCGGCTACCGTCACCGCAAGAAGACGGGCTACACCGAGAGCACACAGACCTCAAACACTTACGACCAACGCTACAAGGCGGACAACGACCACTGGGGCAACAACCTCTTCACACGCGCCGGACTGACGTTCCACGCTTCGAAGAAGGACGACCTCAGCCTGAGCGGAATGCTGATGAAGGGCAAAGGCAAGTCGAAGAGCTTCACACCGTACGAGTACACCGCCGTGGCTGACGGACTCACCGACTACCGCATGGACCGCCTCACACGCTCGAGCAACGACATGAATATGTTCTACTCGGAGTTCAACTACCGCCACTCGTTCACCGACCGCCACTTCCTCGACTTCACCGTCGACTACAGTCGCTGGAAGTCGGACGGCGACAACTTCTACCGCGACTCTACGGTGTGGGAGGGCAACGACGTTCACGCTTACGACTATCAGTACCGCCCGCAGCACATCAACAACCGCCGCTGGGAGGTGAAGCTCGACTACGAGAACCAGATAACGAAGGACATGAAGGTGGAGGCTGGCTACCAAGCCAACTTCTCGCACGAGAACACCCCGCAGGAGTCGTACATCGACAACACCTCGTGGGAGGGCACGGCTGCCACCGAGGACAAGCTCTTCTACAACCGCTTCATCTACGACATGGATCTGCACGCCCTCTACGCCTCGTTCAACTACAAGCTGGGCAACTTTGGCGTGATGGCAGGTCTGCGTGGCGAATACTGGAAGGTGAACACCGAGAGCTACACATGGGAGCAGGAGCACGACCCATCGCTGCGTGAAAAGCCGTTCAAGAAAGACTTTTTCCAGCTCTTCCCCTCGCTCTTCCTGTCGTATCAGCTGACCGAGTCGCAGCAGCTGCAGCTCAACTACACACGCCGTCTGCGCCGTCCGTGGGGCGGACAGCTCAACTCGTTCCGCGACACACGCGACGCTACCACCGTGTCGTTCGGTAACCCCGAGCTGACACCGGAGTACAGCCACTCGTTCTCGCTCAACTATCTGAAGACCTGGCGCGACCACTCGCTGCTCGTCAGCGCCTACTACCGCCCTACAACCGATGTCATACAGCGCATCAGCTACAAAAACTCGGAGGACGGACTCTTCTACTCCACCTCGATGAACGTGGCAAAGAGCCAATCGTCGGGCTTGGAGCTGACGCTGAAGAACAAGTTCTTCCGCATACTCGACCTCACCACATCCGCCAACGCCTACTACTACAAGCTCGACGGATTTGCCTACCCCATCGACGGACAGATAGTGACGGGCGCAGCCGACGACCGCTTTACATGGAACGCACGCATGACGGCAAGCCTCATACTGCCCTACGACATATCCGTACAGGCTACCGGACGCTACGAGGCACGCCAGGTGATCACGCAGGGCTACCGCAAGCCGTCGTACAGCGTTGACTTCGGCGCACGCAAGAACTTCTTCAACAAGCTCATCACCGTGGCTGTCAACTGCCGCGACTTGCTCGACTCGCGCAAGTGGGAGACCTTCACCAGTGGCAACAACTTCACACGCCACCAGATAAACCGCCGAGGAGGCAGACGTGTCAACTTCACCGTGACGTGGAACTTCGGCAACATGAAGCAGAAACGCCGTCCACAGAACAAGCGGGGCGACGGAAGCGGCGAGATGCAGATGGACTATAACGGCACGGGTGAAGAATAAATGTTAACAGAATAGGCTTCGTATTGTTCTTTTTTGTAACTTTGTACACAGATAAACAATTACAGTAACAAGAGTTTATGAAAAGGATTAAGTTTTTCTTAGTAGCAGCGATGCTGCTCATCAGTGCCTCAGGAGTGCAGGCACAGAGTATCGGAGACCTGCTCACCGGTCTGGGTAAGACCCTCGTGGGCGACAAGGCAACAACAGCCGCAAGCCTCAAGGGCACATGGACATACACCGGTCCGGCATGTGAGTTCGAGAGCGACAACCTGCTGTCGAAAGCAGGCGGCTCTGCGGTGTCTACAAAAATAGAGAACAAGATAACACCCGTGCTGAAGAAGTACGGTGTGCAGGGCATCGTCTACACCTTCGACGGCAATGGCAACTACACCACGACGATCAAGAAGCGCACCATCAAGGGCACGTACATCTTCGACAGCAAGAAGAAGACCATCACCTTCAAGCCCCACTACGGCAAGGAGTACACCGCCAATGTCAGCATACTAAAAAACCAGATGACACTCGTGTTCAACGCCGACAAGCTGATGCACGTGCTGCAGACCATATCAAACACCGCTGCGAAGCAGAACTCCACAGCCGCTACCATCAACACGCTGATGAAGAGCTACAACGGTATGCGCTTAGGATTCAGACTGAAGAAGTAAAAGGTTGAGATGGTGAGATGGTGAGGTGGTGAAATGGTGAAATGGTGAGATGGTGAGATGGTGAGATGGTGAGATTACCGAACTAATCATAAATCATAACTCTCAACTCTCAACACAACAACACCTCAACATCTCAACACAACAACTCTCAACACAACAACACCTCAACACAACAACACAATATCATGGATTATATTCAGATAAAGCGCCGCTACGTACGCTTTCTGCGCCTTGAGCGCAACTACTCGCAGAACACCGTCGATGCCTATTCGCACGACATCGACTATCTGCTCAACTTCCTCAACGGCGAAGGACTCGCCATTGAGGAAGTGCGACTTGCCCACTTGGAGCAATTCGCCACCCTGCTGCATGAGTTCGGCATTGCTGCAAGCAGCCAGGCACGCATACTATGCGGTGTGCGCTCCTTTTTCCGCTTCCTTTTGCTCGACGGCACACTGCAAGACGACCCGTCGGAGCTTCTTGAGTCGCCAACGCTCGGCGAACACCTTCCCGAAGTGCTTTCTACAGAAGAGATAGACCGCATGGAAGCGTCTATCGACCTCTCCAAACCAGAGGGACAGCGCAATCGTGCCATCATCGAAGTGCTGTTCTCCTGCGGCTTGCGCGTGTCAGAACTCGTCAACCTTAAATTCGGTGACGTGTTCGCCGACGACAAATACCTGCGCATCACGGGCAAGGGCAACAAACAACGCCTCGTACCCATCTCCGACAACGCACTGCACGAGATACAACTGTGGCTCTACGACCGCAACCTGATGAACATAAAGCCTGGCGAGGAAGAATACGTGTTCCTCAACCGCAGAGGAGCACACCTCACACGCACCATGATCCTGATAATGATAAAGAACGTGGCACGCGACGCTGGCATCATCAAGACAGTGTCGCCACACACGCTGCGCCACTCCTTCGCCACCGCACTGCTGCAAGGCGGAGCGAACCTGCGCGCCATACAGGAAATGCTCGGACACGAAAACATAGCTACAACGCAGATTTACACACACATAGACATAACAACTCTGCGCAACGAAATACTCAACCACCACCCAAGAAACATGAAAAACACATGAATGTAGCAAAAAACGATGCTTATTTCTTAAAAATCATAAACATTTAACATGAGAAGCGGAAAAATAAGCTACTTTTGCATATTGTACGGACAGATTATACATCAACTAAAAATAATAATTTATGAAACTAAGAAAACTGATGGTTGCAGTCTTCGCGTTCTTCGCAGGACTTGCTCAGGCACAGCAGATGCCACCCATTCCGGCTGACCCCGACGTAGTGGTTGGCAAGCTGGACAATGGTTTGACCTACTACATCCGCCACAACAACTGGCCGGAGAACCGTGCCGACTTCTACATCGCACAGAAGGTGGGCGCTATCCAAGAGGAAGAGTCGCAGCGTGGTCTGGCTCACTTCCTCGAACACATGTGCTTCAACGGCACAAAGCACTTCCCTGGCAACGGCGTAATCCGCTACTGCGAAAGCATCGGCGTGCAGTTCGGTCGCGACCTCAACGCTTACACAGCCATCGACCAGACTGTTTACAATATCTCTAACGTACCGACCGACCGCCAGTCGGCTCTCGACTCTTGCTTGCTCATCCTGAGCGACTGGTCGAACGCGCTCACACTCGACCCGAAAGAAATCGACGAGGAGCGTGGCGTTATCCACGAGGAGTGGCGTCTGCGCACATCGGCTTCAAGCCGCATGTTCGAGCGCAACCTGCCGAAACTTTACCCGGGCTCTAAGTATGGCGTGCGCTATCCTATCGGCTTGATGTCGGTCATCGACAACTTCAAGCCTAAAGAGCTGCGCGACTACTACGAGAAGTGGTATCACCCGACAAACCAGGCTATCATCGTAGTGGGCAACGTCGACGTGAAGTACACCGAGAACAAGATTAAGGAGCTCTTCGGCTCGTTCAAGAACCCGGAGAACCCAGCTCCTATCGTTGACGAGCAGGTACCTAACAACGCTGAGCCTATCGTTATCATCGATAAGGACAAGGAGCAGCAGACCAACAACGTAGAGCTCTTGATCAAGCACGACGTGTTCCCGGCTTCTGAGAAGGGCAACCTCAACTACCTCATCTACAACTACGCTAAGCAGGCTGCCATGACTATGCTCAACAACCGCTTGAAGGAGAAGGCTCTCGATCCGGAGTGCCCGTACGTAGCCGCTGGAGCTAACGACGGCACATTCATCTTCGCCAAGACTAAGGACGCCTTCAACCTCTCGGCTTTTCCGAAGGACCTCAGCAAGACAGCCGCTGCGCTTAAGGCTGCCTACACAGAGGCTCTGCGCGCCGCTCGCTTCGGCTTCACAGCTACAGAGTACGCACGCTTCCAGGAGGACTACAAGAGCTCGCTCGACAAGATGTACAGCAACAAGGACAAGCGTCCGAACAGCCAGCTCTATCGCGACCTCGTGGACAACTTCCTCGAAGGCGACCCAATGCCGTCTATCGACTTCGAATACCAGGCTATGAGCCAGATCGTACCGGCTATGCCTGTTGAGGTGGCTAACCAGATGATGGCTGAGCTCGTGCCGGCTAACGATTCAAACCTCATCGTGCTCTCGTTCCTGAACGAGGCTGAGGGCAACGTATATCCGACTGAGACAGAGCTGCTCGGCGCTGTCAAGGACGCACGCAACGCTAACATCGAGGCTTACGTGGACAACGTGAAGAACGAACCGCTCATCACCACTCTCCCGAAGGCTGGCAAGGTGAAGAAGGAAGTGAAGAACGAGAAGCTCGGCTACACCACGCTCACACTCTCTAACGGCGTTGTCGTAAACCTCAAGAAGACCGACTACAAGAAGGACCAGGTGCTCCTCAACGGTCGCGGCGAGGGTGGCACCACACTCTATGGCGCAAGCGACTACGCAAACCTCCAGCTCTTCAACGACGTTATCGGCTACAGCGGACTCGGCGCATTCTCTTCTACAGAACTGCAGAAGGCTCTTGCCGGCAAGATTGCCAACGCTGACCTCTCACTCGGACAGCTCTCTACAAACGTGTCGGGCAACTCTACACCGAAGGATGTTGAGACAATGCTCCAGATGGTGTACCTCTACTTCACAAACATCAACAAGGACCAGAAGTCGTTCGACAACCTCATGCAGCAGCTTGAGGTATCGCTGAAGAACCGCGAAATCAATCCTGACATAGCATTCAGCGACTCTATACAGGCTACTATCTACGCTCACAACCCACGCGTTGCACCGATGACTATCGACCGCTTGAAGGACGTGAACTACGACCGTATCCTCCAGATTGCCAAGGAGCGCACAGCTTCGGCTAAGGGCTGGGTGTTCAACATCGTGGGCAACTACGACGAGGAGACAATCCGTCCGCTCATCTGCCAGTATCTCGGCGCACTGCCAGCTAAGGGCAAGGTTATGAAGAGCAAGCGCGAACTCAATCCGGTTAAGGGCGTTGTGGAGAACACATTCAAGCGCAAGCAGGAGACTCCAAAGGCAAACTCTGTCATGCTCTGGTTCAACGACGAGATGCCATACACACTGAAGAACGCTCTCTGCTGCGACATCGCAGGTCAGGTGCTCTCTATGGAATACCTCGACAAGATTCGCGAGAAGGAAAGCGCAGCTTACTCAGTAGGTGCTTACGCAAGCGCTGACCTCGGTGCCGACAACTACCGCATGTTCCAGATCTTCGCTCAGTGCCCGATGAAGCCTGAGAAGAAGGACGTAGCTATCCGCATCCTCAACGACGAGATGAAGGCTATCGAGACCACATGCGACGCTGCCAAGTTCCAGAAGTGCAAGGAGTACATGGTTAAGCAGAACGGCGACCGCGTTAAGACCAACGGCTTCTGGCTCGGCGTCATCAGCGACAACTATCTCTACAACTTCGACGGCTACACCGACTATGCCAAGACTCTTGAGGCTCTCACAGCCCAGGACATCTGCAACTTCATGAAGGAGTTCAACAAGGCAGGCAATCACATCACCGTGACTATGCTGCCGGAGGAATAATCCGCCACGAACAGAAAGCATTAAGACACAATAGGAAAGCATTGTTTGCCCGTTTGGGCAAGCAATGCTTTTTTTATATTATCACCACGGCACAACAACTACATTGCCGTAGCACGCAAACAATATTGCCGTAGCACACAAACGACATTGCCGTAGCGCGGTAATCATGTTGTCGTAGCACGGTAACAATATCACTAATCACTAAACAACCTTAAAAATGCGGCTATTAATCAATAAATAGCATAATTATAATGTGAAAACACACTGAAATTGAAGATTTCTGATTAAATTTGCAGCTAAAAATAATAAGTTTAAGAAGAATGAAAAATAAGTTTGCAGCTTTTGCCATGCTGTTCATGGCGGTTTTTACACTCGCATCGTGCCTTAATGACGACACCGACTACGTGTACACCGACGACAGCGCCATCACATCATTTTCGGTGACGGGGGCAAAACGATATATCCATACAAAGACGAAAAAAGGCGATAAGGATAGCGTTTATACAACCACTTCATCGTACACAAGCTACAAGTTCGTCATCGACCAGAACAACAACACCATCTACAATCCCGACTCACTGCCGTGCGGTATAGACGCGAAGAAACTCGTGTGCAACGTGTACGGACTCAACTCGATGACGGTGTACATCAAGAACCTCAAGGACGATAATGTAGGGATTGTGAGCAACACCGACTCGCTCGACTTCTCGGAGGTGCGCGAGCTGAAGGTGATGAGCAATTCGGGCAAATTCCTGCGCACATACAAGGTGAAAGTGAACGTGCACAAGGAGCAAGCAGACTCGTTCTTCTGGGCTCCCATGACAAAGAACGCAGACATAGAGCAGCTCCAGAACGTGAAGACCTGCGCCATAAAGACAGCCGAGGGCAAGGACCGACTCTTCCTCTTCGGTACGGACGGCAACAACACAAAGCTGTACGTGATGAACAACGGACAGACTTGGACAGCTGCCACACCTAAGCTGAACGATGCAGACCTCACATTCGACGCGAATGTCTGCAAGAGCATCGTGACAAAGAACGAAAAGGTGTACATCTGCAACGCCGGCAACATCCTATGCACCACTGACGGCAACACATGGGAACAGACCGGCAACGCTACTACCATCAAGACACTCGTAGCTGCAAGTCCGCTGCGTCTCTATGGATACAACACAGAGGGTAGCCTGCTCGCTTCTGACGACAACGGTGCTACATGGACACTGGCTACCATCGACAGCGACGCTTCGTTCCTGCCAACAAACAACCTATCGTACACCTGCACAGCACTGCGCACCAACAGCAACAGCTACCGCGTGACTATATACGGCACAACAGCAACAGGCGCAATGGCAATCTGGGGCAAAGTGGACGAAGGCAACAAGTATAGCGAAAATCAGCCGTGGGCATACTACGAGGTGTCGACAGAGAACAAACACGCCCTCCCGAAGTTCAACAACATGAGCGTAGCAACATACGACGGCAAGACATACGCCCTCGGCACACCCGACGGCATGAACGATAGCAATGCAAACCTCTACAGCTCTAAGGACGGCGGACTGACTTGGGCAAAAGACACAACACTCACCGTTCCGACAGAGATAACATCCAACAAAGAGAATGCGTCGAACACGCCGAACATGGCACTCACCGTAGACAGCAGCAACTTCATCTGGATAGTAAATGCAACAGAAGGCGACACGTGGCGCGGAAGAATAAACCGCCTCGGCTGGAAAAAAGAACAGACTGATTTCACTGAATAATGAAGAAAATCCTCACCATCCTCATCATCTCCCTGATGTTTGTGTCGGCAAAGGCACAAACCGACGAGGAGTACCGCATGGAGATAGGTGCGGGAGTAGGGATGGTAGCGTACGAAGGCGACTTCAACGGTAGCGTGCTGAGCAATATGCAGTTCGGGGGGTCGGTAGTGTTGCGACGCGTATTCAACCCGTACATGGGGCTGAAGATGTCGGCAATGTACGGCAAACTGACGGGGGCATCAAAGGATGTAAAGACCTATTACCCCGACTTCGTAAACAATCCATACTCATTCAGCAATACGCTCATAGACGCCAGCGTCACCTACGAATACAACTTCTGGCCATACGGTACCGGACGCGACTACCGCGGAGCGAAACGCTTCACGCCGTTCATCTTCGGCGGACTGGGTACTACGTTCGTCACCGGTGGTGGCAAGAACGTCTTCACAGCGAATGTGCCACTCGGCTTGGGCGTGAAGTACAAGATAGGACCACGTCTGAACCTCGGACTCGAATGGGCAGTACACTTCTCGCTGAGCGACAAGCTCGACGGCGTGAAAGACCCTTACGGCATAGAAAGCAGCGGACTCTTCAAAAACACCGACTGCTACTCAGCCCTACAACTCACACTGACGTACAGCTTCATGGCGAAATGCCGCACCTGCCACAATGCGGATGAGTAGCCCCTCAAAAAAACAGAATATGACACAACTCGATACAACCAACATACCCCAGCACATCGCCATCATCATGGACGGCAACGGACGCTGGGCTGCAGAGCAAGGCAAACCGCGCAGCTACGGCCACCAGGCTGGAGTAGACGCTGTGCGACGCATCACGTCGGAGTGTACGCGTCTCGGCGTGAAGTACCTCACGCTCTACACCTTCTCTACCGAGAACTGGAACCGCCCCGCAACAGAAGTGGCTGCACTAATGGGACTCGTGCTAACATCACTTGAGGACGAGATATTCATGAAGAACAACGTGCGCTTTCAAGTAATCGGCGACATCGAACGCCTGCCGAAGGAAGTGCAGCAGAAGTTGCAGGAGACAATGGAGCATACGGCAAACAACTCTGCAATGACGATGGTTGTAGCACTCAGCTACTCGTCGCGCTGGGAGATTGTGAAAGCTACGCAAGAGATTGCAGCCGACCTCGCTGCGGGCAAGATTGCCGCTACGGACATCAACGAGCAACTCATCTCGGAGCACATGACCACAAGCTTCATGCCCGACCCCGACCTGCTCATACGCACCGGTGGCGAACAGCGCATCAGCAACTACCTGCTCTGGCAGATTGCATACTCAGAACTCTACTTCTGCGACACCTTCTGGCCCGACTTCGACGAGGAAGGCTTACACAAAGCCATCGCCGACTATCAGCGACGCCAGCGACGCTTCGGCAAAACAGAAGCGCAAGTAGAGGCTGAACAAAAATAAGCCCCTCAATAATCAGAAAAAGAACAATCAAGAGAAAAACGATGAATATAATAAAGGTGTTGACAACAGCCTGCATCCTTGTAAGCAGCTTCGCAGCCCAAGCGCAGGACAAGATTACATACCCCGACATCTCGTATGCAGGAAACCCGCGCACTGTAACACTCGGCGGACTCGCCGTTTCAGGAGCCGAAGGCTACGAGGACTACATGCTCACGGGTATCTCCGGACTCACCGTCGGACAACAAATCGAACTGCCTGGCGAGGCTATCACAGATGCTGTGAAGCACTACTGGAAGTATGGACTCTTCTCAGAAGTATCTATATCCGTCGACTCGCTCGTGAACGACAAGGCTTATCTGCACATACACCTGCAGATGCGCCCACGCGTGTCTACCATCAACTACGTCGGACTGAAGAAGTCGGAGCGTACAGACATGGAGGAGAAGCTCGGACTGCTCAAGGGCGCACAGATAACACCTAACATGATCGACCGTGCGAAGATTCTCGCTAAACGCTATTTCGACGAGAAAGGCTTCAAGAACGCCGACATACAAATCGTGCAACGCGACGACGTGGCTAACAAAAACCAGGTGATACTCGATGTTATCATCGACAAGAAGCAGAAGATGAAGGTGCGCGACATCTTCATCGAGGGCAACAAGGCGCTCGCCACAAGCAAGATAAAAGGTAACATCATAAAGAAAGGTGTGTTCAAGGAGACTCACGAGGCGGGCAAGATGGCTACACTCCTGAAGTTCAAGAAGAAGTACACACCGGAGCGCTGGAAGAACGACAAGCAGAAGCTCATCGAGAAGTACAACGAGCTGGGCTACCGCGACGCATACATCGTTAGCGACACAGTGTGGAACGTGGACGAGAAACACGTCAGTATGCGCGTGAAGGTGGACGAAGGCAAGAAGTACTACGTGCGCAACATCACATGGGTGGGCAACACCGTGTACAACACCGACTACCTCGCTACCGTGCTCGGCATGAAGAAGGGCGACGTCTACAACCAGAAGCTTATGAACAAGCGACTCACCGAAGACGAGGACGCTGTGGGCAACAACTACTGGAACAACGGCTACCTCTTCTACTCGCTCCACCCGACAGAGGTGAACATCGTGGGCGACTCTATCGACCTCGAGATGCGTATCTTCGAAGGTCCGCAGGCACATATCAACCACGTACGCATCAACGGCAACGACCGTCTGTACGAGAACGTGGTGCGTCGCGAGCTGCGTACAAAGCCGGGCGACCTCTTCTCTAAGGAAGCACTGCAGCGTTCGGCTCGAGAGATTGCGTCAATGGGACACTTCGATCCGGAGAAGATCAATCCGCAGCCTGTGCCCGACCCGGAGAACGGAACGGTAGATATCAACTACGATCTCGTACAGAAGTCGAACGACCAGATTGAGTTCTCGCTCGGATGGGGACAGACCGGCGTAATCGGACGCATCGGCTTGAAGCTCAACAACTTCTCTATGCGCAACCTCTTCGGCAAGAACAAGGAGCGCCGCGGATTCCTGCCCGTAGGCGACGGCGAGGTGCTCTCTATCGGCGCACAGACCAACGGTACATACTACCAGTCGTACAACATGTCGTACTCTACCAACTGGTTCGGAGGCAAACGACCGATACAGTTCTCCGTAGGCGCCTACTTCTCGAAGCAGACCGACGTGTCGAGCAACTACTATAATAGTGGTTACTTCAACAACTACTATAACTATATGTACGGCTACGGCAACTATAACGGCTACAACAACTACGAGAACTTCTACGACCCCGACAAGTACGTGAAGCTATTCGGCTTCTCGCTCGGATGGGGCAAGCAGCTGCGCTGGCCAGACGACTTCTTCCAGTTGTCGCTCTCGCTGCAGTACACACGCTACATGCTGAAGAACTGGAGCTACTTCCTCATGACCAACGGTAACTCTAACAACCTCAACCTCAGCATACAGCTCTCGCGCAACTCTACCGACAACCAGCTCTTCCCACGTCGCGGATCGGAGTTCGCTGCATCGCTCACAATCACTCCGCCATGGTCGGCATGGGACGGCAAGGACTACAAGAACCTCGCCAACGACTCGAAGTCGGCTAACTACAACCGTGAGCAGCAGGAGAAGTATCGTTGGGTAGAATACCACAAGTGGAAGTTCAAAGGACGCATGTTCACCGCCCTCACAAGCGGACAGAAGTGCTTAGTGCTCATGGCTCGACTCGAGTTCGGCTTGCTCGGCTCATTCAACAAGTGGAAGAAGTCGCCGTTCGAAACCTACTACATGGGTGGTGACGGCATGACCGGCTACTCTACATCATACGCCGAAGAGACTATCGGTCTGCGCGGTTACGAGAACGGATCGCTCACTCCTTACGGCCAGGAAGGCTACGCCTACGACCGCATGACACTCGAGCTGCGCTACCCGTTCCTGCTCGGCAACACCACCATCTACGGTCTCGGATTTATCGAAGGCGGTAACGCATGGACAGAGACACGCAAGTTCAACCCATTCGACATGAAACGCTCTGCCGGTGTCGGTCTGCGTATCTACCTGCCAATGGTTGGTCTCATGGGTATCGACTGGGCTTACGGCTTCGACAAGGTATTCGGAACAAAGGGAGGATCGCAGTTCCACTTCATACTCGGTCAGGAATTCTAACAGCCGATGGCTGAAGGAGTTTTGAGTTTTGAATTGTCGGCTTAATGCCGATTAGGAATTGTTCAATTTAGAATTAAGAATCAGACTATGAGGAAATTAATGCTTATCTGCCTCTTTGCCATTACGGCGCTGACGGCAAACGCACAAAAGTACGCACTCCTCGACATGGAGTACATACTGAAGAACATCCCAGCCTACGAGCGCGCCAACGAACAGCTCAACCAGGTGTCGAAGAAGTGGCAGGCAGAAGTGGAAGCTCTCAACACCGAGGCTTCCACAATGTACAAGAACTATCAGAACGAGATGGTATTCCTCTCACAGGAGCAAAAGAAAGCTCGCCAAGAGGCAATCATGAAAAAAGAGAAGGATGCCAGCGACCTCAAGCGCAAGTACTTCGGACCAGAGGGCGAACTCTTCAAAAAGCGCGAAAGTCTTATGTCGCCTATTCAGGAGGAGATATACACCGCCGTCAAGGAGATAGCAGAGCTACGCGGCTACTCGCTCGTACTCGACCGCTCAAGCAACACCGGCGTTATCTACGGCTCACCAAAGGCTGACATCAGCAACGAAGTACTCCAGAAGTTAGGCTACGCGAACTAAAGAGTTTTGAATTTTGAGTTTTGAATTTTGAGTTGTCGGCGTCGCCGATGAGGAATTATCCAGTTTTGAATTTCAAGATTCACCAAGGCTTAAAGAGGCCTAAAGAGGCTTAGAAAGGCTTAGAATAATTAATAACAAAAAAATAAAAGCAAAAATGAAGAAATTGATTTTAATGCTTATGTTGTTCATGCCAATGGCAACATTCGCACAGAAGTTCGGTCATGTAAACGCACAGGAAGTCATGGCTTCAATGCCAGAGTTTATCAAGGCTCGTGGCGAGGTAGAAGCACAGGCTAAGCAGTACGACAACGACCTCAAGGCAATGCAGGAAGAAATGCAGCGCAAGTACGAAGATTACGAGAAGAACAAGTCTACAATGAACGAGACAAAGCGCAAAGAGACCGAGGATAGCCTCTCTCAGATGTATCAGAAGATACAGCAGTCGGCTCAGGACAACCAGCAGGCTCTCGGTAAGCTCCAGCAGGACAAGATTGGTCCTATCACAAACAAGCTCGTTGAAGCAATCAAGGCTGTAGGCAAAGCAGGTGGCTATGTCTACATCATGGACACAACAAGCGGCATCCCTTACATCAGCGAGACACTTAGCAAGGACGTTACAGCTGAAGTTAAGGCAGAGCTCAACAAGACAAAGTAAGACGTTACAATAAATCATAGTAGCCATTACTAACGATGCCTACTATGATTTATACCATTAATTAACAACAACATAAAGCAGCAATAAACATGAAGAAATTGTTCTTTCTCATCGTCCTCGGCGTACTGTCGCTCACAGCAGGCGCTCAGACACGCTTCGGCTATTTCAGCTATGAAGAAGTTCTCAAATCAATGCCCGACTATGTATTAGCACAGCGTAGCATCGACGATTTGCGAGTGAAGTACGACGCTGAATTAAAGCGCGCCGAAGAGGAGTTCAACAGTAAATACGAGGAGTTCCTCGAAGTACAGAAAGACCTCGTACCTGCCATCCTGCGCAAGCGTCAGGCAGAGCTCCAGGAGATGATGCAGAAGAACATCAACTTCAAGAACGAGTCGCAGCGTCTGTTGCAGCAAGCAGAAACTGATGCCTTTGCTCCCGTTAAGGAGAAACTCAACGAGGCACTCACAAAGGTTGGTCAGGCAAAAGGCTATGCCTTCATCCTCAACACCGACGGCAACGCTTGCCCTTACGTAAACCCGGAAATGGGCGAGAACGCAACAGAGTTTGTCAAAGAAGCACTGAACGCAAAATAGTAAGAGCTACTACATAAAACACAAAGTAGTAAAAGCTGCTACATATTAGAAAGACAGAAGATTGATAATTGAAAATGCAGACGATCATAAACAAAATGGTGGTCATACGTTTCAATTATCAATCTTCTGTTTATAAGCCAATTATCTATAATCAATTCTTAATAAATGATTAATATGCCATTCCCCTCTTCTCCTGGTCCTATCGGTGTTTTCGACTCTGGCTACGGTGGACTCACCATCCTACACGGCATCCGTCAGCTTCTCCCACAGTACGACTATATGTATCTTGGCGACAATGCGCGTGCTCCCTACGGCTCGCGTTCGTTTGAAGTGGTCTATCAGTTCACGCGTCAAGCCGTGCTGAAGCTCTTCAGCATGGGCTGCCACCTCGTCATATTGGGCTGCAACACAGCTTCGGCTAAGGCACTACGCAGCATTCAACAGCGCGACCTGCCCATGCTCGACCCCGACCGCCGCGTACTTGGCGTAATACGCCCCACGGCAGAAGAGGTTGGCAACCTCACAAAGACGCGCCACGTGGGCATCCTCGCCACAGAAGGCACAATCAAAAGCAATTCGTATAAGATAGAAATACAGAAGCTATTCCCCGATGTAGAGGTTACGGGAGTAGCATGTCCGCTTTGGGCGGCGATAGTAGAGGCAGGCGAGGCAGACTCGCCAGGTGCCGACTACTTCGTAAAGAAGCGCATCGATCAGCTCATGCGCAAAGACTCGCTCATCGATACTGTCATACTCGGCTGCACTCACTACCCACTGCTTATGAGTTCGGTGGTGAAAAACGTGCCCGACGGTGTGCGCATAATGGCGCAAGGCACCTACGTAGCCGACTCCTTAGCCGATTATCTCAATCGCCATCCCGAGATGGAACAGAAACTGACGAAAGGCGGAACATGCCGCTATTTCACAACCGAAAGCGAAGAGCGCTTCCGCGAAACAGCACGCATATTCCTGCATGAAGACGTAAATGTGCAGCATGTGGAGGTGGTGTAATGGGGGTGAGGGGGTGAGGGGGTGAGATGTTGAGATATGTACTATTGTCAACCTCTCACCATCTCACCCCCTCAACCTTTCACCACCTCAACATCTCAACATCTCAACATCTCACCCCCTCTGCACCTCGTCCATCACTCTGAGCCAGTTGCCGCCCCATATCTTCGCCATATCCTCTTCCGAGTAGTGTCGGCGCAGCAGTTCCTTAGTGAAGTTTATCAGTTCAGAAGCATCAGCAAGTCCGGGCACGCCGCCGTCACCATCGAAGTCGGTTCCAAGTCCAACGTGGTCGATACCCATTACGCTTATAGCGTGCTCAAGATGCTCCATAGCGTCAGTGATGCAAGCCCTGCCATCAGTACGCAGGAAACCATTGTATAGCGTTATCTGACACACACCACCCTTTGCAGCAAGCGCACGCATTTGGTCGTCGGTCAGGTTGCGTGGCACATCACACAACGCCTTGCAGTTGCTATGCGAGCAAACGATAGGTTTTGTCGAAATGTCGAGCGCATCGTAGAACGACTTCTCGCCGGCATGACTCATATCCACCATCACTCCCAGGCGGTTCATCTCGCGTATCACCTCCGCACCGAATGGCGATACACCGCCGTGAGTGTTGAGCGTGCGGCGTGCCGAGTCGCATATCTGATTGTCGCCATTGTGACACAGAGTAATGTAGACAATGCCACGGTCGGCAAAGTGCTGCACGTTATGCAAGTCGTTCTCTATCGCCAAACCGTTTTCTATACCGATCATCAGCGATTTCCGTCCTTCGCGCTTGTTGCGCAGCAAGTCCTCACGGTTGCGAGCAAGGGCGATGTAGCGCGAATCGCTAAGCACGATCTCGTCAATCTTGTCGAAGATAAGGTCAGCATAAGCCTTCGGCGTGTCCACGGGGAACGGTGACACGTCAGCGAAAGTCTCCCCAGGCTTCGGTTGTGGCAGATACGCCACCATTGTAACAGCGTCCGTTCTGCCCTCGTTCATCTTATGCAAGTCGTAGAGCACTTTAGGGTCGCGCTGTTCGAAACACACGCCTTGTGGGAAGAACATCGGCGTGTCGCAGTGTGAGTCGAGCGTGAGGTTACGCTGGTGGAACAGCTTCGCACGTCGCAGCACGTCGCCTTCCTCCACAAGCCACTTGAAGAGCGGCAATCCGTCCTCGCCGAGCCACTCCGGGTGCCATTGCACACCGAGCACCGCCTTGTGTTCGCTGCTCTCTATAGCCTCAACCACACCGTCTAACGCTCGCGCCGTTATCTTGAAATGCTCGCCCGGTGCAGCCACGGCTTGGTGGTGGAACGAGTTGACGAATATCCTCTCCTCCTTATATATATTATAAAGCACACTACCCTTCTCTATCTCCACCGTGTGCGTAGGCTCCGAGCGGTCGGCATCCTGCGAGTGCTTATAGTTGGTAGGCTCGTGCGATATGTCCTGGTGTACACGTCCGCCGAGTGCCATTGCGAGAGTCTGCACGCCACGGCAGATGCCTAACATCGGTATCTGTCGGTCGAACGCCAAACGTGTTATGAGCAGCTCCGGCAGATCGCGCACGTTGTTTATGTTATGCAACGCTGGCGACGGTTCCTCGTCAGCCCACAGCGGATTGAAGTCGCCACCACCCGTGAGCAACAGCGCATCAATCGTTTCGAGCGTATCGAGCAGCACATTGCGGTCAGCCACTGGCGGAATGAGTACGGGCGTACCTCCTGCTGCTATAATCTGATGATAGTAGCGGTAGCGTACCGTCGCGTCCACCCCCTCGTAGTTGGTTGTGATACCTATGATAGGCCGCCTGCTTGTCTGTGGCTTATTGTCGTAGAAGTAGGCGAGTTGAGTATTTAGGTTGAATGATTTCATGCTTGGTTGGATGATTTCATGCTTATAAAAATATTCCCACAGAGTTCGCAGAATACATTGTCTGTCGAACGTCCACCCCGTTGTGGGCTATACGCTCTGTGTGTATTATGCAATCTCTGTGGGAGACGTTTCTACTCTTAATTCTGTCGAACAACGAAGTGCTATTCCTCGTTCTTTTCCTCCAGGTGCACCGGTATCTCGCGCTTGATGCTTTGGTCGAGCGAAATGAGTGTTTCTGTAGACACCACGCCCGGAATCATCTGCATCTTGTTATTGAGCAAGTCCATGAGCTGTTCGTTGTCGCAAGCATACACCTTTAGCAACATTGTGTACGGACCGGTTGTGTAGTGGCACTCCACGATTTCCGGAATGTCGAGCAACTGCTTCACTACATCCTTGTACATACTTCCGCGCTCCAGGTTGAGTCCTACGTATGTGCATGTGCTATAGCCAACGCTCTTAGGATTTACTTCAAAGCCGCTGCCTACGATTACGCCACCCTGGATGAGGTGTTGTACACGCTGATGAATTGCAGCACGTGATACACCACACTCTGCTGCTACATCTTTGAATGGAATTCGGGCGTTCTTTGATAGAATACTAAGTATCTTTCTGTCAAGGTTATCAATTTTGTCCATCTTCTATTAATGAAATTTTGTCTATGATTACAATTTGTCAGCAAAATTATATATTTTACTTGAAATAATCAACACATAGACTTTTCTTTTTTAGTTTTTAGTACAAAACGATAGCTGTCGCTTTCATATTTAACCTTTTCCACTCACAACGGTCTACTGTGCAATGATGTGTACATCCCTCTGTGGGAACGGTATCTCGATGTTATGCTCGTTGAGTGTGTTGTATATAGCCTCCTTCACCTGACCGGTCTTACTGAATTTCTCCTCCACGAGCACCCAGTATGTCACGAATAGGTTCACCGAGTTGTCTCCGAACTCGTCGAACACCACGCTCACGGGTCGTGTTGTGTCGATTATGTCTCTTCCGTCGGGAGCCTTCTCTTCGAGGTTGTTCACCGCTTTGATGAGCATCTGTCGCACCTCTTCCACGTTCGAGCCGTATGCCACACCCACCGGCACCTTCACCCATTCGTACGAGTGGTTGCGTGTGATGTTCTTAAAGTTCTTGCTGAAGAGCGAGCTGTTGAGGAATGCTATCACGCATCCGTCGCCCGTAATGATCTGCGTACTCTGATATGTGATGCTATCCACCTTTCCGCGTATGCCGTCGCACTCGATGTAGTCGCCCACACGCACACGTCCTGTCATCAGCGATATGCCGTAGAAGAAGTTCTCGAGCAGGTCCTTCATGGCGAAGCCCACACCTGTTGCCAAGCCAGCCGAGATAACGGAGATTGCGGTCGATGGTATCTTCAGCATCTTTATCGAGATGATGAAGTACAGACCCCAGCAGCAGATGGCTATTATGTTGTTGGCGAGTGTGAAGTTCGGCTTGCCGTTCACCACCACCTTCGACTTATGATACTTGTGGTAGAGCGACTTCACGAGATAGTTGATGTATCTGAACAGGAAGAACTGCGACAGCACCATTACCATCTTGCCTATCGACAGCTGCACCACTCCCGTCACGTTCAGGAAGTTGAACATGAATATATTCCACACCGTAGCGGTCAGGTCGAACACATCTGCCGCCCACCAGATAGACAGCAGCAGAGAGAACACGCTGAGCATTGGCACCAGTGCCATGTACACGAAGTCGTAGAACCACGTCACATTGATATGCTTGTTGTGACTCACGGTTATGATGCTGAGCATCGAGCCTTTCTTCGCCTTCTCCGCGTCAGCCTCCGAGTGTATCTTGTGCGCCAGGTAGCGTTTCTCATACTGTGCCAGCATGTCGTAGACGCATGTTATGGTCTGTATGCAGCTCAGCTGGAACATCCACCAGATGAGCACCTGCACTGCGAGCAGCACGTAGCCATACAGTGCCGAAGCCGTAGAGAACACCATTATCGCCAGCGATATCCACGTATAGAATATGTCCGAGCGCGGGATATTGGCGTTATGACGCTTCACCACACGCCACTGCCACACGGTGAACACGAGCAGTATAGGTGGGAATATCAGCATCACGAGGTTGTTCGGAATGAATATGATGCGGAATGTGATGACGATGAACGACATCAGCATTATCGGGGCATAGATTCTAAAACCGCTCTTTATCTGTTCGCCTGGTAGGCGCACTAACAGCGAGAAGAAGATAGCGCATAGCAGCCAGGCGTACTCGATGAGCAGCTTCGATGCCATGAGGAAGAAGTTGTGGTACATGAACGTGCGTGCCACCATCACCGACACGGCGAAGATGAGCATAGCCACAAACAGTATGAGGCACACCTTTTTCTTCATAAACGCCTCTGTACGGTAACGCTTTGGTACGAGCCAACGCACCAGCACGTTGCTCAGCATACCGGCTATGAGCATATACAACAGCACGAAGACGCTCAGACCGCCCACAATCGGACCGCGCCATTGCGAGTAAACCTTGCGTTCGCCGCCGTTGGCAATCTTCACTTTCTCCTCGTCGTACTTCTCGTTCACGTCAGCCTTAGCCGAGCGATACTGCATCGGCATGTTCTTCACTATCTCCAGATAGCTCTGGTCGCCATTTACGAATATCGTGTGCTGAATGTCGTTATAGCGCAGTATGGCGTAGTCGTTCATCTTCTTCAGCTTCGCCGACATGCGCTGATAGTGCTGTTCGTCCTTCTCCACGTTGTTGCGCATGTTCTGCAGATTGCGTGCCAAGGCGGTGGCATAGTCCAGACACGCCTTTCGGTCGTGCAGCCCCTGCCCGTCGAGCATGAACGGCAGCTTGCGTTGCTTGCCGTTCTTGTCAATTATATATTTCGGTGGTTGTTGTCCCTGCTTTGCCTGCCCCATACGCTTCATCGATGGTGGAATCATGCTCAGCGTCTCTATGAGGTACTTGTATCGCGTCAACTCCGCATCCATACGATTCATAATATTGTTGTATGGCATACTGCGTTTGTTAAATTCGCGATACATCTCCGTCGCCTCATGGCAGGCGTAGGTCATATCGAACGTGAAGTCTTGCTTCTGCGAATAGAGCATCAGTGCCACCTGATCGCTACGCTGCATCAGTGCCACCATCTGTTTATGCTGCTGCTCGGTGTACATCTTATAGCGTGCCATATTATTGCGCTGCTCGTAGAACGCTGTTTCCAGCTCTGCGCGCAGCACCGACAACGTCGAATTTAGGTTTTTCTCTTTCAGCACCGCACCGGCACTGATCGTCACGCACAACATAATCAAAAGACATGCCAGGCGCTTAAAGAATCTCATGCTCATAATCTCTCTTTTATCTGTAATTGCTTTTTAATATGTTTATGCGTGCAAAAATACGTCTTTTTTCCGAATATTCAAAACTCAGAATTCAAAACTCGCTTATACCATAGCTTGCACGCCTAATGTGCTAAGCACTGCTGTAGCTACAGCTACTATCAGTTTCAGTATTGTTCTCCAAGTGTCTTTGTTCATCTTTTTCATGGTATTTTGTATGTGGTATTATTATAGGTTGTTTTTGTGTTTTATAGTAGTGGGCGTGGCATTGTCACCACGCCCACTCTCTTGTTCTATTCTTTAGTCACATCAGCACGCTTAATGCTCTTATACTGTTCGAGCTCCGCAAACTTGATGCCTGCAAGCATCGGCTTCACGTTCTTACCCAGCACTGGGTCCTTGTAGGTTTCTGGATAGAAACGCACACGTGCGCCAACGATGCTGTTCTTTATACTAAAGGTATTCAGATCCGCACAGCCTCGCGATCTCAAGCTCACGCGGAACGTGCCCAAGCCCATAATCTTCACCGGCTTCGAGTTGAGCAACTCGTTCTTCATCACCTCGCCCAACTCTGTGAGCACTGCCAGGATGTCCGAGTACTTCACCGTACAGTTTGCCTGCATAATCTCTGCCAGCTTCTTCAAGTCGACTGTCTCGCGATAAGCGGTGCGTGCATAGTAAAGACCCTTTGTTGCGTTTTTTGCTGTGCTCTGATAGATTTTGTAATTTACTGCCATAATGTGTTTTCCTTTCTTTTTTTAGATTTGGTTAATGTTTACTTTTGTGTTGTGTTCCGGATCACGTTTGCAAAGGTACAACCTTGCGCAAGCGATGTCAAGTATTTCGCTATATTTTTTTATTTTCTCAATATTATTCTTTAACTTTGCACTCGCAACGGTTCGCAACGCTCCCACTTGAAACACCCTACCGGGGAGCTGTGCGATTAAAAGGGAATGGGGTGAGAGTCCCCGACTGTCCCGCAGCTGTGAGCCGCCCTTATCTACGGGTGCGAACGAGAGAACCACTGAAGCCATGCATCTCCGTGCTGAATGCGTGGGTATGGCAGGGATGCCATATCCTCCTATAAAGCTCTTTGCAGGATGCGTGGGTATGGCAGGATGCCATACCCTCCTATGCTTTGGGAAGGTGTTCGCGTCTGGGCGGCGAGTCAGAAGACCTGCCGAAACTCATTTGCCGATGGAGTCATCGCTGTGCGCCTCGCGGATTGGGCGCGTATGACCGCAACACTTACATTATATAAATAATATGAAGCACTTTACACTTTTTGTTTCCGCCCTCATCGGCGGAATGTTTCTAACTACATCTGTTTCTGCACAGCAGAAGGAGTACACCGACGGCGTGTTCATGCTCAACGAGGGATGGTTCGGCAATGAGAAGGCTACGATCAACTATCTCGACAAGGCTGGCAAATGGGAGTATCGCGTGGCTCTCGCTAAGAACAGCGAGACCTACGAGCTCGGCACAACGGGCTGCTACGCCACCATCGACGACGGCAAGATGTACATCGTGTCGAAGAAGAAGAGCGTTGCCGACAAGGAGGCTAACGACCCTACGCTCACCGTATGCGACGCCAAGACTATGGAGGTGATCGCTCAGATCAACACTATCCTCAACGCCGACGGCACGGCTGCTGCCGACGGTAGAGCGTTCCTCCCCGTCAAGGAGCTTGGCAAGGGCTTCCTCAGCACTACCGAGGGTGTCTTCACGTTCAATCTCAACGACAACACCGTGGGCTCGCTCATCGCCGGCACCGACGGCTTGGCTAACAACCAGACGGGCAACATGGTGTACGCCGACGGCAAGGTATATGCCGTTGACCAGCATCGTGGTCTCTTGGTCATCGACGCTGCCGAGGGCAAACTGCTCAAGACCGTGAACAACGAGGGCGAGGGCTCGTACAACTCTATTGTGCAGGCTAAGGACGGCTCTATCTGGCTCACCTGCAGCAACTTGACAAAGGCTGTTGCGCACATCGTGAAGTTCAACCCGTCTGACTACTCTACCGAGACTGTCAACCTGCCCGAGGGCGTTTATCCTCCTACCAACAGCTGGGGCGCATGGAACCCCGACTGCTTCACGGCTTCCACCACCGAGAACGCTCTGTTCTGGAACGGTGCTACGGGCGACTGGTCGAACGGTCAGCACATCTACAAGTTCGATATCGACTCGCGTCAGACATCGCTCCTGCTCGACTTCACCGCTGCCGAGGAGATGCCTTACGTCTATGGTGCGGCTTGCCGCATGAATCCTTATTCGGGCGACCTCTATCTGAGCGTAACAAAGGGTTCGGCATGGGGCGACGAGTCGGAGCTGCGCGTCTACGACGCTACAACGGGCACAATGAAGAAGGCATACCCGATGGAGAAGCACTACTGGTACCCGGAGATGCCGGTGTTCGCCATGAAGAGCACCACTGCCATCTCGTCGGTTGAGGACAACGCTGATGTGCACGAGGTGGCTCGCTACTCTGTCGACGGCAAGCTGCTGCAGGGTGCACAGAAGGGTCTGAACATCGTGCGCTACAGCGACGGAACTATTAAGAAGGTCGTTGTTAAGTAAACATGCGCATACATTATATAATACTACTCTTTTTTATCGCTATATCGACGCACGCCCAAACCTCACGTCTCGACTCCGTACACACGATTCGGGACGTGGCGGTTGTGGGCGTGCGTCCGCATTATCTCACCCCCTCGCAAACGCTCGCCGGGGCTGCGCTGCAGAATCTCTCCACCACGTCGGTCGCCGACGCGCTGAAGTACTTCTCGGGCGTGCAGATTAAGGACTACGGCGGTCTGGGCGGACTGAAGACCGTGAACGTGCGGTCGCTCGGCTCGCAGCACGTGGGCATCTACCTCGACGGCATACGCATCACCAACGCGCAGAACGGACAGATCGACCTCGGGCGCTACTCGCTCTCGAACATGGAGTCGGTGGCTCTCTACAACGCCAACCGCAACGAGCGACTGCAGTCGGCATCGGAGTATGCCTCGGCGGCTACGGTCTATCTGCAGACACGCCGACCCGACTCCACCGCGCTCACCGTGGAATACGGCACGGGCTCGTTCGGTCTGCAGAAGCTGAAGACGTACTTCTCTTTCAGGAACATTCTCTTCGTCGATGCCGAATACCAGCGCACGGACGGCGGCTATCCGTTCCGCTTCCAGTCGGCATCGGAGGACACCGTGGGCAAGCGGCGCAACTCTGACATCTGCTTCTACCGTCTTGAGGCGGCTGGCTTCTACAAGGGCTTCACGGCGCACGCCTACTTCTACAGCTCGGAGCGCGGACTGCCCGGACCGGTGGTGCGCCGACTCTCCGACCAGTGGGACTCTACCGACCGCCAGTGGGACCGCAACTTCTTCCTGCAGTCGTCCTACCGCCACGCATGGGGCAACTTCGCGCTGAAGACCAACCTGAAGTACGCCTACGACTGGTTGCGCTATCTGCAAGACCCCTCTACCAACGCCGCCGCCATGCACTGCGATAACCACTATCGTCAGCAGGATCTGTACGCCTCGGTGGCTGCGGCGTGGAACACGAGCTGGCTGTCGCTCACGGCGAGCACCGACCTGCGCTGGAGCGACCTTACTACCAACGTCTACCGCTCGGCGTATGTCTACCGCCTCGACTCGAAGTCGCTGCTCTCTGCCATCGCTTCCTACCGCGGTTTCGAGGGCAACATCGCACTGCTCTACACGCACATCGGCGACCACTCTACACGCACCGCACAGAGCGCATCCGCGCTCTCGCGCCTCACGCCGATGTTCCTCGCCTCGTGGCACCGCCGCGCCTTCACCGTGCGTGCCTTCCACAAGCGCATTTTCCGCGCACCTACACTGAACGACCTCTACTACACGCTCGTGGGCAACGCACAGCTGCGCCCCGAGTACACCTCGCAGTTCGACCTCGGTGTCGACTATAAGGACCGCCACCTGCACCTCGCCCTCGACGCCTACTACAACCGCATCGAGGACAAGATTGTGGCTATACCGATGAAAAGCCAGTTCCGCTGGTCGATGGTCAACTTCGGACTCGTGAAGTCGTTGGGACTCTCCGCCACTGCCGGCTACGACCGCACGTGGGGCAAGTTCTCAGCCTCAGCCTCAGCCAACTACACCTGCCAGCGCGATCGCGACTACTCCGCACCCCACGACCCGGAGTATCGCAACACCATACCCTACTCGCCGCTGCACAGTGCCTCACTCATCGTCGACCTCGGCTACGACGGCTGGAGCCTCTGCACCTCGTGGCTATACACGGGCGACCGCTTCGCGCTCATCTCCAACAACCGCGACGACCTACTGGGCGCGTGGCAGACCGTAGACCTGAAGCTGAACAAGCGTTTCCGCATACGCCGCCACTACGTGCAAGCCACCGTGGAGTGCAACAACCTCTGCGACTCGCGCCACGAGGTGGTGAAACGCTACCCCATGCCCGGACGCAACTGGAAAGCCACGCTGCAGTGGCAGCTCTGAAGCCCGTGCGTATGGGGCAATATCCATAGGAAATAGTCCTGTGATTAAACGAACACGAATGTGATGCCTCCTTATGGCTTTAGTAAATTGATTGGAGCAACAAACACGCCATCCTCGCGCCTATACGCTCCACCTACGGCTGTCAGCACCAAGAGGAACGATGGTGCATTCTCATCGCTTTTCTCCTCAATTTTGCTTTTCAGTTGTTTTAAGGTGCTGGCTCCAGCCTCAATATTGTCATCACCTCCGAGTTTTATTTCCACTGCACCCCATCTGCCATCGTCAAGATGCAGCACGGCATCACATTCAAGACCTGCATTGTCTCTGTAATGCAACACTTCACCGCCTAAAGACTCGGTGTATATCCGCAAATCGCGGACAGCCATATCCTCAAAGAACAGACCGAAGCTTTCAAGGTCGCCCATCAAGTCCTTTGGAGAAACACCCAGTGCACGGCACGCAATGGAGGTGTCAACGAAGTGTCTGGTTGGTGTTGAGCGGATGGATGTCTTTGAGCGAATGTTTGGATTCCATGCTCTCATATCCTCTAATATGTATAAGTCGTTGAGAGCTTCCATATAATCGGCAAAAGTCTTTGCGTCCATTGTTCGCTCATTGCTCTGACGCACATCTGCAATAATAGTGGATGCCGCAGCTTCTGTAGAAATATGACGGGCATAGCTTCTGACTATCATCCTCAACACCTCGGGCTTTTTGTTACGGAAACGCTCATTTTCGCAATCCTCAAAAACGAACAGTCCGTTCCAGTAGTTCTTCGTAACCTCCAGGGCAATGTCACGTGGTGCTCGCACAGATATTGGCCAGCCGCCACGGCACAGGAGATAAGCCACATCTTCCAGAGAAAAATCTTGATTCATGTCCCATGGAAACTCATCTTCCTTGCCGTCAAACAGTGCCGACAAAGACACCGAGCCTTTGGACTCCTGCGACTCCCAAAGACTCATTGGTCGCATTTTTATGGATGCGATTCTTCCTACACCGCTATGATGAACGGTAGTCTTGTCGGCTGGTGTGGAACTACCTGTCAGGATGTATTTGCCAAACTCATAGTTGAAATCCAAATCATCCTTGACTTGATTCCACACATCGGGAGCTTTCTGCCACTCGTCGATAAGTCGTGGCTTCTCTCCATTTAGCACTGCCTTAGGATTCATTCTCGCCATGCTGATAGCCTGCTGTGTGTTGAGTTTCACGAAACTCTTTTGATACAGCATACACGTCGTGGTCTTTCCACAGAACTTTGGACCAGCCACAACCACCGCACCAGAAGTGCGCATTTTCAGCTCTATTTCTTGTTCAATTAATCGTTTATAATACATAAGCAAATACTATTTTGGTTGCAAAGATACCAAACTCCTAAGATTTTCAATATAAAATTCCCAAGATTTTCAGTTGTACATTCCAAGAAAATTCAATTTCAAGTAGATTTTGACGTTAAAAGATAATCATCCGCTTGGCTCTGAATGATATTTTTTATATATTTGCAACCAAACGAATACATACTCAACCTCACGAAAAAAATATATATACATTATGGAGAAACGACATCTTGAAAAGCTGATACGTTTGCCACTTGACGAACTGAAACTTGCCTTTGCCGCATCTTGTGTGGAGGGAATAGCAAGAAAGACGGGCAAACACTATAGCGAAGTATATGAAAGAATGAGTAAGGTGGGGGCTATTGAGAACTATATACTCAAGAACTACGACACACTACACACCGAAAGCAACGAGTATGTGCTGGAGGACGTTGAGGAGTATATACAGAATAGAGAAAGGAGTGCAACATGCTAACCGTTTATCATGGAGCTACAGAAGTAATAAGCTCACCTATATGTGCATTTGGACGTCCGAGGTTAGACTTCGGTCGGGGCTTCTATGTCACCGATATAAAAGAGCAGGCAGTGCGTTGGGCGCAGACTATGGCAGACAAGCGCAACGCCCAACCGCTACTGAACATATACAGCCTTGACCGTGACGCTTTTTTGGCAGAGTGTAGGCACAAGATATTCACATCGTATGATTCTGAATGGCTCGAATTTATCGTGGCAAACCGACGTGGCGAAAACCTTGCAGCAGCATACGACTATATTGAGGGTGGCATAGCTAACGACCGTGTCATCGATACCGTCAACCTCTACATACAGGGACTTGTCGACTCTGCTACTGCCCTGCAACAACTGGCTTTCTATAAGCCAAACAACCAAATTTGTCTTTTAAACCAGACACTTACTGACAAATACTTGCACTTCTATGACTCAGAAAGAATTTGAAGAAAGAATTAAGTCGCCGGCTATCCAAACCATGATATTAAGTCATCAGATTGGCGGTGTGGCTTACGAGCTATCCAAACGTCTGAACGTATCGCCAGCCCGTGCGCTCGACCTCTTCTATCGCAGTCAGACCTGCGCCGACCTCCACAACCGAAACACCGGATTGTATCTCTACGGCAATCTGTATATCGCTGACGAGTTTATGCTCGAATGTCAGGCAAAGCAGTAAGACCCACACACCCTCGCACTATCTATAGGAGGGGGGCGTGTCAAAACTATATTATTTAGAAAATAGAATAGTAAACGGTTCAAATCGT
>ENA-ORUB01000032-ORUB01000032.1-human-gut-metagenome-genome-assembly--contig:-NODE-32-length-169392-cov-13.159091_pt1 | contig 169392 bp, 123 predicted proteins | sample MGYA00241918_ERZ509200 | MGnify/ENA primary metagenome ERZ509200 (study PRJEB26280, sample SAMEA2338853) | human gut metagenome | biome: human gut; feature: human-associated habitat; material... | reverse complement strand
GAAAAACTCATAAATAGTTCATTTTTAGCTATTCGGCTGATTTTAGCGTAATTTTTAGAGAAAACCGAATTGTACGCTATAAACTATAAAACACTCATCGCCCAGGCACTCGGCTTTGAGCCTACCGCCGACCAGCGGCACGCCATCGACACCTTTGCCGAGTTTCTCGCCGATCGTGACGACCATGCTACGATGCTGCTACGCGGTTCGGCAGGTACGGGTAAGACGACACTCTCTGGCGCCATAGTGCGCACGATGCTCGCGTTGAAGCAGCGCGTTGTTCTGCTTGCGCCGACGGGTCGTGCCGCGAAAGTGTTCGCTTTGAACTCAGGCGTGCCGGCTTCCACCATCCATCGCCGCATCTACCGCCAGCAGTCGCTCGGCGGATCGTTCTCGCTTGCTCCTAACATGATGACCGACACGCTGTTTCTCGTCGACGAGTCGTCGATGATAGCCAACGAAGGCTTGCGCGAGTCGGTGTTCGGCACGGGCTGTCTGCTCGACGACCTCGTGCAGTTCGTCTATTCGGGTCGCAACTGCCGACTGGTGCTCATCGGCGACAAGGCTCAGCTGCCGCCGGTAGGCGAGGAGGAGTCGCCGGCTCTCTCCTCAGCGTTCATCTCCGGCTACGGACTCACCGTCTACGAAAGTGACCTGCGCGAGGTGCTGCGCCAGAGCCAGCAGTCGGGCATACTCTATAACGCCACGGTGATACGCCAGATGATTACGCACGACGAGGCGACAGCCCTGCCCAAGATTCGCTTCAGCGGCTTCCCCGACATCGTATGCGTGCCCGGCGACGAACTCATTGAGTCGCTCGCCACGAGCTATTCGCAGGTGGGCATGGATGAGACGATGGTTGTTACGCGCTCCAACAAGCGCGCCAATATATACAATCAGGGCATACGCAACCAGGTGCTTTGGCGCGAGGAGGAACTCACGTCGGGCGACTGGCTCATGGTGGTGAAGAACAGCTACTACTGGACCGAGCAGAAGAAGGCGGAAGACACGTCGGCACCGGCGTTCATAGCCAACGGCGACCGTGCCGTGATACAGCGCGTGCGCAACCGCCGCGACCTCTACGGTTTCCACTTCGTCGACCTCTGGCTGCAGTTCCCCGACTACGACAACTACGAGTTGCAGGTGACGGCGCTCACCGACACGCTCGCCACCGAGGCGCCAGCACTCACACGCGAACAGAGTCAGCAACTCTTTGACGAGGTGATGGCAGACTACGCCGATGTGCGCACCAAGCCCGAACGCTACAAGCGTCTGAAAGCCGATCCCTACTACAATGCGTTGCAGATAAAGTACGCCTATGCCGTCACGTGCCATAAGGCGCAGGGCGGACAGTGGGCGCACGTCTACGTAGACCAAGGCTATATGACCGACGAAATGCTCACGCCCGACTATATCCACTGGCTCTACACCGCCTTTACGCGCGCTACGGAGAAACTCTTCCTCGTCAATTGGCCTAAGACGCAGACGGAAGAGTAGCGGTTGTAGCCATTCTTTTTTTAGATACCTCGAAAAAACACAACTTTTTCTGTAGCAAACTCCACCTTTTGTGCGTCTAAAGAGCAGAAAAAGTAATAAACAACAAGTATATGAACACAACAGAGCAACAATTCTCGCAGCTTGTGAGAGACAACCGTAGCACGATATACGCCGTGTGCTACATGTTCTCCAACGATGCCGACGAGGTGGCAGACCTCTTTCAGGAGGTGCTTGTCAAGTTGTGGAACGGCTATGAGTCGTTCCACGGCAAGAGCGACGTCAAGACATGGATATACCGTGTCACCCTCAACACCTGCATCACCATCGACCGCAAGAAGCGAAGCCGCCGGAAAGCATTGCTGTCAATGGATGTCGACTATTTCAACAGTGAGGAGAAGTCAACCGCTCAAGTGCGTATGCTGCACGAGCGCATAGCCCGACTGCAGCCGCTCGACAGAGCCATCGTTCTGCTCTGGCTCGAGCAGATAAGCTACGACGAGATAGGCGACATCGTGGGCCTGAGCGCAAAGAACGTCTCTGTGCGTCTGGCGCGAATAAGAGTGCAACTGAAGAGTATGTCAAACGAATAAAAAGAAGACCATTATGGAAAACAATAATCAAAACACCGAACTCGAGCTTATGCGCTCGCAGATGGAAGACTTCAAGGCGCAGCTCGACAAGCAAAAGATAGTGAACGAGAAGATGATTATAGGCTCGATGAAGAAGAGCATGTCGTGGATAAAGCGCTTCGTCTACTTCGAGTGCAGCCTCGTGCCGATCATTGCCGTGTCGTGGCTCGCTATCAAGGAGTTCGCCCACCTCTCGTGGCTCAACTACGCCTTCCTCATGACTGTGGTTATAGTAAGCGTCATAGCCGACTATCGCATCAACGTTTCGGCTATCAGCGATGCCGACTATAGTCGCAACAACCTTCTCACCACCATCAAGAAGCTCACACGCATGAAGCGTCTGCGCTCTATAGACATGATGATTGAGGTGCCGACATTAGTTCTCTGGCTCTTGTGGAGCGGCATAGAGGCATGGATATATATGCCAGCCGACGCGCCCGACTGTGCGCGAGCCGCTGTATACGGCGGCATTGTAGGCGGTGTCATCGGTGGTGTCTGCGGTTTGATCTTCGCCTTCCGCATCTTCTTCAAGATGCAGCGCACGAACGACGAAGTGATAAGTCAGATTAACGAACTTAACGCATAAATTTCTCTCTCTTTCCTGCCCAGTACGTTGTGAAGTGTACTGGGCTTTTTGTTTGTTAAGCCTTCTTGAATAGCCGCGCCACGAAGTTGGACCCTTCGAGCACCACCATGAAATTCCAGAAATAGAACATCTGCTCATCGTAGACATAGCTGAGCGCTGCGCCGAGGAGGCAGAAGACGAAGCAGGCGGGCGAATGTTTTTTAATTGCATCCATGCAGTCGTCCGTAGACACCTTGCGTCTGAAGATGCACACGATGCCCACAACGAGCACTACGCCTAACACCACAGCCAAGCCGCACAAGGCGTACCAGTAAGCGTCCCACTTGCCCAACAGCGGCTCCAGCGCAAAGAACAAAAGAAAAAGCGCGTAGCCCGCGTTTGCCAATGATACCTTGTTTTTCATATACTTATTACGGTTTGTTTAATTCTGCAAATTTAAGTAAAAGAGTTGCTACCTGCAAGCGCTGCGCCACATTTTTATCCGTGTCACCTTTGACGAATGGAATTTTATTCATACATTTGCAACAAACATATAGATAATAAACCTCAAAGAATATGAATATACTCAAGACTATGCTTATGGCTCTGGCGTTCATCGCAGCTCCCGCAGCCATCCGTGCGCAGGCGCCGACAGAAGTTCCTGCGGCTAAGGCTACAGACCTCGACCAGAAGTACGCCACCGACCTGCTGAAGGCAGGCACCGATGCGCCCGACATCACGCTGAACACCATCGACGGCAAACCTTTCGCGCTGAAAGACCTGCGCGGACGCTACGTAGTGCTCGACTTCTGGGCATCGTGGTGCCCCGACTGCCGCAAGGACTCGCCGTTCATCATGCAGCTCTACAAGAAGTTCGGTGCCAAGGGCGTGGCTTTCGTAGGCGTGTCGTTCGACAAGAACCTGGAGTCGTGGAAGAATGGCGTGGCTAAGCTCGGCATCGAATACACGCAGGTGAGCGACTTGAAGCCGATGCGCGAGTCACCCGTGGCTGAAGCTTACCACGTGAAGTGGATACCTACCGTCTACGTCATCGACCCACAGGGCAAGGTGGTGCTTGCCACTGTCGTGTCTGACAAGGTGAGCGCATATCTCCACTCCGTTTACCCCGACTGCGCCGAGTAGGATGACGCTTACAACAGATATATTGCACACATGGTTCAGGCAGTTCAACGCCGATTATTTCGGCGATGAGCTGCCTGTGCCTCGTATTGCGCTGTCGAAGGCTCGCACCCGTTTGGGCACCATGTCGTGCCGCCGTGTGCGCAAGCTGCTGCGCTGGACGTACACCGACTTCACCATACGCATCAGCACCTACTACGAGTGCTCGGAGCGCGAGTTTCAGGAGACGCTGCTGCATGAGATGATACATCTTTATATAGCGTATCACAACATCACCGATACATCGTCGCACGGCAAAGAGTTCCGTCAGATCATGCAGCGGCTGAACAGCGAGCACGGCTGGCACATCACCGTCTCGACATCGATGCACAAGCATAAGCTCACACCGTCCCACCCCGATAAGTCGCCTGCTTCTTTTCTTGTTCTTGCCCTTGTGCTTGACGATGGTACCCGGATGCTCTCGGTTGTCAATGTGCGTTCGGCACTGAAGGTAGATGCGTTGGCACGCCGCACACATCGCATCGCCGACCATCGCTGGTATATGTCGCAAGACCCTTACTTCCGCGACTTCACCTGCGTGCGTTCTTTGCGTGCACGCCGTGTTACTATAGACGTATATAACGAAAAAACGGCTGCCATGCAGCCGTTAGCGTTGAAGGAACCGTAACCCTCCGCGCAAGATATTGTTAGAGATACGCCGTTGCGTATCGCTTATGGTGTTGTTGTAGCCTTTGCGTAGCAGACTGTGTCCCATACCTCTCCATTCAGATTGCAGACCGAACATGTCGAGCATGGTAGGGTAGAGGTCAATCTGGTTTATACTTCCCACGTAGAACATTTCGGCAGCGATGTGCGTGTTGGCTATTATCAGTGGCAGGCTCATCGACCAGTCGTCCATGCCCAGGCTGCCCTCCTTCGGTTCGTGGTCGGAGCAGACTATGAGCACGGTGTTGTCATACTGCCTACTGCGTTTTAGATGGGCTATGTAGCGTTCTATCTGCAAGTCGGTGTAGAAACACTTGTCGAGATAGTGGCAGAATTCAGCAGAGAAGCGACTCGGGTAGTTGAACGGTGACCTCACGGGTGTCTCGGCGAGGAAGTCGGTGTCGTAGCTGCCGTGCATGCTGAGCGTTAGTATTATGTTCATGTATGGTTCTTGCAGTTTTACGTTCTGCAGTCGGTTGAATATCTCCTCGTCTTGACACCAGTAACCGTTCTCGTAGTTGCCCAGTTCTATCGTATGGTCTATGCCGTAGCTGAGGTTAGCCTCGTTCTGATGCCAGAAGAAGCGGTTCGTAGGTATAGTGATATACGTGTGATAGCCCTTCTGTTCGTGCAGCAGTCGGGGCAGAGCCGCCACGCGGTTCTTTATGATGCGCTGCACCGACATCTCCGATTGGAGTGGCAGCAGTCCCGTGAAGTAGGAAATCTGCGCATCGCTCGACTCTCCGCCTCCGCGGTTAGATGTGACGTTGAGATTGTGGTAGTTTCTCGGATCTCTCATCAGCTCGTTGAGGCAGGGGGTCACCTCCTTGCCATCAATCTTCATCTGCGACGCCACCGACAGATACGACTCTACCATGATGAACACCACGTTCGGTTTACCCTTTACGCGTAGCGACTCGGGCAGCGGCTTAGCGTCTGCCGCTTTCTGCTTTATGAAAGCGCCTATCTCGCGCACTTCCGCGTCGCTCAGTTCTACGTTCTTCGATGCACTTGCTATGTTGCCGTACACCTGCCCGAGGAGTATACCGTTGCGCATGATGGCATATTCCTGGTTGAACATGAATTCCAGTTTCGTGTCCTCCCTGAAATCTATACTGTCTATCCATGCTTTCACGTCGTCAGCCGTGCGCCAGTGAACGGCAAGTTTCAGCGTGTAGAGCACGCTGGGCAGAACTATAAGTGTCAGCACCCAAAGCAAGTCGCGGCGCGTGCGCTTCGGTTCGATACGTCTAACGCCCCAACCGAACAGCAGTGTCGTAACCACGAGCAGCAGGTCGGTCCAGCAGAATGCGTGTGGCACGTATTGCATCCACCAAGAACCTCTGAAGTTGGCAGCCTCGTCGAGCACATCGGGTGTTATGTAGCGGTTGAAGAAGCGCGAGTAGACCATGTTTGCCACCACGAATACCATCAGTGTAGAGTAAGTGAGCACGAATGCCGACTTGCGCCTGCCCGCCGTGCACAGTAAGAATAACAGCAGTGTAGCCGCCACGTCTATCCATGCGCTCAGAAATGGTCGGGTGCCGCACCACTCGGACGAAATCTTAGAGAAGTAGACCTCGTAGTGCATGTAGCCCACGTTGATATACATAAGAAGGCACAAGAAGAGCATCAGAAGATGCTCTCTTGTGCCTTTTCTATTCAGGATTTCTGCTATATTTTTCAATATTTTGTTGGGTTGTTGCTTGAATAATGTCATTGGGCGGCGTTCGCAATCCGATCGGACGGCGGACGGAATCTGATCGGATGGCGGACGGAATCTGATCGGACGGCGAACGCGAGCGGTGGGATTACTTTGCAGGAACCTCTGCAAGAGTTTTCTTCACAAGCTCCCAGAATGGTGCGATTGTCTTGATGAGGCAACGCTCCGATGTGGTGTGAGGCGAGCGCATGGTCGGACCGAACGACACAACGTCGAGATGCGGATATTTGCCGAGGATGACAGAGCACTCCAGACCGGCGTGGTCTACCTGCTCAATAGCCTCCTCACCGAAGAGCTCGCGGTAGTGCTGCTCCATGAGGTGCAGAATCTCGCTGTCTGTGTTAGGATCCCAGCCGCCGTAGCTGCCGCTCATCTCTACCTTCATGCCTGCCATCGAGAATGTAGACTCGAGCGTGGTGGCGATGTACTCCTTCATGCTCTCGTTAGCCGAGCGTGCAAGCAGCTTGAAGTAAGCGTGACCGCCCTCGATGTCGATGATGGCGAGGTTAGAAGAAGTCTCAACCACAGATGGGAATACCGGAATCATGCGCAGCACACCGTTGTGGCAGCCGTAGATAGCATCGAGCAGGTTGTCCTGAATTTCCTCAGGAGTCTCGAAAGCCGGTGTCTCCACGTCCTCGGTGAAGAACTGTATGTTCTCCTCGATTGTGCGGAACTCGTGGTTGAACAGCTTGCACCACTCCTCTACGTTCTCCTTCAGTGCCTCCACGTTCTCCTTCGGCAGTGTGAGCACCACCTCGCACTCGAACGGGATAGCGTTGCGCATTGTGCCGCCGTGCCATGTAGCCAGGCGTGCGCCGTACTCGGCGATTGCCTCGTGCACGAAGCGAGCCATGAGCTTGTTGGCGTTGCCGCGACCCTCGTTGATCTCCAGGCCAGAGTGTCCGCCCTTCAAACCCTTCAGCAGAACCTTAACGGCTGCGTCTTCCTTGTCGGTCTCCACCTCCTTGTAGGCGAGTGTGGCTGTGATATCGATGCCACCAGCCGAACCTATCACGAACTTGCCCCATGTCTCAGAGTCGAGGTTGAGCAGGATGTCGCCCTGCAGCTCGTCGCATGGCAGGTCGTTAGCGCCGAACATGCCAGTCTCCTCGTCGGCAGTGATAAGACCCTCAACCGGTCCGTGAACCAGTGTCTTGTCCTCCATGACAGCCATGATGGCAGCCACGCCGATGCCGTTGTCCGCACCGAGCGTTGTGCCCTTGGCACGTACCCACTCGCCGTCTACGTAAGTCTCGATAGGGTCGGTCTCGAAGTTGTGTGTCGACTCCTTGCTCTTCTGTGGCACCATGTCCATGTGAGCCTGAAGGATAACACCCTTCTTGTTCTCCATACCAGCTGATGCGGGTTTGCGCATTACAATATTTCCGGCAGCATCCTTGAAGCCTTCCACGCCTACGCGTGCTGCGAAGTCGAGCAAGAACTGCTGTACTTTTTCAAGATGACCTGATGGGCGCGGCACCTGTGTCAGTGCGTCGAAGTTGCGCCAGATACACTCGGGGTTAAGGTTTCTGATTTCACTCATAATGTTAAGGTTTTAAGTATGTTTATAGTTGAAGTGGTGAGGTGGTGATGTGGTGACAATTGCATATGTCAACACAACAACATAACAACATCTCAACCTCTTTTATTTGTAAACGACAACGCTGTCCACGCATACACGCCAAGTGCTACGACGAGGAGCGTCTGTACGGAGTGGACGATGAGCACGAAGTTGAGCGCGTCCACGTCGCCAACGCCGTAGAGGATGAGCATCGTCTTCACTGCGAAGTGCCATGGACCTGCACCGTTAGGTGTAGGCACGATGACCGCTATGCTGCCCACGATGAACGTGACGAGAGCACACGCCATACCCAAGTGTGCCGTAGCCTCGAAGCAGAAGAACGTGAGATAGTAGTGGAGGAAGTAGCTCGCCCAGATGCCTACGGTGAACGCCACGAAGAGCCACGGGTGCTTCACGGTGCGTATGGACATAATGCCCTGCCAGATGCCACGTATCATGTCGCGCACCTTATTATATATGGCGAAACGTCGCAGCAGATACCATGCGAGTATGAACACAGCTATCGCACAAACGGCAGTCACGGCGTAGCCGGCGGCAGAGAATTTAGAGAGGATTGACTCGAGGTTGGTGCCCGTCTCGGTAAAGAACGTGTTGAAGACGTGCAGTTGTAGAAAAAAGGTAATGAGGGCGATGAGCATGACGAGAGTAGAGTCGATGGCTCGCTCCATGACCACCGTGCCCAATGCCTTCGGGAACGACACTCCGTCGTAGCGTCGCAGTATGCCGCAGCGTGCGAACTCGCCGATGCGCGGCACTATAAGACTGACGGCATACGAGAGGAATATCGAGTTGATGCTCGTCGATGTGCGTGGATTCTCACCGATAGGTTCGAGGGTGAGGTGCCAGCGCCATCCGCGGAACATCTGCGCCAGTATGCCGAACGGGAACGACAGCAACATCCAAGTCCAGTTCATGCCGTGCATGAGCGTGTGAGCCACGGTCTTGAAGTCGAAATCGCGGTACATCCAGTAAAGGATAAGTCCGCCGAGCATTATCGACAGACTTACCTTTAATGAGTTGTTTATTAGTTTCTTTATTTCCAATGAACCCTTATTTATACATTGATTTTATAAAGTTAGGGGCGTTTAGAATACGAATGTGCGTATGAAATAGTAGCTTATGATACCTGCGATGTAGCCCACGAATGCTATCCATGTGATGCGCTTCATGTACCATCCGAAGGTGATCTTCTCCAAGCCCATTACTACCACGCCAGCAGCCGAACCGATGATGAGCATCGAGCCACCAACGCCAGCACAGTAGGCGAGCAGCTGCCAGAAGATGCCGTCGACAGCCATGTCGCCCGTAGGAGCAACCGGATACATACCCATGCAACCAGCAACGAGCGGAACGTTGTCGACGATGCTCGAAAGCACACCGATGATGCCCGTCACGAGGTAGTGGTTGCCGTCGAAGAAGGTGTTCAGACCGTCGCCTAAAGCGGTGAGCACGCCCACCTCAGAGAGGCAAGATACAGCCATGAGGATGCCGAGGAAGAACAGAATGGTAGACATATCTACGCGCGAGAGCAAGTTGGTTACGCGCTTCTGTGTGCCCTCGTCGTCGTGTCCGCGGTGCAAGTGGCGGTAGAACAACTCAGTGGTTGTCCACAGCACGCCCAATACGAGCAGAATACCAACGAACGGAGGCAAGTGTGTGATACTCTTGAACACCGGCACGAACATCAAACCGCCTACACCAATCCAGAACACTGCCTTACGCTGACGCTCGGTGAAGTCGCCAACAGAAGCGTCAGCGCCCTCCTTTATCTCCGGCATGTGGAGTTCGCCCTTCAGCTGATACTGCAGGATGAACGCCGGAATAATCATTGACACAAGCGACGGTACGAGTATCTCGCTGATTACTCCAACCGCTGTGATTAGCCCCTTGTTCCAAAGCATGATGGTCGTTACGTCGCCGATAGGTGAGAACGCGCCACCCGAGTTGGCTGCTATGATGACGAGCGAGGCGTAGATGAGTCGGTCGTTGCGCTCGGTGACGAGCTTGCGCAAAATCATGATCATGACGATACTCGTTGTGAGGTTGTCGAGTATGGCTGAAAGGATGAATGTCAGAAAGGCGATGCGCCAGAGGAGCGTGCGTTTCGAACTGGTTTTCATCACCTTGCGTACCCAGTTGAATCCACCATTCTGGTCTACAATCTCTACGATAGTCATAGCTCCCATGAGGAAGAACAGCGTTGTAGAGGTGTCGCCCAAGTGCTCCTGAATGATAGAAGTCACAGCTGCTGCCATACCGCTAAGGTCGCCAGTGTACCCGTGTATAGCGGTGAGATACTGCATCGGGTCGAACATATAGAGCGTCCAGCACACAACAAACATCAGCAACGCAATGGCTGCCTTATTCACTTTCAACAGGCTTTCGGTAGCTATACACGCATAGCCGAGCACGAACGCCACAATAATCATAATGGTTAGAGTAGTCATGAGTTTTTTTGATTGTTAGCTTTATTTTGTTGTTAATCTTTTTTCTTTCTTGATTTGATCACCTGGCGCTGTGTGATCACTCCGTCGGCATACTCCTTCGGCGACATGCCACGGTTGTTCTTAAAGCATCGGTTGAAGTAAGGCACGTCGTTGAAGCCCACCATGTAGCAGACATCGGTGATGCTGAGCTTACCATCGCGCAACAGAGAGCACGCGCGGTCGACACGCAGCTTGTTGAGATAGGTGATGTAGGTCTGTCCCGTAGCCTTCTTGAAGAAAGTGCAGAACGACGAGCGGTTCATGCCCACGTGGTTGGCTATCATGTCGATGGTGATAGAACTTGCGTAGTTCTCCATCGAGAACTCCTTCACCTTATTGATACGGTCGGATGTGCGGTCGGTTTCGGCGAAACGACCGATTACTATACCGTCGCTCTCGTGCTTAGAGAGCAGCAAGATGATGCGGAAGATGTATGGCAGCAACTCCGACATCTTCTCTGTACGCATACGAAGCATCATCTCGGTCATCTCTTCAAGCGTTTTGCCGCTGAATGTGATGACAGAAGAAACTGATTTGAGCTGCTCCAGGCGTTCCGTAATCTCGGGGAAAGCACTCGCACAGCGGTCGATAAACTCAGTCTTGAACGACAATGTGGCATATTCTATTCTGCCGCATTCGTCGGTATAATGGTTGTCGTATGTCCAGCAATGGGGGATGTGCGGCGGAATAAAAGCAAGGTCGCCATCGCTAAATTCACTTGTTTCGTCGCCAAGAGTGCGTATTCCTTTGCCATGCACTACATAGGTGAGCTCCCATGTGTCCTGCTTGTGGAGGGGTATAACGTCGCTCGGACTAATGGCGACGCTGTCAAACTTGTATAAATTCATAATGTTTAATAATAGATACCTTGTTGTTGTTATTATATCAGAGTACAAATATACGGCAAATAATCCATACTTTTGCATATTCTTGGTGTTATATTTGCTTATTTAACAATAATAAACAAGCAAATATCATAGTTTAAAATGAATATATTTACATGATGTGGCAACTTGTAATGTTAATTGTTGAATAAATGTTAGCGGTGTAGATTTTTTTTTATATCTTTGTCTGAAGAATACTTAAGTGTAGATAAGTATAGACAAAAAGCTAACTCTATGAAATATTCCGAATACATAAAGCAGATAGAAATCGACTCGTTGTGGAGCGGTAGGCGTCACATCGTGTGGAATCTTGACCGTAAAGTGAATATCCTCAGCGGCATCAATGGTGTCGGCAAGAGTACTATATTAAATAAGGTGATTAGAGGATTGTCGGCAGGTGGCGAGTTTCCGAGCCACATGCTCAAAGGCGTTCGCCTCACCGTTGAGCCAGAAGATGCACGCTGGATACGCTACGATGTCATCCGCTCGTTCGACCGTCCGCTGCTGAACCTCGACGCTGTGGGCAAGTTGAACACCGCACTCACCGACCTCACCACCGAGCTCGACCTGCAAATCTTCTTCCTGCAGCGCAAGTATCTCGACTATCAGGTAAACATAGGCAACCGTATCATCGCCAGCCTGCAGAGCGGCGAGGCTGACGCAGCACTTCAGGCGCAGCAGATTTCTGCACCGAAGACCACGTTCCAGAACCTCATTGACGACCTCTTCTCGCAGACTGGCAAGAAGATTGTGCGCACGGAGAATGAGATACGCTTCTCGCAGATTGGCGAGACGCTAACGCCCTACCAGCTATCGAGTGGCGAGAAGCAGATGCTCGTCATACTGCTCACCGTGCTCGTGGAAGATCAGCAGCCCTACGTGCTGTTCATGGACGAGCCGGAGGTGAGCCTGCACATCGACTGGCAGCAACGTCTCATCGACCTGATTCTCACGCTCAACCCCAACGTGCAGATTATTCTCACCACCCATTCGCCGGCGGTGATAATGAACGGCTGGGCTGATTGCGTGACAGAAGTGTCGGATATAACAGATTGAAAATGGGCAAGCGTCTTACAGATTGCATAACATCGCAATACATAGGAGCGGCAAACCGTCTGAACTCGAAGAAGGCACGCCGTCGCATCGTGGCTTATGTGGAAAGCTACGACGACATATTCTTTTGGCGCTCTGTTCTCACACGCTTTGAGAACGAGGATCGCTATTTTGAGGTGTTGCTACCTTCGCGTCTTGAGCATCTGGAGCGAGGCAAGAAGGCTGCGATAATGAGCATGATAGCTACGGGTGGAGTGGGCAAGAACATGATAGCGTGCGTTGATGCCGACTACGACTATGTGGCGCAGGGCGCTACGTTCTCGTCGAAGACGATACTCGAAAACCCCTACATATTCCACTCCTACGCTTACGCTATAGAGAACATGCAGTGCTACGCCCCGTCGCTACACAACGTGTGCGTAGCCGTCACGCTCAACGATGCGCAGAAGTTCGACTTCGAAGCGTTTCTTGCCGACTTCTCCACAACCATCTTCCCACTCTTCGTGTGGAACGTGTGGTCATACCGCAACGCTGCAGAACGTCGGTTCACCATCTCCGACTTCGTTCGGTCGATAGAGATGGGCAGTCTGTCGCCCGAGAACGCTTCGGCTGCGATAGCGCAGTTGCGTCGCCGTGTGGCTCACAAGGTGAAGACGCTGCAAAGCCAGCACCCAGGTGCTAAGGAGAGCTATCTGAAGGTGAAGGAGTCTTTGCGCGAGCTTGGCATCGTGCCTTCCGAAACTTACCTATATATACAAGGTCATCACCTCTTCGACAAGGTGATTGTGCCACTGATGAAGAAGGTGTGCAACACGCTGGTACGCGAGCGCGAGCGCGACATAAGCAGGCAGAGCGTACACGCTACGCAGCAACGCAACGAACTCTCGTGCTACACGTCGAGCGTTGGCAGCGTGGAGTATAGTCTGCGCCGCAACGTGGGCTATGTGGCATCGGAGCAATACCGTCGCATCGTCAGCGATCTTGAAAAGTTTCTCGACAATACGTCGGATGCTACAACATCACCAACTAATCTCAACACCTCACCATCTCAACACCTCACCCCATCAACACCTCACCATCTCAACACCTCACCATATAATAATATTAACAACAAATACATAAAATGAAGAAAACGACATTAGCTTTAGGCTTATGCCTCGCGCTTGCCACAACCGCAGGCGCACAGAAGCAGGGCGGCATCTCAGCCTCGATGCTTCAGCAGATTGAGAAATCGCAGGGTTCAACCGCTACGAACAAGGCTCTGTTCAACGCCGTGGCTTCCAACCGTATTGACAACCTCGCAAAGAACTTCTCAAACCGCAATACGTTCGACACACACTTTAGCGTAGAAACCACAAAACAGTCTATCCACGACCAGAAGAGTTCGGGACGTTGCTGGATGTTCTCGAGCTTCAACGTGTTCCGTGCCGACTTCGCACGCCACCACGCCGACTCGCTTTTGGTGGAGTTCTCTCACGACTATCTCTTCTTCTACGACCAGTTGGAGAAAGCAAACCTCATGCTGCAGGGTGTCATCGACAACGCCAAGAAACCTATGGACGATGTTCGTGTACAGTTCTTCTTCAAGAACCCGCTTAACGATGGCGGCACATTCTGTGGCGCAGCCGACCTCGCTCCGAAGTACGGACTCGTGCCTAAGTCGGTGCAGCCGGAGACCTTCTCTGCTGAGAACACATCTAAGATTTCGTCGCTCATCTCCTCAAAGCTCCGCGAGTACGGCTTGGAGCTTCGCAAGATGGTGGCTGACGGCAAGAAAGCGCAGGCTATCGACGCACGCAAGACAGAGATGCTCTCAACCGTTTACCGTATGCTTGCCATGGCATTGGGCGAGCCAGTGAAGGAGTTCACATACCAGTTCCGCAACCGTTCTGGCGAGCCTGTGGGCGAACCGCGTCGCTACACTCCGCTTGAGTTCTATAACGAAACAGTAGGTCACAAGCTCGATGGCACATTCATCATGGTTATGAACGACCCGCGCCGTCCGTATCACAAGACATACGAGGTGGAGTACGACCGCCACGTGTACGACGGCACCAACTGGAAGTATCTCAACCTGCCGATGGAGGACATAGCAAAGCTTGCCATCGCTTCGCTTAAGGATGGCAAGAAGATGTACTCGTCTTACGATGTTGGCAAGCAGTTCGACCGCGAGCTTGGCTATCTCGACACAGAGAACTTCGACTACGCTTCGCTCTTCTCTACAACATTCCCGATGAACAAGGCTGACCGCATCGCTACATTCGACAGCGGATCGACCCACGCCATGACTCTCGTAGCCGTAGACCTCGACAAGGACGGCAATCCGTTGAAGTGGAAGGTGGAGAATAGCTGGGGTCCGAACAACGGCGCACAGGGCTGCCTCATAATGTCTAACCGCTGGTTCAACGAGTACATGTTCCGTCTTGTAGTCGACAAGAAGTACGTACCCGAGAACTTGCAGAAGGAGTTTGAGCAGAAGCCGGTTATGGTTATGCCTGAGGACCCGTTGTTCGGTGAGGACGATTAAACAGAACACTTATAATACAACAAAACAACAGAAATAAATACACTATGGAACCATTAAAGTTCAATGCACTCCTTAAGTCAACCATCTGGGGTGGTGAGAAGATTATTCCGTTCAAGCACCTCGACGTGCAGCAGGAAAACGTAGGCGAAAGCTGGGAAATCTCTGGCGTGCCAGGCAACGAGACAGTAGTCGCTAACGGCGAGTACGCAGGCAAGAAGCTCAACGAACTCGTACACGAGCTGAAAGGCAAGCTCGTAGGCGAGGCTAACTATCAGCGTTTCGGCGACGAGTTCCCGTTGCTCATCAAGTTCATCGACGCACGCCAAGACCTCTCTATACAGGTGCATCCTACCGACGAGATTGCAAAGCGTCAAGGCAAGGAGCGCGGCAAGACCGAGATGTGGTATCTGCTCCCGTCAGATGCTGATGCTACACTGCTCTGCGGTCTGAAGCAGCAGATTACTCCCACCCAGTACGCAGAGATGGTGGAGAACGACACCATCTGCGACGCTATCTCACGCTACGACGTTAAGGAAGGCGACTGCTTCTTCCTCCCCGCAGGTCGCATCCACGCTATCGGCACCGGCTGCTTCCTCGCAGAGATACAGCAGACATCCGACGTGACATACCGCATCTACGACTTCAAGCGCAAGGACAAGGACGGCAACTACCGCGAGTTGCACACAAAGCAGGCTGCAGAGTGCATCAACTACAACGTTGAGAGCAACTACCGCACAGAGTACACGCCGGAGAAGAACCAAGGCGTATCGCTCGTGCAGTGTCCTTACTTCAACACAGCCGTTTACGATCTCGACGAGCCGATGACTATCGACTACTCTGAGCTCGACAGCTTCGTTATCCTTATCGGCTTGAAGGGCGAAGGCACCATCACCGACAACGAGGGCAACGTCACAACGCTGCGTGCCGGCGAGAGCATCCTCGTTCCGGCTACAACCGAGACACTGAAGGTTGAGGGCAATGTCAAGTTCCTTGAGACATACGTGTAGTTGTAACAAACATTTAAAATCTTGATGTAAATCAGCATTTTTGCCTCATTCACTTGGGGGTTATAAATTAAATGCGTACCTTTGCATCGTAATATGTTAGAAGAAACCGATTTTCAACTAACTTATAACTGCTTATTTAGTTACAACTACTACTACAAACAAACACAAACGTGCCCCGATGAGATGTCGGGGCACGTTTTATAAACAATAATCAGTACGTGCAGTTGTAATTAACAACAGCACACACATGCCCCCTTATTAAACTTGAAAATTTAATCAACTAAATAATTATCGCTATGAGATTAATCATTGAAAAGGACTACGACCAGCTCTCAAAGTGGGCAGCTGAGCACGTTATTGAGCGTATCAACAAGTTCAACCCGACACCCGATCACAAGTTCGTTCTCGGTTTGCCTACAGGTTCTTCACCAATCGGTATGTACCACGCATTGGCTGAGGCTTGCAAGGAGGGTCGTGTTTCATTCAAGAACGTCCTTACTTTCAATATGGACGAGTATGTAGGTCTGCCTGAGTCGCACCCGGAGAGCTACCACTCATTCATGGCTAAGAACTTCTTCGACCACGTTGACTGCCCGAAGGAGAACATCCACATCCTCAACGGCAACGCAGAGGACCTCGAAGCAGAGTGCGCTCACTACGAGCAGATGATTGAGAAAGCAGGCGGCATCGATCTCTTCATCGGTGGTATCGGTCCTGACGGTCACATCGCATTCAACGAGCCGGGTTCTTCACTCACATCACGCACACGCCAGAAGACTCTGACAACTGACACTATCGTTGCTAACTCTCGTTTCTTCGACAACGACGTTAACAAGGTTCCGACAACAGCACTCACAGTAGGTGTTGGCACAGTGATGTCAGCTCGCGAGGTGATGATCCTCGTAAACGGTCACAACAAGACACGCGCGCTTCAGGCAGCTGTTGAGGGTCCGGTTACACAGATGTGGACTATCTCTGTTCTTCAGCTCCACCAGCACGGCATCATCGTAGCTGACGAGGCTGCTACAGACGAGCTCAAGGTTAGCACATACCGCTACTTCAAGGATATCGAGAAGAACAACCTTTAAAGAGTAAAAAAGGAATTTTAAAAGTAAAAGAGTAAAAGGGTAAAAAAGTAAAAAGAAAACATAGCTACATTCATAGCTTGAAAACCTTTTACTTTTTTACTCTTTTACTCTTTTACTTTTACCTTTCAAATACTTCTATGTTTTGAAACTAAAGAAAGTTCTTTTTACTTTTTTACTTCTTTACTTTTTTACTTTTACAACTATGGCAAATACATTAGAAATAAAGAAACTCTCAGCTACTTCTGTCAGTGCAGCAGACATCTGCCGCGTGCTCGATGAGGCTCACATTGGTTTCGTGGCTGTTGGCAACCACTGCTGGGCTGAGGCTTTCCCTTACCGCCCCACGATGGAGGTACGCATGGCTCACAACGGCAAGCAGCTGCTCATCAACTACCGCGTCACCGAGGAGTGTGTACGCGCAGTTGCTCCACACGACGATGGTAACGTTTGGGAGGACTCATGTTGCGAGCTCTTCCTCTCGCCCGTAGCCGACGGCACCTACTACAATCTCGAGTGCAACGCAGCAGGCACCTTGCTCATTGGCTTTGGTGCTAAGCGCGAGGGACGCGAGCGTGCTCCGCAGGCAGTGCTCGACAAGATCGACCGCTGGTCTTCAATGGGACGCACTCCTTTTGACGACATCGCCGGCGAACGCACATGGCAGCTCTGCCTTGCCGTGCCCGTAGAGGCTTACTATCAGCACTCGCTCCCGTCGTTCGACGGCTTGAAGGTGAAGGGCAATGTGTACAAGTGCGGCGACAAGCTGCCTCATCCTCACTTCCTCTCGTTCTTCCCCATCGACCTTCCGAAACCCGACTTCCATCGCCCCGACTTCTTCGGTAGCGTGGAGTTTGAGTAGAAGTCAGATTGTTTTATAGTATTGTCCGATAAAAATAGAGGTACATCTATTTTTATCGGATTTTTTATTCTATAAAGGTTTCAATTTGTATTTATATAGATTGTTTTTATAAATATTATTTTGAGGATAGGAAAATGCTATGTATCTTTGCAATATACCTAATAAGTTTAAATTTGGATAGATATGTCAAAGGAAGACCATAATACAGTTGGGTACACTATAGCCCTTGTCAGCGAGTTTGCTGCCAAGTTTGGCATTATGCCCAAGCAAGCGTACAACTATCTGAAGCGTTTCAAAGGATTGGATTATTTCTACAATCATTATGGCATATTGCATACTTTTTCGTTCGAAGATTCTGTAGATGCGGTGTCTGAGGTTTGTAGACTTAACGGAGGAAAATTGCAATGAAGTTGTATCACGGTTCTAATATGAGGGTTGAAAGGACCTTCAAAAACTCAAAGCTTTATGACACGATTAAATCCAGAACAGATCAAGATAATGAAGGACGAGTTGACTGTGGAATTGGCTGATTGGCTGATGTCCACGTATGGTTACACTCCGTCCGAGGCTCTTGATGTGCTTTATACCTCCGAGACCTTTGAACGATTGCAGGACACAGCCACAGGTTTTTATTTTCAGAGTGTGGGCTATGTGTCTTCTTTTTTGAAGAATGAAGTAGAAAATGCAACCTTTTCTTAAGCTGAACTTTACTCCCGACGCTTGCCAGCGCGAGGTGATAGAGGCGCAGGGTGGATTTCATCTTGTGCTTGCGTCGCCTGGTTGTGGCAAGACGCAGATACTAACAGAGCGCATACGCCGTGCCCACGATGTTGAGGGGGTGGCGTATGCCGATATGTTGTGCCTCACGTTCACCAACCGTGCAGCGCGCGGAATGCTCGAGCGCATCAATGCGAACATTGCTGACAGTGGTGTCGGCGACGTGTTCGTGGGCAATGTACACCGCTTCTGCTCGAAGTTTCTGTTTGGAAACGGACTTATAGCAGCCGAGTCGAGCGTCATCGATGAGGACGATGCCATCTCTATCCTTGCGCGATACATGGGCGAGGACGAATATTCGGTGCTTGGCGACTTCAAGCGCCGACGCGAATACTCCGTGATATTCCACCTTGAGAGCATGATGCACCAGATTGCTATGGGGCATCCGAAGGCGTTGCGCACCAACACCGACTGCATCAATGCCGACGACGTGAAGGCGATGCAGCGCATCTGCAGCGTGCGTGGCTGCGCGTTCGACGCGGCGGCGATGGTCGACATATATAATAATGTGGAGACATATCGAGACCTGACCACTGCCGACACCGCCGACTATGGCGACTATCAGATAATACAGCGCCTGCTGCGCAAGATGCAGCTGGCGCAACAGTATCATCAGTACAAGAGGCAGAACAACCTGCTCGACTTCCACGACCTGCTGCTCTTCACCTATGATGCGCTGAACGCCGACGCAGCGCAGACCGAGTACAAACGCTACACGTGGGTGCAGGTGGACGAGGTGCAGGATCTCAACCAGCTGCAGTTGGCTATCATAAAGCTCCTCACCGCACGTGCCTACCGCACGGTGATGTTCCTCGGCGACGAGCAGCAAGCCATCTTCTCGTTCATGGGCGCGAAGCTCGACACGCTCACCGCACTCAAGCAGCAGTCGGCTTGCCAGCTGCATCACCTCTCTGTGAACCATCGCTCGCCGAAGTATCTGCTCGACATCTTCAACACCTTCGCAGCCGAAGAGCTGCATATCGACCCTGCGCTGCTGCCCGATGCCGGACTGCAGTTGCAAGCCCCTCTGCTCGGCAACGAGCTGGCGTTGCTCTACAGCGAGACCTACGAGCAGGAGGTGCGTGACTGCGTGCAGTTTGTCGACCGTCTCCGCACAATGTTCCCCGAGTCGACCACCGCGCTCATCGTCAATGCCAACCGCGACGCAGAGGATATCAGTGGCGAACTCACACGCCGTGGCATCGGACACTTCAAGGTGTCGGGTTCCGACCTCTTTTCATCGCCCGAACTGAAGCTGCTGTTTGCGCACCTCGCTGTGCTCAACAACGAGTTCAACTTCCTTGCGTGGGCACGCCTCGTGAAGGGGGTGGGCGTGTACGAGACGAATGCTTCTGCGCGCAACTTCGTGCGTGCTCTGTTCGACCGTGCCATCCTGCCGTCCGACCTGCTGCGCTCTGCCGCAGACGAGGCTGACGGGCAAAACGCCGCCTCAACCTACTTGCAGCGTTTTGTGCGCAGTTACGAGGAGCAGACCATCGTGGTGTTCGACACCGAGACCACCGGATTGAATGTCTTTGAGGATGATATCCTTCAGATTGCTGCCGTGAAGATACGCAACGGCGTGGTCGTGCCCGGCTCCGAGTTTTGCGTGTACGTAGAAACCGACCGCGAGATACCAGCCATGCTTGGCGACATTGTCAACCCCATCATCGAGGAGCGCAAGCATCACACGCTGCTCTCGCACCACGCTGCACTCCGTATGTTCATGCAGTATGCCGACGGATGCCGCCTGCTCGGACACAATGCCGACTACGACTGGCACATCCTCGACCATAACCTGCGCCGCTACGCACCCGAGTACGACCTGCACGAGTCGCACGCCGACTATCTCGACTCGCTTCGCCTTGTACGACTGCTGCATCCCGAGCTGCGCGAGCACAAGCTGAAGTCGCTGCTCACGGTGCTCGGCTTGGAGGGTACGAACTCGCACCTTGCCGACGACGACGTGAACGCAACGCGCAGCGTCGTCGTGCATTGCTACAAACAAGCAAAGGAAAGGGTAGAGGGGCAGCGCACGTTCCTCAGCGATGCCCGTGTGCGTCAGCGTGTCGATATATTGCGCCGCAATTACGGCGACATATATCGCGCGGCTATCGCACGTATGTATGTAAGAGATGTGGTTACTTCTTGCTTTGATGGTGCACTTCTTGCTCTGGCAAGCGGCAAAAGCCGAGCGGAGACAAGTGCACCCCCGGCATTGGTTGCCGAGTTGCAACGATTCTACGACGCGCTCCTTGCCGACAATATGATACAGCCTATTAGCGGCTTGCGCTACGTCACGGCTTATCTCTCTAAGGATATGATTGATAGCACAGCGGAGCCGTCGCTCTACGAGCAACTCTCCAACCACGCCATGGAGATAAGTACGCTGAAGGAAGCCGACCTCTGCGGAAGCAGTAGCATCGACGAGCGCATCTTCGTCACGACAATACACAAGGCGAAGGGTTTGGAGTTCGACAACGTCATCATCTTCGACGCTGTCGACGGACGTATGCCCAACTTCTACAGTCGTAACAACCCGCGCCTCTTGGCTGAGGATGCACGCAAGTTCTACGTAGCCCTCTCGCGAGCACGTTCTCGTCTGTACATATCGCAGTGCATACGTCGGTACGATTATCGCAATATGCCGCACGACGTGTTCACGACACCATTCATGCGGCATATAGCTAAGTATTTTAAAGAGGATATGTTTAATCGAGCACAAGTTCAACCGGACAATGGTCGCTGCCGAACACCTCGTTATGTATAGCGGCACTGGTGATGCGCTCGCGCAGGCGTTCGGACGTGATGAAGTAGTCGATGCGCCAACCCGCGTTCTTCTCGCGCGCCTTGAAGCGGTACGACCACCACGAGTAGGTAGGGTCGTCGGGGTGCAGCGTGCGGAAAGTGTCGATGAAGCCTTCGCCGAGGAAAGCGGTCATCTTCGCACGCTCCTCGTCGGTGAAGCCCGCATTCTTGCGGTTCGTCTTCGGGTTCTTCAGGTCAATCTCCTCGTGCGCCACGTTCAGGTCGCCGCACACTATCACCGGCTTCTTTGCGTCCAGCCCCTTGATGTACTGCAGGAAGTCGTCCTCCCACTTCATGCGGTAGTCGAGACGGCGCAGTCCGTCCTGCGAGTTCGGTGTGTAGCACGTCACGAGATAGAAGTCCTCCATCTCAAGCGTTATCACTCTGCCCTCGTGGTCGTGCTCGTCAATGCCGATGCCGTACGTCACGCTGAGCGGCGTGTGCCGCGTGTAGATAGCCGTGCCCGAGTATCCTTTCTTCTCGGCATAGTTCCAGTAGGATGTGTAACCCTCAAATTGAAGGTCGAGTTGTCCTGCCTGCATCTTGGTTTCCTGCAGGCAGAAAAAATCCGCGTCAAGCGTGCGGAAAGACTCTTCAAAGTCTTTCTGCACGCAAGCGCGGAGTCCGTTTACGTTCCATGAAATGAACTTCATATAGTTCGTCTTTATTTTGTTGTGCAGGTCATCAGAACCTGGCGGAAATATATGTCTGAGATGAGGTTGCTCTCCTTATATTCGTCTACGCAGATGCCCGAGAGCACCATGTTATACTCGAACATCTTGTCGACAAAGCTGTTTGAAGCATAAGTGCCGATGTAGCCTGCGAGGTCGAAGATGAAGTACACGTCGTGCGCCTTGCCATTGTAGACGAAGCTCTGCTTGATTGTCTTCGGGTACACCGCAAATTTATAGCCATATTGATGTTGGTAGCTTGTGTTTGGCACGAAGTATTTAGAGGTGAACTTCTCCACGGTGTTCTGCGACTCATGTATTGCTGTGCGCAGCGCAGCAAGCTCTTGTGCTCTGTTGCTGTTGTCGTTCTTCGGGATGAAGATAGCCGAGTCGAGTTTGCATACGGGGAAGTCGCGCATGGTGATGGTTGAGTCGGCGGTCACGTTCCAGCTGTAGTGCTTGATTGAGTCGTACTTCACAACTTTGTTATAGTTCTGGTAGTAGAAGCGTACCACCGAACCGTATGTACCTGCCATCAATTTTTGATAGCTTGCCTGTTCTTCCTTTGTGGGCACCTTGTAGTCGTTGTCATCATTTAAGCATGATGAGAGTGCGAATGTTGCAACGAACAATGCCACAACAGATAAAATGAAGCTTTTTGTGGTTTTCATTTCTTTTTACTTTTTTACTTTTATTAGAACTTGTGCGAGTCGGAGTTGATGAGGTTCATAAACTCCTGGCGCGTCTTCGCTTGCTCGAATGCTCCTGAGAAGTCGCTCGTCATGGTTATAGAGCTTTGCTTCTCCACACCGCGCATCTGCATACACATGTGCTTTGCCTCTATCACAACCATCACGCCGAGTGGGTGCAGCGTTTGCTCGATGCACTCGCGTATCTGCTGTGTGAGTCGCTCCTGCACCTGCAGGCGATGCGAGAAGATGTCCACCACGCGTGCTATCTTGCTCAGTCCGGTGATGTATCCGTTCGGTATGTATGCCACGTGTGCCTTGCCGTAGAACGGCAGCATGTGGTGTTCGCAGAGCGAGAACACGTCTATGTCCTTCACCACCACCATCTGGCTGTAGTCTTCTTTAAAGAGTGCGTCGGTCAGCACCTTCTGTGGGTCTTGCGAGTAGCCACGTGTGAGTACCTGCATCGCCTTTGCCACGCGCATCGGTGTCTTCTGTAGTCCTTCGCGTTCTGTGTCTTCGCCCAGCAGATTGATAATGCTTTTATAGTGTGAGGCAAGGTCATCCAAGCCCTCTCTGAATTCTGAAGTAACCATTTTTTGAATGTTGAATGTTGAATTTCTAATATGCAACTGAGATTTTTCCGCGCACGATGCACGCCTGCTTATATCCCAACTTCTTCACCTGTTCCAATATGGCGCTTGCCTCCTCGTATGTGCGGTAGTTGCCCATGCGGCATAGCCAGCGAGGCGAGTAGAAGTGTACGTATATCGGTTGACTTGGGAACGCAGCCTTCACCGCGTTACCAGCCCTCTGTGCCTTTATCTTGTCGTTGCGTGAGTTGCCACCGGCGAACACCTGCACTCGGTAGCCGTTCGTCTTGTACGCACGGCGCATCACCTTCTTGCTTGTGTCCACTGCTGGCTCCGTAGCGGTTGCCTCAGTGTCACTGCTGTGCTGCGTAGTGGCTTCGTGTCGCGGTGTGTGGTTGTGGGTTGCACCCTCGTGCTCTTGATGCTTGTTTGTCTTTACTGTGGGCTGCGTAGGTTTGTTTGCTGCCTCCTGCTGTTTAGGGTTTACGTTAGCTGTGTTCACCAGCTTGTCTATTTCCTCGCTCTGTGTCACAACCACGCTTCCTTTGCCTGATGTCTTCTCTTGCAGGTGTTGGGTGTAGGTCTGTGCGTGTGCGATGGTAGTGATGCAGACGATGAGACATGAGAGAATAAAAAGACGTTTCATAGCTTTGTTGGTTGACGAGTTTACAAGTGAGGGGGTGGGTTGACACCCCCTCGGTGTGTTACTTCTTCCAAGCGTCGATGATGCCCTTGAAGTCAGCGCACTTCAGCGAAGCGCCACCGATCAAGCCACCGTCGATGTTCGGCTTAGAGAAGAGTTCAGGAGCGTTGCTTGCCTTGCAGCTACCGCCGTAGAGGATAGATGTCTCCTCAGCAGCCTCTGCACCGTACTTCTCAGCTACTGTAGAGCGGATGTAAGCGAGCATCTCCTCTGCCTGGTCAGATGTAGCGGTCTTGCCTGTACCGATAGCCCAGATCGGCTCGTAAGCGATGATGATGTTCTTCCAAGCCTCTGCGTCGAGGTGGAACACTGAGCCCTCGAGCTCTGCCTTTACTACCTCGTTCTGCTTCTCTGCCTCGCGCTCTTCGAGAGTCTCGCCGCAGCAGAAGAGAATCTTCAAGCCGTTAGCAAGTGCCAAGTCTACCTTCTCCTTCAGAATCTCGGCTGTCTCGCCGTAGTACTGACGACGCTCTGAGTGGCCGAGGATAACGTACTGAGCACCTGTGCTCTTTACCATCTCTGCCGAAACCTCACCGGTGTAAGCACCCTTAGCCTTGTCTGCGCAGTTCTCAGCGCCGAGGCCTACTACTGTAGAGTCGAGTACGCCAGCTACAGAAGCCAAGTGGATAAACGGAGTGCAGATGATAACCTCACAGTTAGGTTTGTCTGCTACAAGTGCCTCGTTGATTTCCTTTGCGAGAGCAACGCCATCCTGCAGGTTCATGTTCATTTTCCAGTTGCCTGCTACAATTTTCTTTCTCATTTTCTTTTCTGTTTTAAAAAGATTAAATATTCTGTTATTGCTTTGTTTGTTTCTAATCCATTTCGACCATGCCCACAGTCGGTCGGCTAAGGTGAGTGCCGAGAGTGGCAGGAAGAACGTGAGCAGCACAATGAGCAGACGCTTTGTGGTGCTGTCATTCTGCGCTTTGCCTATTGTGAGCTGCTGCAGTGGGGCGGTCAGGTCGTCGGTTTGTGGCAGCGTGTTGTGGCTCCACTTGCCTATTATCGTGCCGTCCTTCAGTAGTATCAGTCCGGGGTTGCTGCGTATCATTGTCTTCAGCGTTGTCTCGTCGGCGTTGCAGAAGTGGTATTCGGCTCCCGTGAGGTCGCGCCAGCGTTCTATCTCGTCGTTGGCTGATGCCGTCACGCAGTAGAAGTCGGCACCGTTCTCCTCCGCGTATTCGTATATCTGGTCGATGTCGCCGAAGTTGCTGTCGTCAGCCACAGCCAGTCGGGGCGAGACGAGCAGGAAGGTGTAGCCCTTCTTCGTGAGCACCTGCTCGGTGATGTCCTCGCCCGTGTCGCATGAGGTCAGCGCGAAGTCGTGTATCGGTGGCTCGTATCCCTTCTTTGTCTGCACCGTTCGGGTGTCTACATACTCCCATGTTGAGTCGGGATAGTTGTCGAGCGTGAACTCGCGCATCTCGCCGTTCTTTCTCAGCAGGAACGTGCTTTCAAACTCCGGCTGCTCTGCGCCCTCCGGTATCTCCATGCCTTGCTTGATGTTTGTGCCCACGTGGTAGGGTCGGAAGTCGAAGATGGGCAGTGTGTAGAGGCAGTAGACGCTTGTTATGACAATGTACGCCACGGTGTAGTAGCGCACTATCCACTGGTTGGAGCGCGATATGAAGCGTGCCATATCCGCCGGTCGCCATGCCACGAGTGCGGCACACGCTATGAGCACTATGTTCTTCAGCAGCGTCTCGCCGTTGGTCAGCTTCAGCGCGTCGCCGAAGCAGCCGCAGTCTTTCACGGGGTCGGCTACGAATATCCACAGCGTGAGCACCGTCATCGCCGTCATAAAGGCGAGCGTGATGCGCGATACGACGTGTCGGCGCACGGCGAACAGCATGAACACGCCCAACGCAAACTCCAATGCACCTAAAGCTATCGCTACGCCGACGAGCACCCAGTCGGGTAGCAACCCGTTCAGCGACATCGCTGCGGCGTAGTCTTTCAGCTTGTAGAGCGTGCCTAACGGGTCGATAGCCTTCACGTATCCCGAGAAGATGAACGTGGCAGCGAGCACGAACCGGCAGACGTTTACGACCGTAATCCTTAGCTTCTGCATTACTCCGTCATCTTTATCGCTCCGAAGCACGCATAGTTGATGATGTCCATATAGTTGGAGTCGATGCCTTCCGACACGAGTGTCTTGCCGTCCAGGCCCTCAATCTCCTTTATGCGTTGTATCTTTGTCAGTATGAAGTCGGTGTAGCTGCTGATGCGCATATCGCGCCACGCCTCGTTGTAGTCGTGGTTCTTGCGCAGCATCAGCTCCAGGCACTCCTTGGCGTGAACGTCGTAGAGCGCGAGAGCCTCGTCGGGCGTTATGTCTACGGTGTCTACGAAGCCCTTCTTCAGCTGTATGAGTCCGATGATGCCATAGTTGATGAGTGCGATGAACTCCGGGCGTATGCCTTCGCCAACGAGCGAAGTGCCCGTTGTCTCGAGCGAGCGTATGCGCTTTGCCTTTATGAAAAGCTGGTCGGTGAGCGACGACGGGCGCAATATACGCCACGAAGCCCCATAGTCATGGAGCTTCTTCGCAAAGAGCGTGCGACACTCGTCCATCACTCTCTTAAACTGTTCTTCTGTCTTTGTAGTATCCATAAATCGGCACAAAAATACAAAAAACTTATGAATTGAGCAAACGTAGTCGTGTTTTTACTGCTTCTGCGCTTACTTCTCTGTTTTGCTCTGTTCGTTCTTCTGTCGCATCCTGATCATCTTCACCACACCGCACATGGCGTCGTAGCGCGCCTGCAGCGAGTCGCACTTCACGCCGAGCATGTTGCGTTGGTAGCGGTTGGTTGTGGTGTCGAGCTGCGCTATCGTCTGTTGCAGTAGCACGTCGGTGGCTGCCACGTCCGCCTGCGCCATCTTCAGCGATGCGTTCTGCCACACCACGAGTGCCTCCTTGCGCACCTCTATGGCGGTGGGGTAGCGGTCGCGCAGCAGGGTGATGGAGTCGAGCGTGGCACGATAGTTGCCGCTCTCGTAGAGCGTATGTATGCGTGTGAGCATTTCGCGCGCCTGCTCATCGTCGGTCTTGGCGCACGAAGCGAGCGTCAAGGCTATTAGTGTTATGAGTGTTAATTTCTTCATTGCTCGGCAAAAGTACAACAATTCTGCGTATTCGCGATGCAATCTATACCTTATTTAATTAATATTTAGACATACGAACATTATTAAAGAAAAGCCGAAGCGTTACATTTGGCATCTGCGCCGACCGATGCGGACGTCTGCGCCGACCGATGCGGATGTCTGCGCCGACCGATGCGGATGTCTGCGTCGACCGATGCGGATGTCTGCGTCGACCGATGCGGATGCTGTAATGTTAAAAATAAGGTGCAGAAACATTTTGTTTTGTTTTTCTTTTGTGCATAAAAAAATATTGCTTAATTTTGTCGCTCGTACTCAGACATACCTAAACAATAGTACAAACTACGTATAAACAACTAAAAATATATAACAATTTAATAAATATGAAGACCTTTAGCTTAAACAAAATCATTGCAATCTTTGCATTGCTATTTTTTATCGGGGGGGGTAAAACTTTAGCCGAAACCACCGCTACATTGCAAGCATCTTCTACGGATCCGTCTCTCGGAAGACCAGAATTTGCTTACACAATTAATAATGTTAATACTATAGATGGTGTCGTAGATTATGGTTACTGGAATGTTAATTTGTATTCTGTAATTAACAGTCCGGCTAACGCAGCTGCCTTTGCTTTCTATGCCGTTGCAGGAAAGTCGAACACTTATTACATCTACAACTATTCTGCAAAGAAATGGGTCACTTACGACCTTGCTACTTCGTATGATAATACGAAAGGCTTTCTTAAGTTGAGTGATACAAAAACAGAAGGTTGTTATTTTGAAATCACTTCCTGCACCAAAGATACCCACTCTGGATACCAAATGCGCCCTTATGCTTCAGACGGCACTATTGATGAAGACCGCTATCTGAATTATAATGGTGGAAATGGAGCAAACGAATCTATTACTGTTGGTCTGTGGAGAGATAATGGAAGTAGTGATGCCGGTTCGTGCTGGATTCTTAAGGAAGCAGATCTCGGAGTAAAGGCTAATATCACAAATACGTCTTTGGCGGCAGGTTCTATCGTCAATTCTCTTTATACTAATTATCAGGGCAATGGAACTCAATTTGTAAAAGAAACTGCTATCGACTGGACTAACCAGAAAGTGATAGCAGAGATTGATATCAGCACATGTGGTACAGGAACCGAAGACTTGTTCTCTATTGGCGAAGATGCAATAACCTGGTTTGCAAATAATATTCATATGTATAAAACAACTGGTGGTATTACTGCGTATTTAGTAGGAAATCCTGTCGGTGGAGGTGCTACAGCCTTTGGTCCTGTTTCATTTGATGGAAATATATTGAGAGTGGAAGTCTCAAGTGAGAAAGGATTTGTAGTGAATGACAGGGTCAGATTCTCTAAAGAAGTCATAAATCAGTATTCTGAACAAAAATACAATAAACAATTCTTCAGTCTTTCTACTATTAAGGTTGGTTCAGGCGAAAATAATCAGAACAGTAGAGCTAAGTACAATTATATTAGTGTTGTAACAAATGATTATCAGGCTGCAACAGTCACATCGAGCAATACGCTTGATGAGGTAACTGTGAATTCGTTCAATGCTCAGAATGATGTTGACGTGCAGCTTAAGCGCAGCCTCACCCCCGCGCAGTGGAACACGTTCTGTGTGCCGTTCACAATCTCTGCAGACGTGATTGCTGAGAAGTTTGGCGCAGGCACATTGGTTTACACTTTCGGCTCAATGAATGGCAACGTGATGAACTTCAAAGCTTCTACTACTATCGAGGCAGGCAAGCCTTACATCGTAAAGCCGGCTAATACAGTGGTTAATCCTACATTCACTGGCGTGAACATCGTAGCGAGCGCCCCTGTGAAGTCGGGCGCGGACGGCTTCTTTATGCAGGGCACATACGGCGCAAAGACCGACCTTCTTGACGACGGCACCAACCTCTTCCTCGGCGAAGGCGACAAGTTCTACAAACCGGCGAAGGGCAGCACAAAGATGAAGGGTATGCGTGCGTTCTTCATCGTTCCGCAAGGCACCAACCTCGCAGCTCTGCGTGCTAACATCGACGGCGCAACAACCGCTATCGACGAGCTTACCGCTGTTGTTGAGCAGCCTACCGACAACCGCATCTACAACCTGCAGGGCCAGTTCGTAGGCACAAGCTTTGAAGGTCTGCACGGCGTGTATGTACAGAATGGCAAGAAAGTGCTGGTGAAGTAGTCTGCTTGGCAATGAAACTGAAGTAAAGAAAACGACCTAATTAACACTAACGAATAATCATGAATAAGAAGATCTATACTGCCCCTAAAATAAACGTTGTTGAAATGTGTTGTACAACAATCATGGCTGGCTCGTACGGAATAGAAGAGAGCGGAACGGATGTCTCTGGTACATTAGATGATGGGTCCGCAAGCTCGGGCGACTCCTGGGGAGGTGCGTATTCGGCATCAAGAGTCTACTTCGATAGCTGGACTGACGACCCGGACGATATCTAAACAGTTCGCCGATTGAGCAAACGACAATAAACATAAATACATCAACAAAAAAAAGCGAGGCTTCCGAGTCTCGCTTTTTGTTTTATGAGGGTGTGTCAAAAGTCGTGAGCGGTACGCCCCGAAGGGGCAGCACTACATAGCCCAGGGCAACGCCCTGGGTATTGGATGTATATATTGAGTAGTGCGCCCTGTAAGGGCAACTGTCTGTGAATCAATAGAGTTGCCCTTACAGGGCGAAGATTCTACAACCCTTTTTACCCAGGGCGTTGCCCTGGGCTATGGAAGGAATTGGGCTTTCAGCCCGCACTATTTGAGTTTTGCATCCCCGAGTTAGATGAAGATGTACTTCATAATGAACAGCGCAGCCAGCACGTAGAGCGTGGGGTTGAGCTTCTTCCAGTTCATGCAGAGCATGTTGATAAGCACGTACGAGATGACACCGCAGAGGATGCCGTCGGAGATGCTGTACGTGAGCGGCATCATCACGATGGTGATAAACGCCGGTATCGACTCGGCATAGTCGTCGAGGTCGATGTCCTTCACCGGTGTGAGCATGAACAGACCCACGATGACGAGCACCGGAGTGGTTGCTGCAGCCGGTATGGAGAGGAACAACGGAGCGAAGAACATAGCCACAACGAAGCACATAGCCGTAGAGAACGCCGTGAGAGCGCTGCGTCCGCCCTGCGCTACGCCTGCCGCACTCTCCACGTAGGTAGTAGTGGTGCTTGCGCCGAGGCACGCACCAGCCATTGTGGCTACGGCATCAGCCATGAACGCCTTGTTCAGCCCCGGTATGCGTCCGTCCTTCTGCATCATGCCCGCCTTTGTGCAAACGCCCACGAGCGTGCCCATGGTGTCGAACATGTCGATGAAGAGGAAGGTGAACACCACCACGAGCATATCGAGCGTGAAGATGTGGTGAAACTCGAACTGGCAGAACAGCGGAGCCACCGACGGCGGTGTGTCTATCACGCCCGAGAAGTGGGTGACACCCATCGGTATGCCGATGAGTGCTGTGGCGAGGATGCCGATGAGCAGCGAGCCCGGCACGTTCTTGATGACGAGCACCGAGGTGAGCACGATGCCGATCACGCCGAGCAGTGCTGTGCCTTCGGTCATGGTGCCGATGGTGACGAAGGTGGCAGAACTCTCGACGATGATGCCAGCGTTCTTCAGTCCGATGAAGGCGATGAAGAGTCCGATGCCGGCACCTATGGCACGCTTCACCGATGCCGGTATGGCGTCGACGATGAGTGTGCGCACCTTTGTCAGCGTTAGTACGACGAAGATGAAGCCCTCGATGAGTATCGCGGTGAGCGCAAACTGCCATGAGTAGCCCATGGTGAGGCAGACGGTGAACACGAAGAAGGCGTTCAAGCCCATGCCCGGTGCCAGTCCGAAGGGCTTCTTGGCGTAGATAGCCATGGCGAGTGTGCCGATGATGGCTGCGAGTGCCGTTGAGGTGAACACCGCGTTGGTGTCCATGCCCTTGTCGGCGAGGTTGCTGAAGATGCTCGGGTTGACGGCAAGGATGTACGCCATGGTGAGGAAGGTGGTGATGCCAGCCATCACCTCAGTCTTGATGTTGTGCTTCGACGGGTCGAAGCCGAAAAGTTTTGAAAGCATTGTTTTGATTGATTGAGTTTAAGCCGAACTAAGCCTTTTTAGGCCTCTTTAAGCCTTGGGTATTCTCAAGCCCTCCCCGACGGGGAGGGTTGGGAGGGGCTTCCTTTAGAAGTCCCACTTCATGCCCAAGCAGGGGCGGCACTTAAATCCGCCGGTAGAGCCGAAGTTGTTAGAGAGTTCGATCTCTGTACCGAGGCTGAGGTTGTTGCAACCGAAGTGCTGACCAACGTTATACCAGAGCTGCGGCTCGGTGATGAACACGGTGCTCTTTGTGTCGCAAGAGCCGTCTGCGCGGAAGTCGACAGCATGGTTCTCCCACCAGAAGTCGGCGAAGCCGTCGAACTTCAAGCCCTTCACACCGAAGAGGTCGTTCATAGCCCAAACCACGGTGAACTGCATAGGCACGCTTTGCTTGTTCTCCCATATATACTTATAGAGTGCTTTGAGGTTGAGCGTGTTCTTGAAGTCCTTGCTATGGAAGAAGTAGTCGACACCTGCGAGCATGGCGTGGTTGATAGGGTAGGAGCGTGTGATACCGCCGTTGTACTCCACCTGCAGCGAGAGGTCTTTGATAGCCGACTCCTGCCAGAAGTTGAGGCAGCGTGCTATCTCGAGGTATGTGCCGCCAGGAGCTACGTTCTTGCCACCGCCCAGCTTGTCGTAGTTGAAGTCGTGGTCGATGAAGAAGTAGGTGTTACCCCACTTGTCCTGCTTGAACATCTCAAGCGTAAGCGTTACAAACTCGCGGTCGCTACCGAAATCGTAGAACAACTGTGCGTTAACCTGTGCCTTTGCCTTTGTTGCACCGAGGCAGAGCATGGCAATGAGGAACAGTGTAGAGGCTGTCTTTTTGATTTTCATTGTCTTTTGATTTTATACAATAATATTATTAATAAGAAATTTAGTGCTATCCTAAATTGAACGCAAAGGTACAAATTTTCCGTCAATACACCTTAAATTCTGTAAAAAACCGTAACTTTGCACTTGATTTGCAAGTTATAATCAGGATTTTATACGTATGAAGCTATACACAGATGCCGAATTGGCACATATTCTCGACAAAAAGATATTTCATAAGATAGGCGAAGTGGCTGACCGGATGGGCGTAGAGTGCTACCTCGTGGGCGGCTACGTGCGCGACATATTCCTTGAGCGTCCGACGAACGACATCGATGTGGTTGTCGTGGGCAGTGGCATCGAGGTGGCAAAGGAGCTGCAGAAGGCACTTGGCAAGAACGAGAAGACCGGACGCTGGCGCGCCCATCTCGCCGTCTACCGCAACTTCGGTACGGCGCAGATAAAGTTCTACGACACCGAAGTGGAGTTCGTGGGCGCACGCCGCGAGAGCTACGACCGCGGTTCGCGCAAGCCCGTGGTTGAGGACGGCACGCTCGAAGACGACCAGAACCGCCGCGACTTCACCATCAACGCCATGGCGGTATGCCTGAACAAGGCACGCTTCGGCGAACTGGTCGACCCCTTCGACGGCATCTACGACCTCGAGGACGGCATAATACGCACACCGCTCGACCCCGACATCACCTTCTCTGACGACCCGCTGCGCATGATGCGCTGCGTGCGCTTCTCGGCTCAGCTCAAGTTCTTCATCGACGAGGAGACGTTCGACGCGCTCGGACGCAACGCCGAGCGCATAAAGATAGTGAGCGGAGAGCGCATCGCCGACGAGCTGAACAAGATAATGAAGACCCAGCAGCCCTCGCGCGGCTTCGTGGAGCTGCAGCGTTGCGGACTGCTGCAGCTCATCATACCCGAGCTGGCTGCGCTCGACATGGTGGAGACACGCAACGGCAAGGCGCACAAGAACAACTTCTACCACACACTGGAGGTGGTGGACAACGTGGCGAAGCGCAGCGACAACCTCTGGCTGCGTTGGGCGGCTCTGTTCCACGACATCGGCAAGACGCGCTCGAAGCGTTGGGAACCCACCATCGGTTGGACGTTCCATAACCACAACTACGTAGGAGCGAAGATGATTCCGGGCATCTTCCGACGCATGAAACTGCCGATGGATGCCAAGATGAAGTACGTGGAGAAGATGGTAGACCTGCACATGCGCCCCATCGTGATTGCCGATGAGGAGGTGACCGACTCGGCTGTGCGCCGTCTGCTCAACGACGCGGGCGACGATATCGACGACCTGATGATGCTCTGCGAGGCTGACATCACAAGCAAGAACGAGGTGCGCAAGAAACGCTTCCTCGAAAACTTCCGCATGGTGCGCGAGAAGCTCACCGACCTAAAGGAGCGCGATTATAAGCGTCTGCTGCAACCCGTCATCGACGGCAACGAGATTATGCAGATGTTCAACCTGCCGCCATGCAGGCAGGTGGGTGAGCTGAAGCAGTATCTGAAGGACGCTGTGCTCGACAACCGTGTGGCTAACGAGCGTGAGCCACTCATGCAGCTGCTGATGAAGAAAGCCGAAGACATGGGGCTTACGCAGTAGTTTAGCACCGATGAAGTGCCACTTTCGCATTGACGAAGTGGCACTTTTGCATAGATAGAGTGCAACTGCAGCATTGACAGAGTGCAACTGCAGTAATGGTCAAAATAGAAACTAATATATTGAATAACGCGTAACGAGAAATAAAAGTTGTTAAATGTACGCGTGTTGTCGTTACAACTTATTTACATATTTAGTAACTTTGCACACAGAAAACTTAAACGCGTGGTTTAGTTTTCTAACCAAGGGGGTGCAGTTGTCTCAACTGCACCAACAGAGTAGATTGCACCAATTAGGATGCACCTGCCGCTTGGTTGGTGCAGTTGAGACAACTGCACCCCCTGGAGACAACTGCACCCCCTGAAGAGAACTGCACCCCTTGTCAAAAGCAAATAGTAAAGTACGTATATATATTAATAAGGTAAAAATATTTATTGGAAATAGGTATGAAAAAAACAAAGATTTTATTGGTTGCAGCCTTAGCTGCAGTGCTCGCCTCATGTGGTGGCGGAAAGAGTGGCGGAAAGCCTAACTTCGGCGACAACGAATACGCTGTGCGCACAGTTCAGGGTCAGGATGCAAATTTGCAGACCACCTATCCGGCATCTATCAAAGGTGTGCAGGACGTGGAGATTCGCCCGAAAGTGTCAGGCTTCATCACAAAGCTTTGCGTGAAGGAAGGCCAGTCGGTTAAGGCTGGTCAGCTGCTGTTCGTCATTGACAACGTTACATACGCTGCAGCTGTACGTCAGGCAAGGGCATCAGTGAACGCCGCTAAGGCACAGCTCAACACCGCAACCCTCACATACAACAACTCGCAGAAACTCTTCAAGAACAACGTTATCGGTTCGTACGAGTTGCAGTCGACAAAGAACGCAATGGAGAGCGCAGCAGCCCAGCTCGCTCAGGCAGAGGCAGCATACGTATCGGCTAAGCAGAATCTCAACTTCTGCTTCGTGACCTCTCCATCTAACGGCGTTGTAGGCGACCTGCCTTACCGCGTAGGTGCCCTCGTAAGCGCTTCGTCGCAGCAGCCCCTCACCACTGTTTCTAACAACTCTACAATGCAGGTCTACTTCTCTATGACCGAGAAAGACCTCCTGGAGATGAGCAAGACACAGGGTGGCGTACACGCTGCCGTTGAGAACTATCCGGCAGTGAAGCTGCAGCTCGCCGACGGCTCTATCTACGAGCACCCGGGCAAGGTGGCAACCGTGAGCGGCGTTATCGACCCGACAACCGGTACCGTGTCGATGCGTGCCGACTTCCCCAACCCTGACCACGTGCTCAAGAGCGGTGCTTCAGGCTCTATCGTTGTGCCTCACGTAGCCTCTTCGGCTGTTATTATCCCGCAGGACGCTGTGGTTCAGGTGCAGGACAAGTACTTCGTATATGTTGTAGGCAAGGACAACAAGGTGAAGTACACACCGGTGACAGTAAACCCGCAGAACGATGGCAAGAACTACATCATCACCTCTGGTCTTAGCGTAGGCGACCGCTTCGTTGTGAACGGCGTGTCTTCGCTGCAGGACGGTATGGACATCAAGCCACTCACAGAGGCTCAGTATGCTGAGAAGCTGAAAAAGACAGAGCAGCTCGGCGAGGCTCAGGGCGACCTTGGTAAGCTGAAGAAAGCATTCGGAAAATAATTTTTTGGTAGATAAGAAAGTAATATGAAGTTAGATAGATTTATCCTACGCCCGGTACTCTCCACCGTGATTTCTATCCTGGTGGTCATCCTGGGTGTGTTAGGTTTGGTGTCGCTGCCTATTGAGCAGTACCCGAACATGGCGCCGCCTACCATCATGGTGCGTGCAGCCTACACCGGTGCCAACTCACAGACCGTGCTCAACTCGGTGCTCGCACCACTTGAGGAGTCGATCAACGGTGTGGAGGGCATGACCTACATGACCTCTTCTGCCACCAACGACGGTTCGGCTTCAATCACCGTATTCTTTAAGCAAGGTATGGATCCTGACATGTGTCAGGTCAACGTGCAGAACCGCGTGTCGCAGGCATCAGCATTGCTGCCAGCCGAGGTAACCAAGGCTGGTGTGACGGTTATGAAGCGCCAGTCGTCAACCGTTATCCTCTTCGGTCTTACAGCCGACGACGACCGCTACGACGACGAGTTCCTCACCAACTATGCCAACATCAACGTCGTTCCGGCTATCAAGCGTGTGAACGGTGTGGGCGAGTGCCAGTGCTTCTCGCAGAAAGACTACACCATGCGCCTCTGGATCGACCCAGTGAAGATGAAGAGCTACGGCTTGATTCCGACCGACCTCACCGGCGTACTTGCACAGCAGAACATAGAGGCTGCGCCGGGTTCGGTAGGCGAGCAGTCGGACAACCAGTACCAGTACACCTTCCGCTACAGAGGTCGTCTGCAGACGCCAGAGGAGTTCGGCGACATGATTATCAAGTCGACAAAGGACGGACAGACCATCCGCGTTAAGGACGTAGCCCGCGTAGAGATGGGTGCGCTGTCATACACTGTAGAGTCTAAGAACAACGGCAAGCCGTCAGTGACAATGATGGTGACACAGACCGCCGGCTCTAACGCTACCGAGATTGCCACAAACATCAAGAAGCTCCTCAAGGAGCAGGAAGCAGCAATGCCTCCAGGCATCCACTTCGACATCATGCAGGACGTGACGGAGTTCCTCTTCGCCTCAATCGAAGACCTTATCAAGACACTCTGCGAGGCGTTCATCCTCGTGTTCATCGTGGTGTACATCTTCTTGCAGGATACTCGCTCTACGCTCATTCCGTTGATTGCGGTACCCGTGTCGTTGATCGGTACATTCTTCTTCCTCTATGCGTTCGGCTTCTCGCTCAACCTACTTACGCTTGCCGCCCTCGTGCTTGCCATCGCCATTGTGGTCGACGATGCCATTGTGGTCGTCGAGGCAGTACATGCCAAGCTCGACCTCGGCTACAAGTCGGCTAAGCTCGCGTCAATCGACGCCATGAACGAGATTTCGGGTGCCATTATCTCAATCACCCTCGTTATGGCTTCGGTGTTCATTCCGGTGTCGTTTATGGGTGGTACGTCAGGTGCGTTCTACCGCGAGTTCGGTATCACCATGGCTATCTCTATTATCATCTCGGCACTTAACGCCTTGACCCTTTCGCCAGCCCTCTGTGCTATCTTGCTGAAGCCGAAGGACGAGGAAGGCAAGGAGCGCAAGATGTCGATGGTAGACCGCTTCCACGCATCGTTCAACGCCGCTTACGGCAAGGTGCAGGAGAAGTATACCAAGGGTGTGCGCCGCCTCGTAGAGCGTCCGTTCATCGCTATCGGCACGGTAGTGGTGGCTATCGCTGCAATGGCTGTGCTCATGGGTACGACAAAGACAGGTCTTGTGCCTGACGAAGATACCGGCACCGTGTTCTGTACAGTGTCAACACCTCCGGGCACCTCTATGAAGAAGACCAACGAGGTGATGGACCAGGTAGACCGTATGCTCGCTACCAACCCGGCTATCGCCAGCCGTATGCGTATCACGGGCTACAACTTCATCGCCGGTCAGGGCTCTAACCAGGGTACATTTATTATCAAACTGAAGAGCTTCGAGGAGCGTCAGAAGGCAGAAGGACCGCTGAAGTACATCGGCGTACACAACCTCGGCTCTACAATGGTGCTCGGTATGATATACAAGCAGACCGCAGCCATCAAGGGTGCACAGATCCTCGCCTTCCAGCCGCCTATGGTGCAGGGCTTCTCTGCAACCAACGGTATGACCTTCTCAATGCAGGACCGCACTGGTGGCGATGTGAACAAGTTCTTCGACATCACACAGAAGTATATAGCTGAGCTCAACAAGCGTCCGGAGATTTCGAACGCCATGACCTCGTACAACACAAAGTACCCACAGTACAAGATTGATGTTGACGTGGCTAAGTGTAAGCAGAGCGGCATCGACCCGTCGACAGTGCTCACCACAATGCAGGGCTACTACGGTGGTATGTACGCTTCTAACTTCAACGCCTACGGTAAGCTCTACCGTGTATATATCCAGTCGGCACCGCAGAATCGTGCAGACCTGAAGAGTCTGGACAACATCTACGTGCGCACCTCGGCAGGCGAGATGGCTCCTATCAAGGAGTACGTGAACCTCAGCCGTGTGTATGGTCCGCAGGAGATTGACCGCTTCAACCTCTTTACCTCAATCAACGTGAACGCATCAGCAGCTGAAGGCTACTCAACGGGCGACGCTATCAACGCTATGGCAGAGGTGGCTAAGACCTCGCTGCCAGCAGGCTACACCTACGAGTTCTCGGGCTTGACACGTACCGAGCAGGAGTCGTCAAACTCTACTGCTATCGTGTTCGTGCTCTGCTTGACCTTCGTTTACCTCATCCTCTCGGCACAGTACGAGTCGTATGTTCTGCCGTTGTCCGTAATCCTCTCCATTCCGTTCGGTTTGGCAGGAGCCTTCCTCTTCACCAATATGTTTGGTAAGAACAACGACATCTACATGCAGATTGCGCTCATCATGCTTATGGGTCTTCTCGCTAAGAACGCCATCCTTATCGTGCAGTTCGCCCTCGAACGCCGCCTGACCGGTATGGCTATCTCTTGGTCGGCAGTGCTCGGTGCTTCAGCCCGTCTGCGTCCTATCCTTATGACCTCGTTGGCTATGATTATCGGTCTGTTGCCGTTGCTCATGCCGTGGGGCGTAGGCTACAACGGTAATATGACACTCGGTGCGGCAGCCGTAGGCGGTATGCTCATCGGTATGCTCTGCCAGATTATGATAGTGCCGGCGTTGTTCTTCATCTTCCAGACACTGCAGGAGAAGATTAAGCCTATCGAGTTCGAGAACGACACAGCAGATGTAGACACCGAGATACGCCAGTACACCAACCCGTACGTGGCAGGTGCGCTGCAGGATCAGATTGAAAAGACTTCAAAATAAGACAGATGAACATGAAAAAGTTAATGCTTCTCGCCGCTGGCGCATTGCTGATGACCAGCTGCGGAATATATAATAAGTACGAGCGTCCGGAGGTGAACACCACGGGCCTCGTGCGCGACGTGCAGAGCAACAGCGACACACTCGCAGTAAGCGACACCACAAGCTTCGGTAATCTCGCTTGGCGCACCGTGTTCACCGACCCACAGCTGCAGTCGCTCATCGAGCTTGGCTTGCAGAACAACACCAACATGCTCAACGCCGCGCTCAACGTGAAGATGGTGGAGGACCAGCTCATGGTGGCTAAGCTCGCCTTCGTGCCCGGCTTCACCTTCTCGCCGCAAGGCACAATAGCTTCTTGGGACGGCAACCCCGCTACGAAGACCTACTCGCTGCCTATCACCGCATCGTGGAACATCGACCTCTTCGGCAACCTTCTCAACCAGAAGCGTTCGGCACAGATGGCACTGCTCGCCACGAAAGACTATCAGCTCGTAGTGCAGACAAAGGTCATCTCTAACATCGCCAACTTGTACTACACGCTGCTCATGCTCGACAAGCAGCTGCAGGTGGTGGACAACATGGCGAAGCTCACTGAGGAGACTTGGAACATCATGAAGATTCAGAAGGAGCTCGGACGCGTGAAGGAGACAAGCGTGCAGAGTGCTGAGGCTAACATGTATTCGGTTAAGGCTCAGGCAACGGAACTGAAGCGTCAGATACGCGAGACGGAGAACTCGCTCTCGCTGCTGCTCGGTCAGCAGGCGCAGAGCATACAGCGCGGCACCTTCGATGGACAGTCGCTGCCGTCGGAGTTCTCTACCGGCATCGGCTTGCAGCTGCTCGCCAACCGTCCTGACGTTCACTATGCTGAGATGTCGCTCGCACAGTGCTTCTACGACGTGAACACCGCTCGCTCACGCTTCTACCCGAGCATCACAATCTCGGCAACGGGTGCCTTCACCAACTCAGGCGGTATGGGCATCGTGAACCCTGGCAAGTGGCTGCTCTCAGCAGTAGGCTCGCTCGTGCAGCCTATCTTCGCTCACGGTCAGCTCGTGGCTGGCTTGAAGGTGGCTAAGTCAAAGCAGGAGCAGGCTTTCAACACATGGCAGAACGCAGTGCTCTCAGCTGGCTCGGAGGTGAGCAACGCCCTCGTGCTCTACAACTCATCGGCAGAGAAGAGCGCACTGGAGGCTAAGCAGGTGGAGAGTCTGAAGAAGAACGTGGAGTACAACCAGATGCTCTTCAACGACGGCTCGGCTACATACCTGGAAGTGATCACCGCGCAGCAGAGCCTGCTCAATGCAGAGCTCTCAAAGGTGCAGGACGACTTCTACAAGATGCAGGCTGTGGTTAACCTCTACTATGCACTTGGTGGAGGAAGATATTAAGAATGTTGAATGTTGAATGTTGAATTATTCAAAACTCAACATTCACAACTCAAAACTAAAGAATATGATTAGTGAAAAAGCATATATAGCTCCGGGGGCCAAGATTGGCAAGAACGTTACAATCTATCCGTTCGCCTACATCGAGGACGACGTAGTGATTGGCGACGACTGCATAATCTATCCTTACGTGAGCATCATGCGCGGCACCGTGATGGGTCGTGGCAACAAGGTTTATCAGAACACAGTGCTCGGTGCAGAGCCGCAGGACTTCAACCATAAGGGTGAGGCTACACGCCTCGTCATCGGCGACGAGAACATCTTCCGCGAGAACGTGGTTGTGAACCGCGCCACATACACCGACGGCGAGACACGCATCGGCAACCGCAACTTCTTCATGGAGGGTGTGCACATCTCGCACGACACGAAGGTGGACGACTACGTTACGTTCGGCTACGGTACGAAGGTGGCAGGCGACTGTGAGGTTCACAGTGCCGTGATCTTCTCTTCTGGTGTCATTGTCAACTCGAATGTGCGCATCGGTGGTGCGTCGATGGTGACGGGCGGTGTGCGCATCTCGAAGGATGTGCCTCCGTTCATCGTGGCTACTGACAACCCCGTGCGCTACGCCGGTGTGAACGAGTCGCTGCTGAAGTCGTCGGGCACAAGCGAGAAGGTAATCAACCATATCGCTAACGCTTACCGCCTCGTGTTCCACGGACAGACAAGCGTGTTCGACGCAATCAACCAGGTGAAGGAGCAGGTGCCTGCTGGCAAGGAGATAACGGCTATCGTGAAGTTCCTTGAGAGCACTAAGCTGGGCATCATCAGCAAGCTGTAAGTCTCCACGGCTTCAGGGCTGGTTCAGAACATTTGTAACATCAAAACACCACACATATATTTCATACCTTTTATATATTAGTGTTGTTATTTCAATGAAAGCGGCAAGGTCGACGGGATGTCAACCTTGCCGTTGTTGTTTATAGATGTTGAGGTGTTGAGATGGTGAGGTGGTGAGATTTGATGTTGAGATGTTGAGGGGTTGAGGTGGTGAGATTTGATGTTGAGATGTTGAGGTGGTGAGGTGGTGAGAAAAGCATCTGCGTCGACCGTTGCGGATGTCTGCGTCGACCGTTGCGGATGTCTGCGTCGACCGTTACGGATGTCTGCGTCGACCGATACGTATGTCTGCGTCGACCGATGTGGATGCTAATAACCGACACTGCAGGGGAAACCTTCGGCTATTACGCGGTCGCGAATGCCGTCGAGTTCCTCGTGCGTAGCCTTGCTTAGTGTTGGGCAGGGTGTTTCGCGGTCGATGGTATATATCATCACTGCGCTTGGTCGGATGCGACGCAGAGTTTGAAGCCATGCAGATATGAAGCCGTCGGAGGTGTTGTCTACGCTCTCACCGTTGTCGTCCGTGCCGTGCATGAACATGGTTTGCACTATGCAGTGTCCATTGAACGATGCCATCTCCTTGACGATATTCTCAACGTTGTACGATGGTTGCGTAGGGCGGTCCACCTTATTTATATATGCAGGGTCGACCGTGTCGAGCTTCATAATGTTGTTGTCTGCGAGGAGTAGGGCGCGGTGCACGTCTGGGCGGTGCGCCAGCGTGGAGTTGGTGAGCACCGACACCTTAGCCTCGGGGTAATAAGTATTGCGCAGACGTATCGTATCCTCGATGATATGGAGGAAGTCGGGATGCGTGGTCGGCTCACCATTGCCCGAGAAAGTGATCACGTCGAGTTTTGCACCTGCCGTGTGCATCTCCTTCAGTTTCGTCTCCAGACGCTCCGCTATAAGCTCGCGTGAAGGACGAGGCAGGGTAGGGCGGCGCGTGCAGTTGTAGCCCACCTCGCAGTAGATGCAGTCGAACGTGCAAATCTTTCCGTCGCTCGGGTTGACGTTCACGCCGAGCGATATGCCAAGACGTCGGCTGTGTATCGGTCCGACGATTGGCGAAGGATAGAGAATTGTTGCCATGATGTGTGCTTTTTGTTCACATCAAAGGTAGACAGATTGTTTTGTTTATGATGTGCGTATGGTGTTAATTGACGTTAATCCCTCTTTTGAACGGATATTTTTTTGTTATTTTGCAAGAAATTTGGTATAATATAGCCTTTTCGGAATGAGAAAGAAAAATAAGAAGACCCGCAGTCGTCACGGATTGCAGGCGGTAACGTTGTGCATTAGCACCGCAATGGTGCTTGTCCTGTTAGGTTTGGTGGTGTTCGCAGTGTGCACCGCTCGTAATCTTTCTGCTTACGTGAAGCAGAACATTGTGGTTACGATGATGCTTCAAGACGATATGACCTCTGGCGAGGCGCAGCAGTTCTGCACCAAGCTAAAGGCTCGCCCCTACATCCACACGCTCCAGTATATCAGTAAGGAGCAGGCTTTGCGCGAAGGAATAAAAGAATTGGGAACCGACCCGCGTGAGTTTGCCGAGGCAAACCCTTTCCTCTCGTCGGTGGAGGTGACTCTAACGTCCGACTATGCTAACAGCGACTCGCTGAAGTTTATCTCTAAGGAGCTTAAAGCCTACCCGAAGGTGAGCGAGGTGAAGTATCAGAAGGACCTCATCGACAGTGTCAATGCCAATATAGCGAAGATAAGCATCGTGCTCTTAGCACTCGCCGTGTTGCTCACGATAGTGTCGTTCTCGCTTATCAACAACACCGTGCGTCTAAGCATCTACGCCCGTCGCTTCTCCATACATACGATGAAGCTCGTAGGTGCATCGTGGGGCTTCATCCGTGCGCCGTTCGTGCGCCACTATGTGTTGCTCGGCTTGCTCGCTGCGCTCATTGCCTGCTGCGTGTTGGGAGGCGGAGTATACGCACTGTTCATGTACGAGCCACAGGTGCTCGACCTCATCACATGGGAGGTGCTCGCTATCACTGCCGGTACGGTGGTGGTGTTCGGCATCTTCATCACAGCTATCTGTTCGATAATATCGGTGAACAAGTTCCTGCGCATGAAAGCAGGCGATTTGTATAAAATATAGTTGAGGTGTTGAGATGTTGAGATATGTTGTGGTGTTGAGATGTTGAGGTGGTGACATTACTTATCTATACACATACAGATGCTACTTGTACATATACAGGCACTATTTAAATATAATAAATTCATTCAACTTAAAATATAAACAAAGTGGATAAAAGAAATTACGCATTTGGCAAGATTAACTTCATTCTGATGGTAGTCGGAATGTTGATTGTCATCCTCGGTTTTATACTCATGAGCGGTGGCGGAAGCGACGAGACCGTTTTCGATAACGACATCTTTAGTGTGCGTCGCGTGAAGGTAGCACCTGCTGTGTGCTTCCTCGGCTTCATCTCTATTATCTATGCGATAATCAAGAAGCCAAAAGACGAATAACTCTTCAGGGGTGCAGTTAGGGGGTGCAGTTGTCTCAACTGCACCAACAAAGTTGAAGGCACCAACAGAATGCACCTGCCACTATGTTGGTGCAGTTGAGACAACTGCACCCCCTGAGAGACAACTGCACCCCCTGGGAGACAACTGCACCCCATAATGCACCCCCTAATTAATAATTAATAATTAAAAATTAATAATTGAACAAATGGATTGGTTACAAGCCTTAGTCCTTGGCATCATTCAGGGACTCACAGAATATTTGCCCGTAAGTAGTAGTGGACACCTCGCAATCGGCTCGGCACTCTTCGGCGTGCAGGGCGAGGACAACCTCACGTTCACCGTCATGGTGCACGTGGCGACCGTGCTCAGTACGCTCGTGATACTGTGGAAGGAAATCGACTGGATACTGAAAGGACTCTTCAAGTTCGAGATGAACGCTGAGACGAAGTACTTCCTCAACATCGTTGTCTCGATGATACCAGTAGGCATCGTAGGCGTGTTCTTTAAGGACTATGTGGAGAAGATCTTTGGTTCGGGTCTGCTCATCGTGGGCTGTTGCCTGCTCCTGACAGCAGCGTTGCTCACCTTCTCCTACTTCGCTAAGCCACGTCAGCGCGAGAATATCTCGATGAAGGATGCCTTCATCATCGGCTTGGCGCAGGCAGCAGCCGTGCTGCCCGGTCTCTCACGCTCTGGTTCCACCATTGCCACCGGCATCTTGCTCGGCAATAAGAAGGAGAAACTCGCACAGTTCTCGTTCCTCATGGTCATCCCGCCCATCCTCGGCGAGGCACTCCTCGACGTGCTCAAGGCGGTTAAGGGCGAAGAAGCGTTCGGCGATATAGAGACACTGCCCCTCATCGTGGGCTTCGTGGCAGCCTTCGTAAGCGGATGCATCGCCTGCAAGTGGATGATAAACATAGTGAAGCGAGGCAAACTCGTGTGGTTCGGTGTCTACTGCGCAATAGCAGGAGCCGTTACGATAGCTTGCTCATTACTATAAAAAACGAAGACAATGAATTTCACCAAGGGCGAAGTCATCGCCATAAACAAACCCCTTGGCATGACCAGCTTCTGTGCCTTGGCAATAGTGCGCAAGCGCATCTGCGTACGCCTCGGGGTGAAGAAACTAAAGATAGGTCATGCCGGAACACTCGACCCTCTTGCCACTGGCGTGCTCGTGCTCTGCACCGGCAAGTTCACGAAGCGCATTGAGGAGTTCCAGATGCACGGCAAGGAATACACAGCCACCATTCAGCTCGGAGCCACCACGCCCAGCTACGACATGGAGCATCCGGTGAACGCCACTTACCCCACAGACGGCATCACACGCGAGCGCATCGAAGAAGTGTTGAAGCAGTTTGTGGGCGATATAGAGCAGGTGCCACCGACATTCTCGGCGTGCAAGGTGAGCGGACAACGCTCCTACGACCTGCGCCGAAAGGGTAAGGACGTGGAGCTGCAGCCGAAGCAGATACACATCGACGAGATAGAACTCACGGCGTTCGACCCCGAAACAATGCAGATGTCTGTACGTGTGGTCTGTGGCAAGGGTACATACATACGCGCCTTGGCACGCGACATCGGTCGCGCACTCGACTCGGGCGGCTACCTCACAGCACTCTGCCGTACACGCTCCGGCGAGCAGCGCGTGGAGAACTGCATCGAGCTTGACGGCTTTGAGGAGTGGCTTGCCAATCAGACAATAGAAACCAATGAAGATGAATAAATAAACAACTACAATGAAGTTATCACAGTTTAAGTTTAAACTACCCGAAGAGCTGATCGCTCTTTATCCGCATAGCATTTATCGCGAGTTTGAAAACGAGAACGGCGAGAAGGAAACTTTCCGCATCACACGTCGCGACGAGTGCCGACTGATGGTGTTGCACAAGAAGTCGCAGACCATCGAGATGTACAAGAAAGATGACAAAGGCAACCCTATTGAGGGCGAATACCTCGACTTCCGCAATGTGCTCGACTACTTCGGCGAGCACGACACATTCATCTTCAACGATACAAAGGTGTTCCCGGCGCGCCTCTATGGCACAAAAGAGAAGACCGACGCAAAGATAGAGGTGTTCCTGCTGCGCGAACTCAACGAAGAAATGCGTCTGTGGGACGTGCTCGTAGAACCGGCTCGCAAGATACGTATCGGCAACAAGCTGTTCTTCGACGATTCGGGCACAATGGTGGCTGAGGTAATCGACAACACAACCAGTCGCGGACGCACACTGCGCTTCCTTTACGACTGTCCGCACGACGAGTTCAAGCGCGAGCTCTATGGTCTGGGCGAGGCTCCGCTGCCACGCTATATCGTAGACCGCCGTCCCGATAAGCGCAGCACTGAGGACGACTTCGACGACTTCCAGTGCATCTTCGCTAAACACGAGGGTGCGGTCACGGCTCCGGCTACCGGCTTGCACTTCTCGCGCGAGCTGATGAAGCGCATGGAGATACGTGGCATCAACTTCGCATACATTACGCTCCACTGCGGATTGGGCAACTTCCACGACATAGAGGTGGAGGACCTCACAAAGCACAAGATGGACTCAGAGCAGATGCGCGTCGATGCCGACTGCTGCAAGTTGGTGAACGACACAAAGCGTGCCGGACACCATGTGTGTGCTGTGGGTACAAGCGTGGTGAAGGCTACGGAGACAGCCGTTGGCACCGACGGTATGCTGAAGGAGTACGATGGCTGGACCAATAAGTTCATCTTCCCACCGTATGACTTCGGACTTGCCGACTCGATGATCTCTAACTTCTATCATCCGTACTCGACACTCCTCATGGAGACCTGCGCTTTCGGCGGCTACGACCTCGTGATGGAGGCGTACAACCTCGCTGTGAAGCACGGCTTCAAGTTTGGTTCTTACGGCGACGCATTGCTCATCGTAAACGATTAAGCGCAGAGTATGCACACCGTGTACCTCTCTCTCGGCTCCAATCTCGGCGACCGCGAAGCTACGATGCGTCGCGCCATCGGCTTGCTCAACGAACGTGCAGGCAGCGTCGATCGCCAGTCGTCGTTCATCGAGACAGAGCCTTGGGGATTTGAATCGACCAATAAGTTTCTGAATATGTGTGTGCGTCTGCTCACTACGTTGTCGCCAGAGCAATTGCTAATGGCTACAAAGCAAATAGAACGTGAGTTGGGCAGAACACAGAAGTCGGTGAACGGGCAGTATCACGACCGCCCTATCGACATAGATATACTGATGTACGACGACGTACATCTTTGCTCTAACGACCTCACGCTGCCGCATCCGCACATGCAGGAGCGCGAGTTCGTGATGAAACCGCTTCGCGAAATACTCTCGATTGGGAGTTGAAGATATATGCAGGGACGGAAACAAGGTCTACGTATCGTTCCTGCAACTTGTACGCCACCGAAGGCGCAACCACAGTTGTTGCGCCTTCGGTGGCGTCTTCTATAGACGTACAGGCGTAAGTTTCGCGTTTTGTTATGTATGGCGTTCGAAGATGGAAAGCGTTAATTCGTAAATAAAATAATAAAATAAAATAACTTTTGTTTGGCGAAAAACTTCATAATCTGTATATTTGCAAAATAATCTTCGCATATATTAATAATCTAAATAATTGAGTATGAAGAAATCTTTACTTTTGACTGCGGCTCTTGTTATGGCTACAACAGCTGCCAATGCACAACCATTCGTTGAGGGCGTTCCGTTTAGTGCACGCCAGTTCGGCAAGCATCTCGTGCCTACACTTGACGCACAGGCTCAGCCTTCAAAGCTGCGCGCAGAGAAGAAAAGCAACTATTACTTGCGTCCTGAAGGTGCATTGTTCCAGGCTTCTGATAAGAAAGGTCAGATTTGGGGAACAGTGTATATGTACGTTCCGGGTGCTTACGACGTAAAGTTCAAGAAGCAGGGCACAGATGCCTATGTTTGGCATCAGAACACCTTCGACTATTACGGCGATGTAACTGTTAACGATTGCTCAAGCAATACAGATTATTATTATAATATCGGTGCAAATGGCGACTTCACAATGAAGAGCTTGTTTGACGGTCGCGATGCTCTTCCGACACTTGTTTGCAATACCGACTCGTTCCTGCTTGCTTCGGAGAATCCTTACTTCGGCAATGCGGGCGATCCTGGCAAACACGAATCATTGGCTTTGAAGTACTATTATCCGCGCTTGTATTCCGGCATCGACCAGGACAACCGCCGCGTGGCTCCGCTTTCTTACACAATGGACCAGGTGAGCGAAGTGTTCTTCGGAGGTATGGACAACAAATATGTTTATGGTTCGGGTACATTCACGCAGGGCGATGCTAAGTACACAGCTACCGGCGTTTATCAATATTTTGACAAACCGATGGCTCCGCTGGTTGTAGAAGATATCTTCATTCCGGTTATCTCTAAGGGTTATTATCCTGTAGCAAAGGGCAAGGAGCTGCGTTTGCAGATTCACGACGTGATAGAGCAGGACGGCAAACGCATTCCTGGCGAAAATATTCTCTACGAACTCACAGCTACTGAGCCTGAGACTATTGACGTAGGCAGTGTCCCGTACGACGATAACACAAGCTACAACGCCTTCACACTCGTGTTTACAAAGAAGAACGCTGAAGGCAAGGCAGAACGCTTCGTTATCGATCAGCCGTTCTATGTAGTAATCGACGGACTCGACAAGGAAGGCATCGACTGCGGTTTTGAGATTAGCGAGTTACCTTATTATTATAATGACTTCGACTCAGCCGTAGGTATTTGGAAGAAGGATGGCAGTCCTGCGTTCTTCAGCCTCTATAAGGACGTTGCTCTGAAGGTGTCGTTCTCTGCTAAGTACGACTACTGCAACCCGATGTACTACGTTATCAACGGTCGTGAGGAGAACTACGGCGTTGTGAAGATGAGCGACGACGGCACAAGCGGCAATACTCTCATTCCTGGCGATTTGGTGTTCGCTGGTCCGGCTATCAAGACTAACGACAGCTGGTTCGACGCCAACAACGACCCCAACTACACCGTAACTTGCGATGCCGACTGGGTTAAGTCTATTACTCCAGACACAAAGACATGGGCTGAATACGACATCACCGTGCTCAAGGTGGTATGCGACCCGTTGCCGGAGGGCGTGAGCGGACGTAAGTGCGAGCTCCACGTGCAAGGCAAGACCTGCAAGTCGACATATCCTATCGAGGTTCTGCAGGGCGACGCTACAACCGGCATCAACGGCGCAACAGTGAACGTGGCTCGCGACGGCAAAACATACAACCTCAGCGGACAGCGCGTAGCTCCTGATACAAAGGGTATCGTGATACGCGATGGCAAGAAATACGTTAATAAGTAAAACTACTAACAATCCTATATTGTAAATTACAAACATGGGGGTGCACAGGTTGCTATGCAATAGCACCCCCCCCACATATTTAAGATATAATTATAGAGAGTTAAATTAATTAGATAAATAACTAAAAACAATACGATTATGAGAAAAACGCTTCAAGTATTATTCTCGGCAATGTTGGCAGCCACTACGTTGGCTCCGTCAGCTATGAAGGCGCAGACCCCGTCAACAGGTGGTCCGTATGACGTCCCGTATTCATGTCTGTGGAACGATCAGAAAGTATTAGTTAATAAGGAGTGGACCGTTGAGGACAAGAACAACGACGGCATCACTTGGGGATTCAGTAATGATGTGCCCGGTAGCTTCATCAGTTATATCGGCACAGCGCAGAAGCAGGATGCCGACGACTGGCTCGTCAGCCCGTACTTGGCATTCGAGGCTGGCAAGACATACAAGGTTGAGACCGGTGGCTTCAAGGCTATGGGCGGTTCTCAGAAGTTGGCTGTGGCTATAGGCACAGGCGACGACCCCACAACATACAAGGTGATAGGCGACTACACCATTTCGGCTACATACGGCGGAGGTGGTGCCACACCAGTTGAAGGCGAGTTCATTGCTCCTACAACCGGCAAGTATCGCGTAGCATTCCATTGCACCAGCAACCAGCGCGCTTATCTCCTTCTCCTTCCGGTGAAGGTGTTTGCTCAGGCTTCCTTGGCAGTGCGCCCGGCAGCAGTAAACGACCTCAATGTAGAGGTTGGTGCTAAGGGAGCCGTGTCGGCTAAGGTGTCGTTCACAACACCGTCTACCGACTATGCTGGCAATGCACTCTCAGGTCTTACACGCGTTCAGCTCTATCGCGACTACGTGCAGGTGAAGAACTATGACGCTCCTGCGCTTGGCACGAAAATCGAGTGGACGGACGATGAAGTCGTTACAGGCGAGCATACATATAGCGTTATCGCTACAGCTAACGACTTGCGTAGTGATGAGGTTGTAAAGAAAGCATACGTAGGTTACGACCGTCCGCTTCCTCCGCAGAACATCAAGATCTACGATCACCTCAACGGTAAGGCAACCATCACATGGGATCCGGTTTCTGAAGTAGGTATGCACGGCGGTTATGTAGATCCGAAGACTGCAGAGTACACTGTAAACACACTTTATTACGGTTATCTTCAGCCGGTGGAGCAAGGTCTTACAACTACTAAGTGTGTTGTAGAAGATGTTAACTACGATGGTGCTCAGAGTGCTGTACAGTATGCAATCTACACATACGTAGATAGCCCGACATCAGACACGGCTGTAGTCAGCGATGCTGGACGCGAGGCGTTCATCATCGGTCAGGCACACGAGATACCTTACTACGAATCGTTCGCTAACAAGAGTCTTCAGAAGGGTCCGTGGGTGATTGATGCCAACTGTGCGGGCAAGTTCGGTCTTTCAGAGGATGCGCAGGATGAGGACGCAGGTTCGCTCGTTTTCAATCCGTCAACAGGCAGCACTTTGGCTTGCATCCAGGGTCCGAAGGTAGACATCGCCAATGCGGGTAATCCGCAGATTGTGTTCTGGTACTATGCATATCCAGGTACTGACGGCAAGATAACCGTAAAGGTGAACCGCAATGGTCAGGAAATGGTAGAGGTCGGAACTGTAGATTATAGCACACTTAGTGGCAAAATGGGTTGGCGCTCTGTAGCTATGGATCTTAAGTCGGTGTCTACAGTCGGCGTAAAGAACGGTTACATCCGTCCTTATTTCTACGCCGAAGGCTTGTCAACCAGCATAATGATTGATAATATCAAAATCTACGATGCTATCGAAAACAACCTCGCTGCCGATATTGATGCACCTGCACACGTGCAGAGTGGTAAGGCTGCTCAGCTGAATGTGAAGGTTACGAACCTCGGTACAGCAAAAGCAAGCGGTTACAAGGTGCACCTCTTTATCGACGGAAAGAAGTTTGAAACTGAAGAAGGTGAGGATCTTGAGCCTAACGCAGTAGCTACATACGAGTTTGCATACACACCGAAGCTCCATGTCGGTAAATTCACCGTGAGAGGCGAAGTAGAGTGGGCTGCAGATATGTTCCAGGCTAACAATAAGTCGATTGACTATACGGTTGAAGTAGTGTCATCTCCGCTCCCTGCTATCAACGACCTCACTGCTACCGATAAGGGTGTGCTCACATGGTCGGCAATGGATGTAGATGGTGTCAAGGTAACAGACGACTTCGAGTCGTACGCACCATGGTCAATAGCACGCGTTGGCGACTGGACACTCTACGACGGTGACAAGGGTACGGTTTACACATTCGGTGGTATTCAGCACCCGAACTCAGGCGTAGCACAGGCTTACATCGTGTTCAACCCGTGGCAGGTGAGCGGTCTTGCAGCCACCTATATGCAGCAGTTTGCTGAAATCTTCGCGCCTCATTCAGGCAAGCAGTCGATGATGTCTACTGGTACAACAATCGATACCGGCACACCGACCAACAACTGGCTCATCACACCGGAACTCTCAGGCGAGGAGCAGACCATCTCGTTCTGGGTGAACGCTCCTGGCGATGAAGTAAACCGTGGTGAGCAGAATCCGAACTCTGGTCCTGAGACATTCGATATCTACTACTCAGAGGACGACACCAACGCCAACTCGTTCATTAAGCTCAATAAGGACTCTTATGAGGCTGTTTACAAGTGGACAAAGTATGATATCGCCCTTCCTGAGGGTGCCAAGTATTTCGCTATTGTGCACACAAGCACAGGTTCGCTGACATCTTACAACTTTGAACCCGACCGTCTCTGCGTTGACGACGTAACATATCGTGCTGGTGGTTTGCGCGTAATGGGTTACAATGTTTACCGTGATGGCGTTCTCGTGAAGAAACTCGACGGCAAGACAACCACTTGGACTGACGAAAAGTACACCGATGATAATGGCTACGGCGCAGGCAACCACAAGTACAACGTAATCGTAGTTTATGCAAACGGCGAGTCGAACGTGTCTAACACAGTCTATGTAGGCGACCCTGCAGCAGGCGTTGACTCTGTTGTTGTGAACGGCGTTAAGACTAACAATCGCGTCTACACCATCGATGGCAAGTACGTAGGTAACAGTCTGAAGGACGTTAAGCAGGGACTCTACATCCAGAATGGTAAGAAGGTCGTAGTGAAGTAATTTGTAAAAAATAGTTAACATTTATACTAAATGCGAGTGCAAATGGTCTGACTTTCAATAAAAAGTCGTACCTTTGCACTCGCATTTTGCACAAATAACAATTTAATTTTTAAAAGTCTATGTATTTAGATCAGGCAAAAAAACAAGAGATCTTTGGACAGTACGGAAAGTCTAACACTGATACTGGTTCAGCTGAGAGCCAGATAGCATTGTTCTCATACCGTATTTCCCATTTGACGGAACATCTTAAGAAGAACCGTAAAGATTATACTACCGCACGTTCTTTGACACAGCTGGTAGGAAAGCGCCGCGCATTGCTTAACTATCTGTACGACCGCGACATCAATCGCTACCGTGCAATCATCAAGGCTCTCGGCCTCCGTAAGTAATTCGCACAAAGAAACAGATCCCGTGTATTCGACCGAATGCACGGGATTTTTTTGTTGTATCTGTGGCAGTGCTTGTTTTTTTTTAGTTGTTTGGTTACGAACTATTTACGTTAATAGTTCAAAAACGCCGCTGCTTATACATTTGTCTGAAAAAAAAGTAGTAACTTTGCAGAAGTTTTTTAAGGTATATAAAATGCAAGATATTAGAAACATTGCGATTATCGCCCATGTCGACCATGGAAAGACCACGCTTGTCGACAAGATGATGTTGGCGGGCAAACTGTTCCGTGACGGCCAGGATAACAGTGGCCAGGTATTGGATTCCAACGACCTGGAACGCGAACGAGGAATAACCATCCTTTCCAAGAACGTTTCAATCAACTGGAAAGGCACAAAAATCAATATTATTGACACCCCGGGTCACTCCGATTTCGGTGGCGAGGTAGAGCGCGTGCTCAACATGGCAGACGGTTGTATTCTGCTCGTTGACGCATTCGAAGGTCCTATGCCGCAGACACGCTTCGTGCTGCAGAAGGCGCTTCAGATCGGTCTGAAGCCGATCGTTGTCGTGAACAAGGTTGACAAGCCCAACTGCCGCCCTGAGGAAGTGTACGAAATGGTGTTCGACCTCATGTTCTCACTCAACGCTACCGAAGACCAGCTCGACTTCCCCGTCGTTTACGGTTCGGCAAAGAACGGCTGGATGGCTGAGGACTACAACGCCCCGACAGACAATATCGACTATCTGCTCGACAAGATTGTAGAGGTGATACCTGCGCCGAAGGTGCTTGAGGGCACTCCGCAGATGCTTATCACCTCGCTCGACTACTCGAGCTACACAGGACGTATCGCCGTAGGACGTGTTCACCGCGGTACGCTCAAAGAGGGCATGAACATAACCATCTCTCACCGCGACGGCACTCAGGAGAAGACACGCATCAAGGAAATACACGTGTTCGAGGGAATGGGACAGAAGAAGGTAGACGAGGTTCACTCTGGCGACATCTGCGCCATCGTAGGCTTGGAGCGTTTTGAGATTGGTGACACCATCTGCGACTTCGAGAACCCCGAGCCGCTGCCTCCTATCGCTATCGACGAGCCTACCATGAGTATGCTCTTCACCATCAACGACTCGCCGTTCTTCGGTAAGGAAGGCAAGTTCGTAACATCACGCCATATCAACGACCGTCTGCAGAAGGAGCTTGAGAAGAACCTTGCGCTGCGCGTGCGTCCGTTCGAGGACACCACGGATAAGTGGATTGTAAGCGGACGCGGTGTGCTCCACCTCTCTGTGCTCATCGAGACAATGCGTCGCGAGGGCTACGAGCTTCAGGTAGGTCAGCCGCAGGTAATCTACAAGGAGATTGACGGCGTGAAGTGCGAGCCTATCGAGGAACTGACAATCAACGTGCCTGAGGAGTTCTCGAGCAAGATGATTGATATGGTGACACGCCGCAAGGGCGAGATGACATCAATGCAGACCCTCGGCGACCGTGTAGACATCGAGTTCGACATACCGTCGCGCGGCATCATCGGTCTGCGCACCAACGTGCTCACAGCAAGCCAGGGCGAGGCAATCATGGCTCACCGCTTCAAAGAGTATCAGCCGTACAAGGGCGAAATCACACGCCGTATGAACGGTTCGATGATTGCGCTCGAGACCGGCACAGCCTATGCTTACTCTATCGACAAGCTGCAAGACCGCGGCAAGTTCTTCATCGATCCAGGTGAGGAAGTGTACGCAGGTCAGGTAGTGGGCGAGCACGTTCACGACAACGACCTCGTAATCAACGTTACGAAGGCAAAGCAGCTCACTAACGTTCGTGCCAGCGGCTCTGACGAGAAGGCGCGTGTGATACCGAAGGTGGTGATGAGTCTTGAGGAGTGTCTCGAGTATATCAAGGGCGACGAGCTCGTGGAGGTTACTCCGAAGAGTATGCGTATGCGCAAGGTCATCCTCGATCATCTCAGCCGCAAGCGCAGCAACAAAGACTAATTTCTTGTATCGAAATATATACAACAACGGGTGTTCCAAGACTGTGAAGTCATGGGACACCTTTTTTTGTATCAAACGCTTGCTTGTATGGAATTAATTTATTACATTTGCGGCATGGGAATAGAAAAGATACGAAAAGTCATATGTAGTTTATGATAAGACTTAATGAAGAGAAGTTGGCAAGACTTCACACAGCAGATGAAGTGCTTGAAAAGGAATACGGTGCACCCGGTACCCCTTCGCGCGATGCTTTCGAGGCGCGTGCCAAGGCGTGGTACTACGCCGAGTTGCTGAAAGAAGAGCGCAAGCGCCAGAAGCTTACGCAGCAGCAGCTTGCCGACAAGATTGGCAAGAAGCGCGAGTACATATCTACCATAGAGCGTGGCAACAGCGACATGCAGATGTCTACGTTCCTGCAGATAGCCTCTGCGTTAGGACTGCGTTTCTCGCTCGTGGTGGGCTGATGAAAGTTTAAACGTGGTGGGCTTGACGGCTGCTCAGCAAAACTGCGCTGCAGAACACAATAATAGTGGCTATTCGGCGTTTATTATTCAGAAGTGAAAACGTAAACGAACAGGAAAGAAATGAAGAAAAGAACTATATTGTTGGGTCTTGCCGCAGGCGTACTGCCGACAATGGCGCAACCAAAGGTCGGCACCGTGTCCGTGCTGCCACGTGTGGGCGTGGCGCTCGCCAATCTGCCCGGCGACAAAATGTATATAGCCGGTGGAGTCGGCGACAACATGACTTACTCGGCACGCTACAAGGCAGGCCTGATGGCAGGTGTCGACATCGACTGGCAGTTCATGCCAAACCTCTCTGCCACTATCGGTGCGCAGTACGTGCAGCAAGGCGCCAAGTACGGCAACAACGGCTACAAGGTGCAGGTGACGGAAGGCGTGTACAAAGGCACCGGCTACAGCGACTGGAGCACGCAGCTCCATTACATCAACGTGCCCCTGATGCTCAACGCCTACCTCGGTACGGGCTTCGCCGTTAAAGCCGGTGTGCAGATAGGCTTCCCAATCTCGGGCAAGATGAAGTACACCGAGCAGCAGTACACGATGACGAAAGACGACGTGAAGTACGAGAAACCCGAACACGTGAAGTACGATCTGAACTCAACGCTCACAAAAGTAAACTTCGCTATTCCCGTCGGAGTGAGCTACGAGTTCTCTAACGTAATCATCGACGCACGCTACAACATCGGACTTACGCAGTTCCAGGACATTGACGGCTTCAAATCGTCGAAGAATAGTGTCTTCACGTTCAGTGTGGCTTACCGCCTTGGGTTGTAAGTATTACTATTCTGACTCGCGTCGACCGTTGCGGATGTCTGCGTCGACCGTTGCGGATGTCTGCGTCGACCGTTGCGGATGTCTGCGTCGACCGTTGCGGATGTCTGCGTCGACCGATGCGGATGTCTGCATCGACCGATGCGTATCACCATAACTTAGCATTGAACAAGGAAAATGAAACGTTCATTTGAACCAAAGATAATAGTCTGCTGCGTCATTATCGTAGTGGGTACATACATACTCTCACGCTCATGGTCAATGACCATTGGCGTGGCTCTGCTGCTCTACGCCCTCGATGCGCTACTCACCGCTTGGGTAAAGAAGAAGGACGAGCAGTATTACGGTAAAAAAGAATCAGAAGAAGATGGAGAAACTCATTAAACTATATACAGAATGGAGTGGGGCGGAGCCTGAAAGCACTGAGCAGCTCGCCGGTGCCGGCAGCAACCGCCAGTATTACCGCTTCACGGCTGAGGACGGCACGACCGTCATTGGTGTCATAGGCACCAGCCGCGACGAGAACCACGCCTTTATCTATCTCGCCGAGCACTTCGAGCAGCGCCAGTTGCCCGTGCCGCACATACTCGCACAGAGCGACGACGGACTGCGCTATTTGCAGACCGACCTCGGATCTACATCGCTTTTCGATGCAATACGTGGCGGTCGCGAGGCAGGCGGCAGATACAACCAGCGCGAGAAGCAGCTGCTGAAAGCCACAATACGCCAATTGCCGAACATACAGATACGCGGAGCACGCGGACTCGACTGGCAGAACTGCTATCCGCAGCCCGAGTTCGACGAGGACAGCGTGCTCTTCGACCTCAACTACTTCAAGTATTGCTTCCTGAAACCTTCGGGGCTCGACTTCCACGAACTGAAGCTCGAGGCAAACTTCCGCCTCTTCGCCAAGGATCTCACGTCGGAGAATATCGACTCGTTCCTCTACCGCGACTTCCAGGCGCGCAACGTTATGCTCGATGCCGACGGCAATCCGCAGTTCATCGACTTCCAGGGCGGTCGACGCGGTCCGTACTACTATGACCTCGCCTCGTTCCTCTGGCAGGCATCGGCACGCTATAGCGACAAGCTGCGCCGCGAACTCGTAGCCGAGTACTACGACGCTTTGAAGCAGTACACCGAGGTACCCTCGCTGCGCCACTTCGTCAACCGCTTGAGCCTTTTCGTGCTCTTCCGCACGCTGCAGGTGCTCGGCGCATACGGCTTCCGCGGCTATTTCGAGCGCAAGAAGCACTTCCTCGACTCCATACCGCCGGCTATGGACAACCTGCGTGCGCTGCTGAAATTAGGTGAGCAGGTGTTCCCCTATCCGTACATGATGGACATGCTGCGCCGACTCACCGAGATGCCACGCTACGCTCACATCGAAGAGCCGGCAGTATCGCGTGCCGATGGCTACAAAACCACCGACAAGAATGTCTACGAGGCGCATCCTCAGGACGGACCTGCTACGTTCTCCAAGTACGACGGCAAGGGTCCGCTGCGTGTCCGCGTGTTCAGTTTCTCGTTCCGCAAGGGCATACCAGCCGACGAGTCGGGTAATGGCGGCGGATACGTGTTCGACTGTCGTTCGACGCACAACCCCGGACGTTATGAACCGTACAAGAAGCTCACCGGACTTGATGAGCCCGTGATACGCTTCCTCGAAGACGACGGCGAGATACTCACCTTCCTCAATAGTGTCTACAAACTCGCCGATGCTCACGTGCAGCGTTACATCGACCGTGGCTTCACCGACCTTATGTTCTCCTTCGGTTGCACCGGCGGACAGCACCGCAGTGTCTACTCGGCGCAGCACCTTGCAGAACATCTGCACGAGAAGTTCGGAATAGAGGTGCACATCTGTCACAGAGAGCAAGGCATAGAGCAGACACTTCTGTAGATTTATGCTACATTCCTTTTGCTGTTTGACGGATTTTGAGTAATTTTGTAGGCAACATATTTATAACGACATCTATGATGCAAGCAATGATATTCGCGGCAGGATTGGGCACACGCCTTAAACCGCTCACCGACACTATGCCAAAGGCGTTGGTGAGCGTTGGTGGTGAGCCGCTCCTGAAGCGCGTAATACATAATCTATCAGTGGCAGGCGTTGACCGCATTGTTGTCAACGTACACCACTTTGCGCAGCAGATAATCGACTATCTTAAAGAAAACGACAACTTTGGGCTCGACATACGCATCTCCGACGAATCTGCCGGACTGCTCGAAACGGGCGGTGGCATAAAACATGCCGCGCCACTCTTCGCCCCCGATGCCCCGATACTAATACATAATGTGGACATCCTGAGCAATGTAGACCTGCGCCACTTCTATCAGCGTGCCGGCGGATTGCTCAAGACTGACGGTTTGGCAAATGTAACGGCGGATGCTCCCGATGCTTTAGTAGGAGCGGCGGCAGATGTTCCCGATGCTTTGCTCCTCGTTAGTCAGCGTAAGACGCAACGCTATCTGCTCTTCGACGACACGATGCGCCTCGTCGGTTGGACTAACATCGCCACGGGCGAAGTGAAGACTCCATACCCCGACCTCGACCTTAAGGCGTGCCGTATGTATGCCTTCGCTGGCATTCACGCCCTCTCGCCACGAATGATTCCTTTAATGAATCAGTTCCCCGACCGCTTCAGCATCATCGACTTCTACCTGCAGACTTGCGCCACGCACCGCATCGAAGGCTTCGCAAAGGACGACCTGCAGCTGATGGACATCGGTAAGCTCGACACGCTGGCGCAAGCGGAGGAGTTCCTGGTAAAAGTAAAAAGCCCCTCCCAACCCTCCCCGTCGGGGAGGGCCTGAGGATACTCAAGGCTGAAAAAGGTCTAAAGAGAAAAGTCTCCCCTTGGCTTAAGAAGGCCTAAAGAGGCTTAGTTCGGCCTATCCCCCAAGGGCTTAGGAAGGCTTAAGAAGGCTTAGTTCGGCTTAAACGCCGCCTCCCCTCGGCTTAAACGCCGCCATGAGATAATAAGAAACATCAAATACAAACAATAAAACCAACCAAAGTAATGCAACAGAAGATAATTATTCTCGATTTCGGTTCGCAGACCACGCAGCTCATCGGCCGTCGTGTGCGCGAGCTTGATACCTTCTGCGAGATTATGCCCTACAACAAGTTCCCGAAGGACGACCCCTCTGTCATCGGTGTCATCCTCAGCGGAAGTCCCTTCTCTGTTCACGACAAGGAGGCATTCAAGGTAGACCTTAGCCAGTTTGTAGGACGCATCCCAGTGCTTGGCATCTGCTACGGCGCACAGTACATCTCTTATGCTGGCGGCGGCAAGGTGGAGGCAGCCGACTCTCGCGAGTACGGACGTGCCAACCTCGAGCACTTCGACGCTGAGAACCCCTTGTTCAAGGGCTTCGTTGAGAACTCGCAGGTGTGGATGAGTCACGGCGACACCATCACCGCCATCCCCGAAGACTTTAAGTGCATCGCTTCTACAGCCAACGTTAAGTATGCCGCTTACGCTTCTACAAAGCAGCCGGTGTGGGCAGTGCAGTTCCACCCAGAGGTGTTCCACTCGCTGCAGGGCACACAGCTCCTGAAGAACTTCGTGGTAGACATCTGCGGAAGCCGTCAGGACTGGAGTGCAGACTCGTTCGTAGAGACAACTGTAGCTGAGCTCAAGGCGCAGCTCGGCGACGACAAGGTAATCCTCGGACTCTCGGGCGGTGTCGACTCAAGCGTAGCAGCCGTGCTCCTCAACAAGGCTATCGGCAGCAACCTCACATGTATCTTCGTCGACCACGGTATGCTCCGCAAGAACGAGTTCCGCGACGTTATGGAAGACTACAAGTGCTTGGGCTTGAACGTTATCGGCGTAGACGCAAGCGAGAAGTTCTTCTCCGACCTTGCTGGCGTTACCGACCCTGAGCAGAAACGCAAGATTATCGGTCGCGACTTCGTTGAGGTGTTCAACGCTGAGGCTAAGAAGCAGACAGGCGCAAAGTGGCTCGCACAGGGCACTATCTACCCCGACCGCATCGAGTCGCTCAACATCACGGGCAAGGTAATCAAGAGCCACCACAACGTAGGTGGTCTGCCTAAGGAGATGAACCTCAAGCTCTGCGAGCCGCTCAAGTGGCTCTTCAAGGACGAGGTTCGCCGTGTAGGTCGCTCAATGGGTATGCCCGAGCATCTCATCACACGCCACCCGTTCCCAGGTCCAGGCTTGGCTGTGCGCATCCTTGGCGACATCACTCCCGAGAAGGTACGCATCCTCCAGGATGCCGACGATATCTATATCCGCGGTCTGCGCGAGTACAAGACAAAACTCTCTGGCGAGGACGCACGTCGCGTGCTTGCTGCCGGTGTTCCTGCCGACATGCATGACGGCGAGATTGAGGTATCGCTCTACGACCAGATTTGGCAGGCAGGCACAGTGCTCCTCTCTACAGTACGCTCTGTAGGTGTAATGGGCGACGAGCGCACATATGAGCACCCCGTTGCTCTCCGTGCCGTAACCTCTACCGACGCTATGACTGCCGACTGGGCTCACCTGCCTTACGACTTCATGGCTAAGGTGTCTAATGAGATTATTAATAAGGTGCGTGGTGTGAACCGCGTATGCTACGATATCTCGTCGAAGCCACCATCAACAATCGAGTGGGAGTAAACCATTCCTGATAGAGTAGGAATAAATTGTTCCTGATAGATAGGCTGACAGATTTAGCTCTTAAAAGGCAAATCTGTCAGCCTTTATTGTGCTCGTAATGTGAGAGTTATGGCTGTGCTGATAGATATGGCAGATTTTTTTAATAACATTTTACTCTGTCCATATCTTTAAATCCCCAACTTCTCTATTTTGTTATATATCGTCTTGCGGTCTACGCCTAACAGGCGGGCAGCCTTTGCCTTGTTGCCGTTGGTCTGTTGCAGAGCGGTAATGATGCGTTGACGTTCCGTGTCTTCGTCGTGCAGTTGCAGGACGTTGTCGGTGCGTATCTGTCCCATCGCCTGCGTCAGTTCGGCGGTGGTTATCTTGTTGCCGCGTGTGAGCAGCACCGCACGCTTCACCACGTTGTTCAGCTCGCGCAGGTTGCCGGGCCATGAGTGAGAGGCGAGCAGTTCTGCTGCGGCAGAGTCGAAGCCCTCCACCGTTCGGTTTAGTTCCTCATTGGCATGGCGTATGAAGAGGTCGGCAAAGAGGAAGAGGTCGCTGCCACGCTCCGAGAGTTTTGGCATGTAGATAGTGAACTCGTTGATGCGGTGGTAAAGGTCTTCGCGGAACCGTCCTTCGCCCACAGCCTCCTCAAGGTTCTCGTTTGTGGCGCACACCAATCGTATATCGATAGGTATCTCCTGCGTTCCGCCAACGGGGCGGATGCGACGCTCCTGCAGCGCACGCAGCAGTTGCACCTGCACTTCGTAGCTCAAGTTGCCCACCTCGTCAAGGAATAGCGTTCCGCCGTTAGCCATCTCGAAGGCTCCCCGTTTATCGGTATCGGCACCTGTGAAGGCTCCCTTCTTGTGTCCGAAAAACTCCGATGCTGCCACGTCGCGTGGTATCGCCCCACAGTCGAGTGCGAAGAAAGGTTTGTCGGCGCGTGCGCTGAGGTCGTGAATACGGTGAGCCACGTACTCCTTACCCGTTCCCGATGCACCGAGGATGAGCACCGACATAGGTGTGGGAGCCACCAGCTCCACGTAGCTATATAGCTGGCGCGAGGCTTCGCTCTTTCCCTCTATGTGGCGAGGGGCAGTGAGTTTTGTGCTTTGAGTTTTGAATTTTGAATTATGCGCCGTTGGCGCATTTTGAGTTGTAGAGTTTTGAGTTGTTGCATTGCTTTGCTGAGCGTTCTGCTCCATCGCATCCTTAATCTTCTGCAGCAGGATGTCTGGCTGCACGGGCTTTGCGATATAGTCGGCAGCACCCGATTTCATGGCGAGCACTGCGTTCTGCACCTCCGCATAATTTGTCATCACGATGAACGGTGCATTGATGTCGTGTTCGTGCATCCATGCGAGCAGTCGAAGCCCGTCGTGGTCTGGCAGACGGAGGTCGGAGAGTACAAGGTCTACCTCTTTGCCGAAGGTTTCAGTCAGCAGTTTCACGGCAGCACCTACCGATGTCGCTTTCTCTACCTCAAATCCCTTTCGGCGCAGCCATGTCTGTAGCATTGTGCCGAACGCAATGTCGTCTTCTACAATCAGTATATGTTGCATAGTATTTTCTTGAGTTTCTCTATCAGTTGTTTTGTCAATCTTTCACGTTCTTGGTCGTTAGGGGGTGCACTTTGTTGATGCACTTGTTGATTGTTAGGGGGTGCACTTGTCTCAAGTGCACCAACCAAGTTGTCATTTTGAGTTTGTTGGTGTACTTGTTGATTGCTAGGGGGTGCACTTGTCTCAAGTGCACCAACCAAACTGTCACGTTGAGTTTGTTGGTGTGCTTGTTGTTTGCTCTGTTGGTGCACTTGAGACAAGTGCACCCCCTGGAGGGGAGCGAGCCATTCGTTCTTGCCTGGTTCGAGCATTTCGAGCAGTGGCATCGCTTTGTGTACCGCTTTCGCAATGCGCTCCGGGTCTGAACCGTCGCCAATAATCTCTAAATATTCCTCTATCGACTTGCGTATGTCGCCTATGATTTGTCGCTCTGCTTCAGGGTCACCATCGGTGAAGGGGAGAAGGGCGGTTCGGAGTTTTGAATTTTGCGCTCGGCTCGTAGAGACGCTTGCCAAAGCAAGAATTTTGAGTTTTGAATTATTCTCGGCTTCGCCTACGGTTTTGAGTTTTGAATTCTCGGATACTCTTACTGCTACGCCCGTGAGTTGGCAGATTGTGGCGGCGAGTGTCTGCACCGAGAACGGCTTGAACAGACCGGCATCGAAGCCGTCGCTGCGTAGCTGTGGCATGATGCTCTGCTCGTGCGCTGTCATCGCCACGAACTTCGTAGTGCATGATAGTTGCTGAACCTCGGCGTTATTGCGTATGCGTCGCATAATCTCGCTGCCGTTCATCTCCGGCATCTCTATGTCGGTGAACACGATGTTGGGAGCCGATTCCGTGGCGATGGCTATTGCCTCGCTGGCGTGTATGGTCGTGGTGGTGGTGAAGCTGATGCCCTCGATGCGTTGCAGCATCTCCGTGAGGAGCTGACCCTGCAGGCGGTCGTCGTCTACTATCACCACGGATAGAGTGGGGTGTTGAGATTTGTCTTTAGGGGGTGCACTTGTCTCAAGTGCACCAATCATGCAGTTGTTTTTAGGGGGCGCACTTGTCTCAAGTGTACCAATCATGCAGTTGTCTTTAGGGGGTGCACTTGTCTCAAGTGCACCAATCAAACTGTCAGGTTGACTTTGTTGATGTACTTGTTGATTGCTTTGTTGGTGCACTTGAGACAAGTGCACCCCCTTTGTTTGCTTGTTTTGTTGGTGCACCCCCTGATTGGTGACAATCTTCACGGGCAGACTCACGGTGAATGTCGAGCCCTTGCCCTTTGTCGACTGCACGTTTATTTCGCCTCCGAGCAGCGTCACAATCTCGCGCGTGATGGTCAGTCCGAGTCCCACGCCCTCCTTACCTTGTGCGCCAGGCAGACGTGTGAAAGCGTTGAACACCGTTTGCAGTTCGTCGGGCGTCATGCCGCATCCCGTGTCCTTCACGCTGATGCAGAGTTGTCGGTTTGCGATGCTCACGCCGACACGTACCTCGCCCTTGTCGGTGTATTTGATGGCGTTGCCCACAAGGTTGTTCACAATCTGTTTGATGCGGAATGCGTCCGATCGGCAGAGCGTCGACTCCGTCACCTGCACATCAGTTGCCAACTTCAGCTTCTTTTCCATAGCTAATGGCTGCATCTGCGCCACACACTCGCTGATGAGCACAGCCGGTGCGAAGCTCACCTCGTGGCGTTCCGCCTTGCCGCTCTCCAGCTTGTGATAGTCGAGCAGTGCCGACACTAATTGCAGCAGATGTTTCGCCGAGCCCGATATGTTCTGCAGATAGCCCACTGCCTTCGGTTGGTCGACGTGTTCGCTGAGCAAGTCGATGAAGCCGGCTATAGACGCAGCCGGAGCCTTAATGTCATGCGTTATGGTGAGCAGCAGCCGCTCACGCTGCTGCATGATGCGCTCCGTTTCCGCTTTCGCCTCGATGATGCGCTGGCGGTCGCGGCGTTCGCGCTTTATGTCGCGCAGGATGTACACTACGAGTATCGCCGCCGAGAGGATGGCGAGCAGACCCAACACCGCTATCCTCACAATCATTGCACGCCGCGAACTCATCGCTTTGCCCACAACACGCTGCAGCGCGTTGTGCTCATCGCTCTGTATATCCTCAATCAGTAGCCATGTGCGCTTCGTCAGCTGAATGCTTACTCGCTGCAACTGCCTGTTGCGCGAACTGATGGCATTCTGCTTCCTATCGCTTGCGCGCTGTTGCTCACTGTGTATCTTCGCGAGTACGTTAGCCACAGAGTCGGCAATGTTCAGACGGTGGTTTATGGTGGCGGTAGACGGCTGATGCGTCAGTCGGGTGGTGCTCACGGTGTCGGTGTGCTGCTTGCGGAAGGCATCGCCTAAGCGTCGGAAGAAGCCACGCTTCGTCTTCACTACCTCATACACCGTCTCGTGTTGTTCGTGGCGTTCCTTCGTCTGCGGACTGATAACTATAGAGTCGCGTCCGCTATGCAGTGCCTCTAACTTGTTGTTGTAGTAGATATCGCGGCAGTCGTTGTTCAGTTCCTTCATAACGAGCAGCGTGTTTTCGCGTTTCGCCTTTAGCAGCGTAATGAGCGAGTCGAGGCGTTGCTGCTTCAGCGTGTCCATAAGCAGTGGGCGCAACCTCATGGCGTTGGCAGCCGAACTGCTAAGAGCCTCGTCGAAGCGCTGCCACTTGCCGGCATCGCCGAGCAGTACGGAGCGTTCGGCATTGGCGGTCTCGAGCATCGTGAACACGAGCGAGTCGACAATGTCGCGGCGAGCCATCAGCCGCTCCGATGCCTCGTTGACGGCAGACAACGAACGTGTGTTGTCGTAAACCATCCATGTGGCTGACACCAACACGACGGCGAGCAAGGCGTATCCTACAAGTATTTTTATTCTGGTGCTGAACATATATGTGCTGTAATATCTTATTCTTATATATTATAACGCAAAATCTCTTATTTTATTTTACGAAGAAAGCCTGCACCATTCTTGTTCGCACAAGAACGATGCAGGCTAAAAAAGGATTTAGTGTTGTTTTATGTCTGAAATCATTACCTTCTCTTCTCTTCTTTACACTACAGCCGGTGCTTCTGTACCTGTAGTGTCAGTGTCGGTAGAGTCAGAGAGCACTACGCTTGAGAAGAGCTGTGCAGCTGGGTCGACAGAGTCGGTAGAGTCAGAGAACATTGCTTCTGTCTGCTGGTCGTCTACCACCTGAGTATCGGGAGTCTCCACAACGGTTGTGTCGACCGGCATTCCCAAACCAAGCTCTGCCTTAGAGCTACCTGCAAATACGTTGCTTACTGATACCGTTACGAAAGCTGCGAGAGCTACAAAAACTAACTTCTTCATATGCTTTAAATTTTTAAATTGTTAATATTGCGTTTATCTGTGGAACTCTGTTTCGAACTGTTGTTCGTTGCGTCGTTCACTAAATAAAATGCAATCGGTGTGCCAGAAAAAGTGTGGTTTTGTGTAAGTGGTTGAATATCAGTTGTTACCGTCTGTTTAGATATTTTGGTGTGGTTTGATAAAATGTAGAAAAGTGTGGAACAGTTGTAGAACTATTCCACACTTTTATGTAGACAATGTATGCGATTATTGCAAGACAAACTTGAAGGTCTTCGTAGCAGAAGTTGTCTTTACGCTGAGCAAATATACGCCCTTAGCCAACTGCGGCATAGGGATGGATAGTGTCTCGCCGGCACAGCGGTTGCCGAGCTCTTTGGTGAAGACCGTGCTGCCCGTCATGCTTGTGAGGCTCAGTGTAGCCTTCGTATTGCGTGCGAAGCCCAAGAGGATGTTGCCGTCGGCGATGCGTACCGTACCGTCGAACGGCATGTCGATGCGCTCGCAGCCCGCTGTTTGCTTCTCGATGCACTGGCGCAGTCCGTCGAGTGCATTAATCTTGCCGTATCCCCAGTTACTGTCGGGTGCCGTAGCGGTGAAGTTGTCCTTGCGAGCCGTAGCCTGCACAATCTCGTGCAGCTGTTCGGGCGTGAGCTGCGGATAAGCCTGCAGCCATGTAGCCACGATGCCTGCCACGAACGGCGATGCCATCGATGTGCCCTGCATATAGCCATATTGGTTGTAGCGACCGAAGTTCTCGTTGTATTCAGCGTACATCAGATTGCCAGATGCGTCGTTGTTCGACACCGCCGAGATTATGAAGCAACCAGGCGCAGTGATGTTCGGCTTCATGCGTCCGTCGACTGTTGGTCCGTAGCTCGAGAACGAGCTGAGGTCGCCTATGGTCTCCTGCAGCGTAGCCTGTTGTCCGCTGTTCGTGGTGTACTCGTTGCGTGTGGTGTACGAGCCGACGGTGAGGATGCGCTTGCCCGTTCCGCCAATCTCGCAGAGTGTAGACGAAGCGGCATCGGGAGCCGAGAAACCCTCCATGTCGCGCGACTCCAGTGCGAGGTACGTGTTGTCCGACCAGATGTTCACTCTGCCCGCTGTCTTCGGCGTGATGGTGAGTGCTATGGCGTAGTTGTTGCGGATGCCGGTGAGTGCGGATGTGAGCACTACGTGCGGTTTGCCGTTGAGCGGACTAACTTCCGATGCCACCTTCCATGTGCCCGTGGCGTACTTGCCGAACGATGTCTCCGTCAGTCCCTCGGCAGGGTAGACCATAGTCGATACCGCATCCTTCTTGTTTACCGTGCTGAAGGCTGCGATGTCTACGGTGAAGTCGGTGCCCTTCTCGCCCCATATCTCTATTGTGCCACCCGAGACAGAGTTGGACGGCGCAACTTTGTATTTCGCGAATGTGCGCAGCGGAGCATCAGCTGTAGAGGCGAATGTATGGTCGATATGGAACGCGTCGGTGCGGTGATTGCCTGCAGCACCCACGATGATGCGGCCAGGTCCCTGCATGGCATCGGTCATGGTGTCGAACGTCGAAGTGCCGTCGTGCGGTCCGTCCTGATTGCCCAAACTGAGGTTCACGACGCACGGCTTGCCCACCTCGTCGGCATAGTCGAAGATGTACTGCACGGCGTTGCTGATGTCGGCGTTGGTACTCTCGTTGAGGTCGAGTGCCACGAGCACGATGTCCGCGTCGGGCGCGTTGCCCACGTAAGCCCCCTCCTTGTATGCGTCGCTGCCGGCAGCAATGGCTGCCACGTGCGTGCCGTGCGAGTTGGTGTCGCTGTCGCCCTGCGCCTTCTCAATCAGCTCTGGCGTGTTCAGTTCGATGCCGTAGCCGTACTTCGTTGGTGCAGTAGCACCGTCGAGCGTTTGGGTGCCTTGCTCCCAAACACGTTTTATGCGCAACTGTCCGTCGTCGGGACGGCGGAACGCAGCGTGCATGTAGTCGAAGCCGGCATCAACCACGCCCACCACTACGCCCTCGCCGGTGTAAGCCTGCGGCAGCGAGGTGCCCTTGTGTATCTGGTCGGTGCCAGCCTCCTGGCGTGCGAGGTTGAGCATCTGGCTTGCGCCCGATGTCAGCTGTATGTACTCTACACCCTCCTGCTTAGCCAACTGCTGAAGCGCGTCGGTTGAGAGGCGCACCGTTGCGGTGTTGGCGTGCAGAGCAACCGGTGTCAACCCCAATGCCTGCCACGATGTGCGTGCTGGGTCGATGGTTACGTATAGAGTCTTGAGATTTGAGTTCTGGGCTTTGAGCTTTGAGTGGTGCGCCTTCTGCCCGTTTGTGTTTGAAAGCACTACGGCTGTACGTGGCGACAAGGTTGCTTGCGCCCACATGGAGGTGGGCGCGAGCAACATAGATGCACCTATTATATATATGTATGGCTTGCGCATGATACACCTTGTTTTATTATGTGTAATACGGTCTATCTCACCAGTATCTTCTTTGTGGTCTGCTTGCCACCGGCTACAACCTTCACGATGTACACACCCTTGGCAAGAGCGGCGTTCTCCACCTGCGCACCTGCGAGGTTATATACTGACAGACGGCTGTAGTCGCCCTCTACGCACACCTTACCATTGTTCACGAAGATGTTCAGAGTCTGCTCTGCTTCGGCACTGTTCACGTCGGTAGGTTTAGCGAAGCCCGTCTGCTTGTGCGACTCGCCCAAACGCGCCTCGCAGCAGTTGTAGATAGTGTGCTTGGTGTTGTCGTTCTGGTCGAACTCGCCAATGTAAGCTACGACGCTCATGTTCTTCAGCACAGCTTCGACGTTGTTCTTGGTCTCGTCGGCATAATAGCTCGAGTGGATGCTATCGGGTATGGTGATGGTCTTCTCCCACGAGAGCAGCTTGCCGGCAGTGATGTCCTTCACGGCGTATCCCCAAGCGTTGCCCGTCACTGTTCCGCGGAACACGCGGTTGTGTGTGTAGTTGTCTCCGCCTTTCTCCTGATACGCTTCGATGCCGTCCTGCACGAGGAAGACGTTGAAGACAGAGTTGTTGTGGGGCACGGTCTTGTGAGGCAGCACGTAGAGCTTCACGTTCAGTTCGCGTGTGCTCTCGTCCAATGTGGTCTTGAGATAGAGCGAAACGTACGGCTCCTTGGTGTCGGCGTAGTAGATAGTGGAAAGCAGTTTCTCGATGCTGGTGGCCTCCACTATTGGCGAAGTGCTTACGTTGGCGTAAGTGTTGCGGTTTACCATAGCCGCTGGTGCGAATGTGCTTGATATGTTTGGGTAGAAGAATACATAGGTAGGGTCTTCGCTCATTGTGAACAAGTCAGCCTTGTAGCCTACGTGATGAGCCACCTCCACTATGTCTTTTCCTGTCTTCTTGATGGCAGCCTCAATGTTCAGGTGACCGCCCGGACAGTTGGGGCAGCCCTGTCCCGTGAACGATTCGAGAAGCAGTGAGCGTTCCATGTTCTTCGGATAGAAGAAGAGTTCGCTGCTCACGCTGTTGTCGGAAGTGTCAGCCTCTTTGTCTGCTCCGTTCACGTTGGCTATGGTTATGCTGATGTTCTGTGCGCCTTCTGTGCTCGTGTCTATATCGGTAATGGGGAAGCTATACGCTTCCTTCGGCTCGATGTTGAGGTCGGCGAAGTGCTGTGTAGTCTTGCTGCCTCCGATTTCGACCACGGCGTCGAAACTGTTAATGTTGGTAGTGCCGGCATTGATGAATTGCGCTGTGAACTTGCATTTGTCGCCAGCTTTGTAGTATCCGTCGAAGTTGCTTTTGCCAATGATGGCATCGGTGAGGTTGTCCGCATCCTCGACGTTCACGAAGATGAGTGCACTACCACGGTCCATGCCGTAGGTGTCTACCCAAGCATCGTCCTTGTACGCAAAGTTGCAGCCCTCGATGTCGTACGATTTGTCCGATATGAGAAGGTTGTATGTTGTGCCAATTTCAGCTGTGTAGCCGATGTACAGACACTCCTCTTCGCCAGTGATGGTGTACGGCTTGTCGAGTGTCCATTTTATCTTTGTTAGTCCTCTCTTTACCTCCAGTGTGCCCTCGGCAATCGGTGTACCGGTGAGTGTGGTGGCGAGGAATACGTTTATATTGTTGTCTGTCGTATTCTTGCTGCCTACTACAAACTCTGCAAAGTCGATGGTCTTGCCCTTAAGAGCTTGCAACTTGGCGTGGCTGAAGCGTATTGCTTGACCCTGCTTATGGCTGCTGCCGAGGCGGAATGTGTTCAAACGATTAATGTCGTCTTTCGAGTAGCCAATGTTTGTGGCGTTGATGCTTCCTGCGAAAATCAGTAGGGAAGCGATACTGAGTAAGATTTTTCTCATGTTATATATTTTTGTTTATTATTTATTTGTTAGTTACGTTATTTTTAAAAAGTGGGTGGTAAAAGTATTATATTATAGGTGTCGTACCACTTATTGCTTGCAAATGTACGGTTTTTTGCAAATATACGCAACAATTTCGTAGAAAATAGATATAAATAGTCTTGGCTTTGAAAAATTAATATTATCTTTGCAATAAGATCGGCTGTACCTCAGCATAACATTCAAGCAAGCTTGATGTTCTGCATTCGGTTTGCACAATCTTTGCACGTAGTAGACAAGTGGACATATCAATTCGTCAACTTGTCAACGAAATAATTAATAATCAATAAAAACACAGTATTATGGAAAGACGTTTACTTTATTCGGTTGCAGCCTTGGCGATGATGCTTGGCTCGTCAACACAGTCTTTTGCACAGAACGTAGAAACCCAGAATCGCTTCTTGGTAAAGTCGGTTACGCTTGGTAGTCAGATGGGTGATGTGCCCGAAGATCTTGACTCGAAGCGCGAGTATTATTACTACAACACCGACAACAAGCTGGTAGGCAGTTCAACCTTTGGTCGTAAATATACCGACGAAGGCTATTCTGACGAGTTCTCGTTGACCAACATCATTAAGTCTGTCTTTGATGCTGATGGCAAGATGACAAACAAGGACTCGTATCAGTGGGGCGACTATGATGACGGCGATTTCGCTTTCCATAAGACATACAACTGCGAGAGCTATACCTACGATGCTCAGGGCAGACTGGCTACCGACACCACATCAATGCGCATCAACGAGTACACGTACAACGACGATGGTACGTTGGCTAAGGTTACGTCTTACAGTAAGCAGACAAAGAAACTTGCACAGGAGATAACCTATAGTTACGAAGAGGGTAGAGCTACTCATTATTCTTCTACCGGAAAGTACTATGAGTTTGAAGCCGACCTGAAATATGATGCCGACGGCAATAAGATAGAAGAATATCAGTACACCGTGTCGGGTGAAGTGAAGAAGCCAAAGCAGCACGAGGTATGGACATACACCGACGGCGTGCTCACGCTTCATATGAAGTATCGCTACGATAGTAAAGGTACTGAAATACCAGATACGAAGACCGAGTATGTTCCGGTGGGTGGAAATATGAACCTTATGGATGTCAGCGACTACTCTTATAATGCCACTAAGGAGCAATGGAGCAAATGGGGTCTTACCGTGCGCAATACCTATCGCAACTTCAGCGGATTGAAGGACGCTACATCAATGATGCTGCTCTCGGCAACACCTGACAAGACACTCAAGAATACCATCAACCTTCAGTTTACCACTCCGCAGGCAGGACTCGTACACGGTTGTAAGTTTGTTGTATATCGCGACTGTGTGGCTCTCGACACTCTCGAACTTGCCGACGTTATGGACCCTGCAACCAAGCAGTGCACATACCAGGACAAGGAGCTGAAGAATAGCACATACACTTACTTCGTTCAGCCGTTGTTCGCTCTAACAAACGGCGAGATAGCAACCCCTACTGCCGACTCAGAGTGGGTGGGCTACTACAGCACAACTCCGATGGACGTGAATGTGGCTCTCGCAAAGGAGCTTCCTGCCGTTACCGATCTTAAGTTTGTAAGTGGTGAAGTGAAGAGAGTTGGTTCTATTGTGAGTCCGATGGTTGAATACTACGCCAACCTTGAATGGAAGAACCCTGAAAATCTTGAAGAACTTGGTTTCGTAAAGAATAGCCTGGCTTTCGTAGGTAAAGGCTTGGCTGACGTAGAGACAAAGGATCCGACAGTGAATACTGCAAAGGTGCAGATTATGGACGATGAGGTAGAGCTTTATGTTATCACAAGCTATAAATATGGTAAGGCTTACTCTAACTCCATCACCGTGAAGATTACAGATATTGAGGTCCCTGACGGAGTGGACGCTGTGTCTGTAGACGGTGCAGTGAAGGCTACCTTCGCACATAATCTTGTTCAGCTCAGCGAGGCTGCAAACGTATCTGTGTACTCAGCTACTGGCGCAAAGGTGTATGCTAAGCAGAACGTAAGTAGCGTAGACCTCGCACAACTTCCTGCTTCTATATATATAATATGTATAGAGAAGGGGGGCAAGCAGAACCTCTACAAGTACAACGTAAAGAGATAAAAACTCATATTTTGAAACCAAAGGGAGCGTGCCTCTAAACTTGCTACGCTCCCTTCACTATGAATATAACCATAATAGATAATAAATGAAGACAAAAGCATTACTTGCATCGCTACTCTTCAGTGGCGCAGCTTTCGCACAGACCGCACCATTCGTGATGGTTACACCCTCCGACTATAACATTATGGCAGCCTCACCTAATGGTAAGTGGGCTTGTGGCATGTACTACGATGCCAGCAATGAAGCATACGGCTTCCGTTGGAACCTTGAGAGCGGTGAGATTGACCTACTCAACCCCTCGTCGCCATCGCAGGCGTATGGCGTTTCTAACGATGGTATTGTGGTAGGTGTGTACACCGACAATAGCTTCAAGAAGAACGGAGCGTCGATACAGCTCGCCGGCTATTGGAGCAACAACCGCTGGAACCGCCTTGAAATGCCGTCCGACGCAGTGAATAGTAGTGGTGCAGCTGGCATATCGCCCGACGGACATTATATCACTGGTAACGTGGCTGTAGGCAGCAACTACTCGGGATATGTGTGGAAGGACGGTAAGATATTCCGCCAGTTGAAAGAGAACAAGAAAATAGCAATGCCTTACGCTATATCGCCCGACGGACAATACGTGACAGGTTGGGTTATGAACAAGAACCGCCAGGCTTGTTTCTGGGGACCCGACGGCAACTTCACAACACTCTCCGACCAACAGTCGCCGTTCTGCGTGGGCAAGAAGTTCTCGCCCAACGGCAAGACATTGCTTTACTTTGGCGGTTGGCAGACCGACGAAGAGGCAGGCGGAGCAGACAAAATACACGGTGCATGGGCAATCTATGACATGAAGACGGGCAATAAGAGTGCAATACTTCCTGCAGGTACTAAAGATGACCTCGACTTCTTCGATATTAGCGACCATGGCACCGTGATGTGCGAGGACAACAATTTGGGTTATATATACCAGAACGGAAAAGGCACATTCGCATACAAATATCTGAAGGAGAAAGGCGTGAACCTTGCTGACTATCATGTTTTTGTCAATCCGGATGCACCGAAAGATTCTGACGGCGAAACTCTTTACAACGTTACACGCGCTACTTCCGTCTCGTGTGATGACAATATTATGGGCTTCATTTACTATAACGATAACAAAGATGAGGAAGGCAACTATGCCATCTCGTCGCAGTCGATGATTGTGAAGTTCGGCAGTCCGATGTTCTCGGCTATGCCTCCGGTGAGCGTGAAGGCACAGCAGATGTCTGGACTCAACACGGTGAAGATTACATGGAAGCCGAATGTTGCAGCCACCGGCATAACCGGATACAAGGTGTATCGCGACGGCAACAAGGTGAGCAGCGATGTTGTTACCGCTGAAGGATTTGTAGATGCTGATGTGCCGGTAGGCGAACACAAGTATCAGGTTACGGCAGTGTACGGCGATGTTGAGTCGGCTGACAGCGAGACATCTACCGTTACTGTGCAAGCACAGAAAGTCTCTAAGCCGACAGGCTTCTTTGCGCAGCAGCACGGCTACAATTCTGTTTTCTTGGAGTGGAACAACCCAGCTACCAACTTCGGACAGCTCACCTACTTCGCTCCAGACGATGCACAGCTTGAGACCTTTGGTCTGTCGTACGCTAACCTCAGCTACGAGACAGCCATTGCTTTTGATGCAGTAACACTCAGTGCATACAAGGGACAGAAGCTCACCTCCGTAGGCTTCTATCCGATGGAGGCTCAGGGCGGTTGGACAATCAATCTCTACACTCGTGATGCAGCCGGCAAGCTTCAGAAGTTCTACACACAGCCCGTCACGCAACAGTTGAACTATGGCGAGCGCAATGTCGTTACGCTCACAACACCGCAGGACGTGCCAGCAAACGAACTGCTCGTGTCTGTAGAGGTGGCTGTGACAACAGCATCGAAGCGCATCTCGGCTCTCGACAATGTTCATGCAGTGAGGGGTAAGTCTGACTTGCTGCGCGTTACTACCGACGACGACTTTGAATCGATTGGCGACATCATGGAGGCAGAAAACGTTCTCTATGCCGCTTCATGGGCTATTGATGCTACGGTAGCACCGGCGGGTGCCGACCTCACGAAAGACAATGTAGCAAGCTATAATATATATGTAGACGGCAAAAAGGTCGGTTCGTCTGACGCGAAGACATTCACCGTTGCTTCGGTGGAGAAGGGTACACATGCGCTTGGTGTGAGTGCAGTGTATGCTAACAGCGTTGAGTCGGAGCAGACCATCGTTCAGCTCGATGTGACACCCGACGACAGTCAGCTTCAGGCTGTAAGTGGAGTGGAAGTAGCTCCTGTTTCGGCTTCGGCTGTAAAGGCTACATGGCAGCAGCCGCTCGACCGCGATGTCGTTAAAGTGCAGTATTGCTCAGGTTCGCCATCAAGTCAGAGCGTCACCGCACCTGCCGACAACAACTACGGCTTGATGGTTGGCGCGGTATATCCGTCGAAGACATTCCGTGGACGCACAGGCTACGTGATGAAGAAGGCGCGTTTCTATCCGCTTACAGATGCAACATACACCATATACGTGTATAAGGATGACAAGATAATCAACGAGACTGCAGTGGAGGACTACACTGTGGGTCAGTGGAACGAAGTGGAACTTTCTGCACCTATCGTGGTAGAGAACGGAGCTTCTTATCGCTTGGCTGTCGACTGCTACGATGTTGTGCCGAACAAGCCTGCTATCGCTTTGGATAGCAATGCGCCGATGGAAGGCTACTCGGATATCTATACGCTCGATGGCGAGTCGTGGAGTTCGATCACATCTACTGGTGTCTCTGCCAACTGGATGATAGGTCTTGTACTCGAGACTGCTCAGCCTAAAGTACTGCCTATCGATGGTTATGATGTCTATATCGACAATGCGAAGAAGAATACGGAGAAAGTGGCTGAGACAACATTCACTCACGATTTCGGAACTGATGACAAGCAGCAGCACACCATCCGCGTTGATGTCTACTACACCGTGAAGTCGAAGAGCGTGAAAGGTGGCGTGACCAAATTCCTCATCGCAGTTGCTGGCATCAACGAGAACACTGTAGGACGTATCGAAATGCGCCAGGGTGAGAACGAACTCACCGTGACAGGCGAGAACGTAGAGTCGGTGGAACTCGTGTCGGCTGCTGGAGCAGTAGTGGCAAAGGCAAAGGGCGACACCGTTTCGCTCAACGGCGTGCCTGCAGGCATGTATGTGGTGAAGGCTGTTGTGGCGGGTGAGACCGTGACACGCAAGGTTATGCTCACTAAGTAGTAAAAATAGTACTCACTGAATAATTGTTTTTAAGCAGTTTAATCACTATTTTCGTACACTTATGCTATAATTGAAGACGTTTGTGCCCATATCGACAAAAGTGGGGTTGTGTATTGCGTAATTTATGATTAATTTTGCATCGACAACAATAGAGTTAAACTTAGATTTGACCAACACAAACTCTTCTATATATATAAACAAAAAGAACGCTGGCAAGTAATGTCTTGTCAGCGTTCTTTTATGCTTTTAAGATAAGCGATATGTGTTGTAACGTATTGTTTGTCAGTGCATTTTTAATCTTTGGTACGTTGACTTATCTCTTTTCTTTTAATAAGTCGCGAATCTCTGTGAGCAGCAACTCTTCCTTGGTTGGCTTCGGTTCTTCAGGTGTGGGTTCTGGCTTAATATCCTCTTCCTTCTTCTTTAGGTTTGCCAGTTTGTTTATGCCCTTAACGAGGAGGAACACGCAGAAGGCGATGATGGTGAAGTCGATGATGGTTTGTATGAATGCACCGTAATTGATGGTAGCAGGTTTCATCGTTTCCATGCCGAGATCTACTGCAGGCAGCTCAAACTTCAAGTCGCTGAAGTTGACACCACCGATGAGCCATCCGATAGGAGGCATGATGATATCATTAACGATAGAAGTAACAATCTTTCCGAATGCACCGCCGATAATTACACCTACAGCCATATCGACCGCATTACCCTTTACGGCGAATGCCTTGAACTCATTTAGTATCTTTCCCATGACTTTTGTTTGTTAATTGTTTAATTCCTAATGTCCGATTGTATGTTTCTTGTTTCTAACTATCTTATTTTGCAAAGTGTATATAGCAAACTGCGCTTATTATATATAATGTATATAGCCCAGTGAAATTATATAGCGATTTTTTAAATAATTTAATACCTCTATTGGCTGCAAAATTAGAAAATAATTATTAACTTTGCGCTCGATAAAGAAAAAAATGCTCAAAAGTATTGCTTTTTGAATGTTTCAGTTCATTGGCAAGTACTGTGGAGCTTGAAAGTAAGATTTATTTTCAACCATTAATTAAAATATTAAAAAATGACAAAAGTTGCTATTAACGGCTTCGGCCGTATCGGTCGTCTGGCTTTCCGTCAGATGTTTGAGGCAGAGGGTTATGAGGTGGTTGCTATCAACGACCTTACATCTCCAAAAATGTTGGCTCACCTTCTTAAGTATGATACAGCTCAGGGTGGCTTCGCTGGCAAGTTCGGTGAGGGCAAGCACACTGTAGAGGCAACAGACAACTCTATCATCGTTGATGGTAAGGAAATCACTATCTATGCTAAGCCAAACGCTGCTGAGCTTCCTTGGGGCGAGCTTGGTGTTGACGTAGTACTCGAGTGCACAGGTTTCTACACATCAAAGGAGAAGGCTTCTGCTCACATCGCAGCAGGTGCTAAGAAGGTTGTTATCTCTGCTCCTGCTGGTAACGATCTCCCAACTATCGTTTACAACACAAACCACAAGACTTTGACTCCAGCCGACACAGTTATTTCTGCAGCTTCTTGTACAACTAACTGCTTGGCTCCTATGGCTTACGCTTTGAACAAGTATGCAGCTATCCAGTCAGGTATCATGTCTACTATCCACGCTTACACAGGTGACCAGATGATTCTCGACGGTCCTCAGCGCAAGGGCGACCTCCGTCGTTCACGTGCAGGTGCTCAGAACATCGTTCCTAACTCTACTGGTGCTGCTAAGGCTATCGGTTTGGTTATCCCTGAGTTGAATGGTAAGTTGATCGGTTCTGCACAGCGTGTTCCAACTCCAACAGGTTCTACAACTATCCTCGTTGCTGTTGTTAAGGGTAAGGACGTAACTGTAGAGGGTATCAACGCTGCTATGAAGGCTGCTTCTAACGAGAGCTTCGGTTACAACGATGAGCAGATCGTTTCTTCTGATATCATCGGTATGCGTTTCGGTTCACTCTTCGATGCTACTCAGACAATGGTTAGCAAGATCGACGAGGATACATATCAGGTACAGGTAGTTTCTTGGTACGACAATGAGAACTCTTATACTTCTCAGATGGTTCGTACTATCAAGTACCTCGCTGAGTTGAAATAATTCGTTGACTCGATTTACGACAACATATATAAGCCTGGCATTGTAAAATGCCAGGCTTTTTGTATCAATACCCCTCCTGAAACCTCATTTATGGGTTTCTAACTCCATTTCTTCTATTCCTTTTTTTAGCGGTATCAGAAACTTTTTGTAACTTTGCCAGCATGAAACAAACGATGATAACGATATTGGGTCCTACGGCAAGCGGAAAGACCGCTGTGGCAGCAGCGCTCGCGTTGCGCACTGAGGGCGAGATAATCAGTGCCGACTCGCGTCAGGTGTACCGCCGCATGGATATAGGTACGGGTAAGGACCTTGCCGACTACGTGGTAGACGGCACACCGATACCGTATCATCTTATCGACATAGCCGAACCAGGCACAAAGTACAATCTGTTCCAGTATCAGCAGGACTTCCACGTGGCATACGACGACATCCGTAGACGTGGCAAGCAGCCGATACTCTGCGGAGGCACGGGGCTATACATTGAAGCCGTGTTGAGCGGTTATCAACTCTCACCAGTGCCGCAGAATCAAGCGTTGCGCGAAGCACTTGCCGACAAATCGCTTGCGGAGCTGACAGCGATGCTCTTAGAGCTGAAGCACAAGAGTGGCTCGACGATGCACAACCATACCGATGTAGATACAGCGCAGCGTGCTATTCGCGCCATCGAGATAGAGACGTACAACATCGAACACCCTACGTCCGAGCGCCAACTGCCGCCCATCGACTCCATTGTCGTGGGCATCAATATCGACCGCGACCTGCGACGCGAGAAGATAACGCGTCGCCTCAAAGCACGTCTCGACGAAGGCATGGCTGACGAGATACGTGCGCTGATAGACGAGGGCATCGACCCCGAAGACCTTATATATTATGGTTTAGAGTACAAATACATCACAGAATATGTCGTGGGCAGACTCTCTTACGAGGAGATGTTCAGACAATTGGAGATAGCCATACATCAGTTTGCGAAGCGACAGATGACGTGGTTCCGCGGAATGGAACGTCGCGGATACACCATACATTGGATTGATGCAACGCTGCCGATGGAGCAGAAGGTGGAGCAGATATTAAAATTACAAACGATATGATTAACGACGACCGTTGGGGCATACTCTACTGCCCGAAACATGAGACATTCAACTCCGGCAAACGCTGGGAGAAGATTGAGCGATGCCTGAAGGCAAACGGCATCGAGTACGACTACTTGCAGAGCGAAAACTCGGCAAGTGTGGAGCGTTTGGTGAAGATGATGATCAATAACGGCTACAAGACAATTGTCATCGTGGGTGGCGACTCGGCTCTTAACGATGCAGTCAACTGTCTGATGCTCACCGAGAAACGCATACGCGACAATATAGCACTCGGCGTGATACCCAACGGACTGATGAACGACTTCGCCCACTTCTGGGGATTTCGCGAGAGCGACTACGAGCAGACAATCAAGTGGCTCAAACAGCGTCGTGTGCGCAAGATTGACCTTGGCTGCATACGCTATACCAACAAGCATGGTGAGGCATGTCGTCGCTATTTCCTCAACTGTATCAATATCGGACTCATTGCCGCAATAATGAACCTGCGCCGACAGACACGCCATTACTTCGGTTCGCGTACACTCTCATTCATTTTCTCGTTCATACTCATGATATTCCAGCGTCTGGAGTACAAGATGCACTTGAAGATAAACTCCGACACCGTGAAGCGCAACGTGATGACCGTATGCATAGGCAACGCCCCCGGATACGGACAGACACCGAACGCCGTGCCGTATAACGGACTACTCGATGTGAGCGTGGTTTATCACCCCGGCATGACGCAGCTCATTGAAGGTTTCTACCTCTTCGTGCGCGGAAAGTTCCTCAATCATCGCAGCGTTCATCCGTTCCGCACACGCAAGGTAGACGTGCTTGAGGCACATAAAGCACTCGTGGGTATCGACGGCAGACTGATGAAAACCCCCGTCGGACCATTCACCGTGAGTGTGGAGCAGGAGGTTATCAGCTTCTTAATACCCGAGTAAATACAAACGTTTTCACAGTTAAATCCTCACATTTTGCTGACAATAGGGCAAAATGTGAGGTTTTTTTTAAATAGTTAATGTTTTATTTTGTGCATAAACATATTTTTACTACCTTTGGTTTCGTAAGGTAGCAATGCCTTTTTTGAAAGACTACTACACTTATTATAGCTAACTAATAATGAACCTTAATCATAAATCTATGAGTTATTTGAGATTCGAAAAAGCTCTGATGACAAACCTCGAAGAGTCGGTGCCACGTGAGTTGTTGCGTACAAATCGTTCGGGAGCATATTCGTGCTCTACCATTGTCGATTGTAATACGCGCAAATATCACGGCTTGCTCGTCGTACCCGTACCGGAACTTGACGACGAGAACCACGTGCTCCTTTCGTCACTCGACCCCACGGTTATACAGCATGGTGCTGAGTTCAACCTCGGTTTACACAAGTATCAGGGCAACAACTACAGTCCGAAAGGTCACAAATATATACGCGAGTTCGATTGTGACAAAGTGCCGACAACACTCTATCGCGTAGGTGGTGTTGTTCTGAAGAAAGAAGTGGTGTTCCAGCACTACGAAGACCGCATCCTTATTCGTTACACCCTTGTTGATGCACATTCTGCAACGACACTCCGTTTCCGTCCGTTCCTTGCTTTCCGTAGCGTGCGCCAGTTTACGCACGAGAATTCTGTGGCTTCACGCGAGTACACAGAAGTAACAAACGGCATCAAGACCCGTATGTACGCAGGCTACCCCGAGCTTTACATGCAGTTCAGTAAGAAGGTGGAATTCGTCTTCCAGCCCGATTGGTATCGCGGCGTTGAATATCCGAAGGAGCAGGAGCGTGGCTACGCTTCTAACGAGGATCTCTACGTACCAGGCTACTTCGAGATGGATATCAAGAAGGGCGAGAGCATAGTGTTCTCGGCATCTACATCAGCTTGCAAGACAACCGGTCTGAAGAAACTCTTCCAGGATGAAGTGGACGAGCGTTCACCACGCGACAACTTCTTCCACTGTCTTGTGAATGCCGCACACCAGTTCCACAACCGCACAAATAAGGACGAACGTTACATCCTCGCCGGCTATCCTTGGTTCAAGTGTCGTGCACGCGATACGTTCATTGCCCTGCCCGGTCTCACGCTCTCAATCGAGGAGGAAGACTACTTCGAACTCGTAATGGAAACAGCCATGCGCGGACTCTACGAGTTTATGGCAGGCAAGCCACTCACAGCAAAGATTTATGAGATAGACCAACCTGACGTACTGCTTTGGTGCGTATGGGCAGTGCAGCAGTATGCTAAGCACGCTGGTCGAGAGAAGTGCAACCGCAAGTATGGTAAGCTGCTCTATGACATATTACATTATATTATAGACAACCGCCACCCGAACCTCAAGCTCTGTGAGAACGGACTCCTTTACTCGGAAGGCAAGGACAAGGCAGTGACATGGATGAACTCTACAGCAGGCGGACGCCCCGTAGTACCGCGCACAGGCTACATCGTAGAGTTCAACGCTCTGTGGTACAACGCTCTGAAGTTCTGCGCTTCTATGGCAGCCGACTATGGCGATGCTACTGAGGCAGCCGACTTCGAGCGGTATGCAACACTCTGCGGTAAGTCGTTCGTAGAAACCTTCGTCAACGAATACGGCTACCTCTTCGATTATGTAGAGCCGAAGGATAACCCCGACTGGAGCGTTCGTCCGAACATGATATTCGCCGTAGCACTCGACTACTCGCCACTCACACCAGCACAGCAGAAAGCAGTACTCGACGTATGCACACGCGAACTCCTCACACCGAAGGGCTTGCGCTCGCTCTCGCCGAAGAGCGGTGGCTACAACCCGATGTACGTCGGTCCGCAGACACAGCGCGACTACGCTTACCATCAGGGCACAGCATGGCCGTGGCTCGGCGGCTTCTATATGGAGGCATGTCTGAAGATATACAAGCGCACACGCCTCTCGTTCATCGAGCGTCAGATGGTGGGCTACGAAGACGAGATGACGAGCCACTGCCTCGGCACCATCCCCGAACTCTTCGACGGCAACCCACCATTCCACGGACGTGGTGCTATCTCGTTCGCTATCAACGTGGCAGAGATACTGCGCACGCTCGAACTCTTGGAAAAATATAAATATTAAAATAGGAGGATAAGTATATATGAAAGTATTAATGTTCGGATGGGAGTATCCTCCTCACGTATTTGGTGGACTCGCTACCGCTAACTTCGGAATTTCTCAGGGTCTGCACGCTCAGGGCGATGTCGAGACAGTGCTCTGTCTGCCGCATCCGTTCGGCGACGAGGATCGCAGTGCCTGCCGTATTGTGGCTATGAACTGCGTGCCTATCGCTTGGCGCGATGTCAACTACGACTACGTCAAGGAACGTGTTGGCAACATCATGGATCCAGATTATTACTATCGTCTGCGCGACCATATCTATGCCGACTTCAACTATATGCACGTCAACGACCTTGGCTGCATGGAGTTCGCCGGCGGTTACCCGTCTAACCTGCACGAGGAGATTAACAACTACTCAATCATAGCAGGCGTGGTGGCTCGCACAGAGGATTTCGACATCATTCATGCTCACGACTGGCTCACCTATCCAGCCGGCATCAACGCCAAGCACGTAAGCGGCAAACCGCTCTGCATACATGTTCACGCTACCGACTTCGACCGTTCACGCGGTAAGGTGAACCCCACGGTTTACGCCATCGAGAAGGACGGCATGGACAACGCCGACTGCATCATGTGCGTGTCGGAACTCACACGTCAGACCGTTATCCATCAGTATCATCAGGATCCGCGCAAGTGCTTCACAATGCACAACGCCGTTTACCCACTGCGTCAGGAGTTGCAGGACATTCCGCGTCCCGACCATACAGGTAAGGAGAAGGTCGTAACCTTCCTCGGACGTATCACAATGCAGAAAGGTCCGGAGTACTTCGTTGAGGCTGCCAACATGGTGCTGCAGCGTACACGCAATGTGCGCTTTTGCATGGCAGGCAGCGGCGATATGATGGACGCAATGATTTATCTCGCTGCCGAGCGTGGCATCGCCGACCGTTTCCACTTCCCGGGCTTCATGCGTGGAAAGCAAGTGTACGAGTGTCTGAAGGATTCGGATGTATATGTCATGCCGTCAGTTTCTGAACCGTTCGGTATCTCGCCGCTTGAAGCAATGCAGTGCGGCACGCCGACAATCATCTCTAAACAGTCGGGTTGTGCCGAAATCCTCGACAACTGTATAAAGGTTGACTACTGGGATATCCACGCACTTGCCGACGCTATCTACTCAATATGTAGCAACGAGTCGCTCTTCACCTACCTCAAAGAGGAAGGCAAGCGCGAGGTCGACCAGATTACATGGGAAAAGGTGGGCGCACGCATAAAGAACCTCTACGAGCGCGTCCTCGCTGGCGACATCTAAGCCAAAGGCATATACACAACGAGTAAATCACAATACAATAATCTTAAAAGCAAACAATAATGAAAACGATTTGTTTATATTTCGAGATACATCAGAACATACAGCTGAAGCGCTATCGTTTCTTTGATATCGGCACCGACCACTATTACTATGACGACTATGAGGACGAGCGTCTCATCACTGATGTGGCTAACCGCTCGTATATGCCAGCTCTTGAGGCTTTGGGCGAAATGCTGAAGGAACACCCTGGCTTCTTCAAGGTTGCTTTCTCACTCTCAGGCGTGGGCATGGAGCAGTTGGAAATCCACGCTCCGCAGGTGCTTGAGAAGCTTCAGGAACTCAACCAGACTGGTTGCGTAGAGTTCCTCGCAGAGCCTTACTCACATGGTCTTGCTTCGCTCGCCAACGAAGAGAGCTTCGCTAAGGAAGTGAAGCGCCAGTGTCAGAAGATGAAGGAGTACTTCGGCAAAGAGCCTAAGGTGCTTCGCAACTCTTCGCTCATCTACAGCGATGACATCGGTGCTCAGGCAGCACAGATGGGCTTCAAAGGTATGCTCACAGAAGGCGCACGCCACGTCCTCGGTTGGAAGTCGCCGCACTATGTTTACAACTGTGCGCTCGCTCCTAACCTCAAGCTCTTGTTGCGCGACGTGAACCTCAGTGACGACATCTCTCTGCGCTTTAGCAATGTCGACTGGGAGGGCTATCCACTCTTCGCTGACAACTACGTTGACCGCATTGCCAACTTCCCAGGCGAGGAGCACGTAGTGAATATCTTCATGGAGCTTTCTGCTCTTGGTGTGGCTCAGCCGTTGTCGAGCAACATCCTCGACTTCCTCAAGGCTCTGCCCGAATGCGCTAAGCAGCGCGGTCTCACATTCTCTACACCGAGCGAGATCTGCGACACAATGCCAAGCGTAGGCGCACTCGATGTGCCCGACACACTCTCTTGGACTGATGAGGAGCGCGACGTGAGCTCTTGGCTCGGCAACCCGATGCAACGCGAGGCGTTCAACAAGCTCTATAGCGTAGCCGACCGCGTGCGCATCGCCGACGACCCACGTATCAATCAGGACTGGGACTATCTGCAGGCTTCTAATAACTTCCGTCAGATGACCACAAAGCCATCGCAGGTAGGCATAGACCGTGGCATCTATGCATCGCCGTTCGACGCATTCACCAACTATATGAACATCCTCGGCGACTTCATCGCTCGCGTTAATTCGCTCTATCCTGAGTCTGTTGACAACGACGAGCTCGCTTCGCTCCTCACCACTATCAAAAATCAGGACGAGGAGATTGAGATGAAGAACAAGGAGATTACTCGTCTGCAGACCAAGATTGAGAAGATTGAGGCTGCTGAGGAGAAGCTCCGCGCTAAGCTTGAGAAGACAAAAGCTCCGAAGGCAGAGACTGCTCCTAAAGCAAAAAAGCCTGCTGCAAAGAAGCCTAAGTCTGCTGAAGTGAAGGAGGAGGCTAAGGAAACTGAGCCAAAGAAGGCTTAGCAATTAGCAATTCAGAACATATAGAATTAGAAAGATATTAAGGTTCTTGTACAATAAATATTGGTTATAAAGGTTTAAATGCTCTACTGCGTGATGCAGTGGAGCATTTTGGCTTTTATTTATTTCGTATTTCTCTCTTTTGCATTGTTTCATGCTAATATCAAACACGTGACAAAATCGGCAGCAAGTTATCTGAGTTTTTCTACCTGCGGTACACTAATAATGCCGCGGCTGAAGTGCAGCAGTCCGTCGGCTTGCATAGCGTTGAGTGCCTCCGACACATTGAGACGACTTGTGCCGAGTTCCTGCGCCAGGCGAGTCATCTTTATACGTATCACTTTAGAACCGATAGGCGAGAGGCAGCGTAGTTTAAGGAACGTGGCGATGCGTGCCCGTAGCTCAGTAGGCATTGGATGCCAAAGCTTACGCTCTGCTTTCTGCGCCATTGCTGACACAATGTTAAGCATATTGATACGGAAGATGATAAACTCGTCGGAGATATGCATAAGGTCGCTCTGGCATATCTCCACAGTGTCGCTTTCGTCTACAGATGTGAACGTGCGTGTGTAGTGTGGCGAGAGTCCCATGAAGTGCTCTATTTGTAGGATGCAGGGAGCCTTGATGTGTTCTTCTATCGAGTAGCTGTGGTCGTCGGCATGAGCCACAACCTTCACATCGCCACTCAATAGAATGGCGATGTTGTTGCATTTCTCTCCCTCCTTCTTGATTATTTCGTTCTTGCCGAACTTCTTGAAGCTGAACTTCGTCTGACCGATAATCTGCATGAGGTTGTCGCTTGTGAGACCCTGGAACAATGGTATCTCGCGAAGCTTGTCGTAGAGATTAAGCATTTACTTCAGAATCTTGTCCTCCATAGATGGCGAATACCATACCTGTAGGTTGCCCTTGTCGTCGCTATATATGAGATATGCCATCAGTTCGGGGTGCTGTTTGAGCACTTTCTGTGCTTTCTCCATACCCATCACCATGAATGCGGTAGCATAGGCATCGGCTTCAGCGCAGTGCTTGGCGAGCACTGTTGCGGAGAGGATACTGTGCTGCACGGGGTAGCCCGTAGCAGGGTCGATGGTGTGAGCGTACTTCTTGCCACCACGATAGTAGAAGTTGCGGTAGTTGCCGCTGGTAGCCATAGCGCAATCCTTCACGTTAAGTACGGTCTGCAGCTCGTTGTTCACGTTCAGTGAGTCGTCCGACGGCTTCGTCACGCCAATCTTCCATGGCAGACGCTTCTCGCTGATACCGTGCGTAACCACCTCGCCGCCAATCTCCACCATATAGTTCTTTATGCCGCGCTTCTCAAGCAGACGCGCTACCACGTCGCAGCCGTAGCCCTTGGCGATAGCACTGCAGTCGAGCATCACGCGTGGGTCGGTCTTCTGTATGCGGTGGTTCACGAGCTTCACCTTGTTATATCCAACGATGGCACGCAGCGAGTCGACCATGTGCTTTGTCGGTGGGTTGCCCGTTTTGAAGCCGAAGCCCCATGCGTTCACGAGCGGAGCCACGGTGATGTCGAATGCTCCGTCGGTCTTGTCAGAGATGCTCTCTGCCAGGTTGAACACGCTCTCGAACATATCGTTCGTCTCCACGTCCTCTCCGCGGTTGATGTGCGAGATGATTGATTCCTTGTTGAACATCGACAAAGCGTCGTCTACCTTCTGTAGTTCGGCGAGGATGTCTGCCTGTATAGAGGAGTCGTTCTGATAAGTGATGTGATAGAACGTACCGAATATCTGTCCCTTATCGTGCTGATAAGGCATACTGCGCTGCTGGCGCACTATATAGACTGTTCCGATAATGAGGAGCAGGAGGAATGGCAAGCGCCATAGAAGTCTTTTGTTTGTCATAATTATATCTCAAAGATGATGTTGAACGTGCCACCCAAACGGCTTCTGCCTTGTTTTCCGTAGCCCGGAACATACCAAGTGTTGCCAATCTCGCCGTCGTTGTGTGCTATGCGTCTGCGGTAGCGCACCGACCAACCCAATCGGAACGGACCGGCAATCTTTGCATCGACACCGAACACTGCCTCCATCCAATGATAGTTGGCTTTCATGCCCTTCACGTTGTATGTGATATCGTCGCCCCATACGGGGTCTTTCAATCCGTTGCCCGACACGTCGAACTTGTAGTAAGTCATGGCGTAGCGTGCGCCTGCATATACACGGTAAGCGTCGTGCTTGTTCTTTGCGATGTTGAAGTCCACGCCCACACGCCAGTAGGGAGCCGATGTCTTGTATCTGAGGTTTGTTGTAGGGTTGTCAGCGTCGGCTGTGCCATAGCCTAACTCGAACACGGGGAAGTAGCGATCCTTGAGGTTGATGCGCAGCGCAGCCTCATACTGTCCGTAGTCGCTGAACGCCAATTGCGTCAGTCCCACCACGTCAGCCGACACCGCCACACCTCTGAAGAACGCCACCGAGTCTTTCTCCGCCTTCGCTGATTTCTCCGCAATGGCTTCTTTTCTGCTCTGAGCCGATACAGTCGTCGTCGCAATCAGCAGCAGACTAATTGCTATGCCCCTTGAAACGAATGAGGAAGTGCGCTTTACCGTCATTATATGTTACCTTATTATAATTTATCGTTATGTTTTCTATCGCCTCAGTGGTGAACTTCACGTCCGTGATGGTGTGGAAGAACTGCGGATTGCAGTCGACCGATTCGAAGTGTGGGTTGTTCTGCTTCTCTATCCACACTGTATCCGTTGTGCTCACTTTGCTATCCTTCTGCTTTATCGTGAAGACATACACGTCCGTTGTGCGCTGATAGCTCATCGGCAGTGCGATGCTGTCGAAGTCGGCGAGTCGGTTTATGATGACAGTGTCGTTGTCCTTGTAGTCTATAGAGCGTGGCACGGCTACGGTCAGCGTGTCTTCCATCTTTGTTATGTCGCCGTCGAGTCGGAACGTGGCGTACACGCGATTGTTCAGCGGACAGTCTATCGACGAGCACGCAGCCAGCATGAACAGTGCCACCATTGCTATGGCTGTTGATATAGTTGATGTTCGCATTTGTTGTTTATGAGTTTGTTTTATTTCTCGCAGCGCAGTGTCTTCTCTATCTGATAGTCGTTGCGGTTCTGCGATGAGCGACTAACGAGGTCGCCGATGAAGCCTGCGAGGAAAAACTGTGTGCCGATCATCATCACGGTGAGCGCAATGAAGAAGTAAGGCGAGTCGGTGATGAGTCGCTGTGGGATGCCATGCGCTAAGCACCATAGCTTGTCTACGCCCAACGCAATCACCGAGAGGAAGCCGATGAAGAACATCAGCGTGCCGAGGAATCCGAACACGTGCATCGGCTTCCTGCCGAAGCTCGAAAGAAACCACAGCGTGATAAGGTCGAGATAACCGTTGAAGAAACGGTTCCAACCCATAAACTTCGACTTGCCGAACTTGCGTGCCTGATGGTGCACCGGTTTCTCGCCAATCTTGTCGAAGCCCGCGTTCTTAGCCAAGTAGGGTATGTAGCGGTGCATCTCGCCGTACACTTCGATGTTCTTCACTACGTCCTTGCGGTAAGCCTTCAGTCCGCAGTTGAAGTCGTGCAGATTGTGTATGCCGCTCACCTTGCGTGCCGTAGCATTGAAGAGTTTCGTAGGTATAGTCTTCGAGAGCGGGTCGCCCTGCTTGCGGTTCTGCTTGTATCCGCTCACGAGGTCGTAGCCCTCGTCCACAATCATGTGATAGAGTCCAGGTATCTCGTCGGGCGAGTCCTGCAGGTCGGCATCCATAGTGATTACTACGTCGCCCTCAGCTTCCTTGAAGCCGCAGAAGAGTGCTGGACTCTTGCCGTAATTGCGACGGAATTTAATGCCTTTCACTGCTGGTGACTTCTGTGAGAGGCTTTCGATGACGTTCCACGAGTTGTCTGTGGATCCATCGTTTACGAAGATTACTTCGTATGTGAAGTTGTTTGCCTTCATCACGCGTTCAATCCACGCGTAGAGTTCGGGGAGCGACTCCTCCTCGTTGAACAAAGGAACTACTACTGTTATATCCATATTGTGTTGAGATGTTGTTATGTTGAGATGAGGTGTTGAGATTTAATATCTGTTTCTTTTTCCGATAAGCGCAATCGGCAGACTAATAATCGCACCGACGAAAAGGTTTTGCATCATAAACATGAACGCCCATTGCACGGGTGTGATCATCGTTATGAGGTCCATGCTGTTCTTAATCTCTTCTTTCGACACGCCGTTCTGTTCGTAGACGGGTGCCACTTGCTTCATCGTTGTAGTGATGAGCTCGGCAAATGCGCCATTGTCCAAGAACTGGAAGTAAGCGTACTGCACCAGTGCGAACACTAATGAGGCGTAGATGAACACATAGAGCGAGTAGGCATAAGCGCGGCGGAACGATATCACGCCGTAGAGAGCTTGCGTGCGGAATGCAGCAAGACGCTTTCCTACGAGGAACGGCGTAGCCAATGCTAAGATGTTGCCGATGAGTCCGGCGTTTAGCATCATTATACATGCGAAGCTTGCTGCCCACAACAATGCGAGCAGCAAGGCATCTTGGCGTGCGAACGCCTTTAGTTGTACAAGGTGTGCTATGTTTATCATTAGCGCATCACCTTAAATGTGTTCTTACCCTGCTTCACGATGAACACGCCGTGCTGTGCATCGCCCGCAACCACTCTGCCGCTGAGGTCGTACACGGTGTAGGGCAGGGTAGGGTTGAATTTGCCATGCGTGCCCGCTGTTACGTTGCCGATAGCTGTGGTTGGCTGACCCTTCACACCAATTATGGCTATGTCGCGCACCTGCCATGTCGGAGCCTCGCTTGTGGTGCTTGTGTAGTGGAACACGATGTTAATCTTCTTGCCAGCCCAAGCACGGAGGTCTATGTCGCCTGAGTTAACAAACTTGAAGTCTCTGCCTTCTGGCCATGCGAAGCCTTCAAGCTTTGTTGTCTTGCCCTCGCATCGCACCTCCACGCTGAGTTTCTCGCTCGGTTTCTTCGCGTAGTTCACGGCGTGGTTGAATGTCATGGTTGCCGACTTGTATTCGCTGAGGTCAATCTCGGGTGTGACAACCGAACTCTCGGCTGCAAATTTCGTTACGTATGTGCTTGTTTCTTCCTTTATGGCACCCGTGCCTTTCCAACCGTATGATTTTGTGAGTTCCCATACCTCTGCGCCCTCTTTCGGGTGGAGTGGAGTTTCGATGGTGCATCCGCCATCAGATGTCTTGAAGTTTGCCAGATATATACACATCTTGCTTTCGTCGCCCATCTCCACCTTTGTTGTTACGGTCTTGGCAGGGTCGAACTCGTAGTTGATGCTGTCGCCCCAGATGTACTCCATGAGGTTAGGGAAGTCGATGAACGGGTTGCGGTTGCCCTGAATGCTGTACACTATGTTGTTGCGCTTAGCCTCCAGGTCGCTCACGGGGTCTTCCTTCGCCCACTTGATGTAGAGGTCGGAAGCCCACTTCTGCAGCGTAGGATAGTCGCCCGTCTCAAGCGATTTCAGACCCTCCTTCACCCACTTGTAGTCCTGATAGCACGTAGCCATGTAGAGGTATGCACGAGCGAAGTCGCCCTGCCACTCTGGGTAGGGTTGCCACAGCTTTGTGCCGCTATTGCCTGAGCCAACCTTTATCACGCCGTTGTCGTACGTCGCATTTGTCACCACGCCCATGCCGTAGTTGCTCTTTGTGGTGTTCGCCTTAGCGTCGCTCGGCATGAGGTTGTAGAGGTCTTTGTAAGCCTGGCGTTGCTCACCGCCCCACCAGCTCTTCGGGAACGAGTGCTCGATGTTCATCGAGGAGCACGATGCGCCCCATTCGCCGAACTCCACCTTGTTAGGCGAGTAGCGGTCGATGACGTATCCGTTGTCGTTGTCGGTGAGGTAGAAGCCCCACCATGTGGCTGCAATGCCCTTGCCGTAGCTCAAAACACGAGCCTCTTTTATGATGTTGTGCACGGCGGTCTTCAGTTCCGCTCCCTTCTTGCCTTTCAGTGCGTCGTAGTAGCCCTCCGGAATTTGTGCAGAGGCTGTGATAGAGACGATAGTAGCGATAAGTATTATCGCCAAGGCTTTAATGTTTGTTCGTTTCATTTGTTTCGATTTGAATGTTTCTTCTTTGTATAAGTCCGTATTAGAACAACAAAGTTACCACTTTAAGCTGAATATGTTATATATATAATGTGTAAAAATGCTTAATCGCTTATTTCGTTATCTCGCCGCAGATGCTACGCCCCATGAGGCTGCGTATAGCGCGCACGTCCTTGTAGTGCGCCTGCAGGAACATTAGTTTGGTGATGGCACTCTCCACGGTGCTGTCGCCGCCACTCACTACGCCTGCGTCTTGTAGCTGGAAGCCCGTGTCGTAGCGTCCCATCTTCACGAAGCCTGCTACGCACTGGCTGATATTCACCACCGTCACGCCACGCTGTGTGGCGTCCTTCAGCAGTCGCATGAGCCATGGCTTCTGTGGAGCGTTGCCGCTGCCGAAGCTTCTCATCACTATGCCGCGCAGCTCGGGGGCATCAAGCATGTGGCGCACCACGTTCTCTTGAATGCCTGGGAAAAGCGAGAATACCACTACGTTCGGGTCCATGGACATGTGGGGTATCATCGGTTTTGAATAGTCGGGCTTTAGGATGTAGTGTGGGTTGAACTGGAACTCGACACCTGCTTCGCACAGGTGCGGATAGTTGAACGAGTTGAAGGCATTGAAGCCGTCGGCACTCTCCTTCGTGCTACGGTTGCCACGCAGCAGTCTGCCACTGAAGTATATGCACACCTCTGGCACCATTGGTCGACCATCCTCGCCGAATGCCGCTGCCAACTCAATGCTCGTCAGCAGATTCTCCTTGCCGTCCGTGCGGAGCTGTCCGATAGGCAGCTGAGAGCCAGTGAGGATGACCGGTTTAGTGAGGTTTTCGAGCATGAACGACAGAGCCGATGCCGTGTAAGCCATAGTGTCGGTGCCATGCAGCACAACAAAACCATCGTAGGCTTCATAATTGTCGGCGATGATGCGCACAAGCTGGGCCCATCGGCGCAGACTCATGTCTGAGGAGTCGATGGGTGGTGTGAACTGATATGTGTCTACTTCCGTCGGCAGGAGTGCAAATTCGGGGAAGTTAGACAGAAGATGGTCGAAGTTCAGCGGTTCGAGGGCTCCCGTGTCGGGGTTGTGTCCCATACCGATTGTGCCACCGGTGTAAATCAATAACACCTTGTTGAGTCGTGGGCTTACTTGCTTGTTGTTCATATTTGAAGAGGCTTATGACACATTATTGACTAAGCCGATGCGAGCTCTCGCCTACATCGCTATAATCAGTGGTATGCTATTACCCGACAAAATTAATTAATTTTTGTGACAATATACTCGCTTGCGCTATGTTTTTTATGTACTTAATGCGTTTAGTGCATCAACTCTTGTCAAATAGAACATCTACTTTGGTCGTCGTTTAGCGTCCGCGGTCTGTGTGGACGGCGTTCGCAATCTGATCGGACGGCGGACGCAATCTGATCGGATGGCGTTCGCAATCTGCATGGACGGCGTTCGCAATCTGCATGGGTGGCGTTCGCCGTCTTTCGTCAAAGCAGTACATTTAGTTTCTAAAATATGATAAATGAGTCTGTAAAAACTTGTCAGTATCAGAAATAAGTAGTATTTTTGCAGACGATATTTAAACATAGACAGAATAATTGTTATGAAGAATCTCTTCTTTTTCCCGGCCTTGATTGCAATAATCTTGCTTATGGGCAGTTGCAAGTCGGCACAGAAAGTAGCTTACTTCAAGAATATAGACTCTATAAGCCTTGCTGCTTCAAAGGGTTTGTACGATGCTCGTATTATGCCTAAGGATCAACTGACAATCACTGTCGTCACTTCAGATCCGGCTACTTCAAAGCCTTTCAACCTCGCAATGGGCAGCACGTTGAGTGCTGACGGCAAATTGGGAGGCTCGACCGGTTCGCTCATCCCGTATCTTGTAAATAATGACGGTAATATTGAATTCCCGGTTGTAGGAACTCTTCATGTGGCAGGACTCACCAAGAACGAGTGTGAGGAACTCATAAAGAGCAAAGTGAAGCCGTATCTTGCCGATTCGGAGAATCCGGTTGTCACTGTTGCAATGTCAAGCTATCGTGTGACGGTTGCCGGTGAGGTGACATCGCCCAAAGTGGTGCCCGTGACAACGGAGAAGATGAGTGTGCTTGAGGCTCTTGCCCAGGCTGGCGATCTTACCATCTATGGCCGTCGTGACAATGTTATTCTTATACGTGAGAGAGCTGATGGTCAGAAAGAATTCCATCGTATCAACCTTAATGATGCCAATATTATCAATTCGCCGTACTACTATGTGCAGCAGAATGATTATATCTATGTGGAGCCCAATAGTACCAAGGCAAAGAACTCGGCTATTGGTCAGTCTACGACGTTGTGGTTCACGTTTGTTGGTATCTTGACGTCTGTGGCTTCATTGGTAGTTAATATTGTTAGAAATTAGTGCTGTTAAGCATATGATAAGCGTCGGGCTATTTGTCTTGGCGCTTAATTTTTACCTATACAGTAATAATCTTCAATCGAAACACATTTAAACACATAATAGAAGTATCGTGGAACCGTTGAAACATGAATGCGGTGTGGCAATGATACGATTGCTCAAGCCGCTCGAATACTATCAGGAGAAGTACGGCACGTGGATGTTCGCACTCAACAAACTCTATCTGATGATGGAGAAACAGCACAACCGCGGACAGGAAGGTGCCGGAATGGCATGTGTAAAATTCGACGGAATGCCCGGAACAGAATACATATTCCGTGAGCGTGCCGAAGGCAAGGATGCCATTACCGAGATATTCGGACGCGTGCAGAAAGAGTACGCCCGACTCTCGCCCGAACTGCTCGCCGATGCCGAGTTTGCAAAGAACCATCTGCCCTTCGCCGGACAGCTCTACATGGGACACCTGCGCTACTCCACGACCGGAAAGAAAGGACTCGCATACGTGCACCCTTTCCTGCGCCGCAACAACTGGCAGGCTAAGAACCTCTGCATCTGCGGCAACTTCAATATGACTAATATCGACGAGATATTCCAGCAGATGCTCGCGCAGGGTATGTTCCCACGCATCTATAGCGACGGTTACACTCTGCTCGAACTGATGGGCCACCGCCTTGACCGCGAAGCTGAACGCAACTTTGTTGATGCCAAGAAGCTCGGACTCGAAGGCATGGACATAACCAGCTATATCGACAACCATATGGATATGGCGAACGTGTTGCGCACCACAATGCCCAACTTCGACGGTGGCTACGTGATGTGCGGACTCACTGGGTCGGGCGAGATGTTCTCTATGCGCGATCCGTGGGGAATACGACCAGCGTTCTACTACCAGAACGACGAGTTCGTAGCCGTAGCATCCGAACGCCCGGTGCTGCAAACGACGTTCGACCTCGAATGCGACGATATCAAAGAGCTGCAGCCCGGCAATGCGCTGCTCGTGAACCGCAGCGGAGAGGTGCGCATGGAGCGCATACTCGAACAGCGCGGCGACTCGGCTTGCTCGTTCGAACGCATATACTTCAGTCGCGGTTCCGACCGCGACATCTATCGCGAGCGCAAACGCCTCGGCGAACTGCTCGTGCCGCAAGTGCTCGATGCCGTAGATGGAGACATCAACCACACCGTGTTCTCGTTCATACCGAACACAGCTGAGGTAGCTTACTACGGATTGCTCTCGGGCTTCAAGAAATGTCTCAACCGACAGAAGGTGCAGCAGATACAACAACTCGACCACGAACCGACCGACGAGGAACTGCACGCTATTCTCGACACATACGTGCGCTCCGAAAAAGTGGCTATAAAGGACATAAAGCTGCGCACCTTCATCACCGAAGGCAACTCGCGCAACGACCTCGCGTCGCACGTCTACGACATAACATACGGATGCATAGAGCCTGGCGTAGACAACCTCGTGGTGATAGACGACTCTATCGTGCGCGGAACGACGCTCAAGGAGAGCATCCTGCGCATCCTCGACCGCCTGCACCCGAAGAAGATTGTCGTCGTGTCGTCGGCTCCGCAGATACGCTACCCCGACTATTACGGCATTGACATGCCGCGTCTGGAGGAGTTCTGTGCCTTTCGTGCCACCATCGAACTGATACGCGAGCGCGGTATGAACGACCTGCTACAGCGCGTCTACGAGGCGTGCAAGCTCGAACTGCTCAAACCCAAAAGCATGATGCGCAACTGCGTGCGCGACATATACAAACCCTTCACAGCGGAGGAGATAAACCGAAAAGTGGTAGATATGCTCCGACCGGAAGGTCTGAAGACACCGGTCGAACTCGTGTTCCAGTCGATAGACGGACTGCATGAAGCCATCCCCGACCACCACGGCGACTGGTACTTCACAGGCAAGTATCCAACGCCAGGCGGAACAAAACTCTGCAACCAGGCGTTCGTCAACTTCATCGACCGACAGAAGTAGGACAAGGCTTCGCATACATACATCGAAGTTGAGCCTTGGCGTTGTGGCGAACACAAGTAGAATACACGTTTTGTGGTATAAAGAAGAGGATGAACTCCGAAACAATCATGAACAAACACGCCCTGAAAGGGCAAAAGTGAACACAGAGGATCGACTTTTGCGCTTCCAGGGCGTCTGTGCGCGATAAAACTAACAACGAATAAAAATTAATTCGAGAAGATATATAAATATGAGAAATGTAACTTTAGTATTGGAAGACGGAACCAAGTTCCACGGAAAGTCGTTCGGTTATGAAGCACCGGTGGCAGGCGAGGTAGTTTTCAACACTGCTATGATGGGCTACCCTGAGTCGCTCACCGACCCTTCGTACGCCGGACAGCTAATGACTCTGACCTATCCGTTGGTTGGTAACTATGGTGTGCCACCGTTCACCACTGAGGAGAACGGACTGCCTACATTCATGGAGAGTGACAAAATCTACGCTTCGGCTATTATCGTGGCTGACTACAGCGAGCAGTACTGCCATTGGAATGCCGTAGAGAGTCTTGCCGAGTGGCTCAAACGTGAGCATGTACCGGGCATCACCGGCATCGACACGCGCGAACTTACTAAGGTGCTGCGCGAGCACGGCGTTATGATGGGTAAGATTATCTTCGACGACGAGCCCGAGAACGTGCCGACAGCCGAGTATGCTGGAGTTAATTTCGTGGATAAGGTGAGCTGCAAGGAGATTATCCGCTACAACGAGGGGGCTAAGAAGAAGGTGGTGCTCGTCGACTGCGGCGTGAAGGCTAACATCATCCGCTGCCTCATCAACCGCGGTTGCGAGGTGATTCGTGTGCCTTGGAACTACGACTATACCGACATGGAGTTCGATGGATTGTTCCTTGCCAACGGTCCTGGCGACCCCGACATGTGCGAGGCTGCAGTGAAGATTATCCAGAAGCAGATGAGCCTCTCCGACAAGCCTATCTGCGGTATCTGCATGGGCAACCAGCTCCTCGCTAAGGCAGCAGGCGCACGTATCTACAAGCTAAAGTACGGCCACCGCTCACACAACCAGCCGGTGCGCATGGTAGGCACAGAGAAGTGCTTCGTAACATCGCAAAACCACGGCTACGCAGTAGACGCTAAGACACTCGGTGCCGATTGGGAAGAGCTCTTCGTGAATATGAACGACGGATCGAACGAGGGCATTCGCCACAAGTCGAAGCCTTGGTTCTCAAGCCAGTTCCACCCGGAGGCTTGCTCAGGTCCGGTTGATACAGAGTTTATGTTCGACAAGTTCGTAGAGGCTATGAACTAACTGAAGAGTGAAGAACAAAAAGTGAAAATCCAAATGTTTAAGTTTTGTGTTGTCGGGCGTAGCCTGATTAAACATTAAACATTAATCATTAAACATTAGAATAAATGAAAGACGAAAATATAAAGAAAGTGTTATTGCTCGGTTCGGGTGCCTTGAAGATTGGCGAAGCGGGCGAGTTCGACTACTCTGGTTCGCAGGCGCTTAAGGCTCTGCGCGAAGAGGGCATAGAGACAGTGCTCATCAACCCGAACATCGCAACAGTGCAGACATCGGAAGGCGTTGCCGACCAGATATATTTCCTTCCCGTTCAGCCTTACTTCGTAGAGGAAGTAATCAAGAAGGAGCGTCCTGACGGCATCCTCCTCTCGTTCGGTGGACAGACCGCGCTCAACTGCGGTGTTGAACTCTACCGCAATGGCATCCTCGACAAGTACAACGTGCGTGTGCTCGGTACACCGGTGCAGGCTATCATCGACACCGAGGACCGCGAGCTCTTCGTTGAGAAACTCGACGAGATCGGCGTAAAGACTATCAAGAGCGAGGCTTGCGAGAACATGGAGCAGGCACGCAAGGCGGCTGCCGAACTGGGTTACCCGGTCATCATCCGCGCTGCTTACGCTCTCGGCGGACTCGGCTCTGGCTTCGCAGATAACGAGGAAGAACTCGTGAAAATCGCTGAGAAGGCGTTCTCGTTCTCTCCGCAGGTGCTCGTCGAGAAGAGTCTCAAGGGCTGGAAGGAGATTGAGTACGAGGTGGTGCGCGACAGCTACGACAACTGCATCACAGTTTGCAACATGGAGAACTTCGACCCACTCGGTATCCACACTGGCGAGTCGATCGTTATCGCTCCGTCGCAGACACTCACCAACTCTGAATATCACAAGCTGCGCGCTCTTGCTATCAAGATTATCCGCCACATCGGCATCGTGGGCGAGTGTAACGTGCAGTACGCCTTCGACCCGCAGTCGGAAGACTACCGCGTAATCGAGGTGAACGCTCGTCTGAGCCGTTCTTCTGCCCTCGCTTCTAAGGCTACGGGCTATCCGCTCGCCTTTGTTGCGGCTAAGCTCGGCATGGGCTACGGCTTGTTCGAGTTGAAGAACTCTGTGACAAAGACAACATCTGCATTCTTCGAGCCTGCACTCGACTACGTTGTCTGCAAGATTCCGCGTTGGGACCTCTCTAAGTTCCGCGGCGTAGACAAGGAGCTCGGCTCTTCAATGAAGTCGGTAGGCGAGGTGATGGCTATCGGTCGCAACTTCGAGGAGGCTATCCAGAAGGGTCTGCGTATGATTGGTCAGGGTATGCACGGCTTCGTAGAGAATAAGGAACTTGAGATTGACGATATCGACGCAGCTCTGCGCGAGCCGACCGACAAGCGTGTGTTCGTCATCTCTAAGGCTATGCACAAGGGTTACACCGTTGACCAGATCCACGAACTTACAAAGATCGACAAGTGGTTCCTTGAGAAACTCCAGCACATCATCGACATCGATGAGGCTATGAAGAAGTGCAACATCAACACTCTCGACAAGGAGCTCCTGCGCACCGCTAAGGTGTACGGTTTCACCGACTTCCAGATTGCGCGTGCCGTTGGTCTTGAGGACGAGCTCAAGTCGATGCGCAAGGCGTCGCTCGTCGTTCGTAACCGTCGTAAGAACTACGGCATCCTGCCGGTTGTTAAGCAGATTGACACCCTGGCTGCCGAGTATCCTGCACAGACCAACTATCTGTACGTTACATACGCTGGCGTGAAGAGCGACATCACCTTCGAGAACGACAAGCGTTCTATCATCGTGCTCGGTTCGGGTGCTTATCGCATCGGTTCTTCTGTAGAGTTCGACTGGTGTGGCGTTCAGGCTCTGAATACTATCCGTAAGGAGGGCTACCGCTCGGTTATGATCAACTATAACCCCGAGACCGTGTCTACCGACTACGATATGTGCGACCGTCTCTACTTCGACGAGCTTACCTTCGAGCGCGTTATGGATATCATCGACCTCGAGCAGCCTAACGGCGTAATCGTATCTACCGGCGGTCAGATTCCTAACAACCTCGCTGTGCTCCTCGACGAGCAGCACGTGCCTATCCTCGGTACAAAGGCTCAGGACATCGACAACGCCGAGGACCGTGCTAAGTTCTCGCAGATGCTCACCAACAACGGCATCAACCAGCCGGAGTGGAGCGCCCTCACAAGCATGGATGACATCGACCGCTTCATCGAGCGTGTCGGCTTCCCGGTACTCGTTCGTCCGTCGTATGTACTCTCGGGTGCTGCCATGAACGTATGCTCTAACGAGGATGAGCTGAAGCGCTTCCTCCAGCTTGCGGCTAACGTGAGCGAGGACCACCCGGTTGTAGTGAGCAAGTTCATCGAGCACGCTAAGGAGATCGAGATGGACGCTGTGGCAAAGAACGGTGAGGTTATCGCTTACGCCATCTCTGAGCACATCGAGTTCGCTGGCGTTCACTCTGGCGACGCTACCATCCAGTTCCCGCCGCAGAAGCTCTATGTCGAGACCGTGCGCCGCTGTAAGCGTGTAGGCCGTCAGATTGCTAAGGAGCTGCACATCAACGGTCCGTTCAACATCCAGTTCATGGCTCGCGACAACGATATCCTTGTTATCGAGTGCAACCTCCGCGCTTCGCGTTCGTTCCCGTTCGTGAGCAAGGTGCTCAAGATCAACCTCATCGAGCTTGCCACACGCGTTATGCTTGGCTTGCCGGTTGAGAAGCCGAGCAAGAATCTCTTCGACCTCGACTATGTTGGTATCAAGGCTTCGCAGTTCTCGTTCAACCGTCTGCAGAAGGCAGACCCAGTGCTTGGCGTAGATATGAGCTCTACTGGCGAGGTAGGCTGCTTGGGCGACGACACCAATACCGCACTTCTGAAGAGTATGCTCTCTGTGGGTCATCGCATCCCGAAGAAGAACATCCTTCTCTCTACCGGTGGTGCTAAGCAGAAGGTGGCTATGCTTGACGCTGCAAAGATGCTCATCGACCACGGCTACAACCTCTATGCTACGGGTGGCACAAGCAAGTTCCTCACCGAGAACGGCATCCAGAACACTCACGTGCTCTGGCCGTCTGAGGAGGGCAACGAGCCTAAGGCTCTCGACTTACTGCACGACCACACCATCGACATGGTTGTGAACATTCCGAAGAACCTCACAAGCTCAGAGCTTACCAACGGCTACAAGATTCGCCGTGCCGCTATCGACCTCAACGTGCCTCTGATTACGAACGCACGCCTCGCAAGCGCATTCATCTATGCGTTCTGCACTACTAAGCTTGAGGATATCGGTATCAAGGCTTGGGGCGAGTATTAAAATAGGAGGGTATGGCATTCTTGCCATACCCACGCAGCCACCCTAAGGGGGTGCAGCGGTCTCCGCTGCACCAACCGAGCAATCTTGTGTCAGCAACTCATTGCTGGGTGGAGAGTATATAAAAAGCGGATTTATCTGTTTGCAGCTTCGCAAACAGATAAATCCGTTTTTTTTTGTTTCTATACAATTCTTTCGCCTTTTCTTGCCGCTTATCCATAAAATTTATAAATTTGTGCGTTATACCCTTAATGATTACAGAAACAACCCGAAATAGAACCAACTACAGATGAAGAAAAGCGAACTATATAAATATGTGCTCGACTACTTCCGCGGTATCCACCCGGAGGTGACGACTGAACTGGAGTTCGGCAGCGTGTTTCAGCTACTCGTTGCCGTTGTGCTCAGCGCGCAATGCACCGACAAGCGCGTCAACCAGGTGACCCCTGAACTCTTCGCCCACTATCCCGACGCACGCTCTATGGCAGAAGCCGACGAGTTTGAGGTGTACGAGTACGTGAAGAGTGTGAGCTATCCCAATGCGAAGGCGCGCCACCTCGTAGAACTCGCCCGCATGATACAGAACGAGTACGGGGGCGAGGTGCCGCACGACTTCGACAGTCTGTTGCGCTTGCCAGGCGTAGGTCGTAAGACGGCTAACGTGATGCTGGCAGTGGCGTTCGGCGAGGCTGCAATGCCCGTCGACACGCACGTGTTCCGTGTGAGCCACCGTCTCGGACTCGTGCCGCGCACGGCTGACACGCCACTGAAGGTGGAGCAGCATCTTGTGAAGCACATACCTGCTGACGATCTTGCGAAAGCTCACCATTGGCTGCTCCTGCACGGCAGATACATCTGCACGAGTAGGAAAGCGCATTGTGAGAAGTGTGAGTTCAAGGTTGTGTGCCCGAGCTCTACGTGCAAGTGATGTGGCACGTTGCTGATCCGCATCGACCGACGCAGATGTCCGCATCGACCGACGCAGATGTCCGCATCGACCGACGCAGATGTCCGCATCGACCGACGCAGATGTCCGTATCGACCGACGCAGATGTCCGCGTCGACCGACGCGGATGGATTTTTTACTACTAACGACGAATGAAAACAAACGGCAAGTTACAATTATATCCTTGTTTGCGCGTCGCCATGTGCCTCATTGCAGGCATCTGCATCGGCGATGCGACGGCAGCCTGTGTGCCGCTCGTGCTGTGGCAGTGGTTGTTCGTCGGTTTGCTTGCTGTTGTCCTTTTGTTATATCTGCTCAATCGCCATGCTATAGTGCAAACCTTCATTTTGTTTGGTATTATGATGGCGGGCGGAGCGTGGCGCATAGCCTATGTAGAGCGTCAGCAAAGGTATGCCTTTTCGGGCGAAGAAGAAACGTATGAAGCGGTTGTCGTGGCGCAACCGATAGAGAAAAAGCGTTCGTTCAAGTGCGAGCTTGCCATTGTTCGGGGTAGGCTGGCTGGGCATAAGGTGAACGCCTACTTCCCAAAAAGCCATACCGACACCGCTGCGTTGTCGCTTACCATTGGCGATGGCATCACCGCGCAGTCTGTGTTCAGCCACTTCGACGATGACGCACGCGCTCAGCGTGGCGGTTTCAGTTGGCGTAGGCAGCGCATGGTGCGCGATATAGTTGCGCGAACGTTCATCGATTCCGACGCTTGGAAGCGTGCAGAAGTAAGTGTTCTGGGGATGACCTGGCTCGGCAGATTGGGTTTGTCGCTGCAATCGTTGCGCCAAAGGCTGCTGCGACGATTGCGTGGTAGCTCTGTCTCCGAGGATGCGTATGCCACAATTGCGGCTATGACCCTCGGCGACAAGACTGCGCTCACCACCCAGCTGCGTGAGTCGTATTCAAAAGCCGGCGTGTCGCACGTGCTGGCACTCTCGGGTCTGCATCTCGGCATCATCTACGCCATGCTCGCACTGCTTCTTGGGCAGCGGCGTAACACGATGCTCGGACTTGTTGCTACCATCACCTTGATATGGCTCTTCGCCCTCATGGTCGGCATGTCGCCAGGTATAGTGCGCTCGGCTGCCATGTTCACGCTTTACACCTCTATGAGCTATCTCTCGCGCGAATACCTCACGCTGAACAGCCTTGCGGCTGCCGCCACGATAATCCTCGTGGCGAGTCCGGCGATGCTGTGGGATGTGGGTTTTCAGATGTCGTTCCTTGCGGTGTTGGGCATTGTGATTGGGCACGCAATGGTTAGAAACAATCGTTTCTATGTGCGCTATTCGCGACGGGGAGTGGTGGGCAAGCTTGTGTCGCTTGTGTTCGTGTCGCTTGCAGCGCAGACGTTCGTGCTCCCATTGGTGATGTACTACTTCGGCAATGTGCCGTTATATTTTATTCTTGCTAACATCGTGGCTGTTCCGCTCACCACCTTAATAATATATATGAGCATACTGCTCTTCGTGTTGTCGCCGTTGTGTGCCCTTGGTACGTTGGCTGATGTCGCCTGGCAGTGGCTGGCGGCAGCGGTGGGGTGGTTGGCGAGTGGAATGAATAGCCTACTTTCGCTCATTGCCAAGCTGCCAGGTGCAAGTGTCGATGGCGTATATATAAGCGCAGTGCAGCTATTCGCGATGTATCTGCTCATAGCTGCACTGCTCTGTGTGTGGCGTTATTGCCAACGGATGTACGATTCGGCGCATGGCACACCGATTGATAGAATTTAGTCGGGTTACACCTTGAAGTAGTCCTCAAGCTCGTTCATGGCTTCCGCGTCGCGGTTGTCGAGGTCTTTTATTATCACACCGTGCTCAAGCAGTGCGATGCGTGTAGATATCTCGGTGGTGTGCTGCAGGTTGTGGCTCGATACAATCACCGTAGCTCCCGTCTCCTTGTTGTAGTCGAGCAGCACCTTCTTCAGCATATTCTGGCTTCTGGGGTCGAGGAAGTTGAACGGCTCGTCAAGAATAACCAGTTCGGGGCGGTTCAGCAGTGCGGCAATGATGCCCACCTTATGTCTGTTGCCGGCAGAGAAGTCGCGTATGTACTTCTTTTGGTTGAGTATCTCGCCGTTCATAAGTGGCTCGAAGCTGGTCAGGCGTTCAGCTATCTGCTCCTTCGTCATGCCCGACACACGTCCGATGAAGTCGAAGTATTCCTCTGCCGTGAGGAAGTCGATGAGGAAACCGTCGTCGATGTACGCACCGGTATATGCCTTCCAGTCCTCGCTCAGTGCTGGGTTGATTGCCTTCGGGGCGCCTTCCGTAGCAGGTTGCATTGTCACTACACCCTCGTCCGCCTTCAGAAGGTCGAGCATAAGGCGGAACAACGTTGTCTTGCCGGCACCATTGTTGCCGACCAGACCGAGGATGTCAGCATTATTGATAGTGAAACTTTTAATGTCTACGGCAGTATTCATGCCGAAGTGTTTCTCAAGATTGCAGAGTTCTATTTTCATATACTTCTAATTATAGGAGGGTATGGCATCTTGCCATACCCACGCTGATTGCTTCTTTAGGAGGGTATGGCATCTTGCCATACCCACGCAGATTGCTTCTTTAGGAGGGTATAGCATCTTGCCATACCCACGCAGATTGCTTTTTAAGGGTGCCTGGGTATGGCAGGATGCCATACCCTCCTATTTTAATTCTTGCTTCAGGAACTTTGCCGTGTAGCTCTCTTTGCACTCCGCCACTTCCTCTGGCGTTCCCTTTGCCAGCAGTTGTCCTCCGCCGCGTCCGCCTTCGGGTCCCATGTCGATGATGTAGTCGGCGAGCTTTATCACGTCGAGGTTATGCTCGATGATTATCACCGTGTTGCCGCGGTCAACCAACTTCTGCAATACCTCCATCAGAATCTTTATATCCTCGAAGTGCAGACCCGTTGTCGGCTCGTCGAGGATGTATAGTGTCTTTCCAGTGTCGCGCTTGCTTAGCTCGGTGGCTAACTTCACACGCTGGCATTCGCCACCCGATAGCGTTGTCGAAGGCTGACCCAGCTTGATGTAGCCCAGTCCTACCTCCTTCACGGTCTTTATCTTCTGCAGAATGTTCGGCACGTTCTCGAAGAACTCCACCGCCTGGTTGAACGTCATATCGAGCACGTCGGCGATACTCTTGCCCTTGTAGCGCACCTCAAGCGTTTCGCGGTTGTAGCGTTTGCCGTGACACACCTCGCACGGCACGAGCACATCCGGCAGGAAGTTCATCTCTATGGTGCGGTAGCCGCCGCCCTTACACGTCTCGCAGCGTCCGCCCTTCACGTTGAACGAGAAGCGACCGGGCTTGTATCCGCGTATCTTCGCCTCGGGCAGATTGACGAACATGGCGCGTATATCGTTGAACACGCCTGTATATGTAGCCGGGTTGGAACGCGGCGTGCGACCGATCGGCGACTGGTCGACGTTCACCACCTTGTCTATGTTCTCTATTCCCTCGATGCTCTCGTAGGGCATCGGCTTCTTTAGCGAGCGGTAGAAGTGTTGCGAGAGTATCGGCTGCAAGGTCTCGTTGATGAGCGTCGACTTGCCCGAACCGCTCACGCCCGTCACCACGATGAGCTTGCCAAGCGGGAACTCTACGTCCACGTTCTTCAGGTTGTTGCCCTTCGCGCCACGTATCACGATGCTCTTGCCGTTGCCTTCGCGTCGATGCGTCGGTATCTCGATCTTGCGCAGTCCGTTGAGATAGTCGGCTGTTATGGTGTGCTCCTTCAGCATCTGCTCGGGTGTACCCTGGAACACTACCTCGCCACCACGGATGCCCGCCTTCGGACCTATGTCCACGATATAGTCGGCGTTGAGCATCATGTCGCGGTCGTGCTCCACCACCACCACGGTGTTGCCCATGTCGCGCAGCTCCTTCAGCGAGTGGATGAGTCGGTCGTTGTCGCGCTGATGCAGTCCGATGCTCGGCTCGTCGAGGATGTAGAGCACGTTGACGAGCTGCGAGCCAATCTGCGTGGCAAGGCGTATGCGCTGGCTCTCGCCACCCGACAGCGTTGCCGACTGGCGCGATAGCGACAGATAGTCGAGACCTACGTCGAGCAGGAAGTTGATGCGCGTCTTTATCTCTTTCAGTATCTCCGTTGCGATGGCAGTCTGACGGCTGTCAAGGTGCGACTCCGCCTCGTCGAGCCACTGCTTCAGTTGCAGAATGTCCATGCCCGACAGCTCCGCTATGTTCTTGTCCCAGATGCGATACGACAGAGCTTCGCGGTTGAGGCGTGCGCCGTGACACTCCGGACACTCAGTTACGGCGAGGAACTGCTCCGCCCATTTCTGTCCCGACTGCGAGTCGTCGTTCTCCATCACGGTGCGCAGATACTTCATCACACCGTCGAACGTGCAGAAGTAGTCGCTCGACGTGTGCACAACGTCCTTGCTGATGCGTATCGTTTCGAGCGAACCGTAGAGCACTTCGTTGAGCGTGTCCTCAGGCACCTCGCTGACGGGTGTCTTCAGCGTGCACTCGGCAGCCTCGAGTATAGCACCAATCTGCCAGAATATCATCTGGTTCTTGTACTTGCCGAGCGGCACGATAGCCCCGTCGTATATCGACAACGAGTCGTCGGGTATCACCTTCTTCATGTCGATCTCGTTGATGTAGCCCAGTCCCTTGCACTTGTGGCAAGCACCTTCGGGCGAGTTGAACGAGAACATGTTCGGTGCAGGGTCGCGGTAGGATATGCCCGACGTGGGGCACATCAGTCGCTTTGAGAAGTTCTTCGCCACGCCCGTGTCCTTGTCGAGAATCATAATCAGTCCGTCGCCCTCGCGCATAGCCGTAGCCACAGTCTTGCGCAGGCGGTCGTCGAAGCCCTCGCGCATCTGCATCTTGTCTATTACCACCTCAATGTTGTGGTTCTTGTAGCGGTCGGTCTTCATGCCGCTCTTTATCTCTGTTATCTCTCCGTCGATGCGCACGTACAGGTAGCCCTTGCGTCGCAGCGTCTCGAAGAGTTCGCGGTAGTGACCCTTGCGCTGTCTGATGAGCACGGCGAGTATGTAAATGCGCTTGCCGGCATAGTCGGAGTTGATCATGTCGACGATGCGCTCCTCCGTGTACTTCACCATCTTCTCGCCCGTGACGTAGCTGTAAGCCGTTCCGGCGCGAGCGTAGAGCAGACGCAGATAGTCGTATATCTCGGTTGTGGTGCCCACCGTAGAGCGTGGATTCTTGTTGGTTGTCTTCTGTTCGATGGAGATAACCGGACTTAAGCCTGTTATCTTGTCCACATCGGGCCGCTCCATTCCGCCGAGGAAGTTGCGTGCGTATGCCGAGAACGTGTCGATATATCGGCGTTGGCCTTCGGCATAAATAGTGTCGAAGGCAAGCGACGACTTGCCCGAACCGCTCAGTCCGGTTATCACCGTGAGCGAGTCGCGTGGTATCTCCACGTCTATGTTCTTCAGGTTGTGGACGCGTGCGCCCCAAATGTTTATCTTTTCTCCCATAACTACTATTCCGTTGGATTAACTCCGCTGGTTTCTGTATATCCGCGCAGTAGGTTTACGTCCTTCTTGATGGTGTATTTTCTGCCGTCGGCACCCTTCGCTTTCACGAGCACGAAGTAGACACCCTGCTTCACATCCTTGCCGTTGAACTTGCCGTCCCATCCCCCGGCAGGGTCGTGCCACTCGTACAGCTTCTGCCCCCAGCGGTTGAAGATGTAGGCATCGAACTCCACGATGCTCTGGTAGTTGCTCTTGGCGCGATACACGTCGTTGATGCCGTCGCCGTTGGGCGAGAAGGCGTTCGGCATCTCGAGTTTGCTCTCCGAGATTTGTATCGTTATCGGCTGTGCATCCTGCCAGTAGTCCTTGGTGTATGCCACGGTGTCGGTGCCGTTGATGAATGTAGCATAGAGCACGATGCGGTGCGAGCCAGCCTCGGTGAAGGTGTACTCCGTCTCCTCCTCGTAGCGCACGAGGTAGGGCTGCGTTGCACCCTCTTTGGTGAAGCGCCACTCGTAGTGGGGCGTGTACGCACCGATGTTCTCCGCGTTGGCGTGGAACACCACCGTGAGCGGAGCCGAACCCGAATAGCTCGTGCCCGTCTCTTCGCCTTCGTCGGTTGTGAATGTGGCTTGTGGGTCGATGGTCGGCACTTCGTCGGCGTAAGCCTGTAGCGTAGTGCAGAGAATCAACAATAATAGTGTCCTGATGTATTTCATTGTCTACTTGTTTACTTGTCTACTCGTCAACTTGTCGCTCGTCAACTCGTAATGCAAAGTTACTTATTATCTCGCACACAGCAAAACGCTGCGACTTATTTATAACGTTATTTATGAACAAAGATTTTTGCAAACAATATATTTTGTGTACTTTTGCAATGTTAATTAAACAGAATATAGAAATGAGACGTAGTATCAGAATTCTCTTCTTGTTGTGCGCCTGGTTGCTGGCATCGTCAGTAGTGGCGCAGACCGCTAAGTGGCAGGACTTGTATAAGGTGAAGAAGAAAGACACAATATACGGCATTGCCCATAAATATAACATCACTATCGAAGAGCTTATGCAGGCAAACCCCGACATGCAGAAGCCCGACTATGTGCTGAAGAAAGGCGAACAGCTGCTCATACCGTTCTCGAAGCAGACACCGAACGTTGCACAGAAACCCACCGCTCCCACGTCAACCGCCACGCGTCAGCGTGTTGCTAACACCGTGAACGTGGGCGTGATGCTGCCGCTGCACAACGTGGATGGCGACGGACAGCGCATGACCGAGTACTATCGTGGTGTGCTCATGGCGTGCGATAGTCTGCGTAGTCAGGGCATCAACACCAACATCTTTGCATGGAACTTGTACAAGGATGCGGATGTTAGCCCCGTGCTTGCCGATGCCAACGCCAAGAACTGCGACCTCATCTTCGGTCCGCTTTACACCAAGCAGGTTAAGCCGATTGCCGACTTCTGTCGCAAGCACGGCATACGCCTCGTCATTCCGTTCTCTATCAACGGTGGCGACGTGGAAACCAACGACCATATCTTCCAGGTGTATCAAAGCCGAATACTCACCGCTGAACTTTCAGCGAATGCGTTTATGAACCGCTTCAAGGATGCTCACCCCGTGTTCGTCGACTGCAACGACTCGACGAGCGACAAGGGTATCTTCACCTCCGAGCTGCGCAAGCGCTTGGAGGCAGCAGGCTTGAGCTATAGCATCACCAACCTCAAATCGTCGCCGGAAATGTTCGCCAAGGCGTTCAGCGCGGTGAAGCAGAATGTTGTGATACTAAACACCGGTCGCTCGCCGCAGCTCAACTCCACATTGGCTAAGCTGAACGTTCTGCGTGCCACGTTCCCGAATGTTCGGATAGCACTCTTCGGCTACAACGAGTGGTTGATGTATAAGCGTGTATATCAGGACTATTACTATAAGTACGAGGCGTACATCCCCACGGCATACGTTTACAACGAGTACGCTCCTGCCACCGCCAACTTGGAGCGCAGCTACCGCCAGTGGTTCAAGTCGGACATGCGTCAGGCTCTTCCACGCTTCGCCCTCACTGGCTACGATCAGGCGCAGTTCTTCATTCGTGGCATCAACAAGTATGGCGCTAAGTTTGAAGGCACACATCAGCAGAACACATACACTCCGTTGCAGACTCCGCTGAAGTTCAAGCGTGTCAGCAATGGCGGTATGCAGAACAACAGCTTCATACTGTTGCACTATAAGCCGAATCGCACTATAGAGACCATCTCGTATTAAAAGTAAAAAAGTAAAAGAGTAAAAAAGTAAAAAGAGCCCCTCCCAACCCTCCCCATCGGGGAGGGCTTGGCTACTGTCCTCGGCTTAGAGAGGCTTAGAAAGGCTTAGTTCGGCTTAAACGCAGCCTTAAAAAGGCTTAAAAAAAGAATAAATGATAAAGACAATAAGAAAGGCGTTCCTCGCGTTGCTGTTGCTTGTGGCGACAGGCGTTAGTGCGCAGGTGGGCGACCATCGTAACGACTTCGCCCTCGGTGTCAACGGTGGCTACGTGATGAGTAGCGTGGGCTTCGTGCCTAAGGTTACGCAGGTGCAGCACTCGGGCTTCACCGCCGGACTCTCCTTTAAGTACACTTGCGAGAAGTACTTCAAGACATATTGCTCCGTGTATGCCGAGCTCAACTATGCTCGCATCGGATGGAAGGAGAGCATCCTCGACGTTAAAGACCAGCCGGTCATCAACCCCGTGACGGGTGTGGCTGAGGCTTATCAGCGCGACATCAACTACATACAGTTGCCGGTGTTCGCCCACTTGGCATGGGGTAAGGAGCGTAAGGGCTTGCAGTTCTTCTTTCAAGCCGGACCGCAGTTTGGCTATATGCTTGGCGAGTCGACAAAGACCAACTTCGCCTTGGCTGACCGCAACACCACCGACCGCGCCAACCAGACGTGTGCGCAGGACACGATGGCGGTGGAGAACAAGTTCGACTACGGCATCGCTGCTGGCTTAGGTATGGAGTGGAGCATACCGCGTGCTGGTCATCTGCTGCTCGAAGGCCGCTACTATTACGGCTTGGGCAATATCTACGGCGACTCGAAGCGCGACTACTTCGCACGCTCCAACCACTCGAACATCGTCGTGAAGCTCACGTGGCTGTTTGATCTAAATTAGGGGGCGCACCTCGGTACATTCTCATAGGGGGTGCACTTGTCTCAAAACATTCTTCAGGGGGTGCACTTGTCTCAAGTGCACCAACGTTTTATCGGTGCATTCTATTAGGTTGGTGCATTCTATTAGGTTGGTGCACTTGAGACAAGTGCACCCCCTGAAATTACCTCTTTAACTTCAATCCCGTCCACAAACACCACACGGCAGCAATGCCGAAGAAGAATATGAACACATAGGTGGCGGTGTTGTGCATGTAGATGCGACAGGTGTGCACCTCGAGTGCCACGTTCCAAAGCGACATTGGCAAGTGGCGCAGCCGTTCGGGTTGCGCTATCTTCGCAGTACCTTCATAGTAATCAGTCACAACCTCTGTGGCTGATTTTTTTATGCCCTCACCGTTCGTGCCACTATGCTCAACAGCACTGCGGAAGTCGGCACTGTAGCCAGCTATCGCCTTGTTGCCGAACGGTGCGCCCTGCTTCTTCGGCGACGGTTTGCCCGTGAAGTAGTCGACAGAGCTGCCCGTGCGGCGGTTCCATACGTGCATACCGCTGAACGAACCGCATAGCCACATGCCGTCCCCGCGCTGCTGCCACACGTTCAGTCCCATCACGTTCTGCGGAGGAGCACTTGCTATGTGCTGTGGGCGTGGAGCGTTGATGTCGCTGCCCAATGAGTAGAAGCCCTCAGACGTTGACAGAAGCCAGTCGCCCATCACGACATCGTAGCGCAAAAGGCGCAGCTTGTCGTGCCACGCATTCTGGCTCTTCAGCGTAGTGAACGGTAGGGTAGGCACCTTCGTCAGTGCGAGCACCACCATCACCGGCGGGCGCAGACACCAGCCCGTGATGCAGATGAACAGCGTGGCGACTATCGTCTTGCGCCCCACGAGGTCGTGCCAGCGTAGCGTGTGCTTCATCGTGCGCCCCTTGCTCTGCCAGCGGTGCTTCGTGGTGCGCAGGCAGAAGAAGGCGATGCCCGTCAGTATCAGTACGATAAGCACCACGGCTATTACGTCGACAACGAGTTTGCCGGCGAAGCCGAACAGCTCGCCGCTATGCAGCAGCCATATCGTGCGGAACGCCGTTGCGCGGTCTTTATAGTCGGGCGGGGCAGGCAGGGCTACGCAGCCGAACTGCTTGTAGGGCGGCACGGCTACGTATGCGTGCGAGCGGCTCAGCACCACGAGCGTGTCGCCGTGCGAAGCGATGTCGGTCAGTCGCTCGTCCTGGTCGACAAGTGGCAGCTGTACGGTGTGCCACTTGCCGTGCATACCGAAGCGGTAGAGCGCGAACGGCGACACGGCGAACATGTGTGTTGAGGCTCCGCTGCCCACTGTCGTCACGTTGCGTATTTGTCGGTAGTCGGCACCCGTAGGCAGTCCGTCGTTGAAGTCGGCAATCTGCGTGGCAGTGGAGTCGGCAAGGAACATGCCCGACGCACCATATATTAATATGTGTGAGTCGAACGGTAGCGTGCCGCGCATCAGTCCGCCGTTCCACTGGCGGTACTCGTAGCGCGAGGGCAGCAGCGTGCGCGACACGTTGATGTCGCTGATAAGCTGGCGGTGGTTGAGCAGTATGCCCGAGATGCAGAACATCAGCAGGAAGAAGCTGATGAGCAGTCCGAACCATTTGTGATGTTGTATGAGTTTTCGTTTGTTCATATTGTTCTGTCTTTATGATGTGCAGTTAGGGGGTGCAGTGTAGGGGGTGCAGTTGTCTCAACTGCACCAATTAATATAATTTGCATTCTACATTGTTGGTGCAGTTCTTGCTCTGGCAAGCGGCAAAGCCGAGCGGAGACAACTGCACCAATTAATATAATTGTGCGTTCTACATAGTTGGTGCAGTTGAGACAACTGCACCCCCTAAGCAAGTGTTTCCGTTTTAGTCTGCAAAGTTATTAAGAAAGTTTCGTACTTGCAATCCTTATTTGTTGTGATTTCTCGACTTTTGGCACCGTTCGCGTCCGCCACCCGATCAGATTCCGTCCGCCACCCGATCAGATTCCGTTCGCCGCCCGATCAGATTCCGTCCGCCGTCCGATTGGATTCCGTTCGCCGTCCGATGCACAACTACAGCAATACATCGTCCAAAAGCCTACCACCACGCCCCGATAAAGCCCCCACAACTATATAATTGCTATATTTTGTTACGAAAAGATGACATACATTTGGCAAATCGAATTATTCTTCTTAAATTTGTAAGTTGTGATATTGTAACTACGGAAAAATAACTTAATCAATAAAAACAATACAATTTATGTTTGAAAATCAACCAAAAGGTCTGTGGGCATTAGCCTTGGCAAACACTGGTGAGCGTTTCGGCTACTACACCATGCTTGCTGTGTTCTTACTCTACTTGCAGGCTAACTTCGGTTATGCTACCGGAACAGCAAGTACAATTTACTCAACTTTCCTGATGATGGTATACTTCCTTCCTATCATTGGCGGTATCGCAGCCGACAAGTTCGGTTTCGGCAAGATGGTGACAAGTGGTATCTTCATCATGTTCATCGGTTACCTCGTGCTCTCGCTTCCGCTTGGCAAGGACATGGTGGCAGCAGGAGCAATGGGCCTTGCGCTCGTCCTGATTGCTTTCGGTACGGGTCTGTTCAAAGGCAACCTGCAGGTGATGGTAGGTCGTCTGTACGACGAGCCGAAGTATGCGCAGAACCGCGACTCTGGTTTCTCGCTCTTCTACATGGCTATCAACATCGGTGCGATGTTCGCTCCTACAGCAGCTATCAAGATAATGGATTGGGCACAGACAAGCCTCGGTGTGTCGGTAGAAGATTCTTACCACTTCGCTTTCGCCGTAGCATGTGCATCGCTCATCGTTAGTATCGCTATATATTATATCTTTGGTTTCACCTACAAGCACGTGCTTGCTTCTGAAACAAAGAAGAAGGACGACGACTCTTTGGAGCGTAATGATTTCAACGAGCTCTCTCCGGCGGAGACAAAGGAGCGCATCGTTTGCTTGTGCCTTGTGTTTGCTGTGGTTATCTTCTTCTGGATGGCGTTCCACCAAAACGGTGCTACCCTGACACTCTTTGCTCGCGACTATACACAGACCACTTCTGAGGGTCTGCAGTCAATGGCGTTCGACGTGCGCAACCTCGTGGCTTGCATCTTCGTAGTTTACGCAAGCTTCGGACTCGCTCAGAGCAAGACCTTCAAGGGCAAACTCATTTCGCTCGGCGTTATCGTTGCTGCTATCTCATACCTCTTCTATGCTTACAATGCTCTTGAGGGTGCAGTAGACGTTAAGGCTCCTATCTTCCAGCAGTTCAACCCGTGCTACGTGGTGGCGTTGACACCGGTGAGTGTGGCTATATTCTCTTGGCTCAACAAGATTGGCAAGGAGCCGACATCGCCTGAGAAGATTGGTTTGGGTATGCTTGTAGCTGCTCTCGGCTTCGTATGGATGGCTGTAGGCTCTATGGGTCTTGAGTTGCCGCTCACACAAGGCGACCCTGCTACTGAGGGCACTCGCGTAAGTGCTAACCTCCTCATCTCTACATACCTCATCCTCACCTTTGCCGAGCTTCTGCTCTCGCCGATCGGTATCTCGTTCGTAACGAAGGTGGCTCCTCCGAAGTATGCAGGTCTGATGATGGGTCTGTGGTTCGGTGCTACTGCTATCGGCAATCAGCTCGTAATGCTCCCAGGCATCATGTGGGGTCAGAACCTCAGCCTTGTTACTATCTGGGGCGTTTTGGCAGGCATCTGCTTGCTCTCTGCAGTCTTCATCTTCTCTATCATCAAGAAGCTGAACAAGGTTAGCTAATTACAGGGGTGCAGTTGTCTCCGCTCGGCTTTGCCACTTGCCAGAGCAAGAACTGCACCCACAAGATAGAATGCACAATTATGTTAATTGGTGCACTTGAGACAAGTGCACCCCCTAAAAAAAATCGCCCACAAGCTCAATCGAGCTTGTGGGCGATTTGCGGTATATATACCTTATAATATATTACATCGCGCTATGCTTTTACTACATCGCGCTGTGCCTGCCTGGCGTACCTAACGTAATCACTTCGCAATCCTTCATTGTTGCTCCGTCGATGGTGAGTCGGACGAGGGTGCGCTCCGTCTGCCATCCCTGCAGCCCGGCTGCTCCGGGGTTGATATGCAGCAGTCCGAGCAGTGGGTCGTTCTTTATCTTCAGTATGTGCGAGTGTCCGCTGATGAAGAGCTTCGGCGGTCGCTCTATTATCTGTCGGCGTATGCTCGGGTCGTACTTGCCGGGGTAGCCGCCGATGTGTTTCATCAGTACCTCCACCTCCTCACACTTGAAGCGCAGCACCTCGGGGAACATGAGGCGCAGGTCGCCGCCGTCGCAGTTGCCGCAGACGGCACGCAGCGGACGAAACTCAGCCAAGCGCTCCGCGAGCACCGTAGAGCAGATGTCGCCACAGTGCCATATCTCGTCGCATGGCTCGAAGTGTTTCAAGTAGCGGTCGTCCCAGTAGGAGTGGGTGTCGCTGATTATGCCTATCTTTTTCATCGTTTCATTCTCCTTCTTATAAAGTCGGCTATGAACTCCTTCGTGCCTTCGGGTCCGAGGCGCGACGCATTGACGCAGAGGTCGTAGCTTGCACTGTCGCCCCACGTCTTGCCCGTGTAGTAGTTGTAGTAGGAGGAGCGCGTGCTCTCCTTGTCGCTGATCAGCTTGCGTGCCTCCTCTTCCGAGCAGTTGTGTCGCTTGCAGATGTTGCTGACGCGCTCGTCGAGATCGGCTGTGATGAACACCGTCACCATGTTCGGCTTGTCGCGCAGCACATAGTCGGCACAGCGACCCACGAAGACGCACGACGACTCGTCGGCTGCCTTGCGTATGGCGTCGCTCTGTATGCGGAACAGACTCTCCTGCGAAAGTCCGTTGTCGTAGAACGACGAGTCGGAGATGAACGGCACGTGCATGTGGAATATCTGGTCGAGGAAGCCCTTGCGCTCGTCGTTCTTCTCGAAGAACTCGGGACTGAACCCGCTCTCCTTGGCAGCCAGCTCAAGCACTTCGCGGTCGTAGAACGTGCAGCCGAACTCCTCTGCCAGCATCTTTGCTATCGTTCTGCCGCCACTGCCAAGCTGGCGGCCTACGCTGATTATAAGTTTATCGTTGTTCATGTCTCTTTGCTTTAGTTTGTTAATGTAGCTGTCGGTTATACTGCTGCCCCCTCAGCTTGCGCCGCCTTGAACTTCTTCACATACTTCGTGAGCAGCACTATTGCCACAACGAATGAGATGACATCGCTGATGGGCTGCGCGAGCCATACGCCGTCGGTTTGGTAGAAGTTGGGCAGTACGAGCAATGCCGGCAGGAAGAACAGGAGCTGGCGCGAGAGCGAGAGCAGCATGCTTATCTTAGCCTTGCCGATACTCTGGAAGAAGCCCGTGCTTGCCATCTGTGCGCCCACTAATGGGAAGGTGAGCATGGTGACGATGATGGCACGCTCCGAGATGCGGATGAGTGTCTCGTCGGAGGTGAACAGGCGTGCGCACTCGTAGGGTATGGTCTGTGCAATAGCCCAGCCGACGGTGGTGATGAGCACCGCGCCCGTCATGGTGTACTTCAGTACGCGCAGCAGACGGTCGTAGTTGCGTGCGCCGTAGTTGTAGCCTGCGATTGGGAACATGCCCTGGTTCATGCCCATGTTTATCATTATGAAGATGAACGCAATCTTGTTCGTAATGCCGAACGCGCCCACTGCGAGGTCGCCACCGTGGAAGGTGAGTGCCTTGTTGATGAAGATGATGACGATGCACGAGCAGGCGTTCATGGCGAACGGCGAGATGCCGATGGCTATGATGTTCTTGATGATGTGCGACACGGGGCGGTAGATGCCGCGCTTGAAGTGGACGATGCACTGCGGATTGCTGAATATCCTCAGCTGCCAGCAGAGCACCGCAGCCTGCGCAATGATTGTGGCGAGAGCCGCTCCGCCTATGCCCATGTGCAGCGGCCAGATGAATATTGGCGAGAGTATGGCGTTGAGCACCACCGTCATTATTGATGCCATCATGGCCGAGCGCGGCTTCGACGCAGCACGCAGTATGGCATTCATGCCGAAGAACATGTGCGAGATGGCGTTGCCGGCGAGCGTGATGACCATATACTCGCGTGCGTAGGGTAGGGTGGCATCGCTTGCGCCGAAGAAGCGCAGGATGGGGTCGAGGAAGAGAAGCGATATGATGCTGAACGCAACGCCGATGATGACGTTCAGCGTGAAAGCATTACCGAACACACGCTCGGCGGTGGTGTAGTCTTTCTGTCCCAACTTCACCGATATGCACGTAGAAGCACCTACGCCCACACCGGCACCAAACGCCGCTGCGAGGTTCTGTAAGGGGAATGTAACGGCAAGGCCGCTGATGGCGAGTGCACCGCAGCCTTGTCCGATGAATATACTGTCTGTCATGTTGTAGAGCGACGCCGCCGTCATGGCAGCGATGGCGGGCAGCGCGTACTGCATCAGCAGCTTGCCCACGGGCTTTGTGCCCAGCTCAAGAGTAGCCTGTTTGCTGTTATCCATAAAAACCTATTGAGTGTGAGGGGTGTTCTGTTGATAACTACTCTCCGTAAATCTCTCTCAGCTTAGCCTCCAGCTGCTCGCCTCTGAGGTCGGCTGCGATAATCTTGCCAGTAGGGTCGACAAGGTAGCTTGCCGGTATCGAGCGTATGCCGTACACCTGACCGGCTACGCTCTGCCAGCCTTTAAGGTCGGAGAGGTGAACCCAGTCGAGCTGCATCTCGGCGATGGCCTTCTTCCAGTTCTCGAGTTTGTTGTCGAACGACAGACCAACCACGTTGAAGCCCTTCGACTTGTACTTGTCGTAGGCAGCCTTCACGTGAGGCATCTCCGCACGGCATGGTCCGCACCACGAAGCCCAGAAGTCGATGAGCACGTAGTTGCCCTTACCGCAGTACTCCGAGAGCTTGTGCGGATTGCCGTTGACATCGTTCTCGGTGAGGTCTGTGAACGGCTTGCCGATGATGCCTGCCTTCTTGACAAGCATAGCTAAATACTGGCGTGCAGGAGCAAGCGCAGGGTGCTTGGCATAGGCGTACTTCTCGTTGAGTATCTCCTGCAAAACCGGGAACTCCACGTAGTACATCACGTTGTTGACGAAAGCCACGGGGATGAGGTTGTCCTTGTTCTCCTTGATGATTTCGAGCGAACGGAGCGATACGCTTTCCGAGATGTCGTTAAGCTTCGGACCGAGCTCGTTGGCGAGCTTCTGCAGCTCTGCCTCGCTCATGCCGCTCTGCTGAGCCTTTGTAAACTGGGCGTAGAGAGCCTGCGCCTCACTGCCGAGGGCATCTATCTCGCGGTCGTAGGCGTTGAGCTTGGTGTTCTGCTCCGAGCCGGTGAGCGTTTTCTTCTCAAGGTCGGCAACGATAGGTGTGCCGTCGTTGAAGAATGCGCAGTATTCCTTCTTGGTAATGGTGAGGCCGAGCAGTGCGTCCTTCTCTGCCGAACCCTTCAGCGCGAACTTGCCGTCTTCGACGGTGGCACTGTCGATTGCGGTCGGGCGATTGCCGTTTACGTCCATTACATATACCTTACTAACACCTGCTTGGCAGGTGCCTTTAATGCTATACTCCGTACCAGGAATTGATTGCGCGCAGGCTGTCAGTGTGATGACAGCGAATGCGAGTGTTGAAAGAATTGATCTCATGTGTAAAAATTATTGGTTTATTAATTTTGCAAATATACTGATTTTATGTGTAACGGCAAATATTTGAGTCCGCTTTTTTCATTGTTCGCCGATGTGCTGGCCTACAACATAGCCCATAGTCCATGCTGCTTGCAGATTGAAACCTCCGGTGATGGCATCAACATCGATCACCTCGCCGGCGAAGAAGAGTCCGGGGCAGTGCTTGCTCTGCAGCGTGTGCATGTCTATCGACGAGAGCGAAACACCGCCACATGTCACGAACTCGTCGCGGAAGCGGCCCTTGCCCGTGATGCGGTATATGTCGTTGGTGAGTGCTTCCACGATGCGGTTGAGGTTCTTCTTGCCCAATTCGCCCCACTTGCGTGTGGGGTCGTTCTGCGTCTTCTGCAGTAGGTAGACCCACAGGCGCGATGGCAAGTCGAACGGGCGTATCGTGGCAAGCTGCTTCTGTGGGTTGCGTGTGGCGATGGAGGCTATCTCCTCCTCCGTCACGTTGCGTCTACTCTCGCCCGTCCAGTTGATTGCTACGTCCGCCTGGTAGTTGTGCTCCTGCAGATAGCGTGCGGCATGAGCAGAGAGCTTCAGCGCAGCCGGTCCGCTCATGCCCCAATGGGTGACGAGCAGCGGACCCTCAGCGCGGAACTTCGTGCCTGGCAGCGACGCTATGGTGTCTTCAACCACGGTGCCCATGAGCGTAAGGAAACTGCGGTCGGCTATGTTGAACGTGAAGAGCGACGGCACGGGCGTAGCTATATCATGGTCTAAGCGTGCGAACACGTCGAGTCCTTCGCCCTTCGGAGCACCGCCCGTGGCGATGGCAACGCGGTCGAAGTCGGCTTCTTTACCACCGGCGAACGTGAGGTGGAATGTGCCGTCGGCGTTCCGGCTGATGTCCTTCAGCTGGTAACCGCCCAGCTGCTTTACGCCGAGCTGCGAGGCAAGCGTGGTGAGACAGTTGACGATGCTCATTGCATCCTGCGAGACGGGGAAGACGCACTCGTCTTCCTGCGTGGTGAGTGGCACGCCTTCGCGCTCGAACCATGCGTAGGCAGCGTGGTGGTCGAAGCGTTTGAAGAGACGTTTCATGAGTTTGTCGCCACGCGGATAGGCGTGCTTAGGGTCGCTAATCTGCTCGAAGGAGTTGGTCAGGTTGCAGCGACCGCCACCCGTGATGGCTACTTTGGCGAGCATCTTCTGGTTCTTCTCGAAGATGGTGATGTCGGTGTCGGGATAGTTGCGCTTCGCTTCTATTGCTGCAAAGAAGCCGGCTGCGCCACCTCCGATAATGGCTATGTGTAGTGGCATGATGGTGTGGTGTTGAGATGTTGAGATGGTGTGGTGTTGAGATGTTGAGGTGTTGACAATACCTTTTTACTCTTTTACTTTTTTACTTTTAAAAGCTCCTTGCCACGTGTCGAGTTCCTTCATTCTGTTCACAAGTCGGTTGGTGAACTCATGGTTCTTTATGCCCCACTTTGGAGCAATGAGCATGTCGGCAGGCGACTGGCTGACGAAGCGCTCCACGATGATGTCGCTGCGCAGACGCTCGAGGTAAGCAATGCAGGTGTCGATATACTCGTCGGGCGTGAAGAGCTTGAAAGGTTTTTGCGTGTATTCGTCGGCGAGCTGCGTGCCACGGATGATTTGCAACTGGTGTATCTTCAGAATGTCGAGCTTCAGTTGCGACACTATCGAGGCTTGGCGGACGTTCTCCTCGCGGTCTTCGCCGGGCAGTCCGAGTATGATGTGTCCACCGGTGAGAATGCCACGGTCGTGCGTTAGTTCTATTGCCCGTCGGCTACACTCGAAGTCGTGACCACGGTTAATGTAGCGCAGCGTGTCGTCGTTTACCGACTCGATGCCGTACTCCACGATGAGGAACGTGCGGCGGTTTAGCTCTTCCAGATAATCGAGCAGCTCATCGCTAATACAGTCGGGGCGTGTGCCGATGACCAGTCCCACTACGTCGTCCACAACCAACGCCTCCTCGTAGCGCTGTTTCAGCACGTCGAGTGGGGCATAGGTGTTGCTATAAGCCTGAAAGTAAGCGAGGTATTTCATGTCGGGATACTTGCGACGGAAGAACGCCTTGCCCTCTTCCATCTGCTGCGCTATCGGTTTCGACGGTTGGCAGTAGGATGGGTTGAACGTGCGGTTGTCGCAGAAGATGCATCCACCGTGTGATAAGGTACCGTCTCTGTTTGGGCAGGAGAACCCTGCATCTACAGAAATCTTCTGTACACGGAACGGAAATTGCTGGCGTATCCACTGACCGTAGTCGTTGTATGGCTTGTCTTTAAACTGTTCTGTCATTATTTTGTTTATTGTTCCTTTTCCTTTTTTACTTTTATATAGGCTGCGTGGTATGGGCAAGATGCCCATACCTCCTACTTTTTACCTTTTTACTCTTTTACTTTTTTAGGCTGCATCGGTGGTGCAAAGTTACTCGAAATAACCCATATCCACATTATTTTATATAATTGTTTTGCGATGTAGTAATGTTTTTGTACTTTTACACCTCATAAATCAGATTGCTATGCGAACTAAGAACGAAGAAAAATGGTTGAGTCACTATAAAGCACTTCGCTGTTACCTTGAAGCAAATCATCAACTGCCCGATAAGAAAAAGGTAGAAAACCGCGGACTCCTCAACTGGTGGAAGTATAATAAAAAGCTATTTAAAACCGGTCGACTCACCGAAGAACGACTCGAATTGTTGCGTCAGCTGAATGCTCTGCGCTACAACAAACTTCTCGAACTTTAATGGGAAGTAGTCAAAAATAGACGATTTTGGGGGCTGATGAGGTGCTAAAAGTGTATTTTTTGCTACGATTTGAAAAATAATTGCGAAAATATTTGGTGGTCTCGCTAAAAAGTCATACCTTTGCACTCGCAATTCAGAAATTCTTATATTGCTAATCTGAATGCGTGGTTAATATCGCGGAGTGGAGCAGTTGGTAGCTCGCCAGGCTCATAACCTGGAGGTCGCATGTTCGAGTCCTGCCTCCGCAACTACAAATGGTCGAAATTCCTTTGTACAAAGGAACTTCGACCATAATTCGTTTATGGGCGTTGCGGAGACTCGGACGGTAGCTCGGACGCTTTGTTAGTTGTTTTTAATGTTTCTGCCGTGCAGCTCCTGCACGTCATCTGCTGTAGTTTTAATAAGAGCTTCCAAAGCTTCGGTGAAAGCCTGTTCGTTCTCACTCCTTAGAGTGTTCATCTCTGCAGCTACGGCAGCACGCTCTTTGTCGGTTGTTGCTAAACGGTTACGTTCAGCAAGAGACTTTATCTTTGCTCTCAATTCGTTTATTTCTAAGCTTTTCATAATAAGGATGTTGTTTATATAAGCCCTGAAAAATATTAATTTTAGTAATTGCCCTTTAATATTTCCTTGTAGGCTTCATTAAATTCCTTCCATTTGCGGGCATCTTCTTCTTTTTTTGCTTTTAATTTTGCGCGTTTTAAATCCAATTTGCGCCTCTTTGCCTCTCGCTCAATTCTACGGGCAACGCTACTACGTTTCGTTTCATCACGTATACTCTCGCCTAAAAAACGAATGGCTACGCAAACAAAGAACAAGGCTCCAAATATTGTAAATTCGATAAGCATAATCTAATTATTTAATTGGTTATACCGCAAATATACGCAAAATATTCGAGACTGCAAAGTCTGGAGTTAAAATGGTCTCGAAAGTTTGAGTTGTTGTCATAAAAAATGCTACTTTGGGTTTGTGAACCGAAAGTAGCATTTGTATAAAACCTGGAAAATACATGATTATTGTGTTTTCTCGGTGTTGTCTTTTTTGCTTTCGTCTATGTCTTCTTTTTTTGCAAAGCCCATAAGCTCCATCCATATACGGTGTTCTTCTTTTCGCTTTGCAGTCATAGCAGCTATTTCTTGTTCTACTCTGCGCCTTTTTTCTCTAATTCTTTTTATTTTTTCATCGTGACTCAACGATGAAGAATAGCCGTTATTTCTTTCGGCTAAAAGTACAAGAAGGACTGATACTATCCAGCTGAAAATAAGTATTGCTAACATATTGCAGACGAATTAATTGGTTATACCGCAAATATACGAAAAATATTCGAAATACATTCAAATCCCAGTTCCTAATTTGTAAGCATTTGTCGATACCCTTGAAAATTCAAGCATGTATCGCCGCACCTCGCTCAACCATTTGTCTATACGTACAACCTGTTCAGAATCCTCGCCAAAGCGTTTCACAGCCTTTTTGCGTAAACGGTACAGATATTCAAGGCGCTTCTCCATACGTCGCGATTCGCGGTCGGCAACACGTATAAGCCATGATTTATGCTTTGTAAACGCAAGTGATTCCTTGGCGTCTTCGAGTTCTTGTTTAGCTTTTTCTGGATTTAATGAATGCGAGACGCCATTCTTCGCCTCCTTTATTATAAAGCAAAAGATTATTATCACGAATAAAATCCAAAAACTTTCGGGAAGAGTTATCATATAGCAGGCGATTGATTAAGTATTGTTATTCGGGTAAAAAGGGGTAAAAAGGGGTAAAAAGGGGTAAAAAGGGGTGTTGAGGGGTGTTACAGTTGTTTGGCTACGATTGCTCTTGCCTTGGCTATAGCTTTGTTGAGAGCAGTTTGTGCCTTCTGCTTCATTGCATCGCTCTTGGCATTCTGCACATTGTCGTAGAGTTGCCATAGCTTCAACTTAGCTGTTGCATCTTTAGATGCCTTTGTGAAGGCTTTGGCGATAGCTTCTGTTGCTGCCTCTTCCTCAGGCGAAGCATAGGCGTGACGGTAGCCTTGGTACTTGTTCCATAGTCCGCGAGTGAAGTCGGGGAAGGTGACTGGAGCGCAATCGTTGTCCATTGACAATGCGCTGAGTTCGGCGATGGCGCACCACTCTGCCAAGTCGTACACGTCCATGTCGAGCGGCAGTCCGTTTTGTAGGCAGTAGACGAGACGTGCAGTCATAATGAAGTCCATGCCGCCATGTCCTCCAACCTCTTTTGCCAGTTTACCGAACTTCTTCAGAATTGGATGTTCGTACTTCTCTTCGAGTACTTTTCTTTCGGCTTCTGGCATGAAGCTGTGTGTAGAGAGGTTGTCCACCTGTGGTTGCACACCGCTTGCAGTGAGCTGCTTGCTGTCCAAAGCGTATCCTTCGATGGGGTATTTGTTGGCGAAGCCACGTGAGCCAGTTAGCTGATATAGTCGATTGTAGGGCTGAGGGTTCATCACGTCGTGTTGCAGCTCTATAACCTTTTGATTTGCGGTGCGGATAAGTGTTGTTGTGTGGTCGCCGTTGCGGAAGTCGTTGCACGGCTTACCCGTTTTCGCCTCCACCAACTCCTTTCCGTGTACGCTCTTTGTGTCCATTGCCACGAGTAGTGCCATGCGGTCGCCACGATGAATGTCGAGTGCCTGCGCTACTGGTCCTAAGCCATGCGTAGCGTATATGTCGCCACGATTTTCGCGATTGTATTTTAGTCGCCATCCCAGTTGTTCTGGGTCGGAACCGTTTGGGTTTTTCCAATAATAGTCCCAGAACTCGTCGAGATTGTGGATGTATGCTCCTTGTGCACGTATTATCTCACCGAATACACCATGTTGCGCCATGTTCAGCGTTCGCATTTCGAACCAGTCGTAGCAGCAGTTTTCAAGAATCATGCAGTTGAGCTGTTTCTGCTCGGCGAGATTTACCAGTTCCCAACATTCTTCCAGGTTCATAGCCGATGGCACCTCGTCAGCCACATTCTTGCCGTTTTCGAGAGCGCACTTTGCTACAATGGCGTGGTGGTCCCAGTCGGTAGCGATGTACACGAGGTCTATATCGTTGCGTCGGCATAAGTCCTCGTATCCCTTTTCGCCCGAATATATAGCAGCTGGAGGCAGTCCGTGTTTGCGTAGTGTTGCGTTCTGTCGCTCGGCACGGTCGTGTTCATAGTCGCATAGTGCTACAATCTCTACGCCAGGGATGAGTGCGAAGTCAGCCACAGCACTTGGTCCGCGCATACCCAGACCGACGAAGCCCACACGTACAGTCTTCATCTTCGGCAGAGCTAACTGTAGCACGTCCTTCTGTCCGGCAGGTCGTTCGGGCGATTCAATCACGATTTTACCTTTATCCCACTGCCATTTGGTTGACGGCGAGAGCGACTGAGCGTCGGTTTGCATAGTGCCAAGCGACATGATTGCGGCGAAAGCCATACTGAGTATGGTGGTGTGTTTGTTTAGCGTCATATTATGATATAGGTTTTAGTTGTTTTTATGCAAAGAAAGTGCAAATCGAGTGCAATCAAGTTTGCTTGAATTGCCGAGATGCAGCCTTTCTTATGCAAAGATATGAAAATCTTTTAAACCTTCAAAGTATAACTTCTTTTATTTTAAGTCTGACGTACAATAGTGTTGTTGTAGGTTTTGGGCGGTCTGCATCGACCGACGCGGATGTCTGCATCGACCGGCGCGGATGTCTGCATCGACCGGCGCGGATGTGGATATAAATGAAGAAATGCGGTATAAGTGAGCATATTAACGCCCATTTATTTGCTTTTTTGAAAATATTGCAGTACTTTTGCACATTGTTAGAGGGTGTGTGCAAATGCAACTCTCGTCCATTAAAGAGTGCTGCAACGCTCTGCTTATTCGTTTAAAATAAACAGGAAAGGGGTAATCTCAATATGTCAATATCCAAGACACGTCAGAAACTCATAGATATTGCGCGACAGCTGTTTGCAAAGAACGGCGTAGCGAACACCACGATGAACGACATCGCCGTGGCATCGGGCAAAGGTCGTCGCACGTTGTACACCTATTTCAATAGCAAGGAGGAGGTGTATTCGGCTGTGATAGAGTCGGAATTGGAGCGCTTGAGCGACAAACTCGACGAGGTGGCTGCTATGAAGATGCGTCCGTTGGACAAGGTTATAGAGCTTATCTACACCCATCTGATCATGATTAGAGAGACGGTAGTGCGCAATGGCAATCTGCGTGCCGAGTTCTTCCGCAATATTTGGATGGTGGAGAAGGTGCGCAAAAAGTTTGACGACTATGAGATAGATCTCTTTCGTAAGGTTTATCAGGAGGGCAAGGCGGACGGCGAGTTTGATATCGACGACGTAAACCTCGTGGCTGATATCACTCACTATTGTATAAAGGGTCTTGAGGTGCCGTTCATCTACGGACGCATCGGTCACGGACTCACCGAGGAAGCCAGCAAGCCGCTCGTGGCAAAGGTGGTGTATGGTGCGCTCGGAAAGAAATTGAACAATTAGAAACGTTTATATATTTAATAATTTAAGAAATGGGATTATTAACAGGTAAGACTGCCCTCGTCACGGGAGCAGCCCGCGGCATCGGAAAGGCTGTCGCTATGAAGTTCGCCTCTGAAGGCGCAAACATCGCATTCACCGACCTCGTGCTCAACGACGACATGGCTGCCGGACTTGAGGCTACACGTAAGGAGATTGAGGCTTTGGGCGTTACTTGTCGTGCATACGCAGGCAATGCTGCCGATTTTGAGGAGACAGAGAAAGTTGTAAAGCAGATACATGCCGACTTCGGTTCTATCGACGTGTTGGTGAACAACGCCGGCATCACTAAGGACGGATTGATGCTCCGCATGTCTGAGGCTCAGTGGGACGCAGTGCTCAACGTAAACCTCAAGTCAGCGTTCAACTTCATCCACGCTTGTGCGCCGATCATGCTTCGTCAGCGTAGCGGTTCAATCATCAATATGTCGTCAGTAGTAGGCGTTCATGGCAATGCTGGCCAGTGCAACTACTCGGCTTCTAAGGCAGGTATGATTGGCTTGGCAAAGTCAATCGCTCAGGAGCTTGGTCCGAAGGGCGTGCGTGCTAACGCTATCGCTCCTGGTTTCATCGAGACACCAATGACAGCACAGCTTCCAGAGGACGTACGCAAGGACTGGATGAAGAAGATTCCATTGCGTCGCGGAGGTCAGACAGAAGACATCGCAAACGTATGCGTATTCCTCGCTTCGGATATGTCTTCATACGTAAGCGGACAGGTTATTCAGGTAGATGGTGGCATGAACATGTAATTCTGTCTACAAGCAGATTTTTTACGATAATGAGGGTGTTTCAAAACTGAAATTATCGGGAGCCCCAACTTCCATAACTTCTATTTTGATACACCCTCTTTGTGTTTTTATTAACTGGCAAACAATGAAAGTAGTCTACGAAGACAACCACATAATCATAGTCAACAAGTGTAGCGGCGAAATCGTTCAAGGCGACAAAACCGGCGATAAACCGCTCTCAGACATCGTGAAGGAGTATATCAAAGAGAAGTACAACAAACCTGGCAACGTGTTCCTCGGTGTTGTGCATCGTCTTGACCGCCCCGTGAGCGGACTTGTTGTCTTCGCCAAGACCTCTAAAGCACTCTCGCGACTGAACGATATGTTCCGCACGGGCGATGTCCACAAAACGTATTGGGCTATAACGAAGCGCAGCGATATTGCCCCAGAGGGAACACTAACCGACTGGCTCACACGCAACGAACGCCAAAACAAAAGCTATGCCCACCCCAAGGAGGTGCCAGGTGCGAAGAAGGCTGTTCTGAAGTATAAGGTGCACTCCGTGTCGGACAACTATATGCTGCTTGAGATTACACTACTCACGGGTAGACATCACCAGATACGCTGCCAACTGGCGCACATGGGATGCCCCATAAAGGGCGACCTGAAGTATGGAGCACCACGCAGTAACCCCGACGGAAGCATCTCGCTCCACTCACGTCGCGTAGAGTTCGTACACCCCGTATCGAAAGAGCCAATTTGCGTTGAGGCTGAAGTGCCGGCAGACAAACTTTGGCAGCTTTTAAAAGTAAAAAAGTAAAAGAGTAAAAAAGCCCCTCCCAACCCTCCCCGTCGGGGAGGGCTTAGAAGGCCTAAAGAGGCTTAGTTCGGCTTAAACGCCACCAACCAAGAGGCTTAGTTCGGCTTAAACGCCACCATCCAAGAGACTTGGTTCGGCTTAAACGCCTAAAGGAGGCTTACCCTCTTTCCCTTTCCTAAAAGTCTGCTTAATCAGAAGTCTGCGTAGGTATGGCAAGATGCCATACCCTCCTAAATACCCCGAACATTACGAACTGCAATATAAAATAGAACGAAGATGAAGCCTATATATAAACGAAGTTTAAAGGTTGCGGGAGCCGTTTTTGCCACGCCGATAGTGCTCCTCGTGCTGTTGGCTGTGCTGCTCTACATACCGCCCGTGCAAAACTGGGTGGTAAAGAAGGCTGCTGCTTATGCTTCGGAGTCTACCGGCATGAGTGTGTCGGTGGAGCGTGTGCGCCTTAGCTTCCCACTCGATTTGAGCATACAAGGACTTCTTGCTACTCAGCCTAACGACTTGCTGCATAATAATATTGATACAATCGCTGCTGCCGACGAACTGATTGTAGGTGTGAAACTCATGCCGCTATTTGCAGGCAATGTGGAAGTTACCGATTTGGATTTCCGCCGCGTGAATATCAATACAGCGCATTTCGTGCCTGCTGCACGAGTGAAAGGTGGAGTAGGGCGTTTAAAGGTAGAACCGAGTAAGGTGGCACTTACTAAGGAGACCGTAGACCTTGGCCCCGTGCTTCTCACCGATGCAAATCTTGATATTGCGCTCAGCGACACTGTACCAGAAGACACAACCAAAACCGAAAACAACTGGCAGATAGCCTTCACCCACTTGTCGGTGAAGCGTTCTGCCGTCAAGATACACATGCCCGGCGACACCCTTGCTATCGGTGTCGGACTCGCTGATGTCAGTGCTGCAAATGGCGACATCAATCTTGGTACGGGCGTTTACAAGGTAGGCACGTTCGACTGGCGTGACGGCTTTGTGACATATGACAACAACTTCGCTCTGCGACAGAAAGGACTTGATGTCAACCACATCGAGCTTAAAGGTGTGTCGTTGCGCATCGACTCGTTGCGTTTTGCACAAGAAGGTACTCAGCTTCAGCTTGCACTCAACCGTTGCGCCTTTCGTGAGCAGAGCGGCATAAGTGTGACCAGTGCTAAGGGACATGTGAGCCTTGACACGGCACACATCTCGCTGCCCGACTTCCGCCTTACCACGCCCGTGTCGTGGCTTAAAGCGAATGCCGATATGGACTTCTCTACCTTTGCCGACACCAACCCCGGTGTGATGCGTCTGTATCTTGATGCTTCCGTAGGTAAGTCGGACATACTGCAAGTGCTCGGTATGATGCCTCTGCAGTTTATCCTGCGTCTGCCAGAGCAACCGCTCTCCCTTCATGCCGACATCAACGGCAATATGCAGAACCTCAACATTCGTGAGGTGTCTGCCAAACTGCCAACGGCGTTCAACATAAAAGCCGAAGGCAAGGCTGGCAATCTAACCGACGTAGACCATCTTACAGCCAACATAAACCTCGACGCGCGTGCCGACAACATCAGCTTCCTGTTGCCTATGATGGGCTTGAATGCTAATTCGTCAGTGTGCATACCCAATGGCATTACGTTCAAAGGCAATTGCCGAGCGAATGGACCGCAGTATGCTACGGATTTCGTTGCTACTCAAGGCGGTGGTTCGCTACGCGGTAGGGGCGCGTTCAATATGCGTTCGTTGGCTTATCGTGCCAATATGGAAGCACACACATTGCCACTTCAGAACTTCATGCCGGGTATGGGGTTGCATCCGTTCAGCGGTGAACTCGTGGCTGATGGTGCAGGCTTCGATTTTCTTTCGTCAAAGACACATCTCGATGCACGTGTGAAGGTGAACAACTTCAAATACACCGATTATGACCTCTCGAACATAAACCTAAAGGCAGAGGTGCACAACGGTGTGGGAAGGGCACTGCTCGATAGTCGCACACCGCTGCTCAATGGCATTATCGACCTACGTACGCTCCTCGACAATCGTCGCATAGATGCCAACGTAATATGCAATCTGCTCTACGCCGACTTCTACAAACTCGGTCTCACCGAGCGACCACTCAAAACGTCGATGACAGCACATTTGGACGTGAAGTCGGATTTGAAGGCGACGCACAGTATGCAGGGCGTTGTCGGCAATATCGTGCTGCGCGACTCGGCTGCTACATATCGACCTGAAAACATTCTGATAGACATATTCACACGTAGCGACTCAACACATGCCAATGTGGCGTGTGGCGACTTCGTGTTGCGTGTTGATGGTGCTGGTTCAGTGGAGCACATACTCAACAACTTTAATGAGGTGAACATAGAGGCTGAGAAGCAGCGCAATGAACGCTACATTGACCAGCTGCGTCTGCGCGAACGCCTGCCCGACCTTTCTGTCTACTTCAATGCCGGCAAGGAGAACATCCTTTCGCGCACTGCTCGACGTTTCGGCTACGAGTTCCGCGATGCTTATATTAATATGAACACGTCGCCCGTGCAGGGCATCAATGGTAATGTGCGCATCGACTCACTCGTGACTGCAGGCATACAACTCGATACAATACGCGTCAACATCAGTTCCGACTCGACGAAGACGCTCTTCGATGGACAGATACGTAACAACCGCTATAACAAGCAATACGTGTTCAACGCCCTTTTCCGTGGTGCATTCTATCAACAGTCGCTCTTCTTCGGCACACGCATCTACGACGATCGCAACCGTCTTGGTGTGGCTCTTGGTGTGAAAGCCGACATGGAGCAGAACGGTATACGAGTGTCGCTCGGTGGTATCGACCCCGTGTTTGGCTACAAGAAGTTTAAGGTGAACAAGGGCAACTACGTGTTCTTTGCCGACGACGACCGCATTTCGGCTGATATGAGGTTGCTGGCTGATGACGGTATGGGTGTGAAGGTGTTTAGCAACGATAGCACCGAAGCCTTGCAAGACCTCACTATCGGACTCACTCGCTTCGACCTCGCTAAAGTGCTGTCCGTTATACCGTATGCACCGAACGTGTCGGGTGTGATGAATGGCGACTTCCACTACATCAATAGCGAAAGCGATATGTCGGTGTCATCATCTGTGCGTGTTGACAATTTGTCTTACGATGGTTGTAAGATTGGTAATGTGGCGAGCGAGTTCATCTATATGCCACGCGACAAAGGTAATGAGCATTGTGTTGACGGCACGCTATCGATAGACGACCAGGAGGTGTGCACGCTAAGCGGTACGTACATCACAAGTGGTTTCGGACATCTTAATGCCGACATCGAGTTGCAGCGCACACCATTGTTGATGCTCAACGGCTTCATCCCCGACCGCCTACTCAATTTTGGTGGATATGCCGTCGGACGTGTAAAGGTGGACGGACAACTCGACCGCCTCGACGTAGATGGCGAACTGATGTTCGAGTCGGCGTATATAGCGAGCGAGCCTTACGGCGTGAAGATGCGCTTGTGCGAAGACCCGGTGACGATAACCGATAGCAAGATGAAGTTTGAGAACTTCCAACTCTTCGCACGCAATGGTAATCCACTGACGCTCTACGGCAATGTCGACTTCAGCAATATGTCGAACATGACGATGTATATGCGTATGCGTGCAAACAACTACCTGCTCATCGACTCGAAGGAGAAGGCACGCTCAGAAGCCTTCGGCAAGGCGTATGTCAACTTCCTCGGTCTTGCCGATGGTCCGCTTGATGCCTTGCGCTTCCGTGGTCGTCTTGACGTGCTCGGTTCGTCGGACATCACATACATACTGCGCGACTCTCCGCTCACCACCGACAACCAACTCGACGGACTTGTGAAGTTTGTCAACTTCAAAAATCCTGATGACGTGAAGGTGGAGCGTCCACCGCTGAGTGGCTTGACGATGGACCTCACGGTTAGCATCGACGAGGGTGCACACGTGCTATGCGCCTTGAACGCTACAAAGTCGAACTATGTGGACATTGTAGGCGGAGGCGAGCTGCGCATGAAATACACCGAAGTGGACGGACTCGGACTCTACGGTCGCTACACGATAGGACAGGGTGAGATGAAGTATTCGTTGCCCGTTATCCCACTGAAGACTTTCACGATAAAGGATGGTAGCTACGTAGAGTTTATGGGCAATGCTATGAACCCGCGTCTGAACATCACGGCGACGGAGGAGAACAAAACTACAGTCACCAATGAGGCTGGCGTAGGTCGTAGCGTGACGTTCGAGTGTGGCGTGGAGATAACGAAGACACTCAACGATATGGGCTTACAGTTCACCATCGATGCCCCCGACGACCAGGAGATACACAATGAGCTGATGACGCAGTCGGTAGAGAACCATGGCAAGCTCGCTGTGACGATGCTCACCACTGGTATGTATCTCTCCGACAACAGTATGGGATCGTTCAATATGAACAGTGCGCTCAGCTCGTTCCTCAGTTCGCAAATCAGTGCCATCTCGGGCAGCGCACTGCGTACGCTCGACCTCTCGTTCGGCATGGATAACACGCAGCTTGGCTCTGGTGCGGTGCACACCGACTACTCGTTCAAGTTCTCGAAGCGCTTCCTCAACAACCGTCTGCGCATCGTGATCGGTGGAAAGGTGTCGAGTGGTGCCGAGATAGAGAATCAGAACGACACGTTCTTCGACAATGTGGCATTAGAGTATCGTCTCTCGCCAAAGTCGAATAAGTATCTGAAACTTTTCTATGACCGTGCTACGTACGACTGGCTTGAGGGTTACGTCGGTCAGTTCGGTGGCGGTTTCATCTGGCGTCGCAAGTTGCAGAGCCTGAAGGATATATTCCGTCTCAAGCGCATTGACAACAACGACTATATGATGCTGCAAAACGGCAATAAAACCTCGTTGCAGCAGAAGAAGGATACAACGGCTGTGCAGAATACTGACACTACCAGTGTTAAAAAGTAAAGATATATGAAGAATACGTTATATATAATAATATGTGTAATGATGCTTGTCGGTTGCTCGTCGACAAGTTCTGTACCCGAGGATGACAAGCTGTTCACGGGCTTACGCAAGACCGAATACGAGAACTATGTGGCTTGCGACCACTTCTACTCTACACAGGAGGAAGTGGAGGCGGCACTCGCCACTACCCCTAACGGTGCACTCTTCGATAGTCCGTACCACCGTATGCCTCCTTACCGTTTGTGGATATACAATGCGTTTCAGCATTCGCGTGGCGGTTTGGGCAAGTGGATACGTACAACGTTCGGTAAGCCACCAGTGCTGCTTAGTGCTGTCAATCCTGCGCTACACTCACAAGTGGTGAAGGAGCTGCTGCGAGCGCGTGGCTATTTCAGTGGATACGTCAACTACGACGTGCTGACATCCGACAGCTCGCGAACGGCAAAGGTGAAGTACAACGTCAACTTCGGCGACCTCTACACTATCGACACGCTCACGTACACCAACTTCCCCGAAGAAGCGCAAAAGATAATTGAGGAGAATGCTTCAAAATCGCTCGTAAAGAAGGACGCACCATTTGATGTGACGGTGCTCGAAGCCGAGCGCACTCGTATCTCTACGCTCCTGCGCAACAAGGGTTTCTTCTATTATCAGCCGAGCTATGCTACATACCTCGCCGACACCATTGCCGAACCTGGCGAGGTGAGCGTGCGTCTGCATTACGCCGACAGCCTTCCTGACGAAGTGGGACGCAAGTGGTACATCGGTCACGTCAATCTCGAGATGCGCAAGCAGTCGGCGTTGGAGCAACTGCGCGACACCACTCACCGTCGCAACTATACCATCGTCTATAATGGCAAGCGCGAACCGATGCGTCGTAGTGTGATTACGCGCGATATGCGAATACGCCCTGGCAGAATGTACAGCTACGATGCTTATCAGCAAACCATCAATACGCTCACCGCGAAGGGCCTCTTCTCGCGTGTAGACCTCTCGTTCGCTCCGCGCGACACATCCAAGACGTGTGACACGCTTGATATCACGCTCAACTGCGTGTTTGACAAGCCCTACGATGTATATCTCGAAGGCAATCTCGTAGGTAAGACAACCGGACGTGTGGGCCCCGGGCTGAACCTTGGTTTCGTTAAGCGCAACGCCTTCCGTGGTGGCGAGAAACTTACCGTCAACCTCAAAGGCTCCTACGAGTGGCAGACAGGACACCAAGCTGACGGATCAAGTTCGAAGTTCAACTCATACGAATATGGCGCAGATGTGTCGGTGGAGATGCCTCGACTGCTGTTTTTGAACAGTCTCACACGTCGTTTGCGCCGTATGCGCCGTGCAAAGGGAAAGCACGTCTACATACGTTATGCCCCACCGACAACGCTTATAAAGGGTTCGTTCGATGTGCTTAACCGTTCGGGATTCTTCCAGCGCCACATCGTCTCGGGCGAACTGACGTACAAAACCCACTCACGAGTGCTTGTGCATCATCAGTTCTCGCCACTCATCATTCAGTACGAATACATGAAGCACATGACACCAGCTTTCACCGAACTGGTGAACAAGAGTCCGTATCTGCTTGTGGCGATGAGCGACCAGTTTGTGCCTAAGATGCGCTACTCGTTCTCGTACCAGTCGCCAGCCCGACTTCATAACCCAATCTTCTGGCAGGTGACGCTGAGCGAGGCTGCCAACCTTCTTTCGCTTGGTTATATGGCGTTCGGCGAGAAGTGGACTGATAAGGAGAAAACAATGTTCAAGAACCCGTATGCGCAGTTCCTGAAGGTGGAGACCGACTATAGCAAGACGTGGCAGCTGACCGAACACAGTAAACTCGTCGGACACGTTAATATGGGCGTGGTATGGGCATACGGCAACGCCATCAGTGCGCCCTACAGCGAGCAGTTCTACGTAGGTGGTGCCAATAGCATCCGTGCGTTCAATGTGCGCAGTATTGGTCCGGGTCGCTATCATGCCAAGACATCTTACCTCTCGTATCTCGACCAGACAGGCGACATGAAGCTGCAAGCCAACCTTGAGTATCGTCCACGTCTCTTCGGAAATCTCTATGGCGCACTATTCCTCGATGCAGGCAACGTGTGGACACTACGCAGCGACAGCGACCGTCCAGGTGCTGTGTTCAAACCGAAGAATATACTTAAGGAGATGGCACTCGGCACGGGCGTCGGCATCCGCTACGACCTCGACTTCTTCGTGCTACGTCTCGATTGGGGCATAGGTCTACACCTGCCATATAGAAACGGCTTCTACAATTTCGACCGCTTTAAGGACAGCCAGAGCCTTCATTTCGCAATCGGCTATCCGTTCTAAACACAATAAAGAGGGGGTGTCAAAAGTCGCTAACTGTACGCCCCGAAGGGGCAGCACAACATAGCCCAGGGCAACGCCCTGGGGTAAAAGGCACACACAAACCATACGCCCTGTAAGGGCAAAAGCTTAATTATTAAGGTGTTGCCCTTACAGGGCGCATTGTTCATTATAAACACAAAAAAAACAGGGCGCTGCCCTGGGCTATGTGATTGTTGGGCTTTCAGCCTGCATTAATTGAATTTTTACACACCCTCATTAATTAATAATTAATAATTAATAATTATTAATTGAGAGCTTTTATTCCGCCGAGAAGTCGGCTACCATTTTTCTGTACATGCTATACGCTCTTGAGCGCGAGATATATCCCGTTAGATGTCCTGATACGTTCACCACGGGCATGTAGCGCGTGCCTTTGAGGTCGAACTTGCGCATCACCTCCTCCATTGAGTCGCTCTCGCCGACCTGCGCAGCGATGGGGAGCATCAACTGTTGTACGGTGAGCTTGTTGTAGAGTTCTGCGCGGAACATGATGTGTCGTATCTTCGTGATGTCAATCTCGCCAAGCACCGAACCTGCGTTGTCGAGCACCGGTATGAACGACGTGTGGCTCTTCGATATAGCGTTCACCAGTTTGCCCAGAGGCATATCGGGTGTTACGGCTGTGAAGTCGCGTTCTATCACGCTGTCCATCGTCATCAGCGTCAGTACAGAGCGGTCGGTGTGGTGAGTGACCAACTTACCCTCGCGTGCCAGACGCATGGCGTAGATGCTGTGAGGCTCGAAGATGCTGATAGTCATCACCGACACGATGCTCACAATCATCAGTGGCATGAACATGTCGTAGCCGTTCGTAATCTCGGCGATGAGGAAGATACCCGTGAGTGGGGCGTGCATCACGCCTGCCATCACGCCAGCCATGCCGAGCAGCGTGTAGTTCTTCTCAGGTATATATATGCCCACCTGATACATGTTCCACAGACGTGAGAAGAGGAACCCCGTGAAAGCTCCCACGAAGAGCGACGGTGCGAACGTACCACCGCAACCGCCACCGCCGTTTGTGGCTGCCGTGGCGAATGTCTTTGTCAGTATGACCAGCGCAATGAACAGTATGAGCCACTTGCCGTTGCCCGAGAACATAGAGTTGTGTAGCAGTTCGTTCCAGTCGGCTTCGCTCGTGCCGTTCAGCAGTACGTTGATAGCCGAGTATCCCTCGCCGTAGAGCACGGGGAAGACGAAAATGAGCGAGCTGAGCAGTACACCGCCCAACGCCAACTTAGCCCAGCGATGTTGCTTCAACTTGCCGAACATGCCCTCGCACACCGACATCGAGCGTATGAAGTAGAGGCTCACCAGTCCGCAGGCGATACCGAGTATGATGCACGCCGGCACACGCTCCACGCCCCACATGCTGTCCAGATGAAAGCTGAACAGCGACGCGCTTCCCATGAATATATATGTGAAGCACGTTGCCGTGACCGCAGCCGTGAGTATAGGCAGCAGCGATGCCATGCTCAAGTCTACCATCAGCACCTCAAGCGTGAACACCAGTCCGGCTATCGGAGCCTTAAAGATGCCGGCGATGGCAGCGGCAGCACCGCAGCCCACCAGCAGAATCAGCTTCTTCTTGTCCATGCCGAACAGTCTGCCGAGGTTCGAGCCTATGGCAGAACCAGTCAGCACAATCGGAGCCTCGGCACCAACCGATCCGCCGAAGCCGATGGTGATAGCCGATGCCACCACCGATGTCCAGCAGTTGTGCGCCTTCAGTCGCGACTGCTTCGAGGATATGGCGTAGAGTATTCGCGTGATACCATGCGATATATTGTCCTTCACCACATAGCGTACGAAGAGCGACGTTAGGAAGATGCCCACAACAGGGAACATCAGGTAGAGCCAGTTGAACGTGTCAGCATGAAACCTCGATGTCAGCAGATGCTGTATGATGTGAATTATCGAGTGGAGCACGTAGGCAGCCACCGACGCAAAGAATCCGATGCAGAGGGCGAGGATGATAGTCGCCTGACGGTCGGAAAGATGCTTCGTGCGCCAAGCATACAGCCTTTCTTCCAGCGTTGCGCCTTTCTTGTCAATCGCAGTCTCTTCCATTTACTTGCGTATGATGGTTACCCGTCCGTCCTTAGTCAGTTTGATGATGCTGCTCGGCGTGTGCGGCTTATGCTCCTGGCGGCGTGTCCAGCACACATAGTCCACCGCCTCCAGTATCTCCGGTGCGATGTCGCGGTAGTTCTGAGCCGTCGGCTCACCGCTTATGTTGGCACTCGTGCTCACGATAGCCTTCTGGAAGCGGTAGCAAAGCTCCTTCGAGAACGGCTCCTTCGTCACGCGCAGAGCGATGCTGCCATCCTCCGCGATGAGGTTCGGGGCGAGGTTCACAGCCCCGTCGAGCACCACCGTTGTCGGCTTCTCCGCGAGCTCCATCAAGTCCCACGCCACTGGCGGCACGTCGCGCACATAGCGCTGCACGCGGTCTACCGAGTCGGCGAGACAAATAAGAGCCTTCGAGTCGTCGCGCTGCTTTATCCTGTACACCTTAGCCACTGCCTCCGCGTTCGTCGCATCGCAACCGATACCCCATACCGTGTCCGTAGGATAGAGTATCACGCCGCCCTTACGCATCACGTTCACGGCATTCTGAATGTCTTCTTTCTGTGTCATTGTCGTTTTCCTTTTATATATCGTTATAATTCTTTCCATTGTGCGCGCCGTTCGGTACGCGTGTCTGCGCTGAACGTTGCGTGTGTCTGCGCCGAACGTTGCGGATGTCTGCGCCGAACGTTGCGGATGTACAAAGTTAATGCTTTTTCCTGTTATGCCGTAAGTTTAAAGACAATTTTCTCGCTCTTTGTAGCAAGCATAGCCGATATTTGCCGAAAAAACCGTAACTTTGTATTTTAAGAGTAAAAAAGTAAAAGAGTAAAAAGTAGGAGGTATGGGCATCTTGCCCATACCACGCTGCCACAAAGCCTTTAAAAGTAAAAGAGTAAAAAAGTAAAAAGCCCCTCCCAACCCTCCCCGTCGTGGAGGGCTTAGGAAGGCTTAAGAAGGCTTAGTTCGGCTTAACCGTCGCCTTAGACAGGCTTAGTTCGGCTTAACCGCCGCCTTAGACAGGCTTAGTTCGGCTTAACCGCCGCCCTATACCCGCTTAGTTCGGCTTATAAAAAATAAAAACAAAACACAATGGAAAAGAAAAACCTCCGCATAGTGTTCATGGGAACACCCGAGTTTGCCGTTGGCTCGCTCCAGCGACTTGTTGAAAACGGTTATAACGTAGTGGCTGTCGTGACGCAGCCCGACAAACCCGTCGGTCGCCACGCCTCCGTGCTGCGCCCCTCACCCGTTAAGGAGTACGCCCTTGCCCACGGTCTGCCCGTATTGCAGCCCGTGAAGATGAAGGACGAGCAGTTCCTCGAGCAGCTGCGCAGCTACAATGCCGACCTGCAGGTCGTTGTCGCGTTCCGCATGCTCCCCGAAGTGGTGTGGGCTATGCCGCGCTTCGGCACATTCAACGTCCATGCAGCCCTGCTCCCCGACTATCGCGGCGCAGCCCCAATCAACTGGGCAGTCATCAACGGCGAGACCCTCACCGGCGTCACCACCTTCTTCCTCGACCACGACATCGACACCGGTCGCATCATCGCCCAGCGCCAGTTCCCCATCCCCGACGACGCCGACGTAGAGTACGTCTACGACGGACTCATGCAGCTCGGCGCCCAGCTCTGCACCGACACCGTCGACCTCGTCCTCTCTACCGACGGCAACGCCCCCTCCCAACCGCAGCAGGACAGCGAGGCTCACCACGCCGCCCCGAAGATATTCAAGGAGACCTGCGCCATCGACTTCTCGCTCACAGCAAAGCGCATCTACGACTTTGTGCGCGGACTCTCGCCAGTGCCAGGCGCCTGGTGTATGCTCACCCCACGCGACGCTAACGCTCCCGCCCAAGTGCTTAAGATCTATAAGACAGCAAAGACCGGCGAGCCTTCAGCAGGGGGTGCACTTGTCTCAAGTGCACCAGACTATAAAGCAGCAAACACCCACGACCAACCAACCGGTGTAGAAGTCGGAACACTCAAAGCCGAAAACCGTCGCCTCCTCGTTGCCACCGCCGACGAGTGGCTCGAAATTCTGGAGCTGCAGCCTGCCGGCAAGAAGCGCATGGCAGCCCGCGACTACCTCAACGGCTTCCAGCACCCCGAGCACTTCCTGCTGAAGTAACCCCTTCCGTTCCGGAAAAGATTTTTTCACCCCACACGACACAGCCTGTTGACATCCTCGTCGAACGTCTCGCGGTTAACCGCCCGAGTGCGCATCGCCGACTTATAGTTGTATATCGTCTGTGTCGAGTAAAACAGAAGCGTAGCTATCTCCTGACTCTCCCTCACACCCAAGCGCATCAGCGCATAGATGCGCGCCTCCGTCGTCAGGGCGTTCGGAGACGGCTGCGCAATCCTTCCTTCCGGAAGCAGCAGACCGTTCAGTTCGTCAACGAAACCAGGGTACAGCTCCGTGAAGGCGCGGTCGAAACGTGTGTAGAACGCTGCCGCCTCTTCCTCCGCAAGCTTATAACTATTGATAGTCTTAAGAAGGTCAGCCGTTTGGTTGGCCTTTATTTTTCTGCTCACCAGCTTACGGTACTCCATCAGTTTGCGTATGTACACCGCACTGATGTCCATGAACAGACGCATGTAGGTCTCGCGGCGATGGTTCGTCGCTATGAGGCGTTCGTTCAGTTCCTTCAACTGCTGGTTCTGCATCTTCACCTCTTTGCGGCTACCTGCCAGCCATTTGTTCTGCTTGTAGCCGAAGATAGCCATTGCCAGCAGCATCAGCGACAGAAAACTAACCATCGCAAGCACACCTCTCACGATGCGCTCCTTATGCGCCAACGCCTCCTGATTGGCTGTGGCAATGATAGGCAGTATGCTCGAAATCTCGAGCATACGCAGTCGGTTGTTGTAGAATCGGGCATCCTCCATAGAGCAATAGATGTAGCGTGCCGCACGGTCGGCATACTTCTGGTCCTTCTCATACAGATATGTAGAGAACTCCTGCAGCGCAAGATTCTCCTTCAAAGGGCATGTTATGTCCGAGATAGCCGCTTCAATAATGTACTTTTCATATCGTTGCGTGTCGCCCAACTCGCGATAATAGCGTGCTATGCAGTAGGCTGCCGAGGCATGCACACGACTGTCTACCCGGCTGTTCTGCAGAGCCTTTGTGTAGAATTGCAGCACAGCCTTGCTCATGGGGTTGGTGAGGAAAGCAATTTCGCCGCTAAGATAGGCATGCAGAGCCACATCCTTGCTGCTTGTGGCTTCCACCGTGAGCTTCAGATTCTCGAACTTCTTCTTATGGTAATAGTCCATGAACTCCGACTTCTTGCTGAACGCTTCCCAATAGTTGTACAGCCACGTGCGCGTATAATAATAGTATTGTTTTAGCTGCTTAGGCACACCTCTCTTCTTTATATCATCAAGCAGTTCCTCCGACTGACTGTAGAAACCACCCGTAGACAACACCGCCGCACGGTTTATCTTGTTGAGCGTCGTGTAGTAGGCGTTGTTCTCGCTCTCTGATAGGGCGAGACCGCGGTTCACATATACCATTGCCGAATCGTAATGGTATGTATAGTATTCTCGATAGATACTGTTCAGGAGTGCGAGTCGCTGCGGGATGTCTTCCACCGTTCGCAACTTTAGCTTCAGTTGGTCAATCTTCTTTTCCTTCAGCTCCGAGTACATTTCGCGCTTGTCGATATAACTGTCGAGAAGGCCCAGTAGGTCTTGCTCGCCAGAGATACCGGCTGTAGCCAACTTGGTTTGGGCTGTAGTCTGCAGCGGCAAAAAAATGAATAATAGGTATAAAAAGATGCGCATAATAGTGGGTTTTAGCTTTAATGCTGCAAATTTAGCTAATATTATTAAGATAAAACCATTTACTCTGATAAAAAAGCCTAAATCCTTAAACGTTCTGATATATAATAAGTTATAAGTTTATATGCCTTAATTTATGTCTACTTTCATTTTACGCACACATACAATCAGCCGATATATCTTGTAACTTTGCAACCGTAAACATACACACAACGGATATGAACCTAAAACTTAAAACATTCTCATTCGCCCTCTTGGCTTCTGCCTCTACGGGCATGTATGCACAGACGCATACAGAAAACAATTCAATAAACGATTCGGAATCGCAGAAGAAGGAGGAGCGCAACGTGATGCTAAACGCTTCTGACGCCAACAAACCGCGCGAGATTCAGATTGGATTGCCGAGCGAAGACGTAACGGTATACGAGAACGGACTGCCTGCCGTTTACTCGTCGTCCGTGCACAAACTCTCTGCCCACTGGCGCAGCGACGCTTCGCTGAAAGGCACCGACCTTATGACTCCGTCGGAGAGTGCCATCAAGACCGGCAACATCGCTTATGCTGTGTCGGCTTTCAGCGAGTTGGGCGAGAAGAAGTTCAGCGGCAAACTCAATTATAAGGCTAACCACTTCGGTATGCAGAACTTCGACCTCAACCTCTCTGGCGGCATCGGCAACAAGTGGCTCTACACAGCCGGAATGTATCAGAACTTCGACCCGGGCAGCTTCAAACTGCGCTTCACCGACTACGCCGACCGCACGCAGATCTACCATTTGGGTCTTACGCGCATACTGAACGGCGGCAAAGGTCACATTTCTTTATTATATAAGTATTCGAATAGCAAGAACCCCGGCAACTTCGCCAATGCCGCTCCGTTCATCTACGCTGGCGACGGCAGCATAAAGAAACTTGCAGGTTTCGACCCGGGTATGGATTCATACGTGCAGCGTAAGGGTTCGTTCAGCTATCTGAACACCAAGACTGGCAAGATGGAGACCTGGAACATGACAGACGGCAGCGACAACCGTGCCAACGAGGTGGCTTTGGTGAGCAAGTATCAGTTTGACAACGGCTGGTTGTGGAAGTTGAACGCAAAGTATATGAACGCTCCGCGCGCCAACTACGTTGACTACGGCGGCAGCACCATTTCTGAGGTTGCTGAGGCTGATGGCTATCAGCTTTCAGACGGTTCGGCATACAGCGGACTCATCGAAGGCAGACGCACTTGGCTGCACATCGGTAAGGTGAGCAACGCCCTCCTTACAACTGAGATGAGCAAGCAACTGAACAACCACAAACTGATGATTGGTTTGAACGAGTGGTACTACCATCTCAACTACTATTCGTCTTCGTTCCAGTGGGCAGGCACCGTTGAGGCTTATCCTCGTACGCTGAGCCAGATGTACGTCAATCCGCTCGACCCGACACAGACTGCACACCGTTCAGAGACCTTCGGCTACAACGAGCTGAGTCCTGAATACACAAAGGGTTCGGAGAACAAGCTCGCTCTCTATTTCACCGACGAATGGCGCATCACTCCTAAGTTTAAGTTGTTCTACGGCGGTCGTCTCGAATACTATCGTATGTCGGCAGACCAGATTTCTGCGTCACGCTTCCGTGGCTTCCATCTCGGCAACTTCAATACGTATTCTACAGCCGCAGACGGATCTATCGTTGCCACAGAGCATAGCATCGCGCCAGCCAACGTAACGAAGAACAAGCTCAACTATGCTGCTACTTTGCAGATGACATACAACGTAACAAACCAGTTCGGTCTTACTGCCGACGCCACCATCGCCACACGCTTCCCGCGCATCAGCGAGTATGCCGGCACCGGTCCTACGGAGGAGCAGTACAAGCGCGTGACCATTCCGTTGGTTCGCGGTGGTATCTTCTACAAGAACTCATGGCTCGACCTCTCGTCGATGGTAACATACATCTCAAAGTCGAACAATATCGACCAGCAGAACCTCACCAAGCCTGGTACCTCTGAGGGCAAGACCGTGTTGCTCATCTACAACATCCAGACATTGGGCTGGACAACATCTGCCGAAATCAACCCGTTCAAGAACTTTCACATGCACGCTCTCTTCACCTATCAGAAGCCAGTTTACAAGAACTATAATGCAAGTGTTACGTTCAGCGACGGTCAGACTATGAGCGTTAATGCCAACAACAAGATTGTGAAGGAGATTCCGCAGGTGCTCATTGAGCTTGACCCGAGATACGACATCACGAAGAACCTCAGTGCTTGGCTCAGCTTCCGCTACTTCGGCAAGACATACGCTAACCTTCAGGAGGCACTCTACTTCAACGGTCACTGGGAGACATTCGGTGGTGTCAACTGGAATGTGAACAAGAGTCTGAGTCTCGGTGTCAGCGTCATTAACATCTTCAACGAGAAGGGTGCCAAGGGCACAATCAGCGGTTCGGAACTTATCACAAAGGATGAGGCAGGCAAGTATGCCGGCAAGTACATGAGCGGCAACTATCTCCGCCCGTTCACCGTAGAGTTCAACGCAGGCATTAAATTCTAATAAAAAAAACATACGAAAATGAAGAAAACTATTATGCTAATCGCAGCAATGTGCATGACTTCTGCCATCACATTCGCTCAAGAAATCATCCGTGTGTCTACCGAAAAGACCGACCTCGTGATGAAAGTGTCGCCAAAAGGCCGACTCTATCAGGTCTATCTCGGCGACAAGTTGCAGAATCCTGCCGACTATGAGAATCTGAAGTGGGATGTATATGCAGCTTCTGACGGCGCTGTGTGCCAGCGCGGCCATGAGGTGTATGCCACTTCGGGTGCTGAAGACTTCTTCGAGCCGGCTGTAGCCGTTACACATGCCGACGGCAACATGACTACATATTTATATTATAAGTCGTCTGAGCAGAAGGCTGTGAAGGGCGGCACTGAGACAGTCATCACACTTCAGGATAAAGTCTATCCGCTCACTGTCAAACTCCACTATGTGGCTTATCCGAAGGAGAATGTGATAAAGGCATGGAGCGAGATCTCTCACAAGGAGAAGTCTGCCATCACACTCTGGCGCTACAGCTCTACGATGCTCTACTTCAAATCTTCAAAGTATTATCTCACTAACTATCACAGCGACTGGGCTAAGGAAGGTCAGCCCGAGACAACCCAGTTGAGCACGGGCAAAAAGATTATCGACACAAAACTCGGCACACGCGCCGCTATGCAGGCTGAGCCTTTCTTCGAGTTGGGCTTCGATGAGCCTGCTAAGGAGAACGAGGGCAAGGTGATGCTCGGAACGATAGGTTGGCCCGGCAACTTCCGCTTCACCTTTGAGGTGGACAACGTCGGCGCGCTTCGCGTCATTCCTGCCATCAATCCTTATGCTTCCGACTATAAACTGAAGGCAGGCGAGGTGTTCACCACTCCTGAGTTTATCTTCGCGATGAGCGACAACGGTATGGGCGAGGCTTCGCGCAACTTGCACGACTGGGCTCGTCAGTATCAGGTGAACATGGGCACGGGCGACCGTCTCACGCTCCTGAACAACTGGGAGAATACAGGCTTCGACTTCAACCAGCAGAGTCTTGCCGAACTGATGAAGGATGCCAAGGACCTTGGTGTGGATATGTTCCTGCTCGACGACGGATGGTTCGCCAATAAGTATCCGCGCAAGGACGATCACGCCGGACTGGGCGACTGGGAGGCTACAAAGAGCAAGTTGCCGGAGGGCATACCGGGCCTCGTCAGAGATGCAAAGAAAGCTGGTGTGAAGTTCGGTATATGGATTGAGCCGGAGATGGTGAACCCGAAGAGCGAACTGTTTGAGAAGCATCCTGATTGGGTCATCTTACAGCCGCAGCGCGACACATATTACTATCGCAACCAACTCGTGCTCGACATCTCTAATCCTAAAGTGCAGGATTATGTGTTCGGCATCGTCGACCGCATCATGACCGAGAACCCGGAAGTGGCTTACTTCAAGTGGGACTGCAACAGCGTGATAACCAATATCTACTCGCCATACCACAAGCAGAATCAGGGCAACTTCTACATCGACCACGTTCGTGGCATCTACAATGTTCTCACACGCATCCATGACAAGTATCCTAATCTGCCGATGATGCTCTGCTCTGGCGGTGGCGGACGTATGGATTACGAGATGCTCAAATACTTCACCGAGTTCTGGTGTTCTGACGACACCGACCCGTACGAGCGCATCTACATCCAGTGGAGCCTCTCGAAGTTCTTCCCTGCAAAGACAATGGGCTCGCACGTCACCAACTGGAACAAGAACACATCCGTAAAGTTCCGCACCGACGTATGCAGCTCATGCAAATTGGGCTTCGACATCGACCTCAAGTCGCTTTCTGCCGACGACTACAAGTTTGTGCAGCAGGCTGTCAAGAACTATAACAGCATGAAGCCGATGATTCTCGAAGGCGATCAGTATCGTCTTGTTTCGCCGTATGAGGGCAGCCATTGCGCCATCAACTACGTTAGCAAGGATAAGCAGTGTGCGGTGCTCTTCGCCTACGACCTGCATCCGCGCTACATGGAACCGCAGCAGAACGTGAAGCTGCAGGGTCTGGATGCCGCAAAGATGTACACCGTGAAGGAGACAAACCTCATGCCTGGCAAGCAGTCTGACTTGGAATGCAACGGCAAGCAGTATAGCGGCGACTATCTGATGAAGATTGGTCTGAATGTCTTCACAGCGCAGCATGGCACAAGCCATGTGTTGGTGCTCGAGTAGAAAGACGATGTAGTAGTAATAATATAATCTAACAGATGTTCTAACGAAAAAGACCATGTCCGTATTCCGGCATGGTCCTTTTTCGTTTTCTCTAAGTCCGTATGCTTAAAAGATGCCCCACTTCTTCTTGCGCTTCGGGGCCTCCGTCCCTTCAAAGCTGCGGTTGCGCTGCGCCAACACCTCCTCCCACGTGCTGCGGTCTCTCACCATCTGATAGATAGTACCCCAGTCCGGCAGTCCCCCTATGTTGCGGTCGTCGATGAAGAGGTCCGCTTTCAGCTTGCGCGAGAACGTCTCGTGCTCCCTCCGCTCCTCCGGGTAGTCGCGGTTCACGGCGTAGAACTCCACGCCACGCTCCCTGCACCATTCCACAGCCTCGTCCAGCAGCGCACCCTCCCTCACGCTCCACAGTATCAGTTTGTGGCGGTCGCGTATCAGCATACGCAACGTCTCCGTGGCGAAGGGCAACTCCCTGCCGATGGCAGGGTATCTGTGCTCCACGATGGTGCCGTCGAAGTCAACTGCTATAACCATTTTTACTTCTTACGCTTTATAGAGTCATCGTTCCTGTTGCCGTAGTTGCTGTCGCTGTAGTTGCCGTAAGCACCGTAAGAAGTATATGTGCTGCCATAGCTTCCGTAACTTCCATAGCCTCCATACTTGCTGCCATAGCCACAATACTTGCTTCCGTAACCGCTGTATCTGCCGTAGCGTCCGTACTTGCCATACTTGCCGTAGCCGTAGTAGTAGCCGTACTTCTTCTTCGACATATCGATGCCGTTGATGACGATGCAAATCTGTGGCAACTTCTTCTGACTGCTCAGCGAGTTGACGAGCTCGAAGCTCGACTTCGGAGTGTAGTCGGCACGACACAGATATACTGTAAGGTCGGCTACGCGTGCAATCACCACCGTGTCGGTGACGAGACCCACAGGAGCGGTGTCCACGATGATGTAGTCGTACTCCTTACGCAGTATTGCGAACACCTTGTCGAGCGATTCGCGCGACACAAGTTCTGCAGGGTTTGGAGGGATAGGACCTGCAGGCATGATGTCGAGGTACTTGTTGATTCCCGAATTGGTGATGTTCTCCAGTATCTCCTCGCGTGTCGGATTTTCGTGCACGAGCAGGTTCGTTATGCCTATCTTCTCCTTGTTCAGTTCGAAGAGAGTGGTGAGTCGTGGCTTGCGGATGTCAAGACCCATGACCAGCACCTTCTTGCCCAGCAGCGCGAAGCTTACTGCGAGGTTGGCTGCCGTGAACGTCTTTCCTTCGCCCGATGTGGTAGAGGTGAACATGATTACCTTCTCCTCCTCCTTCAGCATGAACTGAATGTTCGAGCGTATCGAACGGAACACCTCTTCCATGACGTTGTTCTTGTTCTCATGCACCACGATGTCAGCCTTTGTCTTTACCGACTCGCTGGCAACGGCTACGTCGCCGATGATAGGCAACTCGGTGAGACGTGCCACGTCGTCGTGTCCTTCTATCTTGTAGCGGAAGAAGTTGATGAGGAACAGGATACAGCCAGGTATAGCAATGCCTAATACCAAGGCAATGAGCAGAACCATGTATGTCTTCGGACTAATCTTTCCTAAAGATACAGGGTTGTCGATGAGCTTACCCTTATCGGCTGTTGCAGCGAGCGAGATAGAGTTCTCCTCGCGCTTCTGCAGAAGCATGAGGTACAGACCCGACTTCACTTCCTGCTGACGTCCAATCTGTGTGAGTACGCGCTCCTGCTCGGGTGTTGAGTAGATCATGCTCGAATAGCGGTTGTACTCTTGCAGTATGGAGTTGCGCTGTATCTTTGCGTTGCGCTGCACCTGAGCCATTGCGCGGCGAATACTTGCCGAGAGGTCGTCGAGCTGTGCGGTGAGCGGAGTGATTGTGGGGCTGTTCTCGTTGGCACTGCGCAGCAAGCGGTTGCGCTCCATCACAATCTTGTTATAGTCGTTGATGAGCGTAGAGGCGGCTGCGTCGCTCAGACCCACGTTCGACGGCAGTGTCTGATACTTGTTGCTTGGGTCGTTGATGTACTCCTGCAGGCTGCGGAGCAGCTCTATCTGCATGTCCATATCGGCAAGCTTCTGTGTGTACGAGTCGGTGTTCGTGTAGCCTAAGGCTCCAGTCGCCTCCGGGCTTACAATCTTATACTGGCGCTTTGTTGCCTCCAGATTGCCCTCTGTTGCGCCCAGCTCGGTGTTTATCTTCTCCAGACGCGAGTTGATAAACAGCTCCGTACGCATGGCTATCTCGTTCTTGTCCTCATTAGCCTGTTTGTTGTAGCTGAAGACAAGCTGTCTGAGGTAGTCGTTGGCACGTTGTGGTATCTCGTCTGTAAGGGTGAGACCTGCGATAGAAGTGTTCTTCGAAAGCAGGTCGACGGTGAGCGAACCGCTATACTTGCCTGCAACCATCTTCGGCGGATAGATAGTCACGAACTCCTTACGGTTGGCAGGCAGCTGGATACCGGAGTTGCTGGAGAGTGTTATTACGCCAACACTTGTGCTGATAGTTGCCGGCAGACTCTCGAATATGCGGTCGATGGAGTACCGCTTCGATGGTTTGTCCGGGTTCTCTGGTACATAGGTGTACGAACCCACAACACGCAGCTTGTCGCCCTCCTTGCCAATGGTGAGTTGGATAGGCATCTGCAATGTTGCGATGTGGGCAGTGTCAAGGTCTACATTGATGGGTTGGTTCTTGTACAGAAGGTGGTCTTTAATGCGTCCTTCCATTGTGTACACTGTGTAGAGTTTCAACTCGGTTACGGCTTCGCAAGCGAGTGTCGACGATTTCAGTATCTCCATCTCGTTATCGATGCCAGTAGAGTTGCTCATTATGCCGAGTGTTGTCGAGTTGGCGATATAGCTTCTGCTACCACGTCGTCCGTTGTCTTCATCTTCTTTGATGAGCAGTTTTGCGTACGATTGGTATATTGGTGTGGCGTAGCGCAACTTTATGGCAGCTGCGCTCAGACAGATAACAATCGAGAGTACGAACCATTGCCAATTCAGAACCAGTGCTGTGAAGATGGTTCTAAAGTTGAATGAAGAGCTCTCCTCGAGTTCTTGTTGTACGTTGTTTGTTCCTTGGTTGATGTTCTCTTCCATTTTCTTTTCTTTGCGTTGTGTATCTAAAGCGTGTTTGTTACGTTTGCTTGTTTGTTTGAGTTTCGCTTAGTGTTAAGTGTTACTTGCCTTCAGCGAGTCGCAGCAGGTATTTGCCGTATTCGTTTTTCACCATCGGTTGTGCCACCTCTGCGAGCTTTTCCTTGGTTATCCATCCCTTCTTGAATGCTATCTCTTCCAAACAAGCCACCTTCTGTCCCTGGCGTTTCTCAATCACCTCGATGAAGGTGCTTGCTTCCGACAGCGAGTCGTGTGTACCGGTGTCGAGCCATGCAAATCCGCGCTGCAGTGTCTGCACTTTCAGCTCGCCGCGTTTCAGGTATTCCTGGTTGACGGTGGTTATCTCAAGTTCGCCGCGTGCGCTTGGCTTGATGTTCTTGGCTATCTCTACCACGCTGTTCGGGTAGAAGTAGAGTCCCACCACGGCGTAGTTGCTCTTCGGATGTTCTGGCTTCTCCTCGATGCTGAGGCAGTTGCCCTCTGCGTCAAACTCTGCCACACCGTAGCGTTCCGGGTCGTTCACGTAGTAGCCGAATACTGTCGACTTGCCGTCGCGTTCGACGTTCTGCACGCTTTCGCGCAGCAGTTTAGTGAAGCCCGCACCGTAGAATATGTTGTCGCCTAACACGAGACACGCGCTGTCGTCGCCGATAAACTCCTCGCCGATGATGAACGCCTGCGCCAAACCGCCAGGGTAGGGCTGCTCTGCATATTCGAAGTGTACACCGAAGTCGCTACCGTCGCCAAGCAAACGCTTGAAGGCTGGCAGGTCGGTGGGGGTGGATATTATCAGGATCTCCTTTATATCAGCGAGCATGAGCACTGAGATAGGATAGTATATCATCGGTTTGTCGAAGATAGGTATGAGCTGCTTACTAATACCTTTGGTGATGGGGTAGAGGCGTGTGCCCGAACCGCCGGCTAAAACGATACCTTTCATATTTGTTAAATGCTTTAATTGTTCAACAATATTCTATTGATATAAATATAAAGTGCACAAAGTTAATAATAATAAGTCAGAAAATATGCTTTTATCTGCTGATTTTTGAAACCTTAATTCGTAAAATAAGAAAAAAGTCGGCATTACTTGGCGGTTATGTAATTTATTTGTAATTTTGCATAATATAGTTTAAGTTGGCATCGTGGATGTAAAACTAACGCGTGTGCTGATTTGATGTAATAAACAAATTAAATATTTATGGGATTTTTTTCAAAACTATTCGGAAAGAAAGCTGATAACGATAAAGCGAATGGTATGGAAAACTACATGCAGCTTGTGCGTGTTTACTTCCAGGCCTCAATAGCTGCAAACGTAGGCATTGCTAACCTTGCAATGCTCCCCGACCTGCGTGTGTTCAAGTCGACGCTCCACGTTCCGACAGTGAATAACAAACTCGGTGTTGGTGAGAAGAGCGCATGTCGCAAGATGCTGCGCGACATATACGGCGTTGACGACAACTTCTTTAAGGAAGTGGATGCAAGTATCCGCAAGAACTGCCGCAAGCTGCAGGACGTGCAGGTGTATCTCATCCAGTTCCAGAACTTCACGCAGGACATTATGATGCTTATGGGCAACCTTATGAAGTTCAAGCTCCGCTTGCCCTCGTTCTTTAAGAACGCCATCTACAAAATGACCGAGAAAACCGTGGCTGACATCTTCACAAAGAACGACTATAGCGATGCTGCCGTGATGAAGGCAGTTGTGGCTATACGTCAGTACGACCAGCGTTTGGGCTTCTCGCAGAAGTGGATTACCGACTTTGTGTTCCAGGTGGTGATGCTTGCCAAGAAGGAGCCGAAGGCTGGCGCAGACGACGGACAGAAGAAGTAATGTGGCATGTTCTGGCGTAAAACACGTTTCGTCAGATTAAAAAACTCGTAATAGTTTTGCCATATTCGTAAAAATAATATAATTTTGTGGCGTAGTAAATATACGCCAATAGTCAAAACGCTGTATATGGAAGCTGAATCGAAAACTATCAACCAGTTTGCGACGCGTGTCAGGCAAATGATTCTGCAGTACCAGAGTGTAACGAAGCAGAACGAAGACTTGTGTCGTCAGGTGGCAGAGCAGCAAGAACGTATTGCGAAGCTCGAGGCTCAGCTGCAGCAACAGCGCAACGACTACGAAAGTCTAAAACTGGCACGAATGGTTGAGATCACCGATGGTGACATGCAGTCGGCGCAGAAGCGTCTTGCAAAACTCATACGCGATGTTGACAAGTGCATAACGCTCGTCAACGAGAAACAAGAATAACCATTCTTGCGCCTTAAAAACAACTTCACGATGGCTGAACAATCAACAGAGAAACTACGCATAAGGCTCCACGTCTACGACACAGACATGCCGGTGAATATCCGTCCGCAAGACGAACCGCTCTACCGCGATGCCGCCAGTCTGATAACGAAGACCATGAACACCTATGCCGAGCGATATAAAGGTCCTAAGAACGACAAGGAAATCCTTTATATGGCACTCATCGAGATAGCGTTGCGTTACGAGATGGAGAAGTCGCGTAACAACACCGAGCCGTATGACGACATCATCAAAAAACTCACCTCGGAGATAGAAGAGGTGCTGGGATGTTGAGGCGTTGAGGTGTTGAGGTGTTGAGATTCCCACCATATATAATAAGGTGTGTAGCGTCGCGTCTTGAGATTGTATCTTTACCATCGCAAACTGCAAATAAACATTAACAAATAATAACTAACAAATAATAACTTAAAAAATGGAGATATTCATTACAGCCTTAGTGGCACTTATAGCAGGTGGCGTTGTAGGCTATTCTATTTTCCGTTATGTGATAAAAGGAAAATATAATGAAATGGTAGAAGCCGCCAATAAGGAGGCAGAAGTAGTGAAGGAGAAGAAACTCCTCGAGGTGAAGGAGAAGTTCCTCAACAAGAAGTCGGAGCTGGAGAAGGAAGTGCAGCAGCGCAACCAGAAGATACAGCAGAGCGAGAACCGCTTGAAGCAGCGCGAGATATCGCTCAACCAGCGTCAGGAAGAACTCGGACGTCGCAAGCAGGAGGTAGAGCAGTCTCAGCAGCGCATCGACAACGAGAAGAAACTCCTCGCCATCAAGCAGGACGAACTCGACAAAATGCAGACCAAGGAGCGCGAGAAGCTCGAAGAACTCTCTGGTCTTAGCGCAGAGGAGGCTAAGAACCGCCTCGTAGAGAGCCTTAAGGACGAGGCCCGCACCGATGCCGCATCGTACATCAACGAGATTATGGACGAGGCGAAGCTCAACGCCAACACACAGGCAAAGAAAATCGTCATCCAGACCATACAGCGCGTAGCAACCGAGACCGCTATCGAGAACTCCGTGTCGGTGTTCCACATCGACAACGACGAGGTGAAAGGTCGCATCATCGGTCGCGAGGGTCGCAACATCCGCGCTCTTGAGGCAGCTACCGGCGTAGAAATCGTGGTAGACGACACACCGGAGGCAATCGTCATCTCAGCGTTCGACCCCGTTCGTCGCGAGGTATGTCGCCTTGCTCTCCATCAGCTCGTAGCCGACGGACGTATCCACCCGGCACGCATCGAGGAGGTAGTGGCAAAGGTGAAGAAGCAGCTCGACAACGAGATAATCGAGACAGGTAAGCGCACAGCCATCGACCTCGGCATCCACGGCTTGCATCCGGAGCTTATCCGCATCGTCGGCAAGATGAAGTATCGTTCGTCTTACGGTCAGAACCTCTTGCAGCACGCTCGCGAGACAGCCAACCTCTGTGCTGTTATGGCTGCCGAGCTCGGCTTGAACCCGAAGAAGGCAAAGCGCGCTGGCTTGCTCCACGATATCGGTAAGGTGCCAGACGAGGAGAGCGAACTGCCGCACGCACTCTACGGTGCTAAGATAGCAGAGAAGTATAAGGAGAAGCCCGATATCTGCAACGCTATCGGTGCCCACCACGACGAGATGGAGATGAACACACTGCTCGCTCCGATCGTTCAGGTGTGCGACGCTATCTCGGGTGCACGTCCAGGTGCACGTCGCGAGATTGTAGAGGCTTACATCAAGCGCCTCAACGACCTTGAGGCAATCGCTATGTCTTACCCAGGCGTAACAAAGACTTACGCCATCCAGGCTGGTCGTGAGCTCCGCGTAATCGTGGGTGCCGACAAGATGGACGACAAGGAGACTGAGAAACTCTCAGGCGAGATTGCCAACAAGATCCAGACCGAGATGACTTACCCGGGACAGGTGAAAATCACAGTCATCCGCGAGACACGTTCGGTAGCTTACGCTAAGTAATAAGGTGTAAATAAAACTTTAAAATCAAATACTCTAATGCTCAAAGCCATGGCCCAAAAGTAGGCAATACGCCCTTGGGGGCTATGGCTTTGTTCTTTTAAAATTGCTAATTATGGGAGAAGCTAAAACAACGGTGATGAAGTCGCGCACCAAGAGTAACATGAAGGACCTTGTTTTTATCATGCTCGGCATCCTTTCGTATTCTGTTGGTTACACAGCGTTCATCTTGCCCGAGAAAGTCGTTATGGGTGGTGCGTCTGGTATTGCAGCACTTGTTTTCTATGCAACCGAGATACCTACATGGATTTCGCTTGCCGTAATCAACTGTACGTTGCTGCTCATTGCCCTCAAGGCACTGAACCTACAGTTCATCATACGCACCGTCACCGGCGTGGGCATCCTGCTATTCTTCGTCGGTGTGCTTCAGCCGTTCTTCGAGGCTCACCCCATCATCACGGCGGGCGAGGACAAGTTTATGCACGTGCTCATTGGCGGTGCGATGGGCGGTGCAGGCTTGGGCTTGGTCTTCTCGCATAATGGTTCTACCGGTGGCACCGACATCATCACCGTGCTGCTCAACAAGTACTTCAACATGAGCTTCGGACGCGCCATGCAGTTTGTCGACTGCACCATCATCTGCTCATCCTACCTGCTCTTCCGCAGCACCGAGACCATCGTCTACGGTGTAGCCTTCACGCTCGTAGCCACCATCGTCTGCGACTATGTCATCAATGGCTCACGCCAGACGGTGCAGTTCCTCATCATCTCGAAGAAGTATCAGGAGATTGCCGACGCTATCAATACCGACGTGCGTCGCGGTGTGACGCTCATCGAGGGTAAGGGCTGGTACAGCAAGAAAGATGTCGACCTGCTCATCGTCCTCACGCGTAAGTACGAGTCGCAGGAAGTGTTCGCCGTAATCAAGGCAATCGACCCCGATGCTGTCGTTTCGCAGACATTCTGCCAGGGTGTCTTCGGCGAGGGTTTCGACAAGATTAAATAATGTTGAGGTGTTGAGATGTGAAACTTATGTAGGAGGGTATGGCATCCTGCCATACCCACGCAGCCAGAAGATAGGTTTTGAGGTGGTGAGGTGTTGAGATGTTGAGGTGTTGAGTTGTTCAGTTGTGAGTTTTGAAACTTATGTAGGAGGGTATGGCATCCTGCCATACCCACGCAGCCAGAAGATAGGTTTTGACTACGGCAAAAATGCCGTAGCCTCCTACATTATACCTCAATACGCGAAAAAATCCTCCATATCTGCCAGTTTTGCCACATTCAGTTCATTATCAGCATATTAAAGGCTGGAAGATAACTTTAAAAACGAGTTATCTTCCAGCCTTTCTTCCATCCGAGACCTCCTATCTTCCAGCCTCGAAAAAACTTTTTTCTGAAAAAACTTGACAACGCTTGCGCAATATTATACCTTTGCAAGCAATTTTAGAAACACTATAAACTAAAAAACACAGTACAATGGAAAACACAAACATCAACGACGCTGCTATCAAGCGCAGCAACATCCCAAACAACTGGTCTTATTGCTTCAATTCCAACTGCAAACGCTGCAACGAGTGCATACACTTTCGCTCGTCCGTCGCACTCGACTCCTCACGCACGCAGGGTAATGCGATTTTCCCCACAGCCCTGCGAGCAGACGGTTCGTGCGATCACTTCAAACCTGTGCGCATGGTGCGCTTGGCATCAGGATTTAAGCAACTGTTTGAAGACGTGAAACTACGCGATGCCTCAAACTTGCGCCTACTGATGAGGAAATACTTCGGCGGAACAAGTATGTACTATCGCTATCATTATGGAAAGTCTAAACTCGTGCCCGAGCAGCAAGAGTGGATAAAGCAGCTCTTCGCACAGTACGATTACACGAACGTAGTCTTTGATAACTCGACAGAAGAGGTCGACTTTCTGTAGTTTTTTTTACCCTATTCCCATTATTCTCGCTCTGCGATAACCATGTTGCCGTAGCACAACAACCATGTTGCCGTAGCGTGCCAACCATGTTGCCGTAGCGTGGCAATGAAGTTGTCGCAGCGTGAGAATTATAACAACAACACAAAACACCAATAACCATGAAAAACGAAACAACCGCACTAAACCCAATCGACCGCATGATCGACTTCCTCACCACGCACTACGCCTTTCGCTACAACACCGTTATGAACTGCACCGAGTATCGCCCCGTCGACAGTCCAGCCAGCAGCTTCGAACCTCTCGATTTGCGCACGCGCCGACGCATCATTCTTGAGGTGCAGCGCGAAGGCATTGAGGTGAGTCAGAACGACATACGCAACTATATCGACTCCGACTACGTTCGCCAGTACGACCCCGTCGGCGACTATCTCGCCGAGTGCGAAGGCGTATGGGACGGACACGACCACATCGGCGACCTCGCCCTCACCGTGCCAACCGACACACCGCTATGGCGCGAGTGGTTCACCACGTGGCTGCTCGCCATGGTGAGCCAGTGGCAAAACCAATCCTCCCGACTCTATGGCAACAGCGTTGCACCACTACTCATCTCGCCACAAGGCTACAACAAAAGCACGTTCTGCCGTCGCCTGCTGCCCGATGCTCTGAAGTGGGGCTACACCGATAGCCTTGCCCTTTCCGATCGTCGCCAGGTGATGCTCGCCATGTCGCAGCAACTGCTCATCAACCTCGACGAGTTCAACCAGATCTCGCCACGTGTGCAGCAAGGCTTTCTGAAGAACATCATTCAGCTGCCGTCGGTAAAAGTGAAACGCCCGTTCGGCACCCACATCGAGGAACTACCTCGCAAAGCATCGTTCATCGCCACCAGCAACATGACCGACATCCTCGCCGACCCCTCGGGCAATCGCCGTTTTATCGGCATTGAGCTAACAGCGCCCATCGACACCAGTTGCGTGCCCGACCACCGTCAGCTCTTCGCCCAGGCACTGCAGCTCCTGCGCAACGGTCGTCGCAGCTGGTTCGACAAGGCAGAGACCGAGCAGATAATGCTCTGGAACCGACGCTACGAGATACAGGAACCCGCCGACCAATACTTCAGCCTCTGCTTCTCCGTCGCCGCTGACCCGCTCGACCCCGCTGCCGAGTGGCTCTCCACCGCCGAAATCTTCGATGTCATTAAGCAGAAGGTCGGTTCCTCCCTAAAAGCCAACACCCTCATCGCCTTCGGTCGCAAGCTCGCCAACATGCCAGGCATGCACCGCCGCAAGTGCGAAACCTGCACGCGCTATCTTGTGAAGAGGGTAGGGCAGTAGGCTGGCAGATAGCCGTTCAGACTGGTAGATAGCCCGTTCAGGCTGGCAGATAGGCTATTTAGACTGGAAGATAGGCTGGCAGATAATCCCTTCTCAGCCATATCTTCCAGCCTTTACAATGTTGATAATGAGCGTCGTACAGCAATTCTGGAAGATATGGCAGATTTTTTCACGCACTTGATATCTTGTAGATATCTATCGTTTTTAAAAAAAATGGAACCACACAAGATACCTTATGCAGTCCCATCTTGAAGTTGTATCGCAATGTCGCTCATATTGATGGAACCATACATAATTCATTATGTAGTTCCATCGAAAATGTTATTTCTTTGTCAACAGATGCCAGATTTCACGTACCCAAAGTACGAATGAAGAACCAATGATGATTATCACCCAGTCTATCAGTTTCAATCCCTCAACATTGAAGAACTGCTGCAAACCAGGTATTTCAACCATTGCAATCTGACCTATAAGGATAATTGCCACAATCGTAAGCAAACCATTGCATCCCTTGAAATGTAATGCGCTGCGTCCTGTCTCAAATGCTCGGGCATTGAAGAGATAGAAGAAGTGGGTCATTACGAAAGTCGTGAAGAGCAGTGTCAACTCGTATGTAGACACGTGTCCCTTGGCTCCCAACTGCAGGTGAAGCAGATCGGTAAGCTGGTTCACCTCTGCGTGCTGGAAGATATAAAGCATTCCGAGCAGCATCAGGAAGAAGAAACCACCTACACCTATAATCTCTCGAAGCATCGGCTTGTTCAGAATAAACGCATTGCGGTCGCGAGGTCGGTCTTTCATCACACTCTCAGATGGTGGCAGTGAGGCAAGAGCCATAGCTGCGAAGGTGTCCATGATGAGGTTTATCCACAACATCTGAGTAACGGTAAGAGGAGATTCTGTGCCCATGAAAGCACCGCAGAGAACGAGGAAACAAGCTGTAACGTTCACGGTCAACTGAAACAGGAGGAAACGCTGGATGTTCTGATACAACGAACGTCCCCACATAACAGCCTTTCCGATACTACTGAACGAGTTGTCGATGATGGTAATGTCGGATGCTTCCTTTGCCACGCTCGTTCCGTCACCCATTGACAGGCCGACGTGGGCTGCACGGAGAGCCGGTGCATCGTTGGTTCCGTCACCAGTCACAGCAACTACCTGGTTCTTCTTCTGCAAGGTCTCAACCAGACGTTTCTTGTCCATAGGACGGGCGCGAGAAATTATCTTCAAGTCAAGAATGCGCTCCGGTAATTCTGTATCTGACAATGCTGCAAATTCGGGACCAGTAATGATATTACGTTCCGTATCCTTCGCATCATTCCAAAGACCTATCTGGCGTGCAATTTCCTTGGCTGTTCCAGGAGTGTCACCAGTTACAATCTTAATGCTGATGCCGGCATCTACGCATTCCTTAACAGCAGAAGGTACATCCAATCTTACTGGGTCAGCGATGGCAGCAATTCCGATGAAGCAGAGCTTGTCTGCGACTATCTTGTTGTCTTCAATCGCTTTATCACCATCATTCAGCACTTGGTAGGCGAAGCCAAGAGTGCGCATTGCGCGATTCTGATATTCTGTCAGTTGCTTTTCAACATCCTCTTTGCTTACAGATGTTTCTTTGCAAAGACCGAACACTATCTCGGGAGCACCCTTCACATAAAGCACCTTCTTGCCTTTCAACGCTACAGACTCTACTATGGTTGCCATATACTTGCGTTCTGTAGAGAATGGCACCTCCGCAACAGTCTTTACACTCTCACGTATCGCACGATAGTCAACGCCCTTCTTGTTCAACCAAAGAAGCAAAGCTCCTTCTGTAGGGTTGCCAAGAATCTGCGGTTTGCTCTTGTCTGAGAAATCAATGGAAGCAGTAGAGTTTACGGCAATACCCTCAGCAAGCACTTCCTTGGGAGTATCGCCATACATCTTCATCTCGTCCACGCTCATCAGATTCTGCGTCAGCGTTCCCGTCTTGTCCGTACAGATGACAGTTGTTGCTCCCATAGTTTCACAGGCATGCATCTTTCTTACAAGGTTGTTGGTCTTGAGCATACGACGCATACTATAAGCCAAACTCAAGGTAACAGCCATTGGCAAGCCCTCCGGCACTGCCACAACCACAAGCGTTACAGCAATCATCAATGTCTGAAGAACGTATGCTATGAACGGAGCGACCTGCTCCATTGAACCGAAACAGTCGGTTCCATTTGTCACGAAGTACATAATGATACGTCCGATGACAATAAGTGCAGCAAAACCATAGCTTACCTTGGTAATCCAGTCACTCAAACCGTCGAGCTGTTCATTGAGTGGGGTCTTCACGCTGTCGTCAATCTGTACTGCCTCAAATACCTTACCTTGTTCTGTCTTGTCACCAACAGCAAGTACACGACATATTCCATGACCCTCCATAACCTTAGTGCCTTTCATCACATGGTTTGTAGGATAGGTGGCTGCCTTGTCGAAATCTTTCTCATCGACGCTCTTGCCACACATTGGTTCACCAGTCAATGTTGACTCGTCCATGTGCAATGACGTAGCCTCAAGCAATTCGCTATCTGCAGGAACTTCCTCACCAGTATTGAAAATCACGATGTCGCCGACAACAATATCCTTACGAGGAATCTGTGTTGTGTTACCATTGCGGATCACCTCTACAGGCTCATCGTCGTTCACCTGATTGAGAATCGTGAACTCCTTGTCAGCCTGCAACTCAAAATAGAAGGCAAGCCCCGTTGCGAGAAGGATGGCAACGAATATTCCTACCGGTTCAAAGAATACGGCTGCACCCTGTCCGAGTCCGAAGAACTCGTAGCATGAAATACCTATCGACAACGCACCGGCAATCATCAGGATGATGATCAGCGGATCGCCGAACTTCTCCAAGAACTGTTTCCATAGAGGTTCTTTCTCTGGTGGTGTCAAAACGTTGGCACCATTCTTTCTGCGGCTTTCGAGCACCTGGGCATCGGTCAAGCCTGTGTAGTGATGTTTTTGTTCCATATTATAAAAAATATCTACTATAATAAAACGCAATTTGGACAGAAGGCATATTATCATCCATCTGTCCAAATCTTTGTTATTTAACGTCTGTATCCATTACGATACATTTCATTCACGCGTTTCTGAACAGCCTTATAATCAGAACCAAGTTTTGATTTACGTTCTGTTCCATTACCATAAACTCCGTCCCAAACCTGCATCGCTTTTTCTTCTACAGAGCTATTGGAAGTCGATACAGAAGCAGAGGTTTGCTTTGTAGGTTCATCGGAATTTGTTGGTGCAGCAGAAACATCACCTGTATTTTCACTAACATTGTTTTGTTCTTGTTCAGTCTCTGGGACTGTTGCCTTCTTCACATTTGAAGCTGTATCAGGTTTTTCTTTTTCTGTTGAATCTGAAACAATCGTATTAGTTGGCTCAGACTCTTTTTCTTGACCTGAACCACAGCTACGATAAGCAACAAATGCCAAAATTGCCAATACAATAACAATAACAGCTATCAATTTACCTCGATTATTCGATGTACATGTGTTTTCTTCTGTAGAACCATCTATCAAGCTATCAGGCTTTTCTATAGAAGTGTCGGCTACAGGAACTTCTTCTTTTTCTATTTCGAAATGTCGCTCAACATGCTTTTCCATGTTAAAGCTACGAGTCGATTTCCTTTGTTTTTTGTTATCAACCATAATTGTAACCTTTTATTCTTTAACTTGCGTAGATGTCAATAAGTGTTTCCAAGCCACCGACATGTCCAACTCCAACTGCTTCAAACTCCCAATCACCATCTTCGTTTACAACAAGTTTAGCGACTGACAAAGCGGTCTCTTTCGTGAAAGCCTCAGCAAGTTCATATCGACACAGCTCTTCTTCATTTTCAGCATTGATGACACTGATAAACGCTCCTTTTACATCTCCGAAAGTTTTGCCTTCATCATGTATAGAAACAACAAAGACTATCTCACAAACATTTGGGTCAACTTTGTCCAAATTAACGTCTATCTGCTCTCCAGAATCTCCATCACGGTCATCAAGAGAACCTAAGACTGCTCCATCACTTGACATTGGACGTGTTTCTGCCATCCATCTACGCTTATTGCCATACACAGCACGGTCAAATGGTTTCTCTCGATTCTCTGAATTGTAGAATACAAAACCTGCATCATCCAAGATGACACCTTCATCTCCGCAAAGGAAAGTAGAAGCATCAAGGTCTGCATCAGAATTCCAATCCAAAACGACCTTTATCTTACTTAATCCATCAGACTTCGCTATTTTAAAGCGTTCGCCCTTGGATAAATTGAATCTTCCCATATCTTTTTTTTAGGATTTATACTATGCGTAAATGTCTATCAAAGTCTGCATACCGCCATCATGACCTTCGCCTACAGCTTCAAATTCCCATTCGCCTTCATCGTTGCAAACGAGTTTTGCAGCCTCAACGGCAGTTTCCGTAGAGAACTTTTCCTTGAGATTGTACTTACAAAGCTCCTCGCCTGTCTCTTCATTAGAGATTATGATAGATGGTTCACGTACTGCACCAAAAGTCACACCATCCTTATCACCATGATAAATGGTTACACAGAAGATGATTTCCTGAACTTTAGGACTCACCTTAGAAAGATCTACGTGCATAGTCTCTCCTGCCTCTTCACCTTCTGCCTCTTCATCAACACCAGGATCGTCTGGAGAACCAAGTACGGAACCGTCAGCAGATACGGGAACAGTCGCAGCTCTCCAATGAGCCTTGTTGCCATGAACAGCCTTGTTAAAAGGCTCTACTTCACCAGTCTCTGGATTTGCACGACGATTAGAATTGTAGAACACGAAGTCTGCATCATCCATGATCATGCCATCAGCACCAACAAGAAAAGCAGATGCATCCAAGTCTGCACCAGACTTCCAATTAAGGTCTATCTGCACTTTCTCTAATCCTTCACTCTTGTCAAGCGCAAAGCGCTCACCTTTTTCAATTTGAAATCTTGCCATAATCTTACGGTTTAAAAATGTTTGCTATATTGTTTTATATTGTTCGATTAGCTGCTCTATATCAATGGTTTCCAAGCCATACTGACGATACAAAGCTAAACTGTTTTCCAACTCTTTGATGGCATTCTGTTTGCTTGTCACATTGTGACTTCGGCGAACAGAGTCAATGCCGCTTACATACGAGGCTATATTGCGCTTCGCTCTAATCAGTTTAGAACAAACTTGTGCCATTTCCGAATTTCCTTCTTCTGATGCAAATTTTCGCTTTGCCTCGGCAAACTGCCCTTTTTGGAGCAATTTCTCGGCAGAACTCATTGCTTTTTTAGCAGAAACTGCAGGTTTTTCTTCTTTTATAATTACGCCTTCATTTAATCCATATTCCTTGCGTATGTCTGCTAAACCAGAATCAAACTCATGAATATTGTCATGTTGCAAACGCACTTCCAACTTCTCCAAAGCGACAACTGCATCATCTTTCCTTCCTATTCGTAACAATGCCTTTATATCGGCCATTTCCCTGTGAAGTTCTCTTCGCAATTTCTTTAAGTCAACAACCGGAGATTTCTTTGGGTATTCTGAAATTGGATTAAGAACTGGACGTTGCTTTTCTTCCGATAGAGAAGTTTTTTTCACAACCCTATCTACACCTTTCATCATATTTTCTAATTCGACATCCCAATCAGGAAAGCTGTTTTGCTCAAGCCAGAGTTTTAATTCATCATAAATAGCATAAGCCCCCTTTACATCACTTCCTCGAAGTTTTGCCTTTATATCAGCTATCATGATACGAACCTTTCGTTTATCCGAGGGAGACGGTGTAAGAATGGCATTATTTTCCAACGAGCATGAAGAATATGGAGGAACTACTATATTATCAGGCCTTTTAGAAAACAGATTGCTTACTTCGTAATTAGCTTTTTTTACCAAGCTAAGTAGTCGGTCAAGCATCAAGTTTTTCTCTTTTTCCAAAACCTTCTTTACTGGATAAGCCAATGCCATCTGACTAAAGATATTTTCAAAATAATCTGTAGCAGCATTCCCAACAAGTATTATCTGGCATTGTTGAATACTTAACCCATTGTTTGTTAACGCCTCGTTCAAATGATGCGAAACCAACCGACAAGACTCTCCTATTGCTGACATATCCAATTCATCACGAGAAAGACAATAATCTTGCATTGATCCATCACTCATACACAAGACATCATTTACCGTTCTCAAATTGCTATTCAGAAATTTCAAAGCCGCATCTCTCAATACATTCTCTTCAGGCTCACGAGGCTGATAATTGTAATTATTGAGTCCTGCCCAAATCAAATCAATTGCTTGCTTCAATCTTGGGTCGCTTCCTTGCCCTTCTATTCTTACCAAATCAGCAAGTGACTTATCCGTCACCGCATCATAGAATTGTAAGATTAAGTCATTCTTATCAACCGATACCATAATGGCAACTTTTGATTTCTGCTTTTCTGGCAAAGAATCCATGATAATAGGCAACAAAAGTTGATGGTAGCTAATAGAACAAATATTCTGAAAGCCACCTTTTTCAAAAGGACTTGTAATAAAGAGTTTTTTGTCTGTATCTAATTCTGGAGTAAACAAAAACACCAATGGTAACTTCGAGACATTGCTGTCAATATTTCCCACTTCACCATAAAAACGGTCAGACAAAATCTTACCTATATAATCCTTGATCGCATAGAACGGCAATTTATTGAGTTGCTCATCACGTCCAGCGAATCTGAACGTCCGCATTTCTTTGCATGTATCAAAGATATTAGCAAAAGCATTTGGTGCAAGTTGTTTGGTAGCGGATTCCAAGGCACTTTTACCTATCACAAACTCATTGCCTACGCATTCTATGGCAAAAGGCATCTCACTTCCGCCATCCTGCATGAAATCGACAAAGCGATTGTCGCCATCCATGCGATTATAGCGGAAGGAGATAGTATTACGCGATATAGTTACCAATATGCAATAATTCACTTTCTTATGTCTTTATATGTTATCAACTTTTAAATATATCCATCAAGAACTCATCGTAGAACTTCATACCTTCAAGAATGATGATAGGAGCCATATAATCGAACTTGTCTTGACGACGAGCCTTCTGCATCTCTGGAAGATTCTGAATATAAGTATTGATGTTTGTCATTGACATGATACCATTCATCATTTTAGGCAAATCCACCATGTCTTTTCCGAAAAGACCATTTACATACTTATAGAATATTCCTGCAAAATTGTAGAAACACATTTTGTTTTTATCCAAAGAATTTGGAGACTTGAAACAAACCCCAATACTCTCCATAAAGTCAGAAGTTATGCTATCTTCAAAAGTTAACTCTTCATCCTTTCCTGTACTAGTATTGTAGAGCGTGAATCCACTTTCACCAATAATCTCAATAATCTTATCAGAGATTTGCAATGGGCTTGCGATGGTCTTAGCCAATCCCTTAGATACTTCAAACTTTACCTCATTAGCTTGTTTGGTCTGGATATCTATATTTGGCCATCCACCAAGATTACTCTTGACTACATCAATGCCACCCATACCCATACAGAACATCTCCATATAGTATTTTCTCGCAATTTCTTTATTTATGGTATATAACCACTCAAAAATACGAGAACCCTTGCCTGCAAAGATAATCTTTACCTTTGGTCGCCAATCAGCCTTAAACATAGGCAACTCATCAGACTGACGTGCTTCCTTTACCAATTTTATCGCCAATTGTCCTGCATAATAAGTGATAAGACCTGTAACATACATATCCACACAGAACAAAGGACAACATTCTGTCGAAAGAATTTGATAAAACTCTGCAAGTTGTTTTGTGTCCAACTGATCGACCACTTGTTCGAAATAATAAGGGGCTGTAGCTGCTGAATAGAGTTTTTGTCCATCATTAAATCCAAGTAATTTCAAGTCGTTGCGATGGCAGATATTAGTCAAAGCCTTCTCAAACTTAACATCCATGAATTTGGTTGCAGCTGAGATTCGCTGGGCTGCAAAACGTATTGAATTCTGTTTCAACATTTTGCTTGCCTCATTGTCCTTACAGATTACTGAAATATCCGTCGTACTTCCACCAACATCAAAACAGAATGTCAATTCATTTGTACTATTGATATTGTATGAAAGGAAATTAGCCACAGCACAAGCTTCTGTCATAGCTTTACTTGTATCTATATCCTTAAATTCAAACCTAAATGGATCTCTATTAGGCACAAGTGGCTTTGGGTCTTTTTTTATTTGTTGAGAAGAAAATGCTCCAAAAGGATTATCACTATCATCAAATGCACTTGTAGAATTGGATAAAGAAACCTCATTCTGTGGAGAAGCAAAAGTATCCGTTGAGCCAAAGGCATCACCTCCAAATGGGTCGCCTCCCCCAAAAGGATTATCATTGCTAAAGCCATCATTGGATATGCTTTCAGAAATATCTTCCGTTGTTCCAAACCCACTAGACCCCATATCACCTGTATTCATACCAGGAATTGTAGAAACTGATAATGGTACAGGATTTCCAGCAACATCTATCACAGGAGATACATGTTGCAAAGACTGCCAGATTTGGTTATATTGTAACATCAGATTATAGCCCATTGCCGAAGGATATGACCATCTGAGAACATTCGGGACAAACCCTTTGACAAACAACTCTGCATAAATGTGCAGCAATAAAGAAGACAAGAAAGCTTGCTTATGAGCCTTGTCTTCTTCTCGCTCACTCCATTTCATATTATGAATGAGCTGAACAATATTCTGACCACCTCGGAAACCAAGTGTCATTGTATCATCTGTTACATTGTCAACAGGCAAGTGACGACAAAAGCATGGAAATCCTCCTTGCACAGCCTCACTACGCATGGTGTTTATACCATCTATATCATTCTTAGGCAAACGTTGGTCATCATGGATGGCGAGAATACTCTTAATAGCATTAGAATACAATTCTTCATTTTGGAAGAAAAGTACATTGCGTTCGGCAGGAACTTGATTGGCATTGGTACCCAAATCCGTAAAGAGTGATACTCTTTGTCCCGTGAATTGTATGCCTTCCGCATGTTGCATCTGCCCATCATGATAGGCTACAGAAGTATTTGTACTTCCAAAATCCATACCCACAGTAACATTACTCAATGTGCGATTCACATCAAGCATATCCATAGGCAAGCCATTATTAGCATTCAATACACTACTATAATGTATCAAGACAAAACCACTTTCACAACCCGTAATATGGGTAAATCGTACTCCTCTAAAAGGATGCTTACTCTCATATATTTCATACTTATACTTACGAACAGCTGTACGACTATCACTTGTCACCAAGAGTTTTGCATCACCCAAAGCTACACCTTTATCTGCTAGATATTGAATATTACCATCGTAATCTGTAATAATCTCATTATCTTGCTTTTCATCGCCAGCGAAAGGAACAGCACTGTACTGACAATCCTCTTGGCGAGCATTATGTGGCATTTCTGAATACAAGAAATAGCGATTCCATGCACTAGATATGAAATTTGGCCATACTACAACATCTTTATTTCTCTTAAAGATGCCACTCACTTTGTATTCTATAGGTATTGTTTTCTCTTTTCTATCACCATTTTCGTTCACGACCGATATGGTTAGTTTCACTGACAGAATAGATTTTTCCTCATCAAATTCTGCGTTCATGTGCGAATTGATGCTGATACCTACCTGGATATATCCTAACAAAGTGCTAACATTACGCCCAAACACAACCAATCCCTTTGGGCTCAAAGGAATTGCAAAAAATGCATAATCTGTGCTACCAGTCTTATGCGCTCTCAACAAAAATATTGGTAATGTTGCAATATCCTTTTCTCCTTTTTCATACTCACGAGGAAGCCAAACTCTCAGTATTTTGGAATTTTTAGGCAACAAAAGCTCCTCAGGCTTAAATGCTTTAGATTCTCCATCAGCATCTGGAGTCGCCGTTATAACTCCATTATGTCCATAAAGTTCCTCTGTATAATTAAGAAACCCAAAAGGCAAGCCAAAGCCTTGCACTGGCAGAGCGCTGGCATTGTTCTCATCAAGTTTACGGTCACGTATGAGTTTCAATATTTCATTACGCCATGTGCCCAACTCGCCCTTTATCCCTTCGTATGTGAGTCCAGCTTGTTTATAGTAGTCTTCCAACTGCTTCACGCGAGGCAGTAACTTATCTACATAAGCAAACAAGTTTAGCAATTGTTCGTCAGAAATCGTACTATGTAAAGGATCCGTGAAACGATGTGTCGTTGGATCTACAAAAGCTGCATTTTTATCAATATCATACGATACGGATGTAAAGAACAGAGAGCGAGGTGAAGTTGCACCAACAACTTGTTTATTATATTTAATAAGGTATAAGAACGGCTTTACTTGATCATTTTTTGCCTTACCTTGCTCTGCCCAAAGACCACGGTCATTCATTAACATATTGCCAAAAGCACCCTTGGGCTCATACATATTCTCCGTGGTCTTCATATCCTTACCATCACTATAAGCAAGGGTAATTCGACGTATTTCTATTGCCGTATTATTCAAGGCTATACATGCAATAAGTCCACGCCATTCATCCACAAGATTCACATAATATTGATTAAGTCCAACGGAAGCGTCTTTACGAATCGTCTGAATCTCATTAAGTGCATGACTGAAAAGATCAGCACGAGCAAACACTGTTGGCACGCCCGAAACAATGGCACTAACATCCACACCATCTTGAATAGATGGTGTTTCTATATCTCTTGTAAAAGCCTGTATGCTTGAAGTCAAATCCTGCCATTGCCCAGCAGCACCTTGCTGTTGGCTGCGAGGTTTGACATTGATTACTAATGCTTTAATATCTGGCATAAGATTTTATTTTTAAACATTTATAATTTAGCACTAAAAGGAATTGTGCGATTAATGGCATTAAACATGTGAGCCAAGAAGCGTTCTTTCATCGTGCTGACGTTCTGCTTATCTGCAACTGGAGGACATTTTGGAAGATTTTTAATAAAATCGTCATAATCAGTACGTTTGTCCGTTTTAAACAATCCTGATTTCTTCTCCTCTTGAATTTCTTTACATGGGTCCATCGATGCAAGGGCCATAACATTCTCCTCGAATACTTTTGAAGGGAACAAAAAACGGCTTACTCCTGCCATGCGGACCGAATTGTAAACTTGATAAATCCATCCTCGCACAACGGAACCGTTCATAATACTATAAGCAAACTCCTTCATATAGTCGTCAATCTCCTTAGATTGTTCTTTATTCATATCATTATAGTCAGGTATTTGCTGCTCCGCAAGTCGAGCGATAAATCCACGTGTACCTCTCGTTTCATTGGCTACATTATTATTCTGCAACAAGGCACCACCATGCTTCGAAAGTATGATATGCGCCAAAGTCAAGAATGAGCCCAACTTTTGCATAAACTCTGAAGCCTTGGATTGACTCACGAAATCTGTTCCTCTGAATGTCAAATTCTTTGCCTCGTCCAATTCCACAGAACGATAAAGATATTGAGCTGTAGTATTATGTAAATTTTGCTCGTCAAGCGTAAAGAAATCATAAGCTGCACAAGCGCTCATTAACTCCACGACGTGGCAAGCATTTTTTTGCTCTGCACCACCAGTAATAGTATTGCCATTATTACTGTCTGAAACATTTAGATCTTTAGCTGGCCAACCGATATGATAGAGACGCTTGTAACGTTCTTTCACGGTCTTATCATTCTGATAAAACTGCAAAGCAGCCTGTGAGTTGATGGCAAAATAATCAGACGAAGCTATCAGTTTTTCATCCTTTCGTTGTGCATCCGAAGGAGATTGAAAACTAAAATACTCTGTTAGCAATGTTGCCCCAAACTTCACTTTGTTAAAGTCAATCGTATTTTGAGAAATGATATTACCTGCCTCTTTCAAAGCCTCTGGAACTACAGGTATAGAAGAAGCACCTGTTCCTCCAAATACAGAACCAAATACAAAGCCACGAGCACCTGTTCCACTTTTCTGCAACTCTGTCAGAAAATCAGCTAACTGTTGTTCTGGCTCTGTTGCCTTAGCTTTATTTTCCACATAGTGACATGCCGCTTCAACGATTCCATGATACATAAGCATTGAGCCCAAATGTGTTTGCGCACGATACCCATGTTCTAGATTGAAACTCTGCACCGTATCATGTTCCAAGAAAAGGTCTGCCAAGTCATGGTCATCCTCCTCCGTTTCTTGCCCAATTCCTTGCGTAGCACTCAACTTAGAATAAGTACTACGATTTGCCATTGAATAATCTGTATAAAAACGATAAAGGCTCAACTTAGAAGAGAAGAAGGTATTAGAATTCGGACTTCCTCCTGGTGATTCAGGATTGTCAGTCTTCACCTTATTGTAAAGCTCTATCAATCGTTCTACACGACCTTTATTACCATTACTTTGGTCGGTATCAAGGGTAAGTATGTTAATTTCTTCATTATCAAACATACCTATTGCACAAAGATGCACAAATGCCTCCAAGCATCTCATTCCCGTACCACCAATGGCTATAACAAACAAACTATCTTTCATAATAGAAATTTCATTTAGAACCAAGAACCCAACTTACCTTGCTTGTTTGCCTTGGAAACAACAAGACCGAGCACAACATATACTATCCATGAGACACAAAGTCCAATGAACATGTGAAGCATAAAAGTATTTTTCTTTGAGCCTGTCTTCAATCCGATATATACAAACAGGAAAGCAAGCAATGCTGAAACGACTGGGGCAACTATACTGGAAAACCAAAAGATACCCTTACGCTTTCCTACATCACTTAAATTTGGCTGATAAGAAACATTGTTAGACAAAATAATTGCCAACACTAACGCCAACACTGCTGCCACCAAGGCACAAATATAAACAGGAATAATAACCTCTGACATACTTTTTCTTTTTATTTGGTTTAACGATTGTTATTGATTCATTCTAATGAAATAGCTATATACGCAACTGCCTTGAGGATTGCAATGCTGCAACACATTTCTAACAGCAGAACTGAGGCAATTGTTTCCAGACCAAGAGAACAAACTGTCTATTTGAGAGCCAAGGTTAGGCTCGGCATTAGCGACAACAATATCTATACGATAAAGCCCTGAAGTTTCCTCATTGCCAGCTATTACACCTCCAAACTGAGGATTTAAATCTACAGCCAACTCTGCTTCATGTCCCTTCGTCTTAGCAAAAGTTTGAGCAAACAGGCCTTGGTCAAAAGCTACTACCCCTTGGATGTCACTAATACTTCTGCCTCTCAACTTTACATAGTCAAACTCTGGCAGTAGTTGTCCTTGCTCATCATAAAACTCAGAACTCTCGGATGGAATATCTACTTGCTTTTCTCCTTCTACCACTGTTGTCTTAGGCTTATATTGCATAGCTGTATACCAATTCATATAAAGCTCAAAATCCTTACCTATATCTGTCATTCTTATAGCCAATCCTTTAATTTGATAAGAATCAACATTTGAGAAGTCTGCATACAGATTTTGGAACAAATGACGGAAACGATATTGCAATGGAATTTCTTCTTCCTCTTGTCCTCGAGCATTTTCTACAATCGCAGCCCAATCTTCGTCAAATGTGTATAGTTCTGCACGTGCCCCCATCAAGAAATTAAATCCATCTTCCTTTCCATTTTCAATAGAACCAGTTACCACATCATCTCCATTCTGGTCATGATAAGTTCCTCCAAGACATGGACCTGCATAAGCTCCACTCGTTCCTCCTTTCTTTGGCATAACAGTATAATTATGCATAGAAAGCGTAAAGCGTTTATAGTTTTGAGACTTACCTTGCAAACCATCCTCTATCTCTCTTAGCAAACGATGGCTTTCATCATCAAAGATCGTATAGTACAGATGTTTGTCCAGTGTACCTTCTTTATAATCAGTAACAAAGAATGTTATGTCTTTACCTCGCTTTAGCCACTCCTCAAAATAAGGAGTCGCATAAGCCTGTTGGTAAATCTGATGTCCAGGAGTATATTCCTCATAATCTGTCACCAGCAAAGCACTACGATTCTCGTCCACGATTTTCTTGAGAGTCTTTTCAATAGGAGCATACAACTGCCCTTGCGTTGCTGGATTGTGAAGCTGAGCAAAGATATTAGCGGCTGAATGCAAATCTTCACTATTCAACTTCTCTATTTTTTCATTAGCCAAGGAATAAAGGTCATAATTATTCAATGAGCCTGTGACTTTCTGCGTAATGCCATTGAAAGTCTGTGCTGTAGTAGGGTCTTCGTATGCTATATAGACTCCAGAAAAATCAAAATATGCAGCCCATTTTCCTTCGCTTGGCATTCTCTGTGAATCCTTCTCATAGTATGCTTGAATGTTTTGAGGATTGGGTTCCATATCTACTTTATTACCGCCACAACTCGACAAAGCGCCAACTAAACTTATTGACGCAAAAAATATAGCTAATGAAGAACCAACTTTTGATAGATCTAAAGATTTGTTTAACATTTTTGCTTTTTATGTGCGCAGATACGTCCCCATCAATACTGTGCGATTAGACTTCAAACTTTTATACGAACATAAAAAAAGCGTGGGAACTGCCTGTCGTCTGTCCCACTACCTGAGGCCTTCGCATTGCCTTATCCTGTTGAACAGACAACGTTAGAGCCCACGCCGATATGATATATGCCACCACATGGAGTAATGCCACCTATTAATATAGGTACAATACTCCATTGGTTGTGATATAATCACACCCGTAGACATCTACCGTTGCTAAGTTCGTGACAGGATTGTGAAAGTTGCGAAGTTTCAGATAGTCATGAACAAAGCGTCAAGTAAACGCCTTCAATATGTCCGGATTATCGTCCCACCCAAACCCGCTTCGCATAGATATGTCTTTCGATTTCACCATGCTCCACACGGCGTGAGCTGTCTCATAATATTTATGCAAGAACTTGTCTTGACTTAATACTGTAATTGAGACATGATAATCCAAACACAAAATTATACAATTTTTCTTAGACTAAAAAATAAATGTAAAGCAATTTTATTAATAGTTCTATATTTTCTGGGAAAAGATCTTGATGAATGTTAATACAATTATTGCTGTCCGCTAAAACTTCAAATAGAATTATAAAAACATGCAAAAATGTGCGGTATTTTATAAAATTATCCGTAGAATATTGCCGTATTTTCGTAATTAATTGTATTTTTGCACCCAGAAGTTACGAAAAGAGTGTAATTTATTGGAAATGAGCGTAGGCTAATTACTCTTGATAGTAATAGGTTACGATTTAGTTAGTTATCTACTGCATTATCCTTCTGCGCGTTGCGTAACCTTCAAAGAACTCTTCGTATGCAAAAGTAGCTATTTAATCCGAGATTTTGATATAAACTCCCGGATTTTTTTATCCCCTCATTCATAAGATTTTTCCGTAAAAGCGGTTTTGTCCGTCGGAACACCATTGCCCAAAACGGGTTTGAGCAAACGTGTGCCGACTACCGCATAGCCGGAGAAAAAGGCACAGCCTCACGCCTAAACGATGTTTAGACTGATGATGCTGTGCCTCTTTCTTTTTGCGCCTATGCCAAGAGGTGCTTTTACGGGGTTTCAGACGGTTTCCTCTTTTTACGGATTTTCCCCTGAAGTTTTTTCTACCCAATCTGCCTCTGTTTTCGTTTACCTCCATTTTGCGCCTTTCAGTGAGCCGCATCAGTCAGTCATTTTCGTTCTGGGCGCAAAGGTAATTCCGGGATTGGA